>WNFT01000746.1_pt1 | contig 27321 bp, 25 predicted proteins | sample 5400191 | NCBI WGS metagenome assembly WNFT01 (sample SAMN13153359, study PRJNA577476) | soil metagenome | isolation source: 80 cm saprolite under Madrone tree | place: USA:California | collected 2016-06-14 | reverse complement strand
TGCGCGCCGCGTGATCAAAATGATGAAGGGGTTTTCCGATGAGCGACTTCTCCCGACTGCTCGAGGCAGAGATCCCTCGGCTGCGCCGTTATGCGCGCGCTCTGACACGGGATGCCGTTCACGCCGACGATCTCGTTCAGAACTGCCTCACTCGCGCGCTTGCCAAGCAATACCTGTGGCAGCCCGGGACCGATTTGCGGGCTTGGCTTTTCACGATCCTGCACAATCAGCATTGCAATGAGGTGCGGCGCAGCGTGCGTGAAGGCTCGAGCGTCGAACTCGACCAAGCGCCGCCCGTACCGGATCGATCAAATGCCATCGCCGTCCTGGAACTGCGCGATCTGGAAAGACCAATCAACAGATTGCCGGAAGATCAGCGGAGGGTGTCTTGCTCATCGGCCTCGAAGGAATGCGGTACGAGCGGGTAGCCGCGATTCTGAATGTGCCGGTCGGAACACTGTGCGCGCGAGGAGCTGCGCCGGCTGATGTATCTCGGGGACGCGGTTCAGGTGTGGCCAACTTTCGCGCCGCGCCTCGGTCCGGTAACCATCCACCAACGTGCTGCCTAGACCCAAAAGCGCCGAAATGACGCGCTAACGCTTTACTGAACGGCTGGCTCTGCGAGTATTGGCTCGCGAAGGAATTTCAGCCATATGGCATCTTTACACGGCGGCTGAGGCCGATGCGGGCGGACGACCCAGCGTCGTCGCCATGTTGATTGAGATCGAGAGGGCTGGCTGGCCGGTTTCACAGAATACGCCTACAAGCCTTTCAGGGTTCACGGAAAGATTGGGCTGAGCCTCAGGCGTCGGCGTACCAATCACGCAAATTTCAGAGGTAGCTGTCCCAGCCGGAGAGCAGCACGTGCAGCTTGTTCGAGACGGCTGCGACGCTTGGGCGGTAGACCACCGGGATGACCACCACGTTCTTGATCACCAAATCGTTCATCCTGATGAACAGCGCCGCGCGCTTCACCGGATCGATCTCCTGTTGGGATGCGTGATAGAGCGCGTCGTACTCGGCATTGCGCCAGCGTGTGATGTTTCGGCCCTGCCACTTGTTCTCCTTGCTCGCGACCTCCGATGAAAGGAATAGACGCATCAGCTCGGCAGGGTCGGGCTGCCCCAATCCGATCGTATACATTTGAAGGTCGGAGTAGAACTTCGTATAGGTGTCGGGATTGCCGACATCCGATGAGAAATATACCGAAGCCGGAACTGCCTTGATCTCCTTGTCGCCGGTTGATGCGGAGCGGCGCCCGAGGGCGGGAGCAGATGACGGCGCCGGCCTTGCGAGCGGCCGGCGTAAGCGTGCGAGCGGCCTCGGGAGTTGGGTCAGGAGATGTTGCAGGCGACGCCACGCCATCTCCGGATCGGTCGATATGACGGCACGCGAACGCAAAAGGCGGGCCGCCGCAACCGCAGCTTGTGCGCTGAGGAGCCTTAACTTGTTCGTGTGCAGGATCGCTTTCTCGAAGAGCTCACGTGTGACGGCAGCGATCCGCTCGGGATCCTGACCATCCTGCCGGACTTCGGCGAGTATGGTTTCGTCGGATGTGGCGAGGATGTCTTCGACCGAGGCATCATTCAGGCGCTCGAGCGCCGTTCTGTCATCGGCTGCTGTCATGATGGCCACCCGTCGGGATAGGCGGTATCGGTGCGGCGCGGACGAGGCGCCGTTTCGAGGCGAAGCCGATCTTGCGCAAATCGGTCGTCGCCCTCAATTCTTCGCCCTCCATTCCTTCCATCATGCCCTCGGCGAGGGTCTGGGCAACCAGATCGTCGTCGAAGAGTTGACCGCGCCGGACTGTGGATCAAACGGCCAACTTCTCGACCTTTTCGTTCTTCGTAACCGTCACATCGACATGATCCTTGTCGTGCCAGCCAGCGGATTTGGATGTTGGACCGCCCGGATCGTTCATGGCTGGGTCGAGTGCCGGGCTGGAAAGCTCGGCCTACGGCACGCATTCGATGCGCCGAACCAACACGGCGCAGACCTACAAGGAGACAGGCAACCTTCGAGCGGTCCAGCTGCTCCTCGGGCATAAGAACTTGGAAGAGCGCCGTCCGTTACGATTTGCTGGACACGATCGAGCTCGCCATCGCGCAGGACCGTGCCCACCGCGACCTTGAGCAAGTGGTTGCCAAGCCCGCGGGCACGCTGACGCCGCCTGAGCCGATCGCCCCGACAAAGTCGTGCAGCCACCACGCGGGCCGCCAGATCGACCAGCCGCTCCAGTAAACCGGTGCTGGAGCCTCAGCCGGCATCGAGCCCCGCCACCAATCCTCTTATCCTACCGGGGTTGGCGTAGACCGTGATGCTGTCCGACCGCGCCAAGGCGACAAGCGTTATCCGCGTCTGCTCGGCGATGCGCAGCGCCATCGTCGTCGGCGCCGAGATGGCGACAAGAACAGGAATTCGGATGGTCGCGGCCTTCTGCACCATCTCGAAGCTGCAGCGGCTGGTAATCACCGCGAAACCGGCCTCCGGGTCGATTCGACCCTGCCCCATGGCTCCGATCAGCTTGTCGAGGGCGTTGTGGCGCCCGACATCTTCCCGCACCAAGGTGATCTTTCCGGTCGGGGTTGCCCATGCTGCGGCATGAACCGCGCCGGTCTCCTTGTTCGTGGGCTGCAAAGCCGGCAGCATTTTAAGCGCTTGGTGAATTGCATCGACCCCGATTCTGACGCCTGGTCCGACGCGCGGAAGGGGCCGGGCGACCTGGGTCAGGTCGTCGACGCCGCAGAGGCCGCAGCCGGTGCGTCCCGTCAGGTTGCGCCGGCGCTCCTTGAGCCCGGCAAATCGCTCGCGCGTAATCGTCATGCTGATCCGGATGCCGGTCTGGCCCTCCTCGATCCGCAGATCGAGGAGTTCCGTGGGATCGGCCAGAATGCCCTCGCTGACACTGAAGCCGAGCGCGAAGTCCGCGAGGTTGCAGGGGGTTGCCATCATCACGACGTGAGAGACGCCATTATAGGCGAGAGCGACCGGCACCTCGGCCGCAATTGCTGTGTCCCGCGCAACGATGGCGCCGTCACAAAGGCGAAAGCAGGTGATCATTTCCGATCGGCGCCGGACCTGGGGCTGGTGCAGAGATACCAGTGACGGGGCCAAGGTTGCACGCGCCAGAATTGGTCGCACTAGTGATGCGGGCAGCATGTGGACACCGCCTTACGCTGCGGCGGCCATGGCGCGGACGATCACCGGGATCGATTTCGCCGCCGGCGTCCCGCTCTTCACATCGTGGTGGTCAAGCGCCAGCAGCGGGTTGGTCTCCGGGTAATAGGCGGCGATCGATCCGCGCGGGATGTCATAGGGCAAGGCCGCGAAGCCGCGGACTCGCCGTTCCACGTCGTCATCGCTCAGGGCTTCGATTTCGACGAGCGCCTGGGGAGCGATGCCGCGCGCCGCCATGTCGTCCTTGTTCATAAAAACGACGGTCCTCGTGCCGTAGACCCCGCGATAGCGGTCGTTCATGCTGTAGATTGTCGTATTGTACTGGTCGTGGCTGCGTATGGTCGCCAGGCGCAGCATCTCCGGGTGAGGCACGGGCGGGTCTTCGTCGACCCCGCGGAATACAAGAAACCGAGCCTTGCCGGTGGACGTTCGCCAGACCCGCTCCGAGGCGCCGTTGGCTAGGCGAAAGCCGCCCGGCTTGCGGATCTTGGAGTTGAAATCCTTGAACAGGTCGGGAAACACCTCTTCGATCTTGTCGCGGATCAAGTCGTAGTCATCCTCGAACGACTGCCAGTCGACGGTAGTGTCGGTCAGGGTGGCCCGCGCCATGCCGCAGACGATAGCGACCTCCGATTTGAGGTGCTCGCTGCCCGGCGCGAGCAGGCCGCCCGACGCGTGCACCATCGACATCGAGTCTTCGACCGTGACCGACTGCGGACCGCTCTTCTGGAAGTCGATCTCGCTGCGCGCGAGGCAGGGCAGGATCAGGGCCTCTTTTCCGTGAACGAGATGGCCGCGGTTGAGCTTCGTCGTCACTGCGACAGTGAGGCGCAGCTTGCGCATGGCCTCCTGCACCACGGGTTTTTCGGGCACCGCGGCGACGAAGTTGCCCCCCATGCCGATGAATGTCTTGGCTCGGCCATCCAGCATGGCCTCTATGGCGTGGACGACGTTGTGACCGTGGGTGCGGGGCGGGTTGAAGCCGAACACTCGGCCCAGCCGATCGAGGAATTCCGGCTTGGGCTTCTCGTCGATCCCGACCGTCCGGTCCCCCTGGACGTTCGAGTGCCCTCGCACCGGGCAGATGCCGGCGCCCAGACGGCCGATATTGCCGCGCAGAAACAGCAGGTTCGCCAGCTGCTGCACATTATCGGTGCCGAGCTGGTGCTGGGTGATCCCCATCCCGTAGCAGGCGATCACCGCCTTGCTCTGCATGTAGACGTGGGCAACCCGTTCCAGTTGCTCGCGCGGCAGCCCGCTGGTCGAGAGGATGTCGTCCCACGCGGTTTGCTTGATATCGGCAGCGAATGCCTGGAAGCCGTCGGTGTGCTCGGCAATGAACGCCGTATCGAGCACCGGCGGCTGGCCGGCGCCCCGCGCGGCGTCATCCGCCTCGAGCACCAGCTTCATGATCCCCTTGAGCGCGGCGGCATCGCCGCCGACCCGCACCTGGCAATATTCGCTGGCGATCCGGGTCGATCCGAAAGTCGCCATCTCGAGCGGATCCTGCGGCGCGGCAAACCGCTCGAGGGCCGGTTCCTTCAGCGGGTTGAACACGATGATCGGGACACCCCGGCGAGATGCGTTGTGCAGCTCGGTCATCATGCGGGGGCTGTTGGTTCCGGGGTTCTGGCCGAGAATGAAGATAGCGTCGGCATGCTCGAAGTCCTCGAGCACGACCGTTCCCTTGCCGATGCCGATCGATTCCGGAAGGCCGACGCTGGTCGGCTCATGGCACATGTTCGAACAATCCGGAAAGTTGTTCGTGCCGTACAACCGCGCAAACAGCTGATAGAGGAATGCCGCTTCGTTCGAGGTCCGGCCCGAGGTATAGAATTCCGCCTCGTTCGGATCGGCGAGCGCGCGCAATTCCCGGCCGATCAATGCAAATGCCTCGTCCCAGGAGATCGGCACATACTTGTCGGTCGCCGGCTCGTACCGCATCGGCTCGGTCAGCCGCCCTTGGTGCTCCAACCAGTGATCGCTCTGACGCTCCAGTTCGCCCACCGTCCATCTTGCGAAAAAATCCCTCGTGACCCGCCTCTTCGTCGTCTCCCAGGCGGCGGCTTTGGCGCCATTCTCGCAGAACTCGAATGAGCTGGTGTGCTTCGGATCGGGCCAGGCGCAGCCCGGGCAATCGAACCCGTCAGGCTGGTTCATCGACAGAAGCGATCTTCCGCCTTTGACGATCGCGCTTTCCTCGCGCAGTGCCTTTGCCGTGGCGTGCAAAGCGCCCCAACCGCCGGCCGGCGCCTCGTTCGGCCGGAATATCGGCTTATCTGACATCTGCAGCCTCCGAACTGAAACCGGATTCATTCATAACTTGGCGGCCCCATAACTTGGCGGCCCGAACTGCGCCGGCAACCGTCACAGCCTGGAGCTTTATCGAACTGAACCCGTAGGGCAGATGCACGGTAATCATGGCGACCAGCAGAACTGCCGCCATCGGTATGCTGGCCAGCGGTACCAGCGCACCTAGAAGCACGGCCATGCCGCCAACTAACTCGACCGAGATAGTGAGCCATCCCATGAGGTGCGGTGCGGGACCCCAAGTGCCTGCAGAACTGCGGGGAACGCATCCAGGCCCTGGCCAGCTTGGCGAAGCCATGTTCCATGAAGCCATACCCGACGATCAATCGCAGTGGAATCGGGGCCCAATGGGCGATCGAAGAGCTGCTGATCAGATCGATGCGAAGATCGCGCCACGTTGGCGACCGTCTCTCGTTGTAGCTCGTCGTTTTCATATTCAATCGACCTTCTCGTTAAAAGTTCATCTCCATGTACGGGTACCCCCGCTTTCATTTTTCGGCACGATGCTGTTTTGCGGATTGAGATTGCCGATGTGACCGCTCTCCGTCCCAGCCTTGGGATCGATCGGGCAATTGATGAGCGCCGGCTGGCCCGAAGCCAGCGCTTCAGCGAGGGCGTTCGAGAGGCTCTCCGGATCGGCGGCGTAGTAGCCCTCGCCGCCGAAGGCCTCGATCACCTTCTCGTAGCGCGCCTCTTTCATCAGCACGGTTGGGGCCGGGTCGGTGCCACCACCGCGGTTGACGTCGTCGCCCCGATAAATGCCGCCATTGTTGAAGACGACGGTGACGATCGGCAGGTGATACCGACAGATGGTTTCGATCTCCACCCCACTGAAGCCGAAAGCGCTGTCGCCCTCGATCGCGACGACAGGGTTGCCGCCGGTGACTGCGGCGCCAATCGCATAGCCCATGCCGATGCCCATTACCCCCCAAGTGCCGCTGTCCAGTCGCTTGCGCGGCGCGCGCATGTCGATGACGTTGCGGGCGATATCAAGCGTGTTCGCTCCCTCGTTGACGAGATAGACCTCCGGTCTGTCGGCGAGCACACCTTTGATGGCGCCCAGAGCGCTGTAGAAATCCATCGGGTCGGGGTTGGCGGCGAGGCGCGTCGCCATGCGCTCCGTGTTTTTCTGCTTGCGCTGGGCGAGATCGCCGAGCCATGCCGAACCTGGTAGGACCCGGCCGGCCTTGAGCGTCGCCAGCAGGGCTGAAATGGAGGACGCGATATCGCCCACGACCGGTGCGACGATGGCGCGATTGCTGTCCATTTCCGTCGGCATGATATCGAGCTGAACAAACCGCGCTGTCGCCGACCACTGCGGGCTCTTGCCGTGGCCGAGCAGCCAGTTCAGGCGCGCGCCGATCAGCATCACCACATCGGCTTGCGCCAGCGCGTAGGAGCGCGCCGCGGCTACCGACTGAGGATGGTCGTCGGGCAGGAGGCCCTTGGCCATGGACATCGGCAGGAACGGGATCCCGGTCTGCTCGACGAATGCACGAATCTCGGCATCGGACTGCGAGTAGGCCGCGCCCTTGCCGAGGATGATCAGAGGCCGCTCGGCTGTCTCCAGCACCTCGAGCGCCCGGGCGACCGCCTCGGGCGCAGGAAGCTGCCGCGGCGCGGCGTCGATCACGCGCACCATCGATTTCGCACCGAGCTCGACGTCAAGCATGGCGCCCAGGACCTCGGCCGGAAGATCGAGGTAGACACCGCCCGGGCGCCCGGAGACAGCGGTGCGGATGGCGCGCGCGATGCCGATGCCGATGTCCTCGGGACGATTGATCCGATAGGCGGCCTTTGCATAGGGCTTGGCCGCGTTCATCTGGTCGAGTTCTTCGTAATCGCCCTGCTGCAGGTCGACGATAGCCCGATCGCTCGATCCGCTGATCTGGATCATCGGGAAGCCGTTGGTCGTGGCGTTCGCGAGGGCCACCATAGCGTTCAGGAAGCCGGGCGCCGAGACGGTTAGGCAGATGCCCGGCCGCTGCGTCAGATAGCCGGCGATCGCCGCTGCGTTGCCGGCGGAGGCCTCATGGCGGAAGCCGATGTAGCGTATGCCCGAGGCCTGGGCCATGCGGGCCAGGTCGGTAACCGGGATGCCGGCGACACCGTAGATGGTGTCGAAGCCGTTCAGCATCAGTGCATCGACAACCAGGTGAAACCCGTTCGTCATGGTGGGGGAATTCGTCTCGTCATCCATGGGAAGTACCCTTGTTTCGAGGAATACCGCGGCTCCGAGGCCCGCAGTGGCGGCGTCAGGCGGCAATGGTCGGCCGGGCCAGGTCGGGGATTTGTCTCCGACCTGTGCCATGTGGCTATTCGCCGCTCGTTGGTTCGGAGGGTCAGACGACCTTCTCGGCATGCAGCTTGCCGACCTGCTCGGCGCTATACCCCAGCTTCGCCAGCACCTCGTCGGTATGCTCTCCGAGCAACGGCGCGCCGGTAATCTTCGGGGTGAAGCCCGAGAACTTGATGGGGCTACCGACAGTGAGGTACGTGCCGCGCTTCTTCTGCTCCACCTCGACCACGCTGCCGCTGGCGCGCAGCGCCGGATCGTAGGCGATCTCCCTCATGGACAGCACCGGCGCACATGGCACTTCGAATTTGCGCAGGATTTCGACCGCCTCGAACTTGGTCTTGTCGGCGAGCCACGCCTCGATCTCCTTGAAGATGTCGAAGATGTGCGGCTGGCGTGCGCGCGCCGTGGCGTAGGCCGGATCGTCCTTCCATTCCGGGTGGCCGATGGCCTCGCAGCTGGGCCCCCAATTCTGCTCCTGGATCGTGAAGTAAATATACGCGTTCGGGTCGGTCTCCCAGCCCTTGCACTTCAGGACCCAGCCCGGCTGGCCGCCGCCGCCGGCATTGCCGCCGCGCGGCACCGCGTCGCCGAACTCGCCGTTCGGATATTGCGGATATTCTTCGAGATAGCCGACGTGCTCGAGCCGCTCCTGGTCGCGCAGCTTGACCCGGCAAAGATTGAGGACGGCGTCCTGCATCGAAACGGCCACCTTCTGGCCCTTGCCGGTTTTCGCGCGGTCGATCAGCGCAGTTAGAATGCCGATCGCGAGATGCATGCCGGTGTTGCTGTCGCCGAGCGCCGCGGCGCTGATCGTCGGCGGGCCATCCCAAAATCCCGTCGTGGACGCGGCGCCGCCGGCGCACTGCGCGACGTTCTCGTACACCTTCAGATCCGCGTAGGGCGATTGCTGGCTGAATCCCTTGACCGAACCGAAGATGATCCGCGGATTGAGTTCCTGGATACGCTCCCAGGTGAAGCCCATCCGGTCCAGTGCGCCCGGTCCGAAGTTTTCGACCAAGACGTCGGCATCGCGGATCAATTTCTCCAGGATCGACTTGCCTTCCGCGGTCTTGGTGTTCAGCTCCAGCGACTTCTTGTTGCTGTTGAGCATCGTAAAATAGAGCGCGTCCAAATCGGGGATGTCGCGCAATTGATTGCGCGTGACGTCGCCGACGCCGGGCCGTTCGACCTTCAGCACCTCGGCGCCGAACCATGCCAGCAACTGCGTACATGCGGGCCCCGCCTGCACGCCGGTGAAGTCGATGATTTTGATTCCTTCGAGGGGCAGGCCCATGATCAAACACTCCTCATTGCTGATGCCGCTACGAACGCCTTGTGTCGTACTGGCATATCTCGAACTCCGGTTGTCATCGGTTCGTGTGCCGTGTGGCTGTCCAGTAGACTTTCGGGCCACGTCGACGAACGGTTACAGCGCATGGATCGCGATCGGTTTCACGTTGGTGATTCTCTGCCGCGATCGACGGAGCAGCCCGATGGGTGATGGGCTTCTTGGCGAGCCAGGCGTAAGGCCGTGTATTTCGCTCGCGCGGATTCTTCAGGTCGGCACCACGCGAGCACGCCGCAGGAGCGACGGTCCGGACGGAACTGGACGATGCACGTCGCTTCCATGGCAACCAGGCCGCCAAGCGCAAGATCAAACGCAAGAGAAATATCCGCCGAACTCAGGCAGCCCTGGGTCACCAGCGGGTCAGGCGCGGCAGCGTAAATCGGCGAGCGGCGTGACGGCGCCGATGGTCCGGACCGCTTTACGCGTTTCCGTTCATGTTCATCACGAAAGGACCCGCTACGGCACTCGGAATCGCCCGCCACGCGATCGACACACTGATCGGGACCACCGCCGAAAACCGGCGCGGCGCTGCACGCTCGGCGAGCGCATCGAGGCGCCCAAGGTGCTTCGCGACGATGTCTACGTACAAGACGCAGTCGGGCGGGCAGAGACTCCCCTTGCCTCGGCGCGCACCCATGTGTTCGAGTCGTCGGCGATCTGTGGGCAAGCCTGCTCGACGGCCGACGACAACCGACCGAGAGGCAACTTGCGCTCTTCACCACCTATATCCGCACGCGGTTGGAATTTGCGGCGACCTGGTGCAGCTCATCTGCAAGGCGGCAGGCGGTGGAGCGGTCTATCAAAAGGGACCGCGCGATCGCTGCTTGCACGACATCCTGACAGCGAACCAACAAGTGATCGCCACAGCGCGAACCTACGAGATGGCAGGCCGCCTGCTGCTCGGCCTCGAGCCCCTGCGGTGGGTTTTTTTGTTCGTCGAACTGGCGCCGAATGTCGGCGGTAAACTTGATGACCTGGGAACGAGGGAGTGGACTTATGGAAGACGTGTCTTCGTTGGCCGAGAGGATCATCGACCAGATCGCCGACGCCGTTATCTACGCGGACCGCGCCGGGACGATCCAGCGGTGGAATCAAGGTGCGGCAGCGCTGTTTGGCTACAGTGCTGCCGAGGCGCTCGGCCAGAACCTGGACCTGATCATCCCCAAGCATCTGCGGACGCCGCATTGGCGTGGTTTCGAAGCCGCCATGACAAGCGGCGTCATGAAGCTGGAGGGGCGCCCGACCCTCACCCGCGCAACGCACAAAGGCGGCGGCAAACTCTATGTCGAGATGACCTTTGCCCTCGTGAAGGGCGACGTCGAGGGCTCGGCGCTCGGCTCGGTTGCCGTGGCGCGCGACGCGACGGAGCGCGTCGAAGCACAACGGGCGGCGGCGTGTCGCGACAGCAAATGATCGGACTCTTCCGCGTGGCTTGCGGGATCAATCCGATCGCGCTCGAGGAATCTGTTCTAGCAAGCTGTTGAAGAAGTCGGTGGCGTTGGCGCGATCGGCATGATTCTCTCGATGAGAGGTATTCGTCGATGGGAAGATGCGGGGATCGGACCGGCGAGCGGGAAGCTGTTCTCATACGTCGATCTTGAGAAGAGGATGCGGGTGGACCATCTTGAGCCGAGGGCAGCGCCTGCGAGATCGATCGAAGCCCGTGCTCCTTACCTTAAGTAAGCAATCCCCCCGAACCGGAGCTTGCCGAGTTCGAATAAAGATTTGAGTGCTTTCGGATAAGCTCTCACCAGGTGGCCTGAGCCCGGACCGCAAGCTCCTGAAAGCGTTGGCCGATTTGGACCCTACCCGCCGAATTCAGCTTGTTGACGTCCACGTGTTGGAACTGCAGGATAAACCGTAGCCAGTCGTTGGGGTACCAGCTGAGCGCGAGACCGACGATCTGCTGGCGGCCGCCATAGATTCCGCCGGTGGCGCTTTGCGGCACGCCAGGAATGACGTTGCTGTTGAGATCGACAGTGCTGTAGCGAGCCGCAAGTTCCAAAGCACCGATGCCGCCATCCTCGAGGCTGAACGGGTGATCGACCTTGGGCCTGGACCAGGCAGCCCGCGTAATATCATAGGGGATGGGCTCTCCAGTGATGACCCAGCCGGCATCGACATAACCGCCGTTGAAGCCAAGCCTGGGTGAGGGCACGCCCGGCAATCTCGATTGGTTTACGTCGATTTGGTAAAACTCACCTGCCAACAAGAAGTTGCGCCAGCTGGCCCCGAGCGCGCCGCCGTAAGCATTCGCACTCTTCGCGGACAAGGGGCCAGTGCTGACGAGCGGGTTAAAATCGATCCGCTGCTCGGGCTCGTCTGCGAACGTCAGAGTGGTTCGGCTTACCCCGGGCGTTCCGCTCGCGATCACATTCGGGTGGAACGCCATCTGACCGGAGAACTCGGCATGGAAGTTCCAGTCCTCGTCGTGATAGGGCCGAGTTGCGAACCGTCCAATTGCCCCCACCTGCTCACCGTTGAGGAGAGCTGGCCGCTGAGCGCCAAAAAGCGGGCCGGTCAGATAGGCTGATGCGAAATAGTCGTCGGTAGCCGCACTGGCCCCAAGGGAAGCACGCTGTATACCTGCGGCCACGCTTCGCTCGATATTGATGATGCTCGGCCGCTCGAGAAACAACAAATCCCCCGGGAACGTGGCGTCTTCCAACGAGACAAACGGATGGAAATATCCGACTGTGAAGGTCACCGGTTTGATCCCGGTGTAGTTTAAATTTGCCTCAAACAACGTCGGCGCTCCGTCGGGATTGCCGCCGAAATCGGGTGTAATATTAACCCTGAAATCATCAAACTTGCCAACGAAGTAGAGCCTGCCACGACGTAAGTTCACGCCATTGTTGAGGTGCGGAAACTCGGTGTTCTGGTTCACATGCTGGAAGTAACCGCCCATATCGAACTGAACCAGACCGCCAATGGCTAGAGACGCCCGGCCATCCGCCGTGGCGATGGTCGGCCGCCCTTCGGGCATGCTGACCTTGACCCCCGTTGACTCGGCGGGAACAGCGACAGCGGCTTGTGTCGATGCTTCAGGCTTGGCTGCTTGAGACGGGCTAGTTGCAGGGCTGAGCGCGCCCTGATGCATTCTTGCCGCCTCCGCCTCGCGAGCTTCGCGAAGCTCGTCCTGTGCGCGTTGCGCTTCGCTGCGTGATTGGCGAAGCTGCTGCTTCGTCTCGCCGAGTTCACTCTTGAGGCGCCGTAACTCGCTCTGAAGCCCGCCAATCTGACGCCCGAACTCGCTCTTGAGCCCGCCAATCTGACGCTCGAGAGCTTCAATCCGGTTGATCGTGGAATCTTGAGCATCGGCCGCGGCAGGCAGCAGGGCCGCACAGAACAGGGAGAATGCAGCCACTGCACCGCATTTACGGCTGCGGTACCGGGGTTTACCGTCCATGCTCGCCTCCCGTTACTACGAAACACGCCAGCAGCTAATCAAACCGCGTAGATTCCGAGCGTAGGGTAGTCGCGTAGACGGACATTCCCCCGATCCCTAGCCGGCTTTTTCCTAGCCGGTTTTTGAGCAATGCTCGCTCTTTTCGGGCTTCCTCGCAACGGGAATCGCGCACCCTCGGCGCCGTAGGCCGAAGCAGCCGGTAGACCGCGCTGAGGCGCTCATTCAGCCCGCGACGCGCAAGACGCAGCAGCTTTAGGCCATTCCGCTGCATCGCCTCAAGATCGGCGCCCCGCGCGACGAGGCCTCACCGGGAGGCCAGCAGGCAGTTCCTTGCGGGTATGAGCAAGGGAAATTGGGATATTAGCAAAGAACAGGCACTCGACACCTTTGAAGCCGGCCCTCGCCGCCGCCGAAAAGCAATCGGCGAAATCGAGCTCGTTGAAGAACATTGTAAGATTTGGCAGCGAATTTTGGCATGGTGACTCTGCGGGCCTCGGCTTGCTTCTGTCACATGGTATCGGGCTCGAGGCTCCGAGGGCAGGTCGACGACCTCCTCGAACTCGGTGATGGCGTCGATCTCCGCTCCCATCGCGATATTGGTCACGCGTTCCGTAATGACTTCGACGATGACCGAGACCCGCAGCGTTTCGCTTTCGCTCCGTGCCCATGCGATCGCATCGGCGATCTTCTCCGGCTCGAAGACGCGCACGGCGCGGCAGCCGAACGCGTCGGCGGCCTTGACGTGATCGACGCCGTATTCGCCGATTTCGGGCGCGTTGATGTTCTCGGAGGCGAGCTGGACCTCGTAGTCCATCTTGAAGGCGCGCTGCGCCTGACGGATCAGCCCGAGATAGGCGTTGTTGATGAGCACCATCACGAACGGCACTCGGTGTTGCGCCGCGACGGCCAATTCCTCGATCAGGAATTGGAAGGAGTAGTCGCCGGCGATGCCGACGACCTCTTTGTTCGGATTGGCGAGCTTCGCGCCAGTGCAGGCCGAGACCTCCCAGCCCAGCGGCCCGGCTTGGCCGCAGACGATGTAATTGCGCGGCCGTAGACCTGCTGGAATTGGCCGGAGGCAATCTGGCAGAGGCCGATCGCGGTGACGAACTGCGTATTGCGGTCGAAAGCGGCATTGACCTCTTGAAAGACGCGCTGTGGCTTGATGGGCACGTCGTCGAAGTCGGTTCGGCGAAGCATTGTGCGCTTGCGTTCGCCGATCTTTGCGACCCAGGGATTGAAATGACAGAACTCGCCGGCGAGCACACGTTCACGCGCCGCCACGATCAGCGCCTCTAACGCATATTTCGCGTCGGCGACGATGCCGAGATCGGGGCAAAAGACCCGGCCGATCTGCGTCGGCTCGATGTCGATGTGAACGAACTTGCGGCCTTGCCTATAGGTCGGGATGCTGCCGGTGTGCCGGTTGGCCCAGCGGTTGCCGATCCCGAGCACGAAGTCGCTGTCGAGGAAGGTGGCGTTGCCGTAACGATGCTGCGTCTGCAGGCCGACCATGCCGGCGTTGAGCCGGTGATCGTCGGCGATGGCGCCCCAGCCCATCAGGGTCGGCACCACCGGCGTGTTGGTAAGCCGCCGCTCCGGGCACGCCCAAGGCGACGCGCACGCCTTCGCTCTCGAGCGCGCGCACCGCCGCCTGCATCGCCGTCATCTTCGCCATCGAATTGCCCTCCATTGTCCGCCGAACCAATTGTGAAGATTTGACCGGCGCGTTGCACGATGTCAGGCGGCGTTTCCACGATACGAAAACATCGAATTTTTTCCCTTTATTGTTAGGCGCTTAGATATTTCCACTATAGGCTCAGGTAACGGCGAGCGCCGTCTTGCGCACGAGGTCGCGAGGATTGGCAATGCGTTCATCGGGTATGTGCACCGCCGGCCCGGAGACCGAGACTGCGCCGACGGGGCTCGCGATGCTCGTCGAGGACGACTGCAGCGACGCAGCGCAGGCCCATCGAGTGCTCCTGGTCATCGATGCAGAGCCGCGTTTGCGGGTGCGCTCGATGTCCTCCCGCAGCCGGGCGAGCGTCGTCAGGGTTCTTGGCGTCAGCCGTGGCAAGCCGTGCTTGCGCAGGATCTGCGCCACTTCCGTCTCGGGCAAGGTGGCGAGGAACGCCTTGCCGACGCCAGAGCAGTGGAAAGGGATGCGGACGCCTGGACGGGCAACCGCACGCATCATTTGACGGCACTCGACCTGCTCCAGGAACACCGCCTCACTGCCGTCGAGAACAGCCAGATTGATGGTCTCGCCGCTTTCCTCCACGAGACCGCGCGTGCCTGGCCGAGCGATCTCGAGCAAGTCACGTGCCTTGACAAAGGCGCTGCCGACGATGCAGGCCTGAACGCCGATGGACCAGTATCGCGTTTTTGGGTCGCAGCACACGTAGCGTTGCTGCTCGAGGATGGTCAGCAGTTGGTGCGCCGTCGAGAGCGACAAGCCGAGCTGCTGACAGAGGTTGCTGAGGGGAATGGCTGTCCGGGCACTCGGCCAGGCTGTCGAGCAGCGAGAGACCGCGCCCGAGCGACTGAACCAGCCCCGCCCCGCCGCTCTTTCCCGAGGCATGGGCGCCGCGCTCGGCAATCCGCTTCATCGGCCTCCTGTTGGTCGTCCTTTTGGCTCCTCCGCACGATCGCGCATTACGGCGGGTTGCCTGCCCTCCGGCGGGGTGGACCGCGAAGGCTCGCTTGCCATCAAGGAAGGCGAGCCTGACATTGCCGCGGCTGTCGATCCCGAGCGGAGCCAGTCCGTTGCCTCAAGCGAACTCGAACCAGTGTGAGCTTGAGTTCGGCCGCGAAACAGATCCCGGCCAGTGGCGGCAGCACCGACCGAAGACGAATGAACGACGAGCGGAATGCGGTCGCTGCCATGGCCGGAGCTGCCTTGCAGAAAACGTGCGCGCAGCGGTTTGAGTACGAACAGCGCGAGGAGCGCAGCAATGAGATTGAAGGCGGCCGCAATAGCGAATACCGCGGACCAGCTATAGGCCGCCATGGCAAGGCTGGCGAGCGGCACTAACGCGGACGCGATCCCCTTTGCCGTATATAGCATGCCGGCGTTCGTCGTCGCGTATTTCGAACCAAACGTGTCGCCGCAGGTCGCCGGGAAGAGGCTGTAGATTTCGCCGAACACGCTGAAGAACAGCGCTGTCAAGAGGACGAACAGCCACGGGTTGTGGCCCAGCTGAGTCAGCAGCATCAGCGACACGCCAGCCACGCCGAACGCGATACACATTGTGTTCTCGCGGCCGATAGTGTCGGAGACCCAGCCGAAGAACGGCCGCCCGAAACCGTCGAAGATGCGGTCGAGCGAGATTGCCAGCGTGAGCGCCGGCAGTACCAACCCGGCTACGCTGAGCGGTACCTCGGCGATGCCGTAGTCGCCCGCAATCGGCCCGATCTGGGCGGCGGCGATGAGCCCACCCGAGGCGACCAGCACGAAGATGAGATACATCAGCCAGAACATGGGCTGACGCAGGACCTGGACCGGGACGTAGTCGATGCGCGTCTGCGTGACCTTGCGGCGCTGGATGTTGGGCGGCGCCACGGCACCCTTCGCCGGCGCACGAAGGAACCATGACAATAGGATAATGACGAGCCCCTGGCCGAGACCAAAGGCGAGGAAGGCCACGTGATAGCTGAAGCGCTCGATCGTCTCTGCGATCGGAATCACTGTGAGCGCAGCCCCTGCGCCGAAGCCCGCTGCCGTAGCGCCGGCAGCGAGGCCGCGGCGATCCGGGAACCACTTCAGCGCGTTGCCGACGCAAGTGCCGTAAACGGCGCCGGTGCCGACTCCGGCGATCGCTGCGCCAGCGTAGAGGACGAACAGCGACGAAGCGAATGAATCGACAACCCAGGCCGCCGCAACGAGCGCGCCCCCCAACATTACGACGACGCGCGGCCCGTAGCGGTCGACGAACCAGCCCTCGATCGGAACCAGCCATGTCTCGGTGAAGACGAAGACCGTGAACGCGACCTGGATCGCGGCGGGACTCCAGCCATGCTGGAGGTTTATCGGGTTGACGAACAGCGTCCAACCGTATTGCAGGTTGGCGATCATCGACATGCAAATGATGCCAAAGAGGAGCTGGCGCCACCGGTTAGGTGCGGTCACCAGTCCTACAACCCTCGATTCCGACATCTCCGCGGCCTTCCTTGATGAATTGCAAGCGTTGCCAAGCGATCGCCAAGGTGCGTAACGCCACTTCTTTGAGCAATTTCGACGTTGCTCGATGGTCGGTTACACCCCGGGTTTTTTTTCGGTCGCTGGATTCGAAATCCGCTCATTTGCTATTTCGTATCTGATATTGTTTGGTGCTGCGGCGCCGCGTCGCCATCTGACCGGCCCGTGTGCCAGAGACCAGAATAGTCAAGTCGGAGATCGCTCGTCTCCGCCGACGAGGCAGGACCCCGTGCTTTAGATTGGCTCGCCGGCTCCCATCTGATGACATGATGTGTATTAGCTAATACCAAGTCCCATTGATCAGAACCGCTGTGTCCAATCGCGCAATCCGATTGACATGATTGTCCACGGTTGGTCGACGAGGTTGTTCCAGGCAAAGCAGCAGTGTTCGAGGATGTCGGCGTAGGAGCGGAAGACGCGGTTGGAGAGCCAGTTGTCGCGGATGAACTGCCAGACATTCTCGACCGGGTTGAGTTCAGGGCATTTGGGCGGCAGCGGGAGGAGGGTGATGTTCGGCGGCACGATGAGCTTGTCGGACAGGTGCCATCCGGCCTGGTCGAGGAGGAGCACGGCGTGTGCCCCCGACGCCACCGCCATCGCGATCTCGGCCAGATGCAGGTTTCATCGCCGCGATGTTGCAGCGGGGCAGGACGAGGGCTGCGCCCTTACCGTCCTTGGGACAGATGGCGCCAAAGATATAGGTCGAGGCAGTGCGTTGATCGTGCGGGGCCGAGGGTCGCGAACCGCGCCTGGCCCAGCGCCGAGTGATCTTGTTCTTTTGTCCGACACGGGCCTCGTCGGCAAACCAGATCTCTATCGCGGCCGGATCGATCTCTTTGTCGCGCTCGAGCTGGTCCACAACCTCGGGGAAGCTTATGAGATGGCCCGCCCCTCTCTTCCGATAGCGTAGGCTGGCGGCGGCAACAGAGGGAAGGACCATGCCAATGAAGATCGCGGTTCTCGGGATCGACCTGGGTAAGAACAGCTGCAGCGTCGTTGGACTGGATGAGGTTGGGGCCGTGATCAAGCGGCGTCGCATGCATCATCGCTTTCACCCGGTCCTTGCCAGCATGCGTGGTCGCGATGGAAGCCTGCTGCGGTGCGCACCATCTCGGCCGAGTGCTGAGATCGCAGGGACACACGGTGCGGCTGATGTCTCCGGAGTACGTTCGCCCCTACGTCAAGGCCCAGAAGAACGACGATCGAGATGCCGAAGCAATCGCCGAAGCAGCGACTCGCCCAACGATGCGCTTTGTCGAGCTGAAGAGTGAGGAGCAGCTCGACATGCAGACCTTGCACCGAGCCCGCGATCGGCTGGTGGGCGAACGGACAGCGCTGATCAATCAGCTGCGCGCCATCCTACTGGAGCGCGGCAGTACCGTTCCGCAGGGACGCCGCAGGCTGGAGCAGTACCTCGCAACAATGTCGGATCCGGAGGGCGACGCCTCGCTCAGCCCGCGAATGCATCGGTTGATTGAAGACATGCGCGCGGAATGGCTCGACTGGACCGACGGATTGCCGCGTTCGACAACGAGTTTGCCGCCCGCGCCCGCAACGACGCGGACGCGCGGCGCCTCGCGACCATCCCCGGCATCGGTATGCTGAACGCAACGGCGTTGGTGGCCGCCGTCGGCAATGGCCAGACCTTCGCCCGCGGCCGCGTCTCGCGGCTTGGCTCGGGCTGGTACCGCGACAGGTTACCACCGGCGGAAAGGCGCGTCTGGTCGGCATCACCAAGCGAGGCAACAAATATTTGCGCAAGCTGATCATCCACGGCGCGCGATCCGCTTTGCCGGTACTGGCAAGCAATGCCACACCTCTGGGAGAGTGGCTGCGTGCACTGATAAAGCGCGTACACAAGAATGCTGCTGTGGTTGCCCTGGCCAACAAACTGGCTCGGATCGCGTGGGCCGTTCTGCGGCGGGGAGAAGAGTTTGACGCCGCGGCCGTCCGGGCAGCGGTGTAGCGGAGATCGGCCGAAACCGCGGCAAGGGAATGCCGCGCGGCCACTAATGTCTGCTGGTGGTGGAAGCGAGATGGCCTGACAGTCGAACCGGCGTTCTGCACACCTGATTCAAAAAATGGCGCTCCAATGCCGTGAAGCTTATGAGGACCAGGACGCGCGGATCTCCATCTTGGCCGGGGGCAATACCCACAGAGGCCGGATACGTTGACGCGGACTGCTCAGATCGGATTGCAGAAATCGCTTGCGGACGGGGCGGGCCATACGTTTTTTAAAATCCTCAATGGCGCCGTCGGCTTGGGCATGATGACGCGGGCGGGCGGACAGCTTGCGGTAGCCCATGGCACGCAGTTCCCGGCTCAAGGTCTGCTTGGCGATGCCGACCCAGAATTCCTCCCAGATCCACTGGCATAGATCGACCAGCCGCCATCGCACGACGCCATCAACCGCCGGGGTCGGACCGCTTTCGATCACCGTCTTCAGCGCGGCGCGATGTGCGTCGTTCAGCTTCGGTGGTTGGCCGGGCGCCTTGCGGTCGATCAGCCCGTCAGGACCATGGGCATTGAACTTGATCACCCAATCCCGAACGTCACCCCGCCGATCGCGGCTGCCTCGGTCCGCCTCGCCCCGTCATAGACGGCGGCCAGGGCCAGAAGCCGGCGCGTCTGCGCCGCATTCTTTGTACCCCTTGCAATGGCGCGCAGGCGCGGCGCATCAAAATCAGCCCGGAGCGGGATCGGCATGACGAACCTCCTTCGTTCGCCACCCTTGAATCAGATTTGCGCCGTTCCGGGAATCCCCCAGCGAGTCACGCTCTCAGAGACCTAGTATAAAACTTGGTCTGACAGACCAAGTCTTAGCTAATACAATTGATGCGTAAGCTCGTCAAGAAACAAGGCTTTAAGCCGAAATTGCTAACGACCGACAAGCTCGGCTCTTACGGACAGTCTTCCGGCACCTCCGATTGACCTGCCCTCATGAGCAGGGACTGCGGAGGAACAATCGGGCCGAGAACTCGCACCAGGTGGTGCGACGACGCGAGCGCAAAATGCAACGGCTCAACTCAGCTCGATTCGCCCGGCGCTTCCTCAGCGTTCATGCCGCTGTCTACAACACGTTCAATCTTCAACGCCACTTCGTCTCCCGGTCACGCTGCGGACCTTCCGAGCCGAAGCGGCGGCGCAGTGGCAAAATGCCGTCGCAGCAGCATAAACCTCATTTGACCCCGCCCCCTCTCGGTTCGTCGGATCGGCACGACGCGGCACGCTGCGGCGACGACATTCAGGCCAGAGCTGGACGATGCATTTCGCTTTGATGGCGACCAACAGGCCGCCACGCGCAGTTCAAACGCAGCAGAGGAACATCCTCCGGGCTCCGGCAGCCCCAAGTCACCAACGGATCAGACGCGGCAGCGTAAATCGAGCGAACAGCGTGACGCCACCGCAGCCGAGCGAATACCAGACCGCGACATAGAGTGGATCGTCAAAGCGGCAGGCGAACACGAAGACGAAGGCCCCCCATGCCGCAGCTGCCAAACCCGCGGCCAATGCCGTTCCGGCGTGATCCGTCGGCGCGCCGCGCCGCATCAGCAAACCAAGGCCTATGACTGCTGGTACTGAAAGAACCACCATCTCACAGAGACATTCCAGGCCGTTGGCCCAATCGAGGCGGCTTATCAGGGTCGAAAACCCACTGCGCGACGCGTCGACGAGCCATCCGCTCGCCAAACACACGGCGATCAGCGCCACAATCCAGCGCAGGCTCCGGCGTGGCGAGCGTGCCGGATCGAGTGACATGATTGCGACAGTGCCGCTGACGAGTCCGATGAGGCCGAGGCTCGTGAGCTTCCACCAGAATGAAGGGAGGTGCATCGCCATCGGCATGTCGGACCGCGTCATGCCCATGACGAGAAACAGGCCAAGCTCGACAGCGCACAGCAGAACTATGGCAAGCGCGTCGCTCCAGGCTGTCCGGCGACGCACCGGTTTCAGCTCGTTGGTAAGGTGGTCAATGAGTAGGTCAGTCTGCATTGGTCTCGCTCCGGACGAGTGAAGTCAATCGTTTAAGGGCTCGGTGGATGTTCACCTTGACGAGCGAAGCGGATTGACCGGTGGCTTTGGATGCTTCTTCAATGCTGAGCCCCTGCAGTTTGACGAGATGGATCACTTGAGATTGTGCCGGCTTGAGCGTCGCCAGCAACCGTTCGAGAGACCTGGCACTCATAATGGCCTCTTCGTGGTCAGGGGCGGGGATGTCGTCGTCCAGCGCCTCCGTCGGCTTCGTCTTCAAGGACCGCAGCGCATCGATCCACTTGTAGCGTGCTATCGCCGCGAGCCAGGCGCCAAACGGGCGGGCGGGATCGTAGGTGTGCCGCTTCCCATGGATCGCGATGAGGGTATCTTGGATCGCGTCATCGATCATCGCCGGTGGCAATCGCCGCTCATAATAGCGTCGCAACCAGGCGGCCACTTCGGAGAGGAGGCGATGATAGCTTGATGCATCGCCCCCCTGAGCCGCGACCATCATCGCGTCCCACGCGCGGTTATCCGCGAAGGAGCCCTGAGCACTCAGCCGCTGCACCACGGCGCTGAATCCCCGAGGCCGCAATGCCACCGCCGCGCTCTGCAAGTCCCGCTCCTTTCCTCCGGATGCAAGGAGTTCGGACGGGGCGCCGATTTGGTTACATGATGCGCAGGAATATCGGAGTTGCCGCACGCGCCGATGGCGTATCGCGCGTCTGGGCTTCCTGCTTCCATCCAGCTCCGAATGCTCCGGCATTTGCCCAGATGTGCCGGCAAAGTGTGCCATTGCATCGTTGCGGCCTCAGGTTTGGGTCCGTTACTTGGTCAAAGGTTTGTATCGAGCCGACCTACCCTCGGAGCGCAACTGCTCGACCATATTTCGCGAAGTCCTAGCCAGACCCGCGGCCGGCCAATACTTTTACGAAGCACTCCCGGAAAATCGGCCCGCATTTTGGCCTGACATCGCGTAAATACGCCTCCGGGAGATCGACCACAACACGCGATCACCAAGTCCAGCGACGGCGCGGCGCGCAAAGCGCGGGTGCAAGCCGCATTTGGCTGGCTCACCCGCGACCAGCGTTGGTCGCGCTGAAATCCTGGGGCATGGTCGGCGCCAAGCGGCGCGTGCTGCACCGCGCGATCGTCGCTGTCGCCCGCAAGTTCGCCATCATCCTGCATCTATGGATTGACGGCACAACGTTCAACTGGTCACACGAAGAGGTGGCCGCGGCATGAGCGTCTCGCGTTGACCGCATGTGTTCCCCGCTGCGGAACGACGTCCCGCGAGGACGCGGTTAGGATGTCCTCGGACAAAACGCTTGCACTCCTATTCGCCAGGAACAAAGTGCGCTAGATAAATTGCAGTGCCGGCTTCGAATTCTATCTTGAGGCGGCCCCGATCGACCTCGTAGAGAAGCACGAGCGTCGCGGCAGTAGCGAAGAGGCCGAGGAAAAGAGGCCAATTGACGGGCAAACCGCGATTAGAGGAGCACTTGTCGAGCAAGCGGGGGCGGGTGGGTTTCGCCCCAAAGCCCTCGACGAAAACGATCAGCTCGGTCAGCTCCGGTGGGATTCCTCGGAAGTGCCCTTGCCCTCCTGACCTCGACGAGGCAGCGCTCGATTGAATTCTGGATCCCCTTCCACACGTTGTGCGACCGACTTTGAAGCCGTCTTCCAGCGACAATTGAGTCTCTGGCGGCAGGCTGACGTCAGCGATTTCGTCGGCCTGAACATGCTCAACACGCGCGTAGACGGGTGAGCTCTGGCCTGAACGTCGTTGCTGCGGCATACCCGCGTCGTGCCGATCCGAAGAATCCAGGCGAGCGAAATGCACGACCTCACGCCCGGCTTGCCAAAAAAAGCCCAACCCCCATCGAGCTGCCGTCGATCGCGGGAAAGAAGCGCGAACTGAAACCGATCGCGGTCTATGCGCTGTAACCAATCGTCGACTTGGCCCGAAAAGTCGGACTGTGCAGCCACACGGCACACAAACCGACGACAACCAAAGTGAGCGATATGTCAGTACGAATGAAAGCGTCCGCGGCGCTCCTAGCCGGGTGCCGTTACGGCAGCGCTGGGCTCGGCCGCATTAGCCCTACGCCCGACCCTCAGACTACGGTGGTCACTTGCCAACACACCCACTCTGATTTCCACCAGTCCGAGCGACGCAACCGCACGGATCCGGGGAGCAAGGAATTTTCGATGAAATCATTGCTTTCTGTGATGGCGATACTGGCAGTTGGGGCCGGTGCCGCGATCGGCCCGAGCCCGATGTCGAGCGCATTCGCGGCGGTGCGGGACACCGTCACTTCCAGCCAACCGCCCCATTACGAGTGGCGGGACGGTTACGAACATGGCAAGTGGCATAGTCACTGGGTGCTGGTCAAGTAAAGCGCGGCTGATCGCGTATGTAAATTACTGAGCTATCTTAACGAGAAGGTTGATTGGATATGAAAATAACGAGCTACATCCAGAGATGGTCGCCAACGTGGCGCGACCTTCCCATCGATCTGATCAGCAGACCTACGATCGCGCGCTGGGCCCCGATCCCACTGCGACTGATCGTCGGGTACGGCTTCATGGAGCATGGCTTCGCCAAGGTGGCCCGGGGTCTGGATGCGTTCCCCGCAATTTTGCAGGCACTTGGCGTGCCCGCACCGCATCTCATGGGCTGGCTCACGATCTTCGTTGAGATATTTGGCGGCTTGGCGGTACTTTTGGGCGCGCTGGTACCGCTGGCCAGCATACCGATGGCGGCGGTTCTCCTGGTTGCCATGATTACCGTGCATCTGCCCTACGGGTTCAGTTCGATAAAGCTCCAGGCTGTGACGGCTGCCGGCGCGCAGTTCGGGCCGCCAGGTTATGAAACCGATCTGCTTTACCTCGCCTGCCTCGCGGCCCTTGTCTTGGGTGGTTCGGGACCGTTATCGATCGACGGTCTTATGGCAAAGCGCAGAGAAGTCGCGCCCTGATCGTTAGGGTCGCGATTTTATGTTCGCTTCAGATGGCCCCGTCGGGCCGCCGTTTCCCGCCCGACCGTCGCCCAGCAGCACGCCAGCCGTGCCAACCTCCCGCAACGCCCGCGAAGGAGGCGGCCATGTTGATAACTGATCCGTCACTCGAATTGGAAATGCAACACGCCGGGCCTAACGATGGCGGGGGCGCCGGCGTGCGTCGGCCGGAGGGATGGCGAGAAGCGACAGCGCCGCGGCGAACACCTCGGCGTCATGCCCAAGCTGCACCCGTGACGATGGTAGGAAATCTGCGAAGTGAGTACCGACAGCCTTCGTTCGGCCAGTGTCAGAACGAGGGCCGCAAGCCGGTCCGCTCGTTCCGCTCACTTTTAACCAGCCTTCTGTCGTCGGCTCGGCTTCTGGGAACGGTCTTGGCATTGTGCATCCGCATTGGCGATTGCTTGCCACAGCGCCGAACCCTATCGGATCCAGCGACGCTCGGCGACCATACACTGCGCGACATTGGCCTCGACCGGATGCACCTTCTCTATGGGCATCACCGCATCCTCTTCCAAAACGACGTCCGACAGGCGGTGTGCGATCAACGAGGTAGCCATCCCGGCGATGTCGCGCCAATGCGGTTGTGGCGGTGGGACAGCGAAGGTGAGGTGATGCTGAATCTGTCAAACAACGCGAAGGCGGTGAGGCGTTGCAGCAGATGAAATTCTACCGCGGTGACGTCCTGCGGGCACGGCTGGCGGCGTGGCTGGACGTCGGCCGGGCGGCGCTGCGGGTGGCAGCCCCGGTTGTCGATCTTCTGATCCGCCTGTTCTTGGCGAAGGCGTTCTTTATGCCGGGAATGTTCCCTGGCAGCAGTGTTGCCGATTTCCGCAGCGCCTGGCCGATAATCATCGCCCAGATAATGGGACCGGTGTTGCTGGCCGTAGGGTTTTGGGTCAGGCCGGTTGCGTTGCTAATGCTCGTCCTGACTCTACTGGCGCAGGCCTCCGGAGCGCCGCAGGACGAGCATCTGTTCTGGGCCGCTCTGTTTGGCTGGTACGTCGTGCGAGGCGCCGGACCGCTGTCGCTCGATCATGTGCTGCAGAAGGGTCTGGGGCGCAGCGCGTTGCCCTTGGCCGGTCCCGCGATGGCGGCTGGGGCTTGGGTCAATCGCGAGATTGGCCCGCTCTACTTGCTCGGCCTTCGGCTATGGCTGGCGGCCGCACTCGCCGGACCGGGGCTGGGACATGCAATGCTGCCGACCATGGAAGCCAGGATGCTGCCTCGGCCCTTGGCGGTAATCGGCGCGGCGCTGTTGGCGTTGGGTCTGGTCACACCGGTCGTAGCCGTCGGCCTCCTCGCGGTGGGATCCGGCCTGGCGATGGCGGGCCCGGGTAACGGCATGACGATTTACGGGCCACTGCTATTGATCCTGCTCGCGGTATCCGGGGCTGGACGGTATTCGCTGGATGGTCTGATCATCCGCTGGGCGCATCGCCCAGCCCCGCCGGCCGACGGTGCACCGCATATCGTCATCGTCGGAGCGGGGTTCGGCGGCATGGCCTGCGCGGCGGGGCTGCGACACGAGCAGGCGCGGGTCACCTTGGTCGACCGCCACAACTATCACCTGTTCCAGCCGCTGCTGTATCAGGTCGCGACAGGCAGTCTTTCTCCTGCCGATATCGCGACCCCGATCCGCGGCGTCTTCCGCAACGACGCAAAGCTGCGCGTCTTGTGCGGCACGGTCACCGAAGTGGACGCCGCTGCCCGCAATGTGATCGTGGATGGGCACGCGTTTTCTTACGACGCGCTCGTGCTCGCCACTGGTGCCACACACGGCTACTTCGGCCATGAGGAATGGGCGGCATACGCGCCAGGGCTAAAATCAGTGCAGGACGCTACCAGCATCCGGAGCCGCATTCTGGATGCGTTCGAGCAAGCCGAGGCGACAGACGACCCGGTGGCAAGGGAGAGCCTCTTGACGTTTCTGATCTGCGGCGCGGGACCTACCGGTGTGGAAATGGCCGGGGCAATCGCGGAACTCGCCCGCAACGGGATGAGCAAGGATTTTCGCAACTTCGACCCGGCATCGGCGCGCATCCTGCTCGTACAGGCAGGACCCCGCGTGTTGCCTCAATTCAACGAGCGGCTATCGAGCTTTGCCCGAACCTCGCTTGAGGCGCTCGGCGTCGAAGTGCGCGTGGACAGCCGGGTCGAGGTCATCGAGGCGGATGGCGTGGTGGTGAGCGGCGAGCGCATCGCCGCCGGCACGGTATTGTGGGCAGCCGGCGTGGTCGCCTCGCCCGCCGCCGCATGGCTGGGAACCGAAGCTGATGTGGCAGGCCGCATCAAGGTAGGGCCGGACCTATCCGTCCCCGGGCTTCCTGACGTCTTTGCAATCGGCGATACCGCGCTGGCGCTTGCCTGGGACGGTCGACCTGCTCCGGGACTGGCTCCGGCGGCGAAGCAGGGGGGCGCCTACGTCGCATCGGTGCTGCGGGCACGACTGCGGAACGCCAACCCGCCGCCCCCGTTTCGCTATCGCCACCAGGGCAGTTTGGCCACCATCGGACGCAAGAGCGCGGTCGCCGATTTCGGGCGGTTCAAGCTCACTGGCACGGTAGCGTGGTGGCTGTGGGGCGCCGTGCACGTCCTGTTCCTAGTCGGTCTGCGCAATCGGCTCTCGGTGATACTCGGTTGGGTCTGGTCCTATTTTACGTTCGACGTCGGGGTCCGGTTGATTACGGAAGAGGGAACGCACCGCTTCTCACCGGGCCGCGCCACCCGGCAGTGATACACCTCGGCTACCGGCGCCGCGTAGTTCATCAGGCGCGAAGCTCTGCTACCGGGACCGTGTTGGCCATCTCGTCGCACGCGAACGATAGCGACTTCCCTCCGGACTGAGACCCCTTCGATCGGAAAGAGAATGGCCGCTTACATGGGCATGTTCGAAGTCAAGGGTCAGGTTTAGGGGTTCATGGGCAGTTCTCCGGCCGTTGGTTCGGATCCAAGGTCTGAGCCCGTTTCCGGAACCTGATGGCGTGCTGCACCAGATCCAAGGGCTGAGCAAGGGGCACCCGGGGGCGCCAGGGTGCGCGATCTCGGGCCCGGCGGGATTCCCTGATCCGGTGGAAAGCTTCAAAGCTTCGCGTAGTTGCACGTGCCTGAGTGGAGGGCCAAATTTCGACCCGAGCACCTACCGCGATCGTTATCAGGAGGCGCTGCACCAGCTGTTGCAATGCCACGCGCGAGTTGGCGCGGTTTTCTGCGCCTTTCTTTAGTATCGTGCCCAATCTATTTATCTGTATTAGTCGAGACTTGGTCTGACAGACGCTGTTGGCTGATTGAGCCAGTGTAGCTGTCGTCTGTGGTCAAGCGGCCATGAGTTTCTCCTTCGCCAGTGGGATTGCGTCAAGGAAGGTCTGCATCGGGGTCTTGCCGAAGCACCAGCGGCCCTGATGGGGTCGCTGCTGGTTGTAGTCGACGAGCCAGGTGTCGAGGTCGGTCTGCAACTCCTCGATCGCCTGGTAGATCTTCTTGCGGAAGGCGATCCGGTAGAATTCGTCGAGGACGGTGCGATGGAAGCGCTCGCAAATACCATTGGTTTGCGGGCTTTTGGTCTTGGTGCGGCTGTGGTCGATG
>WNFT01000744.1_pt1 | contig 27350 bp, 24 predicted proteins | sample 5400191 | NCBI WGS metagenome assembly WNFT01 (sample SAMN13153359, study PRJNA577476) | soil metagenome | isolation source: 80 cm saprolite under Madrone tree | place: USA:California | collected 2016-06-14 | reverse complement strand
GCCGTCCGCGACGCCTTCGATCCGCGAAAGACGGCATGACCCGCCGGGGCCCCGGCGGGAGCCCGCGGCTGCTCGAGATCCGCGACCTGGCCGTCTCCTTCGACACCCCCACCGGCGAAGTCCGGGCGGTGCGCGGAGTCTCGCTCGACATCGACGCCGGAGAGACCGTGGCGCTCGTCGGCGAGAGCGGCTCCGGCAAGTCGGTCACCGCGCTGTCGATCCTGCAGCTCCTCCCCTACCCGCCCGCCCGACACCCGGGCGGGAGCATCCGCTTCCACGGGCAGGAGCTCCTGGGCGCGGCCGAGCCGGTGCTGCGCCGGGTGCGCGGCGACCGAATCGCGATGGTCTTCCAGGAGCCCATGACCTCCCTGAACCCCCTGCACACCATCGAGAAGCAGGTCAACGAGGTGCTCCTCGTCCACAAGGAGCTCGACCGGGCGACGGCGCGCGCCCGGACGCTCGAGCTGCTGCGCCTCTGCGGGCTCGCGGACGCCGAACGGCGGCTCAATGCCTATCCCCACCAGCTCTCCGGGGGCGAGCGCCAGCGCGTGATGATCGCGATGGCGCTCGCAAACGACCCGGACCTGCTGATCGCCGACGAGCCGACGACGGCGCTCGACGTCACCATCCAGGCACAGATCCTGCGGCTCCTCCGGGACCTCCAGGCCCGGTTCGAGATGGCGCTGCTGCTCATCACGCACGACCTCACGATCGTGCGGAAGGTCGCCCGCCGCGTGTACGTGATGACCGAGGGCGAGATCGTGGAGGCGGCCGGGACGGCCGAACTCTTCGAGCGCCCGCGCCATCCGTACACGCGGCGGCTGCTCGAGGCCCAGCCGAAGGGCCCGCCCCCCCCGGGCGGCGACGAGGCACCGGTGATCCTAGCGGCGCAGGAAGTCCGGGTGTGGTTCCCGGTCAGGGCGGGTCTCCTACGCCGCACCGTCGATCACATCAAGGCCGTTGACGGGATCAGCCTGGCCGTCCGGGAGGGGCACACGCTCGGCGTCGTCGGCGAGAGCGGCTCGGGAAAGACGACCCTCGGCCTGGCCCTCCTCCGGCTCCTCCGGAGCCGGGGCCGGATCCAGTTCGGCGGCCGCGAGATCCAAGGGCTTCCCTCGAGGGCGTTGCGGCCGCTCCGGCGGGAGATGCAGATCGTCTTCCAAGACCCGTTCGGCTCGCTCTCACCGCGCCTGTCGGTCGGGCAGATCGTGGGGGAGGGGCTGCGCGTCCACCGGCTCGGCGCGCCCGCCGAACAGCGCGCGCTGATCGAGCGGGCTCTCCGGGAGGTCGGGCTCGACCCCGAGACCCGCGACCGCTACCCGCACGAGTTCTCGGGCGGCCAGCGGCAGCGGATCGCGATCGCTCGGGCCCTCGTGCTCGAGCCGCGCCTGCTCGTCCTCGACGAACCGACCTCCGCCCTCGACGTCTCGGTGCAGGCACAGCTCGTCGACCTGCTGCGCGAGCTCCAGGCGCGCCATCGGCTCGCCTATGTGTTCATCAGCCACGACCTCCGCGTGGTCCGGGCGCTCAGCGACGAGATCCTGGTCATGCGGGCCGGCCGCGTCGTCGAGCACGGGCCGAGTGAGAGGATCTTCGCGCAGCCGGCCCATCCCTACACGAAGGCCCTCCTGGCGGCGGCCTTCGACCTCGAGACGATCGAGCCGGCCGGCGGCGGAGAAGGTCAGTTCCCGCTGACGGTGTAGCCCCTCCCCTGCATGCAGAGATCGTAGCCGTGGCGGTCCACCCCCTCGAACGGGTAGCTGACGAGCCGGCCGCCGGCGAAGACGAACGGCCGCGAGACGCGGGGCACCTCATTGCTGCGCTCGCACTCTTCCGCGTCGCGGGCGCGCTCGGCCTCGGTGACGCCGGGCCGGTCGTACGCCCACTGGCGCGCGCAGCCGCCGAGGAGCGCGAGGCCGGCGACGACGGCGAGGAGGCGCGTCATGATGCGTCGCTCGACCGGCGGCGCTCAGCCCCGCTCGAGCCCCTTCATCATGAAGGCGGTCTCGAGGCTCCGCTGGAGGTAGGCCAGATCGATCGGTTTGGCGACGTAGTCGAAGGCGCCGTAGGCAAGGGCGCGGCTCGCGAGGTCGACGCTCGACGTCCCACTCACCATGATGACTTTGACGTCGGGAGCGACCGCCCGGATCGCGGCGAGGGCGTCGATCCCCCCGAGCCCGGGCATTTGGATGTCGAGGAGCACCACGTCCGGCGGCTCCGCGGTCACGGCGGCGATGGCAGCGGCGGCGTCGGGCGCCGGGCGCACGTCGTAGCCCTTCTCGGCGAGGAATTCCTGCAGGACCTCCCGGATCTCGCGCTCGTCGTCGACCACGAGGACGCGGCCCGCCCCCCGCCGCGGCGGCGCGACCCGGGGGGGCTCCTCCCGCGGCAGCGGGAGCCGCCCGCCGAGCGCGGCCGCGATCTCGGACAGGGCGGCGGGCTTGGTCAGGCAGGCGCGCGCCCCCGCGAGGGACGCCTGCCGCAGGAGATCGGCGTCGGCGACGCCGCTGACGACCACCACCGTGATACGAGGATCGAAGGCGTGGATGTGCCGGAGGGCCTGGACGCCTCCGAGACGCGGCATCATGATGTCGAGCACGACGCCGTGCGGCCGGAGCCGTTTGACCTGGAGCAGCGCCTCGAGGCCGTTGCTCGCCTCCACCGCCTCGAAGCCCTGCATGTTCAGGAACTCCGCGACGGCGGCGCGCACCTCCGGGTCGTCGTCGACGACCAAGACCTTCCGTGCTGCCGGCTGCTCCGCCACCGAGCCTCCTCCACGCTCCCTGGCCAGGCGCTACGGTGGGCGACGGGCCGAGCGACGCGCAACGCGGCGCGGGATCGCTCGTCCCATTGTAGCCCCGGCGTACAGAGATCCATCACGTTCGGCCGTCGGCGGGTGGCAGCGGGCTCGCCCCCCGCCACGCCTGGAAGGCGAGGCCCTGCAGGACCGAGAGCACGAGGACGATCACGTCGTCGGCGAGGTAGAGCGAGACGAAGCGCGGCCCCACCGACCGCGCGGTCAGGATCAAGAGGCCGGCCACGAGCAGGTTGGCGGCGAGAAAAATGACGATGACGCCGAGGCTCTCGAGCAGCCGGCCGGCGGCGGCGCCGAGCGCCCGCGGGTCGAGCCCGAGCCGCCGCGCGCCGACCGCCCACGCGCCCGCAGAGGTCAGGGCGATCAGCACCAGAAGGAAGCCTTCCTGCATGTGTCCTCCGTTCGGGGACCGATGGCCTGAGGTCGGTGTCGCCTCAGAGGTATCCCGCCGCCCGGTAGTACAGGCGCGCGAGAAGCTCCTGGCAGATGTCGCGGATCAGCTCGAGCCGCGCCTGCGGCGACGTATCGCTGTAAGCGGAGCCGCCCGCCACCACCGGCAGCGGCTCGAAGCCGGCACGCTCGAAGACCCGCCGTGCCCGGATCATGTGCTGCTCGCCGGTCACGAGGAGAATCCTCCGCGCGCCCGTCCCGCCCAGCAGCTCCCAGAGCTGGGCCGCCTCGTCCCGCGTCGTGTGCGATCCCGGCGCTCGCAGCACGGCGGCGGCCGGCACCCCGAGCCGCTGCGCCATTTCGACGCGGCGCTCGACCTCCGCGGCCGAGCCCGAGAAGACCAGCACCGGGGCCAGGCCCGCCCGATAGAGGAGAATCCCCCGGAGGGCTCGCCGGAGCGAAAGGTCGTTGGGCAGGCCGTCGCCCAACGTGCCGCCGCCCGCGCCCAGGACCACGATTGCCGACGCGGGCGCGACGACCGACGGAACCGCGATCCAGGCGTCGAGGACGTTCGCAGCCGGCGTGAAGGCCGATACCATCAAGAGGACGAGGGCGGCGGCGCCGAGCAGGCGGCACGAGCGGAGGGGCGAAGCCGTCGCGGGAATCATTCGCGCGGGAGAGCGCCGCGACGAGAGTGAGGGGAGGATGCCGAACACTCGGGACCGGGCAGGCCTAACGACGCGGCTCGCCCCCCGGCGCCCGCGCCGCCTCGCCTGGTTGATGGCGCCTGGGATCGTCGCCTTCGTGGCCTACACAAACCGCCAGGCCCTCGCGACGGCCGTCCAGCTCATGGGGCGGGCCGCCCTCTGGTGGCTGATCCCCGCGGCGCTCGCCATCGCCGGGGTGTACCTCTGTCGGGCCGCCGTATACGGCATCCCCCTCACGGTGCTCGGCTACTCCTTCACACGCTCGTTCCTGTGGGCCACCGCGCTGGTCGCCACCTCGATTCACCAGCTGATCCGGAGCGGCGGCGTCAGCGGCTACGCCTTTCTCACCTTCGCCCTGAACCAGCGCGGGGTGCCCGCGGGCAAGGCGTCGCTGATCGCACTGATCGACACGCTGAGCAACGCCGCCGCGGTCGCCACGCTGCTGCTCGGCAGCCTCGTCTATCTGGCCATCGTCGGGGTGCTCGACGCCGGGCGGCTCTCCCTCGCGCTCGTGCCGGGCGCGGCCCTGGTCGGGCTGGCCGCGTGGCTCTACGTCCTGCAGCGGGATCGCCACCGGCTGAGCGCGGTCGTCCTCGGCGCCGCCAGCCGGCTCGCCAACTCCCTGGGTCGCCGATGGTCGGAGGAGCCTATCCGGGGCTTCCTCGACGAGTACTACGCGGGGAAGGATATCATCCGGCGCAAACCGGAAGCGTTTTGCCGGATGCTCGGGCTCCCGTACTTAGCCGTGGGCTGCGACGCCGCCGCGCTCTACATGGCGTTCCTCGCGCTCGGGCAGTCGCCTAAGGCCTGGGTCGTCCTGCTGGGTTTCGTGATCTCGACGGCGACGCTCGCCGTCGTGGCCGTCCCCGGCGGCGGCGGGAGCTTCGAGCTGACGATGAGCGTCTTCTTCTCCCGGCACGGCGTCGATCCGGCGGCGGCGATCGCGGCGGCCATCCTCTACCGGGTCGTCGCCTTCTGGATCCCGGCCCTGGTCAGCCTGGTCGTCCTGGCGCGGCTCCGCCACCGGAAGCGAGCGATCTGGCCGTCCCCGCGCCGCCCGAAGGCGGGCGCCCGGTGACGACGCTACAGCAGGCGCTCGGCCCGCTCGCGGACGGCCTTGAGGGTCTCGACGAGGCCGTCGCGCTCGGCACGCCGCGTGAGGAAGGCCGGCAGCACCGTGCGCGCCGCCATTCCGTACGTCAGCAGGACGCCGGTCGGGCGCACATCGATCTGCCAGTATCCCCAGCCGTCGCGGAAAAAGTCGTTCGGCCACTCCTGCGCCAACCGCCACACGATCCGGCGGCGCCCCTCGTCGAGGTAGTTATCCACGTGGAACCCGAACGAGAAGGGGCCGACCCCGATGACGTAGCGGACGAGCGCGTGCTCGGGGTCGGACTGGAGAACCTGGGCCCGCACGACCCTCGGATACATGCCAGCGTGATGGGCATAGTTCACGAGCACCTGCCAGACGGTCTCGGGGGACGCGTGGACCAGGCTCAGTCCCGTCCCGCCCTGGCTCCCCCTCACCACCATGCCGCCGGGCGGGAGTTCGTCAATGACGACGACCTCCCCGCCTTCGAGCCGGCGCTCCTGATCCCGAGAGAGTTCGAGGCCCTTGGCGGCGGTGAGGGGCACTGCGACAATGAGGAGGGCGGAAAGCACCAGGGGAGCACCTCTCATGAGCACCTCGTGGCTTGAAACAGGCGATCCAAGACCTGGGCACCGGCGCGCGCTGAGTCACTTACAGTCTCGCACGGATCGATGGCCCGTCGCGAAAAAAAATCTCCGCACCACCCTCGGCGCCCTCGCGGTCGTCGCGGTTGTCGGCGAGAGCACGCCGCCCTGGCCGCCCTTCCTTCCCGCGCGCGATACGTTTTCGCCCGATCTGGCGGTGAGCGTCGAGCGGGTCTGGACGGACCCGACGCTCAGCCGGACGGTGCGCGGGCGGTCCGCGTCCGTCCCCTTCGATACCTATGTCGCGTTCGTGGATGCGCCCGACGTCACCACCGCGGCGGCCCGCTTCCTCAAGCTCGGGCGCTACCGGGTCAAGGCCCTCGCCGCCGACTGGTACGAGGCCGACGACAACGACGGCTCACGCGGCATCTACCGGATCCTCCTGCGCGAGCCCCACCGGCGCGTGGTGCTGTCTTGGGGAGAGCACCACGGCCGGATCCTGGGCGCGATCGGCGGAAGCGCCCTGACCGTGATCGACCTGCGCGAGCGCGACGGGGTCGTCGATCAGGAACTCGCCGCCTACGTCCGGATCGACAACGCCTTCGCCGCCGCCCTCGCCCGGCTCCTGCTCCCGATCTTCGGCCACCTCGCCGACCGCAAGCTGAGCGAGGGGTTCACCGTCACCGCCAAGGTCGCGGAGTGGGCCCTGGCGCACCCGGGCGACTTCTGCGCGTGGCTCAGGCGGGAGCCGCTCCCGTCCGAGCGTCGCGAGCCACTCCTCCAAGCCCTGCCGGCCTGCCGCGCGCAGGACCAGCTCAGCCCGCCCGGTTCATGACCGGATAGCGCCGGCCGCGCCAGTGGACGACCCGCCGGCGGCCGAAGCAGGCGACCGACTGGAGTCCCATGCCGACGAGGCAGGCAATCGCCAAGGGATGCAAGAGCGTGAGCCAAGCGGGATAGCCCGCCCGCCGGTCGGCGAGCGCGCGGGGCACGAGGCCCAGCCCCACCTCGAGGAGCGGTAGCCACGTCCAGGCCGCGGTCCCCACGCGATCGGAGAAGGCGCCCACGACCAGCAGCAGGAGCGGGCCCAGGAAGAGCGCCGTCAGCCCGAGCATCGCGAGCGCCAGGAGCCGGCTCGAGCCGAAGAAGATGGGCACCAGGTTGCGGACGCTCGCCCGCCAGCAGTCGCGCACCCTCGCGTAGGGCTCGCAGCCGAGCACCCGCGCCCCGTCCAGGAAGCCCAGTCGATAGCCGAGGCCGGCCAGTCGTCGGCCGAGAGCGACGTCCTCCGCCAACGCCTCTCGGACCGCGGCGAAGCCGCCCGACTTGTCATACGCGTCGGCGCGGATCGCGAGGAACTGGCCGTTGACCGCCGTCCACACCCGCCGGCCGTGGCCGGCCGGAAGCCACGCCGGGACGAACGCGAGCGCGGCCCAGTTCTGGAGCGCGACGAGCGCCCGGACCGCCACGCTCGGGCTCCAGTGGGCGGGGACGGCGGAGACGAGGTCGGCCCCCAGCGCGTGGAAGGCCCCCGCCGTCCGGGCAAGAGCCAGCGAGGACGGAGTCACATCGGCGTCGGCGAAGACGAGGATCTCCCCGCGGGCGTGGGCGCGGAGGCGGTGGCAGGCGAAGGGCTTGCCCCGCCACCCCTCGGGAAGCGGTCCGCCCCTGATCACGCGGACCCGAGCCCGGCCGGCCGCGGCAGCCTCGGCGCGCGCCGCCGTGTCGTCGGACGAGTCATCGTCGTAGACGAACACCTCGTAATCTGGGTACTCTTGAGCCGCCCAGTGCTCGACGCACCGGCCGATCCGCCCCGCCTCGTTGCGGGCGGGGATCAAGACGCTCAGGCGGGGTGGCGAGGGCGTCGCCGCCATCCGGTCGAGCCGCTGACCCAGCAGGTGATTCAGGCATGCGTGAACCGCCAGACCCGCCAGCGTGGCGCCGGCCACCAAGTGGAAGACGGCGAGGCCGCTCATCGCCTCTATTCCCCTTTCCTCATCCGGCCGTCCCATGACCGCGCGGACGTCCCGGTCCGTCTGGTGTCGCGCGGCGATCCCCGCCTACGACTGGCTCTATCGGGTGGCCCATCGGCTCAACGCGCCGGTGTCCGAGGTGGGGCCGGTCCTCCGCGTGGAGATCCGGAGAAGCCGCTGGTCGCTCCGGCTGTCGGACGGCACCGCGATCCGACGCGGCGATCCGGTCGGCTTCCTCCATCTCAATAACGACCGCGTGGTCGCGCTCCACTCGGACGGGCTCTCGCCGATCTCGGTCGGGCTCGAGTTCCGGCGGCGGCTCATCGACTCGCTGCTGGCGCTCGCGGAGCTCGCCGGCACCGACGGCCGCCTGGCCCATCTGTCCGCGTTCGCCGCGACCACGATCTTCCACGAGGGCCTCGGCCGGCTCGGCTTCGAGACCGAGGCCTGCGGGCTCAGGTGGCCGAAGGTCGTGGCCACCTACCAGCGCGCCTTGATGACCTCCCTGCACGGGGACCTCCCGATCGGGCTGCACGGATCGACCTACCAGCACGCGGAGCGCGTCTGGATCTCCCGGCCCAAGCTGATCGAGCGGTACGGCGCCGCCCGTCGCCTCAGGCACTGACCGCCGCTCCGCGACCCACGTCGCGTACCGGCTACGCCAGCCGCCCCGACGCGAAGCCCCGCCTGAGGGTGTTCTCGGACACGACTCGCCCCTCGACGAACTGCAGGAGATAGTCGGGCCCCCCGGCCTGGTGTCCGACGCCCGACATCTGTCGGCCGCCGAACGGCTGGCGGCCCACCCGAGCCCCCGTGATGGCGCGGTTGATGTAGAGGTTCCCCACCCGGAAGCGCTCCCGGGCGGCCGCCAGATGCGCCGCGCTCCGGGAATAGACGCCGCCGGTGAGCGCGTACTCGCTGTCGAGAGCGAGCTCGAGCGCGGCGTCGAAGGTGGGCGCCGGCATCAGCGCGAGGACCGGTCCGAAGATCTCCTCCCGGGCGATGGGGCTCGTCGGCGGCACGTCGGCGAAGATGGCAGGGCCGACGTAGTAGCCGTCGAGCGCGGCCAGCTCGGGCGGCACGTCCCGGATGAGGGCCGGACGGGCCAGGCGCTTGCCGAGCTCGATCGCGCCCCGAACCCGCTCGACCGCCGCGGGCTCGATGAGGGGTCCGACGATCGTTGCCGGCTGGTCGGCGGGCCCGAGCGGCACCGTCCGCACCGCCTCCACCAGGCGGTCGACCAAACGCTCGTAGACCCGCCCAACCGCGATGACCCGCGCACACGCCGAGCACTTCTGCCCGGCGTAGCCGAAGGCCGACAGGACGAGCCCCTCCACGGTCTCGTCGAGGTCGGCGTCCTCGTCGACGATCACCGCGTTCTTCCCCCCCATCTCGGCGACCACCCGCTTGAGGTGCCGCGAGCCCGGAGCCCACCGCGCCGCCGTCGCGTAGATCTGGGTCCCCACCTCGCGCGAGCCGGTGAACGCGACCAGTCTGACGTCTGGGTGCTCCACGAGCCGCGCGCCCGCGACCTCGCCGGCCCCCGGCACGAAGTTCACCACGCCCGCGGGCACGCCCGCCTCCCGGAGGATGGCGGTGAACTGAGCGGCAATCACCGGCGCCTGCTCCGCCGGCTTCAGCACGACCGTGTTCCCGGTGGCCAGGGCGGCGCTCGTCATTCCGGCTAGGATCGCCAGCGGGAAGTTCCAGGGCGCGATCACCCCGACGACCCCGAGCGGTTCCCGGATCAGGTCGTTGACCTCGCCGCGGAGGGTCCCGAGGCGCTCGCCCGCGAGCAGCCCCCCGGCCCCCTGGCGGTAGTACTCGATGAAGTCGATCGCCTCCGCGACGTCGGCGTCGGCCTCCCGCCAGGGTTTGCCCGCCTCGTGCACGATCCAGGCGGCGAGCTCCTCCCGCTGCCCGCGCAGCCGCGCCGCGGCCGCGCCCAGGATCCGCCCTCGCTCGGCGGCGCTGCGGTCGCGCCACCCGGGAAACGCACGCGCGGCGGCCGCCACCGCCCGGTCGACGTCCGCGGCTCCCGCCGATGCCGCTCGTCCCACGAGCTCCGCGGGCCGCGACGGGTTACGCGAGAGCAGCTCCCCGGGGGTCTCCACGGTCGCGTCGCCGATCAGCAACGGGTAGTACTGGCCGAATCGGGCGCGGACCGCCGCGAGCGCCGCCGCGAACCGGGCCCGCCGGTCGGCGAGGGCAAAGTCGGTGGGGGGCTCGTTTGCGAACGTCGGCGCCGGCCCCTCACCGGCCCCGGCCGTCGTCGCCACGGATCGCGCCGGATCGGCGAGGAGCACCGCGGGATCGTCGTGCGCCGCCCGGCTCTGGCGGAGAAAGGACTCGTTGGAGGAATTCTCGAGGAGTCGGCGCACGAGGTACCCCATCCCCGGGATCAGCTCTCCGAACGGCATGTAGACGCGAACCCGCTCCTCGCGCTCCGCGAGCGCACGCGCGAGCGGCGCCGCCATGCCGTAGAGCACCTGGACCTCGAGGCGGTCCGGGGCGAGGCCGAGCGCCTCCCGCGTGGCCATCGCGTGGGCGATCGAGCGGACGTTATGGCTGCCGAGCGCGAGGTCGATGACGTCGGCGTGCTCCAGGTACAGACGGGTGAGCCGCTCGAAGCTCGCGTCGGTCTCACGCTTGGTCTCCCACACCGGGACCGGCCAGCCCACGAGTCGGGCGTGGGCGGTCTCGTAGTCCCAATAGGCGCCCTTGACCAGCCGGATCGTCACCGGTGTGCCGCGTCGGCGAGCCCAGTCGCAGAGCCAGCGGGCGTCAGCCTCGGCGTCCTTCAGGTACGCCTGCTGGACCACGCCGAGGTCGCGGCTCGCTCGGAACGCGTCCTCGTCCGCGAGCTCCGTGAAGATCCGGAGCGTCAGGTCCTTCAGCCGGCGCTCCTCCATGTCGACCTGGATGTGGGCGCCGTGCGCCCGCGCCGCCTCCCAGATCGGCCGGAGGCGTGCCTTGACTGCGCGGGCCGAGCCCTCTGGGTCGATCGGATCGAGGTAGGGATCGAGCGCGCTCAGCTTGACGGAGACGTTGATCCGGGGCAGCGCCCGCCCCGCGGCCTGATCCAGACGCGAATGGCCGGGCCAGCCGGGCGCCACCGCGCCCAACCGCTCCACCAGCATGAGGTAGCGCCGTTGGTACGCCTGCGCCTCCTCGACGCTCACGCAGGCCTCACCCAGGAGGTCGAGCGTGAAGGCTTGGCCCGCGCGGCGGGCGGCGCGCGCCGCCGCGATGGCCTCGTCGGCGGTCTCGCCCGCGATGAACCGGCGCGCGAGCCGGCGCACGCTCCGCCGGAGCGCGGCGGCGACGAGCGCCTCGCCGAGCCGGCCCCCGCGGCGGAGGCCCAGCGCCACCCTGACGAGGCCGGCAAAGGGAACGGCCTGGCCACCGAAGTACTCGCGCAGGTGCTCCACGACCTCGTGGTCCTCGGTCAGGACCGGGAGGACGTCGATGAACCGGAAGAGCCGGAGCTTGGCCGCCTCGTCCTGCAGCAGCCACTCGAGGAACGCGGCCGTCGGGTCCCGCTGGGCCGCGACGCGGCCCAGCAGTTCCCCGCCGATAGCACGGATCCGACCCTCGTCGGCGACGCTCGCGCGGCGCATTCCTCCTCCGCCCCTCAGGATCGAGTATGCAACCGCTCCCGCCGGTCGGCCACGAAAATCCGGTGCGGTCGGCTACATCAGGTCCCGCAGGGGTGCCGCCAGCAGCTCGAGGAGCCGGCTCCCGAGCCCGCGCGCGCGCCACCGCGCGTACTCGACCGGCTCCGAGTACCGGAGGTCGTCGGCGAAGACGCGGTCGAGCCGCTCGGCGAAGTCCGCGTCGTAGACGACCAGGTTGAGCTCGGCGTTGATCGCGAGGGACCGGTTGTCCAGGTTGGCGCTGCCGACCGTGGCCCAGACGCCGTCGACGGTGAGCGTCTTCGCGTGCAGGAGCGCCGGGCGGTACTCGTGGATCTCCACCCCCGCCTGGAGGAGCTGGCCGAAACCCGCGCGGCTCAGCCGGCGGACGATGTTGTAGTCGATGGGGCCCGGTGTCAGCACGACCACCCGGACGCCGCGCCGCACCGCCCGGATCAGCGCGTCCGTGAGCGCCGGATCCGGGAGGAAGTAGGGGGTGGTGATGTGGATCGACCGTCGCGCCGCCTCGATGGCGAGAAGGAACATCTCGTACGTCTCATATCGCCCCGCGAGCGGCGAGCTCGCGATCACCTGCGCGGCCACCAGGCCCCGTGGCGGTGCGGCGGGATAGTAGGCGTCGCCCACGAGGAGGTCGCCCGCGGCCTCGCGCCAGTTCTCGGCGAACGCGCGCTGCAGCTCGGCCACGACCGGCCCCTCGACGCGGACGTCGGTATCCCGCCAGTGGTCTCCCCGCCGCCCGTCGCCCGTCCACTTCCGGCCGACGCCGGCGCCGCCCGTGAAACCGATCCGGCCGTCGATCACGAGGATCCGCCGGTGATTGCGATGGTCGATGGTGCCGGGCCGATCGAGCGGGTGGAAGATCACGACCCAGCAGCCCGCGCGCCGCAGGTCCGCGATGAATTCTGACGGAATCTGGAGGCTCCCGAAGCCGTCGAGCAGCACGTCGACGCCGACGCCGGCGCGGCAGCGCTCGGCGAGAGCCTGGACCAACTCGCTGGCGACGGGCCCTTGGCCGTACGCGTACTGGGCGAACGTGATCGTGTGGCGGGCCGACCGAACCGCCTCGAGCATGGCCGGGAAGATCTGCTCGCCGTTGAGCAGAAGGTCCACCCGGTTTCCAGCGACGACCGGCGACGACGTGTACGCCTCGAGCTCGACCCCGAGCGAGGCCGGCGTGGGTGGGGCCGAGGGCAGCACCACCCGTGGAGGCAGATGGGCGCATGCCGCCGCGAAGACCGCGAGCGCGGCGGCCAGCGACGCCTGGCGCGCGACGCCTGGGCGCGGCCCTCTCACGGGCTCGACCTCCCGGCTCCCTCTCGGGACCGGCGGGGCGTCCCGCGGCTCAACCGGGGCGGCCCTCCCCGAACCCGATCTTCTCGTACGGGAGTTCCCGGGTGCGCTATCCGGTCTTCTCCCGATTACCTGGTTTCCACTCCTGCCTTGCAATGACGGTGGGAGTCTGTGATGCCGGCCGGCGTAAGGATTCGGGCGCTCGGCGATCGCGGTCCGCACCGTTGTGGACCGGGTCAGAGGCCTGCCAGGTTCAATCAGCGGCCACGCGGCCGGCCCGCCGGAGGGGATTCACCCCAACCGGAGCTTCTCGATCTGGGCACGCCGTCGAGGCGGGGAGTGAAACGGCGTTGAAGACCGGCGAGAGAAGCCGCACTGCACGCCTCGCAGCCGATAGTCGGCGTCGAATCGGAGCGCGGCTCCGGACGGTCTGCGTCGCCGCGATCGGCACCCTCGCCTGCATCCTCCTCGGCGCGCAGGCTCTACGGGCCCAAGTCGCGGTCCTAACCTACCACAATGACAACGCCCGAACGGGGCAGAATCTCAATGAGACCGTCCTGACGCCGGCCAACGTCACTGCCGCCACGTTCGGTCGACTGTTCTCAGCGCCCGTCGACGGATCCGTCTACGCGCAGCCGCTGTACGTCCCGAACGTCGACATTCCGGGTCGGGCGCTTCATAACGTGGTATTCGTCGCCACCGAGCACGATAGTGTGTACGCCTTCGACGCCGACGACAGCAGTGTCGGCCTGCTCTGGCAGGTCAGCTTCATTGACCCGGCGAATGGCGTCACCACGATCCCGTCCGAGGATGTCCAGAGCGCGGACATTGCGCCAGAAAACGGCATCACCGGGACGCCCGTCATCGACGTCCTTACCGGGACGCTGTATGTCGTCGCGAAGACCAAAGAGGTGTCGGCCGGCCGCCCTCACTACGTCCAGCGGCTCCACGCCCTCGACATCGGGACGGGGACCGAGAGGTTTGGCGGACCGATCGTGATCGGTGACACCATCTTCGACGGGAACTACACCTACGTCAGTGGCCCCTCCGTTGTCGGAATAGGCGACGGGAGCGTGGGCACCCAGGTCGTCTTCAACGCGCTGCGGGAGCTGAACCGGCCCGGCCTCTTACTGGTGGACGGTGTCGTCTATATCGCGTGGGCTTCGCATGGCGACAATGGCCCCTATCACGGCTGGCTCATCGGCTACGACGCTCAGACCTTGGAGCAGGTCGCCGTGTTCAACACGACGCCGAACGGCAGTTCGGGTGGAGTCTGGATGAGCGGCGGCGGCCCCGCGGCGGACAGCCTCGGGGCCATCTATCTGTCGACGGGCAACGGGACCTTTGACGTCGCCGGTGCCCACACCCCGGCCTACGGCGACAGCGTGCTGAAGCTGGTGGAAGACGCCGTGCTGGGGCACATGACCGGAAGCGCCGTGAGCGTGCTCGACTTTTTTACTCCATGGAACCAAGACGCCCTGGCCGCGTCCGATCTTGACCTGGGGTCGGGTGGAGTGCTCCTGCTGCCAGACCAGCCAGGGGCGCGCCCCCATCTCATGGTGACCGCCGGGAAGGAGGGGAAGATCTACCTGATCGATCGCGATGACCTGGGCGCGTACCAGCGGTGCGGGCCGAGCTGTGACGATGTCGTGCAGGTGACGCCGGCGGGAATCATTGCCGGGGGCTCCTTCGGCTCGCCCGGCTATTTCAACACTCTCGTGTACTACCAGGGCCCCGGGGATGTCCTCAAGGCGTTCCAGCTGTCGAACGGGCTCCTGTCCCTCTCTCCGGCCTCACAGTCGAGCACTCCGTTCGGTTTCGCGGGCTCGACCCCGAGCATCTCGGCGAACGGATCCAGCAACGCGATCGTCTGGACGTTGCAGGTGGATGCGTACGCCAGCGGTGGCCCGGCGATTCTGCACGCCTATGACGCGCTCGATCTCTCACGCGAGCTCTACGCCAGTAATCAGACGCCGGCGGATCAACTGGATGGTGCCGTGAAATTTACCGTGCCGACCGTCGCGAACGGCAAGGTGTACGTCGGCACGCAGCGCAGTCTCGCGGTGTTCGGGCCCCTGCCCAGGCCGGTCCAGACAACGGCGACGGCACGCGCCCAAGGAGCGCCGCTCTAACAGAGCGAGCAACCCGCGGCGCGAGGGGCATCCGCTCGGAGCGCCGCGCCGCCGGGGGGACGCCGATCGCTTCGCTCCGACGGCGATGCGGCCGCGGTGGTTCAACCAAACCCGGGTCGCCAGGACATCCGTTGCGAGCCCTCAGGCAACGATCAGAATAACGTGTAGATGAACGGAGCGATGGCGCTCGACTGCGCGAAGATGATGACGACACCGACTAGGAGGAGCGCGAGGAGCATCGGCGTGAGCCACCACCACTTGTGCTGCCAGAAGAACTGAACCAGCTCACCCATAATCCCGACCCGACTGACTAGTCCCTCGATGATCCACATGGGCTCCCGCACCTCCGGACTACGAGCTCGTGGGCTTGTCGATCAGGCAATCGCCGAGCACGAGGGCGTCCATCCCGCTCTCGCTGAAGGTGCGGAAGGCCTCGGCCGGCGTGTTGACAATGGGCTCGCCCCTCAGGTTGAACGACGTGTTGAGCACGATCGGCACCCCGGTCGCTTCGCCGAATGCCTCAATCAGCCGATAGTATCGCGGATTGACGTCCCTCCGGACGGTCTGGACGCGACCCGTCCCATCGACGTGGGTCACCGCCGGGATCACCGCGCGCTTGTCCTCCCTCACGTTCACCACGTAGAGCATGAACCGGGCGGGATAGTGCTTGGCCGCGTCGGGCAGGTCGAAGTACTCCGCGGTCCGCTCGACGAGGACGGAGGGCGCGAACGGGCGGAAGGGCTCCCGGAACTTGATCTTCAGGTTGACAAGGTGCTTCATGTCGGCCCGCCGTGGGTCGGCGAGGATGCTGCGCTGGCCGAGGGCGCGCGGGCCCCACTCGAAACGTCCCTGGCACCAGCCCACCACCTTGCCGCGCTCGAGACGGTCGACCACGCGCTCGACGAGCTTGGCCTCGTCGTCGACGTGCTCGTGAGAGATCGTGTTGCGCTCGAGGAACCGCTGGACGACGACCGGGCTGTGCTCCTCGCCCCAGGCCGCGTGCTCCATGACGAAGGCCCGCGGCTTGCCGAGGACGGCGTGATAGCCGTAGAGAGCGGCGCCAACGGCGCCGCCGCCGTCGCCCGCGGCCGGGTGGATGTAGAGCTCCTCGAAGGGCGTCTCCCTCAGGATCCGTCCGTTGGCCACGCTGTTGAGCGCGACGCCGCCGGCCAGACAGAGCCGGCGGAGCCCCGTCTCCCGGTGGACCGCGCGCGCCATCGTCAGGAGGACCTCCTCCGTGACCGCCTGGATGCTGGCGGCGATGTCGGCGTAGTGCTCGTTCTGCCGCGCCAGCTCGTCGTAGTTCGTGGGACGCTCGCCGAAGTAGGACGGGTACCCGCTCGAGGGTGTAAAGAAGTTCGTCCGCGGGTCGCGCGGGGGGCCGAAGAGCGCCTCGAACTTGCGGCTGTAGGTCTGGTGTGTGGAGTGGTGGAAGGCGAAGTAGTCCATGTCGAGCTCGAAGCTGCCGTCCGGCTGGACGCGGATGAGCTTCCACACCTTGTCGACGTAGCGGGGTGAGCCAAAGGGGGCCATCCCCATCACCTTGTACTCGCCCTCATTGACCTCGAAGCCGAGGAAGGCGGTGAAGGCGCTGTAGAGGAGCCCGACCGAGTGGGGGAAGCGAATCTCCTTGAGCAGCTGGATCTCACTGCCCCGGCCCACGCCCAGGCTCGCCGTCGTCCACTCCCCAACGCCGTCAACGGTGAGCACGGCCGCCTCGTCGAATGGCGAACAGTAGAAGGCACTGGAGGCGTGGGAGAGGTGGTGCTCGCTGAAGAGGATCTTCGACGGCTTCACACCGAGTCGCTTCTGGATCAGCCCTTTGATCCAGAGCTTATCGGTGAGCCAGGCGATCATGGCCTCGCGGAAGACGTGGTGGGAGCGGGGAAAGAGCTGGAGGCTCGAGACCAGCAGGCGCTCGAACTTCACGAACGGCTTTTCGAAGAAGACCACGTAGTCGAGGTCGGCTCCGCGCGTCTCGCCCATCCGCAGGCAGAAGTCGATCGCATGCTGCGGAAACTCGTAATCGTGCTTTTTACGCGTGAAGCGCTCCTCCTCCGCTGCCGCGACCAGCCGGCCGTCGCGGAGGAGTGCCGCCGCCGCGTCGTGGAAATAGCAGGAGATACCGAGAACGTCCACTAGAACTGCCGGAGGGCCCGCTCGAGCGGCGTCCCAGGCGCCGGAACGCGCGGCCGCCAACCCCTGCCATCGAGCCGCAGCGCGAGCGGGTCGGCGAACCAGCGGACCCCGAGCGCGAACGGCGCGACGATGGTGAAGAAGAAAAGAGTCAGGAAGACTCGAGACTGGATGTCACCGATCTTCCTCCCGATGCGCTTCCAGGCGCGCCAGCAACGGCGGAGCAGCTCCACCGCGCTCATGGCAGGCGACCTCGTGGAGAGCATCTCGACCTCATCGTCCGCCTCTCTGACGCCGTCGGGCATGGCATGCCCACAATCGGCGTCGCATCAATGCAGGTGTGAAAGGTATGGCCCATGGGAAGCCTTCAGGGCAAGCCCGCCAGCGTCGAGTCGTTGAACGGAGGCCTCGAGAGCAGGTAACGCGACAGAGCGCTGGCGACCAAGCGGGCGCCGTTCTCGGTGAAATGAGCGTCGTCATAGTAGATGGACGGCTCCTTCGGCAGGACGGCGGCCAGGTCGTAGCATTCGAGATGGTTCTCTCTGCACACGTCGAGCATTACCTGATTGTACGAATCCATTCCACGCTCCAATTCAGAAGCAGACACATATCCCTTCGGCTGAGTCTTTGGGCCCACCCAGCCGAACAGGAGGAGCTTTTCCACATCGGGCTGGAGATCCGAGCGCCAGATCGTCGGTTGAGTCACGAACACGCACCGACGTCCAAGGCGTGTGCACTCCGCCCCGAGAGTTTGTAGGCGCTGGCGATACTCGTCGCGCTCAACCGTTAAATCGGGCATTGGCAAGACGGGGCCGGCGGTTCGGCGCCGACGAAGCTCGCTCTGATCCCACGATTCTTGCTGTTGTTCGGAACCGGCGCGCTCGAGCACGTCGTCCGTTACTCTGCGACCGACACGGTAAAGGCGAAGATGCCGGTACAACGGAAATGGGAACGTCGCCCCCGCGAGCAAGTACTGCCAATATTGATCAGCGACCTCCTGCATGCGCGCCTGACTCGAGGCGCCCTCGAAGACCAGCGCGGCCTGGAAATCGTTGAGGCCGCACAGAAAGAGAATCAGGTCCGCTTGGCGGAGGACCGGCAGCTCGCGGAGCATCGTGAGATGGTGGACGACGTTATGACCGTTGACCCCCGCGTTCCCAACCCACACCGGCATCCTCTGTTGCCGCGCGTTCATCTCCCGCATCAGCTGTTCAGGCCAGGTCTTGGGACCATCCAGCATCAGGCTGAGCGTCGTGCTTCCACCGACGGCCACGACCTTGTAGGTGGAATCGGCTCGCTGTAGCTCCGGTCCGCGCAAGCCGAGGTGATTGACCCGAAAATGCGTGACGCCGGAAACACCCGGAAAGACCTTCGGGTCAGGCTGGAAGACGACGTGCATTCCCGGACGCCACACTGCGGGAGGCAGGTCGCGGTACGCGACCCACAGCGCGAGCTCGAGAACCGTAAGGGAGACGAAGACAGCATACAGGCTGAGCAGAGGGCCCCGGACTCGATGAAGAAACCGCGCTCGATCCCGGACGGCGAGGAGGACGCCGAACGCCAGGAGGATCCAGACCGCGGCGAGAGCCGCAAGCAGGAGATCCGATTTCCCGGCCAGCCGCAGGTGCCAGGCGTGGAGGATGTCAATCAGCAGAAGCGACGGCACGAGGAGATGGAAGAGGTAGGCGAACTGAAGGTGCCCCCCCTCAACGCCGTCTCGGAGCGTCGCCGCCGGCCTGGCGGGATGCGAACCGTCCCCCCCCCACACGATCTCGCTGGAGTAGACGGGCGTCACCGTGACCGTGGACGCTCGTGAAGGGGGGGTGAGCTCGTCGGAATCACTCATTGGACATCTCCCGTCCCGCCTTCGTGAATCACAGGGCCTATTGGGCTCACCTGAGGAGTTAACCCCCCAGGACGTTAGCAACTGGCCACGGTCAACCGAATCGGTGATTTACCTGATTCCACGCGGGGAAAATTCCTGAGAGAGGTCGAGAGACGGCGCACCTGCGTCTCGACCGGGGCGCGAGCAAAACCTGCGCCGGCACACTGCGGGTCGCGACCCCGAGGCCCCACACGCGGCCGTCCGCCGCCATCGATTGATCCGTGCGGGACGCAACGAGGGGCAAGCCGGCGGCGAGGGTGGCAGGATGGGGGCAGATCGGCGCGTGCCGGGCGAAGGTCACGAACGCCGCCGCGCCAATGCGCCCGGGCGCGTCACTGCCGGCCGCGGCGGTCTCACGGGCTCGACCTCCCGGTTCCCTTTGGGGACCGGCGGGGCCCCCGCGGCTCAGCCGGAGCGGGTCGGATCTGGTAGGACGCTCACGATCATCTTCCCGAAGTTCCGGCCTTCCAGGACGCCGATCAGCGCGGCCGGAGCCGCCTCGAGCCCCTGAACCACGTCCTCCCGGTACTTGAGCCTGCCCTCGCGGAGCCAGTGGGTAGAGTCACCGAGGAAGGCCGCGAGTCGATCGGCGTGATCCGACACGATGAAGCCCTTGATGAGAGCACGGCTGACGAGGACCGGCAGCAGGTTGGGTCCGGACGGCAGCTCGGTGGCGTTGTATTGGGCGATCATGCCACAGAGCGGGATGCGGGCGTTCCGGTTGATCAGCTTCAGCGCCGCCGCCAGCGCCGCCCCGGCCACATTGTCGAAGTAGATGTCGACGCCGGCCGGGCACGCTGCCTGCAGCGCCGGGAGCAGCTCCTGGGCCCGGTAGTCGACACAGTGGTCGAAGCCGAGCTCCGAGACCGCGTAGTCGCACTTCGCCTTGGAGCCCGCGATGCCCACGACGCGACAGCCCTTGATCCGCGCGATCTGCCCGACCACTGAGCCGACGGCACCCGCCGCCGCCGACACGAGGACGGTCTCGCCGGGAGCGGGCTGGCCGATGTCCAGGAGGCCGACGTATGCCGTCAGCCCCGGCATGCCGAGCACCCCGAGCGCGGTCGAGATCGGCGCCTGCAACGGGTCAAGCTTTCGCACCCCCGCCCCCGTCGAGACGGCATAGGTCTGCCAGCCGGCGTAGCCGACGACGAAGTCGCCGCTCGCGAACCCCGGGTGCCTGGACTCCACCACCTCGCTGACGGTGCCGCCGACCATCACCTGGCCGAGCTCGACCGACGCGGCGTAGGACCTCCCCGCGTTCATGCGGCCGCGCATGTACGGGTCGATCGATAGGTAGAGCGTGCGGCAGAGGATCTCGCCCGGCTCCGGCGTCGGGATTGGCGATTCCGAAACCTCAAAGTCGTCGGGCCGGGGCGCGCCGACGGGGCGGCGCCGGAGCAGCACTCGGCGATTCATCGCGGCAGGCATCGTGTGGGTCTGCCCCTTCGGGCCTCGGGCCGGAGCGATGCTACCAGCACGCGCGGACAGCGTCCAGTCCGGCCGGATCGCAGGGATCGCAGGCCGCTCTTGCGGGACTGTTTCAGAAAAACGACGACGTCAACCGGAACTCTCGTTCCTCCAGATATGCGACCAGATCTGAGGCCTTCCGGCCGCCCCCGCGGACACGCTGCACGAGTTGCCGTCCGGCTACCGGCACCTCGATCCGCCGTTCCGTCGCGAGGGCTGGCATCAGCCGCAGGCGTGGCCATCGGGAAACGGCGTGCCTCGCTCGTTGACGCCGCGGACCTCCGTCGGTGGCGAAGACCGCGTCGCCAGGCGCGTCGGGTCAGGGCTGGGAGAGGACGGCGACGGCCGAGACCGCGCCGGGTCCGCCGAGATTGTGCGCGAGCCCCATACGCGCGTTCGGGACCTGCATCCGGCCGGCGCGTCCGAGGAGCTGGTCGTGGATGTTGGCAATCATGCGGATCCCCGACGAGCCGATCGGGTGGCCGCACGATTTCAGACCGCCCGAGGTGTTGACCGGCAGGTCGCCGCCGAGTCGCGTCACGCCTCCGGTCGCGTACTTCCAGCCCTCGCCGGGGGCGGCGAACCCGAGGTCTTCGTAGTTCACGATCTCTGTGATCGTGAAGCAGTCGTGGCACTCGACCACGTCGATCTCCTTCCGCGGATCGCTCACCCCGGCCATGCGGTAGGCCACTCGCGCCGCTTCCTGCGTGGAGCGGAACGAGGTGAAGTTCCACGACGGGTCGAACTGGGTGTTCCAGTAGCCCGCCGTCACCGCGTAGGCGATGCCCCGGATCACGGTATAACGGTCGGTGAGGCTCGGCGCGAGGTCGGCCCGGGTGAGGATGACCGCCGCCGCGCCGTCGGTGGTCGGGCAGCAGTCGAAGAGACCAAGGGGGTCGGCCACCTTCGGCGCGCGGGCGTGCATCTCGGGCGTGATCTCCTTCTGAAAGTGCGCCTTCGGGTTGAGCGACCCGTGGTAGTGGTTCTTCACCGCCACCGCGCCGAGGGCCTCCTCGCTCGCCCCGTACTCTTTGAAGTAGCGGGTCGCCAGCAGCGCGAACATGCTCGGGGCGGTTCGGCCCTTGGCGAGCACGGGGTGACCACGGTTCACCGCCTGGGCGACGAGGCTCCCGCGCGAGGGCACCTCGCGCATCTTCTCGGCCCCCACGGCGAGGACGAGGTCGTACTCGCCCGAGGCGACGGCGAAGGCCGCGTTGCGCACCGCCTCGATCCCGGTTGCGCAGTAGGCGGCCACGCGCGTCACGGGGATCGGGAATAGGTTGAGCGGGTCGGCGACGAAGGTGCCGGAGTTCCCCTCAAATCCGTAGAGCATGGGCTCATAGCACCCGAGCCAGGCGGCCTGGAGCCGGGTGCGCTCGAGCCCGGCGTCGGCGAGCGCCTGCGTCACCGCCTCGTAGATCATGTCGGTGAGGCTCTGGTGGAAGTTCTCGCCGAACTTGATGACGCCGGTCCCGATGATCGCGACCTTCCCGCCGATCCCCATCGCCGCCTCCTTGGCTCCACCTAGCCTACCCGAACCCGGAGCAACCTCCAACCCCGCCCGCCGGGCCCGGCACCAGCGCCCGGATTCGCGCGAGCACGCCCAGGAATACGGCCGTCGCCACCCCGAGGAGCAGAAGGTTCGCCCAGAAGCCGATCACCCCGCCGAGCAGCCCGGCTAGAACGATCGAGACGGCGTTGTTCACGACGTGGCAGGCCACCGCCGGCACCGTGCTCTCGCTCCGCTCGGCGATCCAGCCGAGGTAGAGGCCGAGGAAGAAGGCCAGTGTCGAGTGGACGCGGTCGAGGTGCAAGATGCCGAAGCAGAGCGCCGCGGCGAGGATCGCCCGGGCCGGAGGCCAGCGCTCGCGCAGCCGCGTCTGCATGAAACCGCGGAAGAACACCTCCTCGCAGAAGCCGGCGAGGACACCGATCCCGCCGACGGCGAGCCCGAGCATGGCAGGGGACGCGCCGGCGAGCGCCCGGCGGATCGTCTCGAGCGTACTGCCCGATTCGAGCCCGAGGATGAGGGCCAGCGAGTCGAGCGCCTGGCCGAGCGCGAGCACGCCGAGCGCCATCACCGGCACCACCCGGCCGTGGGCGGGTCCGCCCTCCAGGCGGAGGCGGCGTCCGCGAGGCGGTCGCGTCGCGACGAGGGCGACGGCCAGGAGCGTCACCGACGAGGCGAAGCCGCCCGCGAGGAGCGCCGCGAGCGAGCCCAGGACGCGCTCGGGCTCCTCGCCTGGCGACAGCGAGACCAGGGCGACCTCGGCGAGCAGCGAGGTGCCGAGCGTGCCCGCGAAGGCGACCGCGTAGCCGACGAAGGCGACCGCCACCGGACTCATCGGGCCGCCCGGAACCCGCGCGTCAGCGCTCGCGCCTCGGCGAGGCGGTGGAGCATCATGACCGACGCCAGGGCCAGGAGCCCGCTCACGCCGAGGCTGCCGAAGGCCCACCCCCACGCGCGGGGGCCGGCATCCACGCCGCCGCGCCGGTCGATGATCGCACCGAAGACGAGGGGCGCGATCGCGCCCGCGCCGTAGCCGACGAAGGAACGGAGACCGAGGGCGGCGCCGCGGTAGGCCGGCTCCACGACCTCGGTGATCGCGGCGGAGTAGAGGGGCGAGTCGCCGAGCGCGGCGAAGGCGTAGAGGAGCCCGAGCCCCATCACGACCCCGATCGGGGCGCCCACGAGCCAGCCGAACGCGAACGAGCAGGCCGCGCTCAGCCCCGCCATCGAGAACATGACCGGCGTCCGGCCCCAACGGTCGGAGAGCGTGCCCGCGACGAGGGACGCCACCATGCCGGTCACGTGGAAGGACGCGGCGAGATACGCGCCGAGGCCCGCCGCGCGGCCGAGCGGCGAACCGACGGCCATAAAGCACGCGGCCAGGAACGCGGGGGTCCAGACCCACATCCCGAGCAGCTCGTACGCGTGGAAGGTGTAGCTGGCGATCGTCAGCACGGCGGGGCGGTTGCCCAGCACCGCGCGGAGGGCTCCTCGCTCTGCGTCGCGCGGGGTGACGCGGTTGGGCGTGTGCCGGAGGGCCGCGCTGGCCGCCAGCGCGCCGACCGTCGGTCCGAGGGCGATCGCCGCGAACGCGAGCCGGTATCCCCCGAGGGGGAGCGCCAGACCAGTCACCACGAGCGCCACCGCGAGACCGAGCGAGTGCCCGGCGAGGAAGAAGCCCATCGCGCGCCCGCGCCGCGCCACCGGCGTATTCTCGGCGATCAGAATGATTCCGGTCGTGTAGCTGCCACCGAGCAGGAGCGCCACCAGCGTGTACAGGAGTAGACACGACCAGTAGCCGCGGACAAGGAGCGCGAAGGCGGTGGTGCCCGCGAACGACGCGAGCGTGCTGGCGAGGAAGACACGACGCGCGCCGATCCGATCGGCGAGCTCCGAGCATCCCGTCAGCGACAGCGCGTATGCCAGCTGAAAGCTCGCCGAGATGGTCCCGGCCGCCGTCGCCGACATGGCCCAGTCGCGCTGGAGCACCGGCAGCGCCGCCGCGTAGGCGATGTAGATCATGTACGTGCCGACGCGGGACAGGCAGATCGCGAGGAGCCAGCCGTCGCTGCCCGGAACGAGGGGGCGCCGCACCGGCAGTCAGAACTTCCTGAGCCGATGCGCCGGCTTGCCCAGGAGAGGTCGGCGCAACAGGTCCCAGGCATCGTAGAGGAGCGCCTGGACGTCCTCGGCGGTGTGACCGAGGATCCGGGCGACGGCCAGGTGCGGTTCCGAATGCCCCGCGCCCGCCCAGATGCCCTCGCGACCCTCGAGCAGCTCCGCGAGCGCGGCGGCGAGTCCAGCGTCGAGCCGCGGCGAATGGGCGTAGAGCGAGCCATAGTAGGCGTAGACGTCCCAGAGACCGAGGCGGTCGAGCGGACCGTCGGCCGGCGCCAGCTCAAGGCGGTCGAGGAGCCGGCACTCGCCGCCCACCCGGACCTCGACCTCGACGAAGAGCCGTTCGAAGCCGAACCGCTCCCCGCGCGCGACGCGGCCCGCCGCGAGCAGGTCCCACAGGATCAGCGTCGAGTCCGGATCAAGGTCGACCCGCGTGCTCCGGAAGAACCGCGCGCCCGCGAACGGGATCGTCTGATCGGGCAGGCATTCGAGGACGGCGCCACCACGGAGCACGTAGCGGCTCCGCTCCGCCGCGTAGCTCGTTTCCATCCGGTAGACCTTCGTCGCCGCCGCCGTGCTCGCCACACCCCGCGCGCCGGGACCGAGGACGATCTCCGTCTCGAGCCGGTCTCCCTGGACGATGCCGCCCGTCGGGTTCAGGAGGTAGATGTAGGCCTCGTCGTCCCCATCCTGGTACGACGGCGGCATGACCTGGAGGGGCAGCGTCCAGTACTGGTCGGTGACGACCGTCTGTCCCGCCCGCCGCTCAAGGTGGAGGCGCAGGCGGCCCGACTTGCCCGCGTCCTCGCCGAGCGGCCCCAGCGTCTCGAACGCGGCGGGAAGACTCACGCGGCCGTCTCGAACAGCACCTCGGCCTTGATCCACGCCACGACCTCCGGAACGCCCAGGCCCCGGACGAGGTCGGTGAAGACAAACGGGCGCGCCCCTCGCATGCGCCGCGCGTCCCGTTCCATCACCTCGAGGCTCGCCCCCACGTAGGGCGCGAGGTCGATCTTGTTGATCACGAGGAGGTCGGACCGCGTGATCCCGGGCCCGCCCTTGCGCGGGATCTTGTCGCCCTCGGCCACGTCGATGACGTAGATGTGGGCGTCGGCCAGCTCTGGGCTGAAGGTGGCGGCGAGGTTGTCACCGCCGCTCTCGACGAACACGAGATCGAGGTCGGGAAAGGCGCCGACGAGCCCCTCGACGGCGGCCAGGTTCATCGAGACGTCCTCACGGATCGCCGTGTGCGGGCAGCCGCCCGTCTCCACGCCGACGATCCGCTCCCGCGGCAGCACGCCCTGGTGGATCAGAAACTCGGCGTCCTCCCGCGTGTAGATGTCGTTCGTCACGACCGCGATCTCGTAGGCGACGGCCATCGCGCGGCAGAGCCGGTCGACGAGCGCGGTCTTCCCCGAGCCGACCGGGCCCCCCACCCCGATTCGCACCGGCTTCCGCATCGAGTCTCCTCAGGAAATGTACAGGCGGGAGTAGAGCCGCGCGTGGCGGAATGCGGCGATGTCCTGCGCGATGGCCGAAGCGGCCAGCTCGGGCTCGCGTCGGGCCTCGGCGCCGAGCGCGGCGGCGCGGATGCGCGGCCGGAGCTCCCGGAGCAGCCGCTGGGCCGCGATCCCGCCGAGGGGAACGAGCCGGGTGGCGACCGCGGTCAGCGCGGAGGCGAGGCCCCAGAGGAAGGCGAGGACCGCGGTCGTCGTGGCGACCTCGAGATCCGCGGCCACGCAGCCGAAGACCGTGGCGGCGTTCCCGCGGGCCCGCCGCTCCGCGACCAGCGCGGCGTACCGGTCGAGCGCCGGCCCCGGGAACACCTCGCGCGCCGCCCGGAGCGCAGCCTGTCCGGTGGCCAGGCTGGCCGCCCGGGTCTCGGGCGCGAGCTTGAGCGCCGTCAGCAAGAGGTCGACGCGGACGACCGCCGCCCAGTCGCCGCCGGCCGCGGCGCGCTGGACGAGCGCCACCGCCGCGCCGTCCGTGGGCGCCGCCGCCGCCCCGAGGTGCGTGTCGAGCCACTCGCGAAACGTCGCGAGGTCGTGGACCTGACCGGACTGTACGAACGTCTCGAGGCCATAGGAGTGGCTGAACGCACCCGTGGGAAACGCGGCGCCGCTCAGCTGGAGGAGTGACTGGAGCGCGTCGTCAGTGAGCGTGTGCACTGGCGCGGATCCCGGCGAGAGGGCGGTGTTCCCGACGGACGGGAACCCGGAGCTCCCGCAAGAGGGCTTCCAGCGTGTGGTCATAGGGGACGACGATCGCCTCCGGCTGGAAGAACGAGACGCAGTGGCGGTTGCCGAGGTGGAAGCCGACCAGCCCCCACTGCATCGGCTCCGTGGGGGTGATGACCAGGGCGTCGTCCGCGGCGGCCCGGACCGCGATGACGCGCTCGGCATCCGCGTAGAGGACGTCGCCCTCGGCCAGGCGGTCGGCCCGCGCGAGCGAGATGCCGACCTCGGTCCCCACGTCGGTGCGGACGCGTTGATGGCCCTTCACCATCCCCTCGAAATCGAGCGTCACCCACTCGAGGCGCCGTCCCCCGACCGACTGCTGGTCGAGCCGCCCGACCGCCCTGTCGACCGTGATCATAGAACGCTCCCGGCGCGGAAACCTCGCCCTTCAGGGCGGGGAGGAGCGTCGATCTCTGTGGTAGGCTGTCCGCGGTTGGAGCTGAGCACGCGCTCCGCGAGCCGCCCTGGCGATAACCAAGCCGTGGGGAGGCTCAGACAGCCGTCGAAACGGCGGTGGTGCTGGACGTGGAGGGATAGGCGCTCGGGCGCTCCCTGCGAAACGTCAACCGGATACCGTAAGGTCCGGCTCTCGGGCTGCACGGTCTTGGGCTCCTCCAAAAAGCCCCGGACTTCAGTCCGGGCGATGTTTACGCGAGGCAGTATCTCACGCCCCCCCCCCCGCGCGCGGCGCGCGCGGGCTTGGCGGCGCCGGGGGGCGGCGCGGGGCGAAGCGCCCGGCCGCGCGGGCGGCCGGGCGCAGGCGATTCGGGCTGACTGGCTACTGGCCGGTGTAGGTGACCTTCCAGATCACGCCCGACTTCGGCGTGGTGAAGAACGGCGACGGCATCGAGTAGTCGATATAGAGTTCACCGTAGTCGACGACGAGCATCGTCTTGCCGTCGTTCGTGAACACGACGTCGTTGGTCCGCTCCATGCCGCCCCGGTTCTCGGGCTTCTGGTACGCACCGGGGCCCGGGTCGACGTTGCGCATGAAGTAGGACCACTTGACGCCGGCCGGCTCCAGGAACTCGACCTTAATCACGGCCGGCCAGGTCGGCACGAGGCTGTCGGGGCCGTTGTCGATCACGCCGAAGATCGCCCCGAACACGGTGTCCTTCACGCCGAAGCGCTGGTCACCCCAGGCGATCCCGTCGAAGGGGTTGTTGGTGTCCCACTCCAGGACGGGATTAATGTAGCCGTTCGGGTTGGGATTGGCGATGATCAGCGGCACGCCACGGACGCCCTCGACGTGCGGCGGGAAGCGGTAGGGCGGCAGCTGCGGGACCCACGGCTTGTCGCCGATGTAGAGCTGCGGATAGGGCCGGTCGACCTTGGCGCCGTTGTACGCCCTGAGCGA
>WNFT01001003.1_pt1 | contig 27370 bp, 20 predicted proteins | sample 5400191 | NCBI WGS metagenome assembly WNFT01 (sample SAMN13153359, study PRJNA577476) | soil metagenome | isolation source: 80 cm saprolite under Madrone tree | place: USA:California | collected 2016-06-14 | reverse complement strand
TGGCAGACAAAGAGCAACCCACTCTTGGGTCGGTTCGCTTTGGCGGTATGCCCACACATGGGACATGCCTGACTGCTGTAGTGGGCATCGACTTTGACGGCCATCGACGAGTGCAAGAGTGCCTTGTAGGCGATCATGCTGTGCAGTTCAGCAAAGGACCATTGCGAGTACACACGGTTACTCTTACGCTGCTTCTTGGAAACGGGCTCCGTTCCCTTTCCGTTCTTTTTGCGCCGCCTGGTTTGCCGTTTGGTGCGCTCGCGAATGTGGGTCAAGTCCTCCAGTCCGATGAGGCTATGAGGGTGCTGATCGATGATGCGTGTGGAGACCACATGATTAGCGTCTTGCGGTCCCCCGTCTCTCTCGTCCGCTGATGACGACAAGTCGTCGGGTGGCGGAACGAGTGCCTTTCTTCTGAAGACGCTTCCTCAGTCGTGCATAATGGTTGGCTTTGGGGACGATGGATTTCCCCGAATAGAAGGATTGGGAGCCTTGCGTGGTAGCAGTAACGGCCAGGTAGCGCACCCCAACATCGACACCAACCACGCTGGTATGAGTCTCTGGCGTTGGGTCTGCTAGGAGGATCTCCAGGGAGACGAGCAGGTAAAATTGCTTCTTGGGTTTGTCATACCAGAGTTTGGCAGCGCCGATCTCGACTCCCTGCTCAATCAGTGCCACATGCTCAGAGTAGCCTGTATAGGGCACAATCACACGACCAGAGAGCGTCAGGACACTGAGGTGGTGGTCAGCTTTGAAGCTGTAGTCCTTCTTGTATTGATAGGTCAAGGTGGGCGAGACATACTTGGGGGCTTGATCCAAGCCTTTGTAGCGTTTCTTGGTCTGACCTGCCTTGCGCTGTGCAGCATTCTGTTTGACTTTGGTCCACAAGGTTTTGTAGGTGGCTCCCACCTGCCGAGGTACGCTACAGGCCATTTGGGAAGGCAAATGAAAACGGGCGCGTACCTCATCGTAGGTGCCATCTTGCAAGAAGACGCGATTGCTGCTCTTGCCATGGGCATAGGCATACTGGCTCACATAGTTCAGAGCATCGCGGTACGCCAATTGCGTGGCCCGCAGTGCTTGGAACTGTTGAGGAGTCGTATGCAATGTGAGCTTAGCCGTTATCACCGTTTTCATGCCTCCTATTCTATCAAATCTTCAACGGCATGTCAAGATGGTAAATTAGTTGAATATTCTTCGCCTGCGGGCGCGGGCAATTCCTCCCGCCCCATGAATGGAGGCGGGCATCCTTGCCCGATCCAGGTGAACATCTCTTGCAAATTTTTCCCCTGATTCGGCTAAGAGCGCTGAACACTTTCAACGAGGGCCTCTCTTTTGCTAGAGAGGATGCGACCGAGAGGAACGCCGAGGTATAATTAGGAAAAGACGGTCCCGAGCGAGACGAGCAAAGATGCGTGTGGCCTGTAACCCCGGTACGTCTGTGGGCTTCTGTTCTGCCTTGCCATTTTTCCCTGCCTCGGGAAGAAACGTTCCTTAGAACTAGATGAGCATGAACAACAACGAACACTCTATCTCTCTCATGAACCCAAGGACGACCATCGGCGTCCTCACCAACACCGAGGTGTTGCTGCTGGAGGCGGTCGGAGGCAAGCGCGTGCTGCGCTCGCTCTTACTCCCCGCTTATGCGAACGAACTGAGCCGCCTCGTGGAGCACCTGTGGCAGGCCGAGTTGACCGAGATCTGGGTACTACCAGCCACCACGCTCTCCCGGACCATCACGTGTGCCGACTGGGAGCAGGTGCAGCGCCTCTGGGACATGGTCGTCCATGCCCAGCCGCGTGAGCCCAGCAGGCCGACCTGTGCTCTGCTCTGGCCCAAGGGGAGCGGCCGTCGGGACACTCGCCGCTTAGTGGTCGCCTTCCCTGAGCACGCCGGGTGGAGCTGGGAGGTGTCCGATGCCAGGAGTCTGCTGGCTACAGTGACTTACCTGGATCAGATGCTGGGCAGGTCCCTGTGCGACGCCCCGGAGTTGGTGGCCCACCAGTTGCTCACCGACCTGACGAACGATCGGTCCGCCTCCTGGCCTCACACCTCCCCGGTGGACCTGCGTCGCCTGTCCGCCAGCGATGGCACATCCATCCCGATCCTGGAGAGCGCCCGGGATCTCGTGTGGATGCGTCCCTTGACGCTGGTGGAACAGCGAGAGCGCTACCTGCACAAATACACCCATCTCTCCCTGTCGCTGGCGGCAGCCATGGGTGTTCGACTGGGAGCAGGGGAGCCACAGTACTCGGCCAACGGACGCGCCTATGACGGCAGTCGTCCCGGCCTCTGGCGCACGAGTGCCGAGCGGGCGGGCTCGGTCTTCGATGGCAAACGGCTGCCGAGCTGCCTGGAGGGCGAGTGGATGAGTACACCCCAGGTCCAGTGCTGCCGGGACATCGGCTACCAGGTGCAGGTCCAGGAAGGCTATTACTGGCAAGAGGCTCATGCGGTGCTCAAGGGGTGGGCCACGACATTGTGGCAGGCCGCCGAGCGCTTGCACACGCAGCCCCAGTTCTTCCGGCATGCGCAGGCACGCGCCAATGCCTCGCACACCATCACGCGGCTTGCCGAACTCGGGATAACCATCCTCGCCGAGGCGCAGACCACGGGAGGATGGGCCCGGCCCGATTGGTGGGCGAGCCTCATTGGGGGCAGCCGAGCAGTCCTGTTCACGCACCTGGTCCGTTTGGTGCGCAAAGGGACCATGCCGGTGCTGGTGGTCGGCGATGCGCTCTGGGTGGTGTCCAATGACCCCAACCCGCTCACAGCCGTCCCTGGCCTGGTGATGGCTTCCGGCTTTCGGGGATATAGCGTCGGCTATGAAGCCCCGCTCTCGCTTTCACCGGACATCCGAGAGGCCTTCAGGACCACGCAAGACGCTGGTCGGCTGGCCCTGGAACTCGACACCCTGGCCAGAGAGCCCTTCCCCTAGCAGGGGCATCCGGTCTGGGCAGAGAGACCGACCAGGACAGGACAAGGTCATGGTACAGATAGCCCTGGCGGATAGTCTCCCTATTTTGTGTTGAGAAAGGATGAGAAAAGGGCCAAAAACGAAGAAGAGCGAACATGCTATTCGCTCTTCTCAAACATACCAGACCGTTTGACAGTTTTTCTAACACATCTGAAGCGGGACTGCTCTACCTCTTCTCAGAAAATGAAGGTCAAGTGCCATCTCGTTCTTGCTGTGTCCATATGCGACGGTCGTCAAACATCCTGGTATACATACTATACCTCACGATTTTCAAAGAATGGTCATAGAAATGCAAAAAGCTTGTAAGGAATTTGCAAGGAATTTGCAAAGTTGCCTGGCTGATCGCTACAAAGAGGCAGGGGCCCACAGACGCCATCTAGGGGATGGTGTGCCCTAGACTGCGTCCACAAGGGTCCAATTCGCTGTGCTCGCACACCATCCCCCGGATGGCGTCCCTACACCACTCCGCCACCCTTGCCCCTACTATACCAAGCCCGTGTATGGTAGGGGCAAGGGTGACCCTCACCCGCAGGGTGGTGTGGGGGCGAGATTCTTACGACGCCCGCGCCGCCGCCTGCGTAATAGCGCGACGCGCCATCACCGTCGCCATCTGAGCACGATAAGCCTTAGAACCGTGGATATCCTCCATCAGTTCCAGACCATCTGCCGCATGGCTCGCTGCCGCTGCAACTGTCGCCTCATCCAACTTTTTACCGACGAGAGCCGCCTCCACCGTGCTCGCACGAGTAGCCTTCTCCGCTGCCCCTGTGATCACCACGCTGGCAGAAGTACACGTCCCATCAGTATCCAGAGTCACCACCGCTGCACATCCCACCACGGCATAGTGCGAAGCCTTGTTCGGCAGCTTCGTATACGCACTCCCGGTACGAGCGGGTGGGATCGCAAAGCGAAGTTCTGTAATCACCTCACCTGGCTGCAGCGCCGTCTCAAACAGACCCTTGAAGAAATCATCGGCCTTAATCGTACGTTTGCCACCAGGCCCCTGTACCACAATATCAGCTTTCAGTGCCAGCACGATACCGGGCATATCAGCAGCAGGGTCCGCGTGCGCGGTACTCCCACCGATAGTACCGCGATTACGTATCTGCTGATCGCCGATCGTTGCCGTGCCCTCCGGCAACAACGCAAAATGCTTGCTCACAAGATCGGAACGCATAATCGCGCTATACGTCGTCATCGCACCAATGGCGACCGCCCCACCATCCTCGCGAATATAGGACAGACCGCTGATCTTGCCAAGATCAACCAGGTGCCCTGGCTGTGCCAGGCGCAGTTTCATTGTAGGCAGGAGGCTATGGCCACCCGCCAGTAATTTGGCTTCGTCGCCGTACTGTTGCAGGAGGGCAATCGCCTCATCCACCGATTGAGCGGTATGGTAATCAAACGCGGCTGGAATAGACATACTCTTTACTCCTTCCGGGCGCAATAAATTGCGCCCCTACTTCTGGTGGATGATGTTCCACAGTTTCTCCGGCGTGAATGGCATATCAACATGCGCCACACCCAGCGCATCGGCAACGGCGTTAGCAACCGCCGGCGTAGAACCGATCGTACCAGCCTCGCCGACCCCCTTTACACCAAGCGGATTGACGGGCGTTAACGTCACAGTGTGATCTAGTTCGAGCGGAGGAAACTCAAAGGAGCGTGGCATCGCATAGTCCATCAATGTTCCCGTCAGGAGTTGACCATCCTCACCGTAGACAACTCTCTCAAACAGCGCCTGACCAACGCCCTGGGCAATCCCGCCATGGACCTGGCCCTGTACCAGTAGGGGGTTGATCTGGCGTCCGCAGTCATCGACCGCTACGAAGCGCCGGATCTCCGTCTCACCCGTCTCCTTGTCTACCTCGACCACGCAGACATGTGTACCAAACGGGAACACACACGCTTCTGGTTCCCAGAAGACAGTCGTCTCCAACCCAGGCTCGATCCCTGGAGCCAGCGTATTGGAAAGATTAGCTGCTGCAGCCACCTCGGCAAAGCCAACCGCTTTCTGGGTGCCAGCTACAGAGAGCTTGCCGTCTTCCACTGTGATGTCGGCGGCACTGGCCTCCAGCATGTGAGCAGCAATCTGCTTCATCTTCTCTTTGAGCTTCTGGACAGCAGTGTAGACCGCCGAGCCGCCAACCGCCGTAGTGCGGCTCCCATACGTGCCGCGCCCTTCAGGCGTGGAATCGGTATCGCCATGCATAATCAAGACGTTATCTACGGGAATGCCGAACTCCTCGGCCACGATCTGCGCAAATGTCGTCTCTTCGCCTTGCCCATGCGGTGAAGAACCGGTGTAGACCATCACGGTGCCACTCTGCTCGACACGCACACGCGCACTCTCGTAGAGGCCCACCGGCGCGGACCCCTTGGGACCAAAGCCGCAAATCTCAATATAGGAGGAGATGCCAATACCCAGCAGTTTCCCATTTCCATTACCAGCAGCACGCCGCCGGGCTTGTTCAGCACGTAAACCCTTGTAGTCCACCAGTTCCAGGGCTTTTTCTAGCGCAGGTTCATAGTTACCAGTGTCATAGACTGACCCCGGCACTATCCCTGACGCCGCCGACTTATACGGAAACTGGTCTGGCTTGATAAAGTTGATCTTGCGTATCTCAGCCGGGTCCTTGCCCAGTTCACGCGCCACCAGGTCAATAGCCCGCTCTGCGACATACGTCGCCTCCGGACGGCCCGCGCCACGATAAGCGTCCGTAGGAACTTTATTCGTAAAGACAATGTCAGCACTCAGATGGATGGCTGGAATGTCGTAGGCACCACTAGACACTGGGAATCCAAAGGCAAGCATGATCACATCGGTGAAGATCTGGCAATACGAACCCAGATCAGCGATGCCATACACCTTCAGGCCCGTTATCTTGCCATCCTTGGTAGCCGCTACCTCGATATAGTCTACCTGGTCGCGTCCATGGATCGTCGCCGCCAGGTTCTCGCTGCGCTCCTCAATCCACTTGACAGGATGCCCTGTCTTCATAGAAGCGAAGGCCGCCACGAGTTCTTCAGGGTAAACGTTCAGCTTGCAGCCGAAACCCCCACCAACTTCGGGCACGATCACACGTACCTGGTGCTGCGGGAGACCCACCGTGGCAGCCAGCAGGTTACGCAGCAGGTGCGGAATCTGCGACGAACTCCAGACGGTGAGATTCTTATCACTCTTGCGGTACTCGGCAACAACGCCGCGTGTCTCCATCGGAACAGGAGCAAGCCGCTGATTGACCAGGCGTGCTTTGACAACAACACCACCGTCAGCCTTTGTCTGCTCGAAGACCTTGTCAATATCGTCGGTCGGCGGGTGGAAGCTAAATGCCACATTGGTGCCGAACTCTTCGTACAGCAGCGGTGCGCCAGGCTGCATGGCCTTTTCGACATCAATCGCAGCCGGTAGCGGCTCGTAATCAACCTCGATCAAGTCTCGGGCGTCACGGGCTGTGTAGCGGTCCTCCGCAATGACGACGGCCACAGGATCACCAAAGAAACGCACCTTGCCTTCGGCCAACGGACCGTGGATGCCCATGCCATTGGGAATATGCGGGGGGAGGGGAACAGCAACAGGAACATTCCCTACAGCACCTTTGAGGTCTTGTGCCGTGTAAACGGCTACCACGCCGGGCAGTTTACGGGCCGCATCGGTGTTAATACTCGTGATGCGTGCATGACCATACGGACTGCGCAGCACGGCCATATGCAGCATCCCAGGGAGCTTGATGTCATCAACGTAGGTCGCCTGACCTGTAATCAATCGGGGATCCTCACGCCGCTTGATCGGCGTGCCAACCAGAGCTGCAATACCCATATGTACGTTTCCTTTCTCGTTATGAGAAATACGTTTGTATGTTGCGACTTGACTTGACTGTTGGTTACTACTCGCCAGCGCCCACCGGCTGGGTAGCAGCCGTTCGCATCTGCTCAGCAGCATACTGGACAGCACGCACAATGTTCTGATAGCCAGTACAGCGGCAGATATTGCCTTCGAGACCTTTGCGAATCTCCGCTTCGCTCGGATTGGGGTTGTCCTTGAGGATCTGGTACGAGGCCATAATCATGCCAGGCGTACAGAAGCCACATTGCAGACCATGCTTCTCCCAAAAACCTTCCTGGATCGGATGCAGACTGCCCTCTGGGGCCAATCCTTCGATGGTGGTCACTTCACAGCCATCCGCCTGCACCGCCAACACTGTGCAGGATTTGACAGCTTCCCCGTTGAGAAGCACCGTGCATGCTCCACACTGCGAGGTATCGCAACCAATATGGGTTCCTGTGAGGTCTAACGCCTCTCGTAAATAATGCACTAGCAACATGCGCGGTTCTACCTCTGAATGGTGTTGCTGCCCATTCACGGTAACAGTTATTGCGCACTTCATCGCCATCGATGTACCTGCCTTTCAAAAAGTCGTCAAACAAGTTTGCTTGCGGTGAACACATCTGCACACCGCACGGAACGGTAGGTGACTTTCGTTTACGAAAACGCGAACTGCTGCAAGCTCCTTTCTTGTCCAGGCAAGGCTCTCCTTTAACGCTGTGCATCCAGTTTGAAACCGGAAGCTATCGATGACCCCACCTTACTATAATGATTATATCCTACAACGTGATGTACAGGGTAAATGGATGGTTCGAGGACATGACAAATGAGGATAGTGTTTCATACGAGCCCGGTCCGCAAGATCAGGTGGATGACTACTCCTTTCACTCACAAATAGACGCTTATGCGTTTCAGCACCCGGCAGCACCATGCTGCATAAGAAAAGAGTCGTAACTCCTCAGGACTCCTCACCACACGTGCTCGATAAATCGGCACTCTACGGTGGTTCGCAAGAGTTTTTTACTGCGGGCTTGGCAGCCTGCGGCTGCCAAGCCCGCAGTAAAAAATGACGCGAGCCGCCGCAGGCGGCGAGGAATCAAACACCTGAGTAGTTACAAAGAGTCTACGATAGGTGACGCAATAGAGAGTAGCACATGACAGACCGCAATGTCAATTGTTATGCTGCCTGACTTCATCTCGCACCCTTGCACCCATATGGTACAATCTACACTAACTTACCTTGATAGTTTGATCGAGTGAGGTAATCATTTATGCATCGTCGTGCTCCAGGTTTTCATCCAGGATTGATGACTGATATGTACCATCCAGATGCTGCCTACGTCTCCTGGCGTACTGGCCACAATGGTCTCACCACCTTTGATTTGTACACCCGCACAGCCCCCTTCGGGGGAGCCTACCTCCTCGTCGCAGGCATAGAGGCTGCGCTGGGGTTCGTTCAGGCTTTTCGCTACAGCGATGACGAACTGCGCTTCCTCGCCCGCATCCGTGACTACGACGCCGCTTTTCTTGATGAACTGGCAAACCTGCGCTTCACCGGCGAGATTCTCGCCCTGCCCGAAGGCTCCATCGCCTTCCCCAACGAGCCAATTATACGCGTCACCGCCCCTTTTCGCGAGGCTCTCCTGCTAGAAGCCGGTCTCCTACAGGCTATTGGCCTTGCGACGCTCATAGCCACCAAGGCATCGCGTATCGTCTTCGCCGCTGGACAAGGTCGTCTGCGGCGCGTCGCTGAGTTCGCCTTCCGCCGTGCGCAAGAACCGTTAACCGTAGCACGTTCCTCCTACATCGGAGGCTGTGCAAGCACATCTCTCCTCAGTGCGGCCTACGAATTTCGTCTACCCGCTACAGGCACCGTGCCACACGCGCTGATCGAGCTTTTCCCCACTGAAGAAGAAGCCTTTGAGGCCATTGCAGCCGCCTACAACCGCTACACCTTATTGCTCGACACCTACGACACACGCCGTGCCATCCACACCGCCATCGGCGTCGCTTTGCGTTCACAAGAAACCCTCGGCCACACCCTCGCCGCCATACGCCTGGATAGCGGCGATCTCGTCGCCGACAGCATTTACATACGTGAACAACTCGACAAAGCAGGTCTGACCGATACCCGCATCCTCGCCAGTGGCGATCTCGACGAATGGAAAATCACCGAACTCCTGCAAGCTGGTGCGGCCATCGACGCATTCGGCGTAGGCACTACCCTGGGTAGCGGCGCCGGTTCGGTGGAACAAGGCATCACTGGCGGCGCACTTGGGGCCGTGTACAAAGAAGTCTGGTACGTCGATGAAACTGGCACAGAATATCCCAAGGTGAAGATCGCAGGACCCAAAAGCACCTGGCCGGGAAAAAAAGAAATCTACCGGCATCCACATTGGGAGGAAGATATCATTCAGCTTGCCCACGAACCACGCCCCAACAACTACCAACGCCTCCTGCGCCCCGTCATGCGCAACGGCGAGATGATACCTGGCAACCTACCCCCTCTCTCCGAAATCCGCGAACTCGCCCAGCAGAACCTGCAGGCATTACCTGCTCAGTACCGCGCACTCTCGGTTGAGCACCCCTATCCCGTCCATTTCAGCGAAGGCTTACAATCACTACATAAACAAGCCATGCAACTGGTAGGAGTCTCTATTGACCCTCCCTGGTAAAAACTCCGCCAATCACATACAATACAAGTACAGAGAAGTAACATCCCTCTCTTGCCAACAGTACATCACAACCATATCAACGAGGAGAGAAGCACAGATGCTCAACTTCGCCCCAACCGAGGAGCAAGACGAGATACGCAACCTGGCACAGAGCCTCGCCAGCGAGCAGTTGCGTCCACGCGGACGTGATGCAGAGCACAAAGGGGACATCTCGCCAGAACTGATGCAAACGCTGGCACAAACTGGGCTCACAACGCCCTTTCCCGAGGCATACGGCGGCTCGGGAGCCATCGAAGCGGCCACCTACACGCTCATTGCCGAAGAGCTAGGCTTTGGCGACGGCGGCCTGACAATGAATGTCATCGGTTCACTGATGGGTCCGTTGGCCATTACGCTGGCAGGTGACGAGCACCAGCAACGACGTTACATCCCTCAATTCTGCGATGAACATCAAGGTTATTTGCAGCGCGGCAGCTTCGCCTTCGCGGAACGTACCGGCGGCTATACCCTCACGGACATCCATACGACCGTACGCAAGCATGGTGGACATTTCACGATCAATGGCAGCAAGCGCGATGTCATTCACGGCCAGCAGTCCGACCCGCGTGTCGTGCTGGCACGAATAGAAGGAACAACAGGACCCGATGGACTACGTGCCGTGGTCGCTCCAACACAGCTTAAAGGCCTGTCTGTTAAAAGCGACGAACACAAACTGGGGTTAGTCGCAGCACCGAGCGCTGCCTTTATCTTCGAGCATGCAACCGTTTCCGGTGCACAAATACTCGGCGAATCTGGCAATAGCGGCGTGGTACGTGCTGCAACGCTCTATCAGATACTGCGGGCCGGTGTCGCCTGTGGCATGGCACGTGCTGCCTTCGAGTATGCCAAAGACTATGCCAGAGACCGTTACGCCTTTGGTCGCCCCATCGCCTCATACCAGGGCATCGCCTTCATGGTAGCAGAAATGGCTATGAGGCTCGATGCAGCACGTTTACTTCTCTGGCGTGCAGCACAAAGCTGGGACCAGGCTGGCGCAGATGGTTACATTAGTTATATACGCGAGGCGGAGGATGCACAGTACCAGGCAGTCAAGATCGCAAAGTCGGCTACACTTGATGCTATTCAGATCTTGGGCGGCGCAGGCTTCCTACAGGATCATCCTGTCGAGATGTGGGCGCGCAACGCAGCAGCGATGGAGTAGAGCACGATGATTGATTTCACCCTCAGCAAATCACAGCAAGCAATCCGCGACTATGCTCACCAGGTCGCTCTTGAAGAGATGCGTCCCATCTCGTTGCCGTGCGACCAGACCGAGGAGATACCAGAGTCGTTCTTCTGGAACATGCAGAAACGCTTCGCAGGGGGAGCAGCGGCTCAGGCACGAGCACAGGCAAGGGAAGAGAACGAACCCAGGCAGGATAATCTCCTGGCGGTGCTCTCTCAAGAAGAGATGGCATGGGGCGATGCAGCCCTATCTACAGCCATCCCAGGCCCAGGTCTGGCTGCTCCACCCATCCTCTCCAACGGGACACCGGAACAGCAGATGAGATTTCTCGGTCCCTACATGGATGGACAACTTCATTGGGGGGCATTGGCGCTGACAGAGCCTGGTATCGGCTCCGATGTAGCGGGTATGTCCACCACAGCCGTTTTGGACGGCGACGAGTGGGTCATCAATGGGCACAAACACTACATCACCAACGGTGCACGTGCGGACCTGGTCGTCACCTTCGCCACCATTGATAAAAAGTTGGGGCGCGAAGGCATTCGTCCCTTCGTCGTCCCCAAGGGCACCCCTGGTTTCGTCGTTGGGCGCATCGAGCAGAAAATGGGCTTGCGTGCCTCGCAGACGGCTGAACTGATCTATGAGAACTGCCGTATCCCCAAGGACAACCTGCTGAGCGGACGCGAGCAGGGCGACCAGAGTACAAAGGCCGGTTTTAAGGCGGCGATGGGGACCCTGGACGCGACACGCCCGATGGTGGGGGCCCTGGCTGTGGGTATCGCACGCGCAGCCTACGAAGCCACAAGCGAATGGGTGCACGAGGAGTTGCCTAAAGGCTACCCAGTGCAGAAACGCCGCGAGATCGAGGCCGAGCTGGAGGAAATCCGCCAGGAATTGGAGATGGCCCGTTTCCTGGTCTGGCGTGCCGCCTGGATGCTTGATCGTCGCATACCCAACTCCAAAGAGGCCTCCATGAGCAAGGCCTACGCCGGTGGATTGATCATGAAGGCGACGGCGACCGCAGTTGGTATCACCGCTCCGGGTGAAAACTCCGAGCGCAAACAGCTGATCCACAAATGGTTCCGCGATGCCAAGGTCTTCGACATCTTCGAAGGCACAGCCCAGATTCAGCGGCTGGTCATTGCACGTCGCCTGTTCCCAGAGGTGGATATTCCCTGAGATAACAGAACCTCATGTTCAGGGGGTAGGTAGGAAACCCACCCCCTGGTAGGTGATACCCCAGAAGGCTGCGCCTTTTAGTTTTTGCTGTCGCCTACAGGCAGCTCTTCGCCATCCTCTAGCAGATAATCGTCATCGTCATCGTGCAACAACTGATTCTGCCAGGACAATGCCACAGCGGTGCGACTCTCGCGCTTGATGCTGCGACGGCGCTCCATCAGGTCACGCTTCAGTTTGTCACGCCTGGTCTCTGTACGCTTGTCACGTAGCTTCCCTCTCATGCTTTCACCTCCTCTCCTTTGGGGTGGTGATCATCCGACTCCGGACAGGCTGATGCAGTAAGACTCAACAAGTCGGTAACACCTTTCCTTTACTTGGTGCGTGAACATACCTCGAATCAGTACTTTCAGTCTTGAGGCATGTAACAACTGTATACTTCATGCGGCTTTCTCTAGAAACAAAGCTTGTCTTTCTTCAGGTTGAGGGATTTTCGCGCACGGTGGGGAAGCTGGGGGGCAAAAGAAAACGCCCGGATGTCTTGCTATCCGAGCAGCAACACACATCAGCATAGGAGAATCCTCTACTACGCACCAGCGTTGCTTAATGGATGAGTTCGACTGCTTCGCACACACAGTGCAGTACTCACAGGTACAATTTGCATAGAACTCACCCCCTCTAAAACGGTGTGTCATCATATCTGCTACTAACTAAGCAACGGTAACTCTTGATGTGAGTGTACTCGCAGCGCCGATAAAAGTCAAGAGTTTTTGGGTCTCATTTACAGACCCGCACAAACCCAGGACATCTGAACGTAACCTGATTCCGTATTTCTCAGCAAGTACGCTTTTCATACACCATTTGGCCTGAGAAAGAGGAAAAAGCATATGCAAAGACTATTTCGCGCAGGATACCAGACACACGGCTGGTTCTGCCTACTGACACTGGGGATTATGCTTGTGCTAGCAGCGTGCGGCAGCAACACCAGCACTGCACCGACGGCGACCACCCACATCACGGCAGCTACGACACCGGCACCTACGTACACCAAAGAGTACGGCTATAACGAGAGCACAACAGCTACGTCAGCACCGGCTAGCACCGACCCGACGATCACGACGAACAGCAGTGGCAGTTTTGCCTTTAGCCCCGCTACGCTCATCATTCCTGTTGGCACGACCGTCACATGGACCAACATGACTGTTGCACCCCACACTGTCACGAGTGACGACGGCACGTTTGACTCCGGCGCCGCCAATCCCATTAGGGCACAAGGGGGAACCTTCAGCTTCAAATTCATGAAAGCAGGAACCTTTGCTTACCATTGTCAGTTCCATACGTATATGAAGGGAACTATTGTGGTGAAATAGTGACCTGCCTGCTACTTGCAACCATCTTATCTCCTAATAGTACACTGCACGTAGCAAAGGAGCTAAGGTAACTACTCAGGACTCCTCACTGCCTGCGGCAGTTCGCAAGAGGTTTTTGTGCTGCGGGCTGTGCCGCCGACGGCGGCACAGCCCGCAGCACAAAAAGACGCGAGCCGCCGTAGTAGAGTGCCGATTTATCGAGCACGTGCGGCGAGGAATCAGGCACCTGAGTAGCTACGAGCTAAGATGGTTGCACTGACTGCTCTCACTGGAAGGCATTTCCATAGCTGCCTAGCTGGGCCATGGAATGAATATCTTCCATAGGCCTCGAATAATAATAGCTGCGATGCCAACCTCAATGAGGAGCATCACCATCCATACCCAAATAAACGCTGGGGAATTGTACACCAGCAGCCCCAGGATAATCAGTGGTGTCGCCAGCACGGCGAGGCAGCAGAGAACGACAAAGCCGGGCAGTAAGACCCGCCATCGACCTGAATCACGCAGGTTTTCCGTTTTTGCTGTCCCATAGGATTCTCTGTGCTCAGCGGCACGCTCCTGCGCCACTTCGGCGAGCTTCTGGTCCAGGGTAAGTTCCTGCGGCGATCCGTCCGCAGGTTGTTCAGCAGCAAGTTGCTTGGCTGTTGGATTGGGGTTTGAAGGCATTTCGTCCATAATTCGTCTCCTGAAGATTGTTCATGAGTGCTGGTCTCAGTATATCACATCGCCAGCCAGACCGTGCAAAGACGTTCATGCTATCAGGGCGATTTAAAAGTCGCCACTTGCCTGCTCACTTCCCCTGCGGGGAAGACACATTTTTTGTTGCGATGCATGTGGACTGCGTCCACACGCATCGCAACAAAAAATGGATTTGGGGCCTGCGGCCCCAAATCCCTACTATTGAAGACTTTTAAATGGCCCTGATGCTATCCTGATGGGATGGATGCGATACTAGGATTGGCTGCCACCCAACAGATTTTGTAACTCTCCAGGTATCCTGGTTTTTGACATAACTGCTCAGCACACGTGCTCGATAAATCGGCACTCTACAGTGCTTCGCACGTGTTTTTTGAGTGGCTGCGGGCTGTTTCGCCTGCGGCGAAACAGCCCGCAGCCACTCAAAAAGAGGAAGCCGCCGCAGGCGGCTGAGAGGCTACCTGAATGGTTACCAGATTTTTACAAGGGCCCACTATGCTATAATGCGGAGAGAAATCCATATAGGGCTGGCACGGAGACACAACAAGGGGCCTGCTATGAATCCAGACATCTTCTTCAACATACTCGGCATCACAGGAACAGTAGCGCTTTTGATAGCAACAGGCTGTGTCATGTGGCTTTATCGTGGCAGTCGCATGGGGAGTTTCCGCTGGCATTTGCGCAACTGGCGCTTGAAGCAACTCGCGGCCCTGGCATGCCTCTTCTTTCTCGCCATGGCCGCGAGCTACACAGTCCTCCAAGACGCCTGGGCGTGGCTTTACGTGATTGGAGCATGCAAAGCCGGAACCTGGTGGCTACGCAGAGCCATTAGCCAGGGCATCTAAAACAAAAAGCACGCAACACCCTCGACGTGACTCCCTAGATAGGATATAATGAGCCAGCGCACTCATTATATAAGAACTTTAAGGAAGGTACACAGCCGTGGCGTGGTGCAAGTTTTTCATTCCTAAAATCGTTTCGCCTCGAGTGAAGCCAGACGATCCTGATTTTAATGATTATGTCATGTATGCCAAGTGCATCAAGGGACATGTGCTCAAAGATGCCAATGACTGGATTCTCTGCGAGAACCTACCAGCCCCTGACGCAAAATGCTGGCAAGAAGGCGGAGAGACCTTGTTTTCCTTGATGGACCGTCAGGGCAATCAGGTACAGGCGGGCACAAGTGAGCAAGAAACTCCACAGCCTAGCAAGTCTTGAGCTTCATGAGTGAGTTGTCTTTATCTCCTTCTTCACAGCTTACACTCGATTTACTAGCATTGGTACATCGCTACTTACTCAAGTGGTATGCTGCTGAACAGCGCGGCTTACCCTGGCGTTCTACGCGTGATCCATATGCTATCCTGGTGTCGGAGATGATGCTCCAACAGACTCAGGTAGAGAGGGTATTACCAAAATACCAACAGTTTCTCGCAATGTTCCCTACGCTGGCTGACCTCGCCGCCGCTCCTACAGCAGATGTTATTTCTGCATGGGTGCCGTTGGGCTATAATATGCGTGCCGTGCGTTTACAGTCCATTGCACGCCAGGTCATTGCTGAATATGGCGGACGTATCCCCGATACGATTGATGGCCTGCTCAAACTCAAAGGCATTGGCCGCTACACCGCAGGGGCAATTGCCTGCTTTGCCTACAGCAAACAGGTTGCCACCGTTGATACGAACATACGCCGTGTGCTGCACCGCATCTTCCTCGGCCTGGAATACCCCAAACCACACATCACAGACACCGAAATGCTTCCTTTTGCAGAGCAGGTCCTACCGGCAGGGGAGGCCTACAACTGGAATCAGGCGCTTATGGACCTGGGTGCAACCATATGTACCAGCACGAATCCACAGTGTATGCACTGTCCCCTACAGGAAAACTGCAAGGCTTACGCGGAGATGGGTCAGCACAGTCTCTTTCCATCGGGGATAGTACTGCGCCAGTTACGCAAGGTAGCTGAAAAGAAAGCAAGTTACCAGACTTTTAGCAGTACCAACCGTTATTTTCGTGGTCGCATCGTCGACCTATTGCGTAGTATATCTGCGGGTGAACGTATCAGTTTGGCAACACTAGGACCAAAGATCAAACCAGCGTTTTGTGACGATGATCTTCCCTGGCTCCAGAAAATCGTACAAGGACTGGCAAAAGATGGCCTGGTGGATTATGCTGAAGATGGGGTGCGATTACCGTAGGCCCTCTTGTCTCGATCTTGTATACTACAGATGACATTTGGCGGGTATTAACCCGTTCACATAAGGAGTACGCCGTTGCAACTCAACAGTTTTCAGGATATTACGCAGAACAGCCGACACATTTTTCTTGCAGCGCATTTCGATGACGTCGTCTACTCCTGCGGTGGCACGTTAGGAGTACAGTTCAGTTGCGGAGTGCACCCATTGGTTATCACCATCTTTGCCGGTATGCCGCCCGCAAGGCAGGAACTGAGTCCGTTTGCTAAACAGATTCATGAAAAGATGGGCTTCAGACAAAACACATCGGCACAAGAAGTCGTAGCCACCCGGCGCAAAGAAGACGCCGCTGCTTTTGACTACCTGCATGCCGATTACCTCTGGCTCGACTACCTGGATGCTATCTATCGTGGTACGCCAGCTTACTATGTAGGGAATCAGCAGTTGATAGGTGAGGTCCACCCTGGCGACATGGAAATCGACATGCAACTGGCCCAAGACCTGATCACCTTACACGAACGCTTGCCCGATACCGTCTGGTATGCCCCGCTTGCCGTAGGCCGTCACGTCGATCACCAGATTGTTTGCTCTGCTGTTGACCGTCTGATTCAACGTGGTGCGAATGTCAAACTCTATGAAGACTTTCCCTATGTGCTTGAGTCGGGTGCGCTAGAGAACCGGCTGCGCGAGTTGGGCGGGACATTAGAGCCAGCATTTGTCGAAATGTCTGAGATGCTTCACCTGCGGCAGGAAGCTGCAGAACTATATACCTCTCAGATCAATTTGAACTTTCGCGATAAGGCAGCAATGTACCAGGTCATGGAAGACTATACGCATAGTATACGTCCTGTGGAGACGGTCCATTTGGAGCGCTACTGGACAGCAAATTAGCTGGCATAGCTCTAGCCTCTAATGGGGTAGGTGGCTCTAGCTGCCTACATCGTTCGTTTCTATCACAGGTCGGGTAGGAATCCAGAATGCGAGGAGTCATCACTATTGAAGGGAATAGAAGGTTCCAAACTAGGACGCTATGCGTTGCGCCGACGTATAGCACTGGGCGGGATGGCAGAGATATACCTGGGGTATGATCCTCGCGTACGTCGTCAAGTAGCCGTCAAAGTCCTGTATGGGCGGGATGACAAGTTCATCCGACGTTTTGAACGTGAAGCATTAGCCGTGGGAGCACTGGCCCACGATCATATCCTGCCACTATACGACTTTGGTCAGCAGGGCCCGTGGTACTATCTCGTCATGCCCTACATTGAAGGCTGCAACCTGCGTGACTACTTGCTGGTGAGAAAACAGCTTACCCTGCAAGAGGCAGGCAGTTTTCTTGACCAGGTAGCAGGCGCTTTGCAGTGTGCGCACGAGCATGGTGTTGTCCACCGCGACGTGAAACCTTCTAACATCCTGCTCCGCCCGGATGGCTATGCCTACCTCGTCGATTTTGGCCTGGCGAAGGCGATGATGGAGACCGAGTCGCTGACCAACGAGGGCGCCCTCATTGGCACCCCTGAATATATGGCTCCAGAGCAGTCAAACGGCACCAGCGATCACCGCAGCGATATTTACTCCTTAGGCATCATTTTGTACCAGATGCTGACAGGCCGTCTACCATTTACAGCTGATTCCCCGGTAGCCACCTCCTTAAAGCACATCCAGACAACGCCAGTTTCTCCGCGTGAACTGAATAGCGAGATTTCGCAAGCTGTCGAAAAGGTCATCCTCAAAGCGATGGCAAAGGACCCCAATGAACGCTATCAAGAGGCACAGGCATTGTCCATCGCTTACTGGCAAGCACTTACCCTGGAAGCACCAGGAACAGATGGGGCTGCAGATGCTACCGCTCCCACCATTGCATCAGGCGAGTCTCAGATGGCGGGCCATACATCACGTGCTTCAATGCCGACGCTACAAGGCGCACCACCGCCCGCGCCGCGACTATTTCCTCTCACGGAGCTGCCTGAGGCACCCACAGAAGAGATGCCAGCTAGCCGCCAGGAAGAACCAGCGCCAACCCAGCGACCGCGGTTATTTTTCCCTCCCGGAGAAATATCTGAAGCACCAACGCAGAAATTGTCTTCCAATAGCCAGGAAGAACCAGTGCCAACCCAGCGACCGCGGTTATTTTTCCCTCCCGGAGAAATACCTGAAGCACCAACGCAGAAATTGTCTGCCAACAGCCAGGAAGAGGCAGCGCCAACTCAGCAGCGTTCCACTACAGGCAAGGCGTGGCCCGGCATGCGCACTGCACTCATTGCTTTGGTGTGTTTGATACTCCTCTCAGCAATACCGCTCGGTCTGCTCTGGCAGGTGCAGCACACTCATTGGGGGCAGTTTCTGACTGCACAGCAACGGTCGAAAGCGAATTTGACAGCCACAGCAGTAGCCCAAACCCAGGCGCAACTGCAAGCAACATTAGCCGCCCAGTCACGCGTGCAGGGACCAGCCGACACTGGTCCATTATTGTATGGATATAATATGTACAGTTCCGGCGGTGGCTGGGTGAATGATGGCTCTCAGTGTTCATTTTCACCCCAGGGCTATCACGTACGAATGTACGCCCCCTACAGAACGGCCTGGTGTTTCACCAACGAGCACCAGTTCACCGATGCCAAATTTACCGTACAGGGGCAACTGCTCCATGGTGACTTCTACGGACTCGTCTTCCGTCTCGATCCCCATACACCATCATTTTACGTGCTAGAGATCAATAGTCAAGGTGCATACCGCTTTGTGCGTGCCCGGGGCAACAACCCGCAGAACTGGTTGACTTTGATCGACTGGACGCCGTCCAGCGCCATTCAAAGCGGGTATGGGCACATCAATACATTCACGGTGTTAACAAAAGGTTCAGATTTCAGCTTCTACCTCAACGGCGTACTTCTCAACAGCTTTTCCGATAAGCAGTCCGCCGCCTACGCATCTGGTCTCCTGGGGCTACTGGTTGGAGGAGGTGGCACTAGCGCTGCTGAAGCCGTTTTCGACAACGTCGGAGTGTACCAGTGATAATTCCTGGCGGCTCAAGGCGTGCAACCAGTGGTATAATAAGCGCATGGCGGCAGATCCGCAACCGCATGGTGTATATCGATACATTTTATATGTTTTGAAAGGCAGAGAGCCTAGATGATTGATCGCGTGGAACAACAGTTCGGTGACTACTTTCTTACCAAGAATCTGGGCGCTGGTGGATTTGCCGATGTATACCTGGGAGAACATATCTACCTGGGGACACAAGCGGCAGTAAAAGTGTTGAAGGGGGCATTCACACCGGAGGATCTAGCGCAGTTTCGCGCCGAAGCCCAAACGATTGCCCGATTGGAGCATCCTCACATCGTACGGGTTATCACGTTCAGCGTGGCAAAGATCGGTACAGTGGAAATCCCATTTCTGGTGATGGAGTATGCCCCCAATGGGACCTTGCGCCATCGCTATCCCAAGGATACTCGCCTATCACTCGACACCGTTGTCCACTATGTCAAACAGGTTGCTGATGCATTGCAATACGCGCACACTCAAAAGATCATTCACCGCGACATCAAACCGGAGAATATGCTGCTGGGGCGCCACGATGAGGTGCTGCTCAGTGACTTCGGCATTGCACTGATGACGCCCCAGACAGGGACCTTAGCGACACAGGAGATGGCTGGCACCGTCGCATACATGGCGCCTGAACAGATCACAGGCAAGCCACGGCCCCCTAGCGACCAGTATGCATTGGCAGTGGTGGCCTACGAATGGCTCAGTGGCGAACACCCTTTCCAAGGGAAACCATGGCACGTCATCAACCAGCATCTCAATGTTCCCCCACCACCCTTGCATGAGAAGATTCCGGAGCTTCCTCCTGCTGTTGAACAAGTCGTGCTCAGAGCGCTTGCCAAAGTGCCACAGCAGCGCTTCCCAACCGTGCAGGAGTTCGCTACCGCTTTGGAGCAGGCCAGCCAGCCAGTTCGCAAGACGGCAAGACCACCTAGCAGCTCTCCTGCCAACCAGGCGGCAGCACGACCAACTCCCCTTCCATCAGCACAGCAGCCTATCCCACCCATCCAGGTCGCCAGTCCTGCCAACCAGGCGGTGGCTCCTCCGACTCCCATTCCATCCACTCATATCACCAGTCCTGCCAATCAGGCAGTGGCAAAACCTACCCCAATCCCAGCAACACAGCCTGGACCGCAACCTGCTGTACTACGCCTGCCAGTGCAGGAGACTGCATCGCCTCCGGGTACACCCGATACTTCGACATTGAAAGAAGCTGCCTCTCAACAACCACTCTCTAGAGCTAGTTCGACCAGCAAGACGACGACCACCCAGCGTCAACCAGCCAGGAACAGGGTTGCACTGCTGGTTGGACTGCTAGTGCTCGTTGTTCTGGGAGGCACTGGCCTGCTCATTTATCCTTTGACTCACAGGACAACACCCACCACCACCAATCCCACTGCCCCGGCCAACCCGGTGACTATCGGGACATCCTCTGGCGCGATGTTCGGCTTCGACCTGCAGCGCACACACTTTAATCCTGGTGAACATTCGCTTGCGCCAACGAATGTATCCGGCCTGGTGCAAGATTGGACAGCCACTACCGGGAACATCATCGATACCTCACCGACGGTGGCCAATGGGATGGTATACATCGGTTCGGATGATCACCATCTGTATGCCTTCAAGGCTTCTTGCGGCAATGCGTCCTGCCAACCGCAGTGGACCGCCTCTACCGGAGGTCTTGTCCGTTCTTCACCCGCCATCGCCAATGGGATGCTTTTCGTGGGGTCATTCGATCACAATCTGTACGCCTTCAAGGCCGCAGGCTGTGGTAATGCCTCCTGTCAGCCCATCTGGACCACTCCCATAGGCGGTATCATCCGTTCCTCACCAGTTGTTGCCAACGGGGAGGTCTATGTCGGCTCGGAGGATGGCAGGCTCTACGCCTTCGATGCCTCCACAGGCAGACTCCTGTGGACCGCCGCGACAGGGAACATCATTTACTACTCTTCGCCCGCGATAAACGACGGGGTGGTCTATATCGGTTCGGAAGATGGCAAGCTCTACGCCTTCAACACCTCCACAGGCAAGTTCTTGTGGGCCGCTTCCACAGGGGGAATGATCTTCTCCTCGCCAGCGGTCGCCAATGGGATCGTCTACGTGGGTTCGGGCGATGGTAAGCTCTATGCCTTCAAGATCTCCGATTGCGCCAACGGCTCCTGTGCACCCTTGTGGATGGCATCGACCGGGCCCTCCATCAACTCTTCACCTGCCATAGCCAACGGAACGGTGTATGTGGGTGCAGATGATGGCAAACTGTATGCCTTCAATGCCTCTACAGGCAGACTCTTGTGGACGGCTTCTACTGCGGCTGTAGTGCGCTCTTCGCCGACGGTGGCGAATGGGGTAGTCTATGTGGGTTCGGATGATCACCATCTGTATGCCTTTAATGCAGCAGGCTGTGGTAATGCCTCCTGTGCACCTCTGTGGAGGGCTTCTACTGGCGGGCTCATTTTCTCGTCGCCTGCGGTGGTGAATGGGGTGGTGTATGTGGGTTCATCTGATAAGATGCTGTATGCGTTCCACCTGCGAGGGGCGACGCCGTGAAATCTCGCCCCATGCCTCCTCCAGGGCTGGGGCAAGCCGCAGCCCCTACTCGGTACGGACGCGCGGCTCCAAATTGGTCGCATTACCTTGGCCTTGAATGCTAGAAGAGATGATGATCGATGACATAGCGCATCGCTCCCAGGCGTGAAGAGACCCCCAGTTTGCCGTAAATCGAACTCAGGTAGGAATTCACGGTGGTAAGACTGATCAGGAGCCTTTCAGCAATCTGGGCGTTGGTCAGGCCCTTCGCCACCAAACGCAGCACCTCAAACTCGCGTTTGGTCAACCCTGCGGGAGGGAGAGTTGATGGTGTTGGAATAGAGAGTGAAGTCGTGGAGAAGGCATCTGAAGGGGCCTTTTCGCGCTCTCGTGCTGCCAGCACTTGCTCAGTGGTCATCTTTCGCCCCTCTAGCCACAGCGCGGTGAAGGTCTCCTCCCCAAGTCGCGCTCTTGCCTCAGCCAGCACGTGCTCATAAAGTACTTGCTCGAGCCCAATCGTATTTTGATAGGTATCGCTCGTACGTAACGCAGCTGCCTTTGCGCAGAGCTGGACCGCCCAGGCGGCCTGTCCCTGAGTGAGCATTATTTCCCCTATCCCTTCCAGGCAGGAGGCCAGCACCCATTGCACTCTGTCAGGTATTTCCACCTCCTGCTTCAGAAGCATTACAGCCTCCTCATAGAAGGCGCGAGCACGGGCGAGGTCACCCTGGCGCAGGACAAGACGCCCCAGCCCACAGAGAGCGCGCGCGATATCGTCCTGGCTCTCCATTGCTCGACCGTGAGCCAGCGCCTCCTCCAGGAGAGCCAGCGCGGTTGTCTCATCGCCAAGGGCTGTCATCTCGTTCGCCAGAACGATTTGAGCCTCCACAGCAAAACCGGCATGACCTAACTCTTTGAAGAGCGCGACGCTCTCTTCGGACAACTGGCGAGCCCTGGCATAAGCACCCTGGAGAAAGAGCGCCCACCCCAGGTAGTGCAGATTAGTGGCGATCAGCCAGGTATGTCCCATCTCTTTGGACAGCACCAGGCTTTCTTCACAGAGGCCTCGCGTGCGCGCAAACTCTCCGCGGAAAAACGCCAGAATGCCTTGCGTCAGGAGCGCATACGCGATGCCCACGCGGTCTCCGATTTCTCTATAGAGCGAGAGGCTTTCTGCGAGCATCGCATCCCCGGCTATGGTATTGCCTCGATGATGTTCGATATTGCCCAGGACGGTCAGGCAGGCCGCAACGCCCCGTCTATAGCCCAGGCTGCGAAACAACTGCTCGCTCTCTTTTAATACCACCAGGGCCTGACGTTCGTCAGACTGGTAGAATGCCAGCCAGCCAGCAAGGTAGAGTGCCCATCCTTTTGCCTTGCTGGCCATCCCGCTCACGCCTTTTGCCGACAATACTCGCTCCATGATGCGCCGTCCTTCACTGGTGGCATAGCCACGGAAAAACCAGACGTTGGCAAACCCCACCGCGAATTGTAGGGCAATTTCGCGTTCGTCGCGCCCCAATAGCACATCAAGTGCTGCTTGCAAATTCCCATACTCCTGCTGTTGCCAGTCCAACCATCGCTCTTGCTCTCGGTTGCGCCACATCGGCCAGGTCTCTCGCTCTACACCAACTAACGCTGCATCGGCCCGCATCATGAAGGAGCAGTAGGTGGCAGCGTGTGCCTCCTGGGTACGCTCCAATTCTCCTGCCGCTGCCAGGCACTCCAGCCCATATTCGCGCACCGTTTCCAGCATCATGAGACGCGGCTCATCAGCATCCTGAGCGATCACTTGCAGCAGATTCTTATCTACGAGCGATGACACGGCATCCAGGACAGGTGTGGCAAGACCGCCGAGCGCTGAGCAAAGTGCCTCAACAGCCGAAAGCTGGCAGCCGCCCACAAAGACAGCCAGGTAGCGGAAAAGCCGTTGCTCATCCTTATCGAGCAAATCATAACTCCAACTGAGCGTGTTGCGCAGTGTCTGCTGTCGCAAAGGCGCGTCCTGTTCCCCGATTGTCAGCACAGCGAGCCTATGCTCCAGACGACTGAGAAGTGCCTGCGGAGAAAGCAATTTGCTGCGTGCCGCTGCCAGTTCTATAGCCAGCGGTAGGCCGTCCAGGCGAACACAGATCTCGTCTGAAAGCGTGGGGGCCGCTGGCAAAATCTGCTCGAAGTTATCGAGCAGCAAGAGCAGATGCCTGTCTTGCAAAAATGCTTTCAAGAGACTCAGGAGTGTCTGCCCGCCGGTCTCTTTGATCCCAAGCGTATGGGCGATGGCAGGCATGACCAGTTCAGAATCGCGAATAGGAGCCAATGGCACGAAGTAGACTCCATCAGCAAAATCATCAAGCAGTTCTGTTGCCACCTGCAAACCCAGGCGCGTTTTGCCAATACCGCCCGTGCCGGTCAGCGTCAACAAATGTACCTCTGGTCGCCGCAAAAGGAAACAGACGACCTCGACCTCTTGTTCCCGTCCTATAAGGGAAGTGGATTGTACAGGCAGGTTCTGCTTATGCACCTTCTCCGCTTCGGCTGAAAAGGCCAGGGCAAAGGTTTGAGATAAGAGAGCATGCTTTCGATCGTCTGTCGTAGGAGCGTGATCTCCCTGTCTGGGGGACAGGGATTGAGCGCCCCTACCAGGAAGCCGGGATGACTTCCCTCCAGAAGCTCTCGCTGAAGCTTCACCGCTCTCACCCCGGCTTACCAGGGCCTCTGACACAGTGGTCAGCCGTTCGAGGGAAAGCGCTTTCGCTTTGCCAAGATAAATAAGCCTTGCGGAGCTTACCTTGTTGCTTGCGGTAGATATACCAGTACCAACCGTTGCGTTTCCGTTCGCGCCGGGCGGTAAACGTACCCAGGTGACTTCTGAGAGTAAACGATCGGGCCGATTCAGACGTCAGCCAGCTATACCAGGCATCCGATCCAACGATCACCGCAGCCTGCTCAGGTAAGAGTAAGCAATCGCCGGAAACCAGCGGGAGACGGGAACCTACCTCATCCAGAGTTGTTCCTCTCTTTCAGGGTTTTTCCCACTCCATCGTTTTTCCCATCCTATCAAAGAATGACTCTTCTATTTCCCTTTTAGGACTTTTAAATAACTCTGCCGACTTGATAATCATTCTTTCATCTCTCCAATGCTTGTGTTATACTTTCTTTGAATTCATAGATGCATATTCATTGCATTTTTACCCCTAGACAAGGAGAGAACAATGGCACTAGAGGGAGTGCAGTTTGGTCACTATCGGCTTGTCCATCTCATTGGAAGCGGTGGCATGGGTGAAGTCTACTTGGCGGAAGATACGCGCATTCCTCGACGAGTAGCTGTCAAAGTTGTACGGAACGAAGCTGATTCTTATCCCAAGGTGGAAGCGGCCAAAGAAGCCGTTCGCCTCTTTGAGCGAGAGATGAGAGCCATTACGACCCTTGATCACCCAAACATCTTGCCTCTCATTGACTTTGGCGAGGAAAAGGTTAATAATGCTGTCCTGACTTATATGGTCATGCCTTTTCGCTCCGAAGGGTCTCTTGTTGATTGGCTGCACCAGCAGGGCAGTGCAACCACACTTCCTGCGCAAGATGTTGTCCACATTGTGCTTCAGGCGGCAGGTGCGCTTCAACACGCCCATAACCACCAACTAATGCATCTGGATGTCAAACCCGCCAACTTCCTTATTCGGCGCCGGGAAGATACTCCAAATCGCCCTGATTTATTGCTGGCTGATTTTGGCATCTCCAAATTCAATACGGCCACCGCGACAGCAAGCCAGAGCATTCGCGGGACGCCTGCATACATGGCTCCCGAACAATGGGCGGGCTCTCCTGTAGCTGCCACCGATCAGTATGCCTTGGCAATCATGGCCTATCAACTGCTCACTGGAAGATCACCCTTTCAAGGGAACATGCAGCAGGTAATGTATCAGCATCTCCAGGAGCTTCCAAATCCTCCCAGCACCTTTAACTCGCATATCCCCAAAGCCGTTGATGGAGTGATCCTGCATGCTTTGGCGAAAAAACCTGAAGATCGTTACCCCTCCATCTCAGTATTTGCAACCGCCTTTGAGCAAGCGTGGCATGGTGAAGAAATTCCTGTACCCTCTAGACCGTGGGTGCCACAGCCACTACCGTCAACAGAGTATGCGCCTCCGCCGCCACCAGCGCCATCTCCTAAAAAGGCGAGCAATTCGCTGGCAGCAATGCAAACCACAAAGTCACAAGCAGAGCTCATTCAACGTAGACCGATCCTCAGCGTGCGGCAGGTCGCCGTAGCCGTAATCTTCGGCGCGATTGCCGCAGCATTTGAACTCTTACAGATCACGATTCCTGGATATCTGCCGGGCGTGAACTTCAGCCTGAGCGGTATCTGGTTAACCCTTTCCACCATGATCGGTGGTCCTATTGTGGGAACCGTCGTCGTATTCGTGGATGCAGTGACTGGCCAGGTTGGTATCATCGGTTGGCCTGGCTTCCTTATCCACGTACTGATCCTGGCAGCCTTCTATCCGGCTGTCTACCGCATCCAGGGTACGCCTAAACGGCTCGGCGCATTCTTACTCCTGACGGCGGTTGCCCTCTTCTTCCAGTACTGGTGGTGGATCGGGCTCTATTCCCTCGTCCTGAAGATTATTCCTTTCTGGGCCCAGATTACCTTGCAGTTCGGCTATGCCTACTGGATCTACCTGATCATCTACTTCCTGATCCCCGCCATCGTCCTGGCGAGTGTGCCCAGGTATGTAGCCCCGCAGTGGCGCTGGCCTTGGTAGAAGGAGAAGAAAGAGGAAGCCCCGGCCAGTTGAATTCCACAGAGGCAAAGAGTAACAGGCAAACGATAGCGAACCGTAGGGAGATGCGCCGCTGCATCTCCCTACTCGCCACTATCATTTGTTCTCACAGTATAGGCGTGATGATGAATTTTCACCAAATAAGCCGGACACGGATGAGAGGCCGAGCGAAGCGATGGCCAGTGCATGGGGGCGCAATGAATTGGGCCCGCGGGAGTGGGGTGGTCTGGCCTATGCCGAAAAGTCGACCTCATCCGCTCCAACCCACAGCATGTCCAGATGAATTTGTGAAAATTTATCATCACGCCCCTACGGAGGATGGAGGGCAGCCTCGTGCCTGACGAAAGCAAGGTGTACTTACTCGAGTACGACAAATTCACTTTCGCGTACGGAGAAGAGAACCCCGACGCTCGTGAAACACCTGAATGGCTTGCTCAAGCCGACGAGCGGCACGGTGACTGTGGCGGGCTTAGATACCCGCAAAGCATCCATTAATGAGATGGCGGTGACCGTCGGCTTCATTTTCCAGAATCCCGATACACAAATTTGCAAATTGAAGGTCTACGATGAGCTGGCTTTCGGGCTAAAGAACGTGGGACTGCCCAATGCCGAGGTTGACCAGCGTGTTAAGCAAGCGGCAGAAGAGCTGGAGATCACTCATCTGCTGGACAAGAATCCGTTCCTGTTGAGTATGGGCGAGAAACAGCGCGTCGCCGTTGCCTCGGTGCTGGCGATGCGACCCTCCATCCTGGTACTGGATGAACCGACGACGGGGCAGGACTTCAAACGGGCAAAGGAAATCATGGACCTGGCTGTACGCCTCCACGAGGCGGGACAGACGATTATCGTCATTACCCACGACATGAATCTCGCTGCCGAATACTGCG
>WNFT01000743.1_pt1 | contig 27375 bp, 26 predicted proteins | sample 5400191 | NCBI WGS metagenome assembly WNFT01 (sample SAMN13153359, study PRJNA577476) | soil metagenome | isolation source: 80 cm saprolite under Madrone tree | place: USA:California | collected 2016-06-14 | reverse complement strand
AAAGAGCTCTACGTGCGGGCGGAAAACATCCGGAACATCCGTTCGAAGGACCGGGTGTATCCCTCACCGCTGAAGGTGAGCGCCGTCGTGTTCGATCACGGCAAGCTGAACCTGGACGGTAGCGCCGACTTCCTCGCCGAGCCCCATCCGGCCGTGCTGGCCAAGGGTGTGCTGGACGACATCACGCTCGATTACTTCAAACCAGTGCTCGCGAGCTTCAACATCGCCATCCGCCGCGGGACGCTCTCGGCGACGGGCGACTTCGAGTACGGGCCGAAGATCAGCGCCGTGCACCTCGAACACGTCGTGCTGCGCGGTGCCGACCTCGACTACGTCTCGACCAAGGAGACGAAGGCAACGGAGAGGGCCCGGGTGAAGACGGCCGCCAAAGCGGCCGACGCCAGCGCCAACCGTCCGGACCTCGAGTATCGAATCGACCGCCTCGAGATCGCTGACGGAAAGTTCGGCTGGGTGAACGAAGGCGCGACGCCCGCCTACAAGGTGTTCATCACGCGGACGAACCTCGTGCTGGAGAACCTGAGCAACCACTTCACGGCGGGCACCGCGAGGGTGAAGCTCACGGGCCGCTTCATGGACACCGGCGACACGTCGGTCACCGGAGCGTTCCGATCCGAGCTCAATGGCCCGGACTTCGATCTCAATGCCCAGATCGTCGACGCCGATCTGCGGGCCATGAACGACGTGCTGCGCGCCCACGGCAAGTTCGACGTGGTGTCGGGCGTCTTCTCGCTGTACTCGGAGGTCCACGTCAAGGACCGGTGGATTCGTGGCTGGGTGAAGCCGCTCTTCCGGGACGTGCAGGTCTATGACAAGGACCAGGACCGCGACAAGAAGTTCATGCAGAAGGTCTACGAGCGAGCGGTCGGGGTGGCCGCCAAGATCCTCAAGAACCGTCCGCGCAAGGAAGTGGCGACGGTCGCCGACATCTCGGGTCCGCTCGGCAACCCCAGGGCGAGCACGCTCCAGGTCCTCGGCCGGCTCATCGAGAACGCGTTCTTCCGCGCCATTCTTCCCGGGTTCCAGCGCGACGTCGGGAAGAACCACGCCTGATCCGTCCGTGTACACTCCGGGGTCGTGGACGTCCACGACTTCGAGTACGAGCTGCCGCCCGAAGCGATCGCCCAGGCGCCGGCGCTCGAGCGAGACGCCGCGCGCCTTCTCCTGATCGACCGCGCGCGCGGCGCGCTGGAGGACCACGTCGTTCGCGAGCTGCCCGAGCTGCTCCGGCCGGGCGACTGCGTCGTCGTCAACGACTCGCGAGTGATTCCGGCCCGCGTCCTCGCCCTCGACGCCAGCGGTCACCGCGTCGAGCTGCTCTTCGCGGAGCCACAGCGCGACGGCCGATGGCGCGCGCTGGTCCGGCCCGGCCGGCGTTGCCGCGCGGGCGCGAGGCTGGTGGTTCCCGGTACGGTGGAAGCTCGCCTCCGTATCGTTGCGGCCGAGCCCGACGGCCCGCGGATCGTCGAGCGCCTGGACGGAACGATCGACGACTTGCTGGCCAGTCACGGCATGCTGCCGCTGCCACCGTACATCGCGCGCCACGCCCAGCCGACCGCGGACGATCGGGAGCGCTATCAGACGGTGTACGCCCGGTCGCCAGGCTCGGTGGCGGCGCCCACGGCGGGGCTTCACTTCACGCCATCGCTCCTCGATCGTCTACGCGCGCGATCGATCGACGTCCATGCGCTGACGCTCCACGTCGGACCGGCGACCTTCCGGCCCATCAAGAGCGAGCGCGTCGAGGATCACGTCCTGGCCGCCGAGCGCGTGGCGATTCCCGCCAGCGTCGCCGACGCCGTGAACTCGGCGCGGAACGAAGGGCGCCGTGTCGTGGCGGTCGGCACGACGACGACGCGCGCGCTGGAGTCCGCCGCCGGGGCCGATGGACGCGTTCGAGCGCACGACGGCACCGCGGAGGCTTACATCACGCCCGGCTACCGCTTCCGTGTCGTCGACGCTCTCGTCACCAACTTCCACTTGCCGCGGTCGTCACTGCTCGTCCTGGTCTGTGCCCTCGCCGGACGTGAGCTGATCCTCAAGGCCTATCAGCACGCGCTCCGCGCCGGCTATCGTTTCTATTCGTACGGCGACGCGACCCTCATCGTGTGAGCATCCGGCGACCATGACCTTCGCTCTCCTGGCCACCGACGGCGCCGCGCGGCGCGCACGGCTGACGACCGCGCACGGTGCGGTGGACACGCCCGCGTTCATGCCGGTGGGCACCCGTGGGACCGTGAAGGCGCTGGGCCCCGACGATCTGATCGCGGCGGGCGCCCAGATCGTGCTGGCCAACACCTATCACCTGCTCCTGCGGCCCGGCCACGATCTGATCCGAGACCTGGGCGGCCTCCACCGTTTCATGGCGTGGGACGGTCCCATCCTCACCGATTCCGGCGGTTTTCAGGTGTTCAGCCTGGCGAAGATCAGGACCATGAGCGAGAACGGCGTGGAGTTCCGGTCACCGATCGACGGATCCATGCATCTCCTCACACCCGAGCGGTCCATCGAGATCCAGCACGCGCTCGGCGCCGACATCATCCATCCCCTCGACGAGTGCCTGGCCTATCCGGCCACGCGAGAGGCAACGGAGCGCTCGCTCGCATTGACCCTGCGCTGGGCCCGCCGCGCGCAGGCGGCCCACGCCGAGGGCGCGAGCCAGGCTGCGCTGTTCGGGATCGTTCAGGGTGGCGCCTGGGACGATGTGCGGGAGCGCGCCGCTGCCGAGACGGTGGCGCTGGGCTTCGACGGCTACGCCATCGGCGGAATGGCCGTCGGCGAGCCCAAGCCGCTCATGTACACACTGACGGCGAGCGTCGCAGCGCGCCTGCCGGCGGCGCAGCCACGCTATCTCATGGGCGTGGGTAAGCCAGAGGATCTGATCGAGGCGGTCAGCCAGGGCGTGGATCTCTTCGACTGCGTGCTGCCCACGCGGAACGCGCGCAACGGCCAGTGCTTCACGACTGAGGGGCCGCTCGTGATCAAGCACGCGGAGTATGCGCGTGACGCCCGGCCGCTCCAGGACGATTGTGGCTGCTACGCCTGCCGGCGGTTCTCGCGCGCGTATCTCCGTCACCTCTTCCTCTCCGAGGAGCTGCTCGCCTTCCGACTCCTCAGCCTGCACAACGTTCACTTCTTCCTCGGGCTCATGGCCAGCCTGAGGAACGCGATCGCCGAGGGGCGTCTCGAGGCATTCAAGACTCGGTTTTTCGACCGCTATCCCGTGCCCACTGCGGAGAGGTCGTCCGACTAGTGCTCCCGGAGTAGCCGGCCGAAGCCGCTCACCTGATCCGTGATCCCGTTCTTGCGCAGCGCGTACCACAACGTCGCCGCGTTGATCGCAACGACCGGTTTGCCCAGCCAGCGCTCCGCCTCATCGGCGAGGCGAAGCATCGACAGGTTGGTGCCCACCTGGACCAGGGTGTCGACCTCGGGACGGTTCACCTCGAGAAGGGCGCGACGCAGTGTGGGCTCGTCCACCTGGGCGATGCTGGTTGCGGTCGGACAGCGCAACCCGGTCAGGGCCACGACCTCGTAGCCGCACTCGGAGAAGAAACGCCGAACCTGAGCGTCGCCCACCGGCTGGTAGGGCGTGACGACACCGAGCCGTCGGGAGCCCAGCAGCGCGAACGCTCGTTCGCAGGCGTTGGCGCCCGTGGCGATCGGGATCCCTGCGAGCTCTTGCACCCGCTGCTGGAACTCCTCGTTTCCCTTCTTGCCACCCCAGAACGTCTCCGAGGACATGCCCATGACGAGATAGTCGGGCTCGGCGCTCATGACGTCGGCGACGGCCCGCGCGATGGACGCCCGGATCTGCAGCATGATCTGCTCGAACGCCGCGTCGTCGCCCATCTTCGGGTTCTCGATGAAGATCCTGCCCACGTGCAGCGTGACGCCGGGCGGGGCCATGGCGTAGAAGTCGGGCTCGACGATGGTGTTGGTCGAGGGGACGAGCACGCCGAACTTGGCGCGGTATCCGAGCACGTCGGGCATGGTGAGGCCTCCTGCCCGGAGCATAGGCGATACCACGGTTCGCGTCAGCGGCTCGTCCAGGGCGGCGTCGGAAACAGGACCTTGCCCTGAGCGAGGTCGTCCGGCCACACGATCACCTTCTTTTCCTTCTGCCACTGGAAGGTGACCATCTTGTGAGCGAGCTGGACGCCGTCCGGGTCGACCTTGAACTCGCCGAACGGTGTCCGCAGATCGAGCTTGAGAATGTGCTCGCGGACCTTGTCGGCGTCGAGGCTTCCTGCGCGCTTGACGCCCTCCGTGTAGACGAGGCACCCCGCGTACCCCGCCGCGGCGAAGTAGGACGGCTCGCGCTTGAACTCGGCCCGGTAGCTCTCGACGAACTCTCGGTTGCCCGGGTAATTGAGCGCGGGCTCCCACTGGGTGGCGCCGTAGACGTACTCGGCGTTGCCCTTGAGCGTGTCGTAGAACTCCGGCAGGTCGCCGCCGATCGTGACGCCGTACAGCTTCGGGTTGACGTTGAGCTCCCGCATCTGACGGGTCAGCGCGACCGCATCGTCGAAGTACGTGGCCGCGGCCAGCACGTCGGGATTGACTCCCTTGATCTTGGTGAGGAGCCCTGAGAAGTCCGTGTTGCCCTTCGGGTAGGCCTCCTGGAAGACCACCTGCATGCCCTTTTTCTTGGCGAGATTGACCGCGCCGGCCGCGGCAGCCTTGGAGAAGAGCGTGTCCTCGTTGACCACGGCCACCGTCTTGAGCCCACGTTTCGTCGCGATGTCGGTGAGGCCGTCGAAGTAGACCTCGGCGGGCGAGAGGACCATGAAGATGTATTTGCGCCGAGGCTCCTTCCGGAAGATGCCGGTCGTCGCCGCCAACGGCGCCACCATCACCTTCTTGTACTTCTCGGTCACGTTGGCGACCGCCTCGGTGACGGGCGAGGAGTACGGGCCCATCACGACGTCGACCCTGTCCTCGGTGAGGAGCCTCTCGTACAGGCGTACGCCGGTGGGCGGCATCGACTGATCGTCGTAGACGACGAACTCGACCTTCCGCCCGAGCAATCCGCCCTGGGCATTGAGATCCTTCTGGCAGAGCTGATACCCCTCGTGCTGGTACTTACCGAGCTTCGCATACGTACCCGTGAGTGACAGGGAGGCGCCGATCCGAATGGGCGCCTGGGCGTCGGCGTCGAGCGCAGTGACGAATATGAGGGCGGCCGCGATGATGACGACGATCATGAAGAGACCTCCTGCTCGACGAGGAAGTGGAACGGCGCGACTTTAGGGCGTCAGGCGAGGAGGGTCAAGACGCGGGGCGCCCGTCAACGCTCGTACGGAACCCGGGGCCTGACCGCGTAGCCGCGCTCATGCATGCAGGCCACCAGGGCGCGGGCCGCGCGAGGCCGCTGATTGAATCCCTCGAAGCCGGGTGATTTCGTCTCGCCCTTGATGGCACTTTCCAGCTCGGGGGGTAACGGCGGCACGAAGGTCGATTTCGTCGCGTTGTCGGCCTGTTGGTCGCAGGCCTCGAGCTCGGTGAACACCGCCATGGGCTCGTGCGGTCGTGTCTGGGCGACCCCGACGACCCAGCCGATGTTGTCCATGTCCCAGTTGACGCTATAGCCCGAGGCGATCATGCACGCGAGGTCGTGATCGCCGCAATTCTTCGGCTGGGCTTTCGCATGCTGCTCGCAGCGTGCCTGGTCCTGAGTGAGCTCTGCCGCCGACCGCCCCGCGGGCGAGCGGACCGGGTTTCCGGCGGAGAGTGAGACACAGCCTGCGGCGACCGTCCCGACGAGCACGGAGCTCCACTGGATTTTCATGATCAATCTCCGCCGCACGGTGCGTCAGTCGCCCCGAGCGGCATGGCGCGGCGCTCCCGAGGGCCATGGTGGGACGGCGGGACTCTAGGGTCTCAGGGCGGGAGCGTCGACCGCCTCGCGGTCGGCGGCGCAAGTCCTCGCTGATACAATCTTCTTCGCAAGCCCCCTGGACTTCCTGTACGATCCGACGTTGTCTCCCTCGACTCGGAGTTTCGAACGGAGGCCTGATATTTCGTAATGAACGCCGCCCACGCCGCCGACCTTGCGTACGCTGCGTCGGGGCCACCCGGCGCCGGTGGATCGAGCGCCTTGGTGACCCAGGTCCTGTTCTTCGCCGCGATCTTCGCGATCTTTTACTTCCTGCTCATCCGGCCCCAGCAGAGGCAGAAGCGCGACCGTGAGCAGATGCTGTCAGCGATCAAGAAGGGCGATCGCATCGTCACCACCGGCGGCCTCCATGGCACCGTGACCGGGTTGAGCGAGCACACCGTGACGGTGCGCGTGGCCGACCAGGTGAAGCTCGAGTTCGACCGGAGCGCGGTGGGGAGGATCATGGTGGAGAGCTCGGCGGAGAAAGATGCCTAGACGGATCTGGGTCAGGATCGCGATCGTTTCTGTCGTCGTCCTGGGGTCGCTCTGGTACCTCTACCCGCCGAAGAGAACGATCAACCTCGGCCTCGACCTCCAGGGAGGCATCCATCTGGTCCTGGGCGTGGAGACCGACAAGGCCGTCGCCAGCCAGACCGATCGGGCGGCCGAGGATCTGAAGGCCGCCCTCGAGCGCAAGGGCATCGGCGTCACCCGCATCGCCCGCGAGGGCAGTGCCACGATCACCGTCCAGCTCGCCTCGCCCAAGAACTGGAACGACGCGCTGACCGCGACGAACGAGCTCGGACGGTTCCAGCGCAGCGACGAGAACGCGGCCGCCGGGACCTTCAAGCTCGTGCTCACCGATGCCGAGGTCAAGCGGCTGTCCGATCTCGCCGTCCGCCAGGGCGTCGAGACGATCCGCAATCGCGTGGATCAGTTCGGCGTGGCCGAGCCGACCATCACCCGTCAGGGCCAGGACCGCATCCTGATCCAGTTGCCGGGTGTCCAGGATCCCGAACGGGCCAAGGCCCTGATCGGCAAGACGGCGCTGCTCGAGTTCAAGCTGCTCGATGAGCGGACGTCGGTGGAGGACGCCCAGTCCGGCCGGCTGCCCGAAGGCTCGGAGCTCCTCTACCAGCGACGGATCGACAAGCAGACGAAGGTCGAGCGCAAGGTGCCGTACGTAGTCCAGAAGCGCACGCTGCTGACGGGTGCCGAGCTGAACAGTGCCGAGGTGCAGGCGGATCCCAACTCGCCGGGCAACTGGCAGGTCGCCATCGAGTTCAACCCGGTGGGCACCCGGATCTTCGGCGAGATCACCGAGCAGAACGTCGGCAAGCATCTGGCCATCATCCTCGATGGCAACGTGTATTCGGCCCCCCGGATCAACGAGCGTATTCCCGGCGGCCGCGCCGTCATCACCGGCCAGTTCGCCATCGAGGAAGCGCGCGACCTCGCCATCGTCCTGCGCGCGGGCGCGCTGCCGGCGCCGGTGGTGGTCCTCGAGGAGCGAACGGTGGGCCCGTCGCTCGGCGCTGACTCGATCCGCCAGGGCCTCTTCGCGATCACCGCCTCGGCCGCGGTGGTCTTCGTGTTCATGCTCTTCTACTACCGCATGTCGGGGCTCATCGCCGACGTCGCGCTCGGCCTGAACCTCCTCATCCTCTTCGCGTGCATGGCGGCGTTCGGCGCCACCCTGACGCTGCCCGGCCTGGCCGGCATCGCGCTCACCGTGGGCATGGCCGTCGACACGAACATCCTGATCTTCGAGCGCATCCGGGAGGAGCTCAAGCTCGGCAAGACGCCGCGCTCGGCCATCGAGGCCGGCTTCACGCGGGCGCTGCGCACGATCATCGACACGCACCTGACCGTCATGGTGACGGCCGCCATCCTCTACAACTTCGGCACCGGCTCGGTGAAGGGCTTTGCGGTCTCCCTGTTCGTGGGGTTGGCCGCCAGCCTCTTCACCGCGTACTTCTTCACGCGTCTCTTGTTCGACCTCGTGTTCGTCCGCCGCCGGACGCTGCAGGCGATCTCGATATGAATCGAACCATTTCACCGCTCGCCTCGGACGCGGCTGCCTGCGGCACGCCGGACGTCCTGCGGCTCGCACTGCCATGATCGAGCTGTTTCAGAGCCCGAACTACGACTTCATCGGCAAGCGGAAGTGGGCCTACATCGTCTCGATCACCATCACCCTCATCGGCATCGCGTCGATCGTCGCGCACGGCGGGCTGCGGTACGACATCGACTTCACGGGTGGGACGCTCGCCCAGGTGAGGTTCGAGCGCACGCCGTCGGTGGCCCAGATCCGGACGGCGCTGGGCAAGGTCGGCCTGGGTGACGCGGTCATCCAGCGCTTCGGGGATCCCAACGAATACCTGATTCGCGTCGGTCTGACCTCGACCACGCCCGAAGAAGTGGGCCGACGTCTGCAGTCGGCGCTGGCCTCCGACCAGGCGCTCGGAAAGTTCGAGATCCGGCGCGTGGAATTCGTCGGCCCCCAGGTCGGTCGCGACCTGCAGCTCCAGGCCATCTACGCGGTTCTGGCCGGCCTGGTCGGGATCATGCTCTACATCGCCATGCGGTTCGATCTCAAGGGCGGGGTGGCGGCCGTCGTCGCGGTCTTCCACGACGTGCTCGTGTGCCTGGGCGCGATTTCCATTACGAATCGCGAGTTCTCCCTGCCCGTGCTGGCCGCGCTGCTGACCATCATCGGCTACTCGGTGAACGACACGATCGTTGCCTATGACCGTCTTCGCGAGAATCGGGGGAAGCTCGGATCCCAGAAGGGCATGACCTTCGCCCAGCAGATGAACGTCGCCGTGAACCAGACGCTCTCCCGGACGATCCTGACGGCCCTGACCGTGTTCTTTTCGGCGGCCGTCCTGCTGTTCTTCGGAGGCAAAACGCTCGAAGACTTCGCCTTCGTGCTGTTCGTCGGGGTCATCACCGGCACGTATTCGACGACCTACGTCGCAGCAGCCATCGTCGTCGACTGGACCCAGTACGTCGACAACCGGGTCCGCCGCGCAAAAAAAGCAGTGGCAAAAGCCTGATCGCCCCTGTAAAATCACGTGTTTAACCAGGGGTATCGAGGCCTTGACCGAGCTCCGGACGTTGATCGAGGAGATTCCCAAGTATCAGCCAGGCGCTGATCTTGATGTATTAACGCGCGCTTACCGCTTCTCGGAGGCGTCGCACCAGGGCCAGCAACGCGCCTCCGGCGAGCCGTACCTGAGCCACCCCCTCGCGGTCGCCCACCTCCTCGTCGACTTCAAGATGGACGTCACGACCGTCACCGCCGGCCTCCTCCACGACGTCCTCGAGGACACCGGCGCCACCAAGGACGAGCTGGAGCGCGAGTTCGGCCAGGAGATCGCCAACCTGGTGGACGGCGTCAGCAAGATCGGCAAGCTGGCCTTCTCCTCGCGGGAGGAGCGGCAGGCCGAGAACTTCCGCAAGATGCTGGTGGCGATGGCCCGCGACCTGCGCGTCCTCATGATCAAGCTCGCCGACCGGCTCCACAACATGCGGACGCTGGATTACCTGCCTCCCGAGAAGGCTCGCAAGATCGGCCAGGAGACGCTCGACATCTACGCGCCGCTGGCCCACCGGCTCGGCATGGCCAAGGTCAAGGCCGAGCTGGAGGACCTGGCGCTCCGTACGCTGCACCCCGAGGCCTACGTCGACCTCCAGAAGCGCGTGGCCAAGCGACGGCTCGAGCGTGAGGCCGAGATCAACCAGGTCATCGCCATCCTCGAGCGCAAGCTCATCGAGGTCGGGATCGAGGCCCAGATCCGCGGCCGGCCCAAGCACTTCTTCTCGATCTGGAAGAAGATGCACGACCAGGGTCGGGAGTTCGACGAGATCTACGACCTGACGGCCGTGCGCGTCATCACCAGCTCCGTGCGCGACTGCTACGGCACCCTCGGCATCATCCACTCGCTGTGGAAGCCCGTCCCGGGCCGCTTCAAGGACTTCATCGCGATGCCGAAGGTCAACATGTACCAGTCGCTCCACACGACGGTCATCGGCCCCAAGGGCGATCCGGTGGAGATCCAGATCCGCACGTGGGAGATGCACAAGATCGCCGAAGAGGGCATCGCCGCCCACTGGCTCTACAAGGAGAAGAAGGCGGGGAAGGACAAGCTCGACGAGTCGCTCGTCTGGCTGCGCCAGCTCATCGAGACGCAGCAGGACATGAAGGACCCGCGGGAATTCATGGACACCGTGCGAGTCGACCTCTTCCCCGACGAGGTCTACGTGTTCACGCCCAAGGGCGACGTCAAGGCGCTGCCGGAAAGCGCCACGCCCATCGATTTCGCCTTCGCCGTCCACACCAAGGTCGGCGAGCACTGCGTGGGCGCCAAGGTCAACGGCAAGCTGGTGCCGCTGCGCACGCGCCTGCGCCAGGGCGACATCGTCGAGATCGTCACGTCGCCCAACGCCCATCCCACGCGCGACTGGCTGCAGATCGCCAAGTCGACGCGCGCCCGGTCGAAGATCAATCAGTGGCTGAAGATCGAGGAGCGCGCGCGGTCCATCGAGCTGGGGCGGGAGCTCTTCGAGCGCGAGGCCAAGAAGTACCGGCTCAACGGCAACACCCTCCTGGGCGGCGACGACGCGCGCAAGGTCGCCGCCGACCTCGGCTTCCCCGGGATCGACGACCTGCTGGCCGCGATCGGTTACGGCAAGAGCTCGGTGCACCAGATCCTCAACAAGCTGGCGCCGACTGCCATCCTGGAGCCGCCCGAGAAGGCGCGGCCCAGCACGAGCAAGGCCAAGACCGAGCAGGGCGTCCGCATCCGCGGCGTGGACGACCTGCTGGTTCGCTTCGCCCGATGTTGCAATCCGCTCCCCGGTGACCAGATCGTCGGCTTCATCACCCGCGGGCGCGGCCTCACCGTCCACACCCGCGACTGCCTGACGGTGGCCAAGAGCGTCCTCGATCGGGAGCGGCTGATCGACGTCGAATGGGACATCGAGGAGGACGAGCCGTCGACCCGTCCGGTCCGCATCGCTGTGTACATCGGGCGTGACCGTCCCGGGCTGCTGTCGGAGATCACAGGCGCCATTTCCTCGCAGAACGGGAACATCACGAAGGCCGAAGTCACGGTCACCGACGACCGGCGCGGCATCAACAACTTCGTGGTGGAAGTGGCGGATCTGGAGCAGCTCCAGGGAATCATGACCGCGATCCGGGACGTTCCCGACGTGATCAACGTCGAACGCGTGCGCGGGCTCTAGCGCCCGCGAGCTCGAGCATCCCCGCGACATCATGACGCGCCGGCAGTTCGAAGCGCTGGTGGAGAAGGCGCTGAGGAAGCTGCCCAGGCAGTTCAAGGAGAGGCTCGCCAACATCGCCGTCGTCGTCGAGGACTGGGCCGACGACGAGACCCTGGCCGAGATGGAGATCGAGCCGCCCGACACCCTCTACGGCCTCTACCGTGGTGTCGACATCACCCGGCGCGACTCGATGTACGGCAACGTCCTGCCCGACACCATCACGATCTACCAGGGGCCGATCGAGGAGGACTGCGCCGACGAGGCGGACATGGCCGAGCTGGTGCGCGAGACCGTGATCCACGAGTTCGGCCATTACTTCGGCCTCGACGACGAGACCATGCACCGCATCGAGGAAGACGAGGCCTAGCGGCCGGGGGCCTTGCCGGCGCCTGTAGGCTGAGGGGTGAAGGCCTACTAACGAGGCGAGGTGTTGTCCATGCCCCAGGGTTCGACGACCTTCCACGAGTCAGAAGAGCGCCTCAAACCGTCCACCCGCGACATGCATCGAGCCATCGTGAGCCTCATGGAAGAGCTGGAGGCGGTGGACTGGTACCAGCAACGGATGGACGCCACCGAGAACGACGAGCTTCGGGGCATCCTGCGCCACAACCGGGACGAGGAGCAGGAGCACGCCGCGATGGTGCTCGAGTGGATCCGCCGGCACGACGCTGGATGGGATCGGCAGTTGCGAGATTACCTCTTCCGCGAAGGCTCCATCGTGGCGCGTGAGGGCGCCATGGAGCAGGGAAATGGTGACGGCGAGAAGGTCAACGGCACGAGCAGCACTGGCGCGAGCATTGGCTCGCTGAGGGCACGGCGATGATGGGCAACCTCCGGCGCGACGCAGCTCCTCTGACCGAACGGACCTGGAAGGCGATCGACGAGGCAGTGGCCCAGGCGGCCCGCCATGTCTTGGCCGGGCGACGCGTGGCCACGTTCGATGGCCCGCGGGGCTGGGATCACGCGGCCACGCGGCTGGGCACGATGAAGCCGTGCGCGACCCGCGAGGGAAAGGCCACCGTCTGCGTGGAAGAGATGGCGTTGCTGGCCGAGGTCCGTGCCGAGTTCGCGCTGTCGTGGACGACGCTCGAGCTGTTCGATCGCGGCGCGCCCGCGCTCGACACGGGCCCCGCGGAGAACGCCGCGCGGGAAGTCGCGCTGGCGGAGGATCGGATCGTGTTCTACGGAGAGCCGGTGGGTCACGGCCTCCTGATCTCCAAAGAGTCTCCCACGGTGACCACGCAGGACTGGGCGAAACCTGGTCAAGCGGTCACCGATGTCCTGCACGCCGTGGAGCGGCTCGATTCGCACGGCATCGGCGGCCCCTACGAGCTCGTCCTGGCGCCGGCGCGGTACTACACGTTCCTCCAGGGCACCGAGGGCGAGGGCGGATACCCGACCTCCCGCCACCTCCGCGACGTTCGGCGGCGTTCATCGCTCCAACGTCATCCGCGATGCCGGCGCCGTCTTCTCGACGCGCGGGGATGACTTCGTCCTTACGGTTGGTGGCGACCTCTCCGTCGGCTATCGCGGTCACGACACCGCGGGCGTTCACCTGTTCTGCGTCGAGACCCTCGCTCCTCAGCTCGTAACACCCGAGGGAGTCTGCCTGCTTCGTCCATAGACGCAGTTCCGTCTAGAGCATCGTTCAGGGCGCCCCTCCGGGCGCCCTAGGCTTATTCAGCCTGCCTGCCGATTACACCTGTCAGGGCCCCGGGAATAACTTTCATCTTGACAAGGGGTTTCAGTAGTTCGTAAGGTTTCAGCGGATGCTGAAAGAGGCGGGGCAAGCGAAACATGCTCAAATCCGCGGAAATCAGGCGACAGGCCGCACAACGCCTCCGAGAGCTGTTTCCTCGGGCCAAGGCCTGGGAGGAAACGCAGGACGTCGCCATTGGAGGCCAGACCGCGGATTTAATGGTGAAGTTCAGACTTGGCGAGCAGGAGTACCTGTTGATCGCTGAAGTCTGCTCGCTCGGACAGCCGCGCCAGATTCGGGCCGCCGTGACGCGGCTGAGCGACATCCGGCGGGAGGTCCCTGCGGCATACCCCCTGGCCGCCGCGGTCTATATCGCGCCGCAAAGCGCACGGATTCTCAAGACCAACAACTTTGGGTACGTCGATCTGTCCGGCAACTGCTACGTCGCCCTTGAGAACGTCCTGATCGAGAAAGAAGGCAAGCGCAACGTCCGTCCGTCCACGCGACCGCTGCGCTCGCTGTTCGCGCCTCGGGCCACCCGCGTCGTGCGCGCGCTGCTGAGCGAGCCGGCGCGCCCGTGGCGGCTGGAGGAGCTGGCGCGCGCGGCGCTCGTGAGCTTGGGCCACGGCCACAACGTCATCAAACGCCTCGAGGAGCTGGCGTGGGCGGAGCGGGACGACCACCAGCGGCTTCGGCTCACCAAGCCGGCGGATCTGCTCGAGGCGTGGGCGGAGTCGTACACCTACCGCGAGAACGAGATCCACTCGTACTTCGCTGCGGAGCGCATCAGCCGCAAGTTCATGGGCGAGGTGGCACGGGCGGCCGATGCGGCGGGCCGACGCTACGCCTTCACGCTCAACGCGGGGGCGTCACTGGTCGCCAGTCACCTGCGCCTGCCGAACGTTCACTGTTATCTCGAGGGCGACCCTGACGAGGTCGCGAGTCAGCTCGGCGCGCGCGCGGCCACCGAAGCCGAGGGCACCCTTCACCTCTTGACGCCCTATGACTCCGGTGTCTTTTCAGGCGTGCTCGAGAAAGGCGGGCTCAAGGTCACCTCGCTGCCCCAGCTCTACGTCGATCTTCTGCATTACGAGCGCAAGGGGCCGGACCAGGCCGAGCATCTCCGCCGTGAGGCGATGGGGTTCTGAGCAGCGGTTTGAAAAGGGGGTGAGCCGATGAAGAAGAAGAAGGCGGCCAAGAAAAAGAAGAAGTAGGGGCTCGACCCCGATGAACGACCGTACGACACGACGTGGAGAGGAGGTGAGAGCGCACATGGCGAAGAAGAAGGCGGCGAAGAAGAAGAAGAAGTAGGCCGTCGTTTCTGGGGTGGGGGGTGGCGGCCTCCCACCTTGCAACTGGTCGGGAGGGGGCACAACCTGCCCCCTCCCGTTGTGCTTGTGCTTAAATGACCTTCGTGACCTTGCCGGCCTTCAGGCAGCGCGTACACACCCGAACGCGCTGAGCCTTGCCGCCGATCTGGGCGCGCATGGACACGAGGTTCGGGAGCCAGCGCCGCCGCGTGAGCTTGTGCGCGTGACTGATCGTGTTCCCGACGGAGGGCCCTTTCCCGCAGATCTCGCACCGCTGAGCCATTCACGACTCCTTCGACGACGAAATGCTCTCGGAAGGCGAGCACTTCTTATAGCACGGCCCCCGCGATGAAACAAAATAGCGCGCCGCCGCCGGGGCTGCGCACTCCGCTGCAGTTTCTCAAGGGTGTGGGCCCGGAGCGGGCCAAGCTCCTGGCCAAGAAGGAGCTGACGACCGTCGAGGACGCGCTCTTCTTCGTGCCCTTGCGTCACGAAGACCGCACGCGACTGACGCCCTTCCGGACGCTCCAGCCAGGCCAGGTCCAGACGTGCTCCGGGGTCATCGTGGGGCTGAGCCCGCCGCCGCCGCGACGCTTTCGCGTGCCGTTCACGGCGATGCTCCGGGACGAGAGTGGCTACGCCACCGCGAGCTGGTTCGGCGGTGGGTACCTTGGACGCGTGCTCAAGCGTGGCCAGCGGCTCGTGCTTCACGGCAAGGTGGTGCGCTACAAGGGCGCCATCAACCTCCAGCATCCGGATTACGAGATCGTGGAGGCCGGTGAGGACGAGCGGCTCCACACCGGCCGGCTGGTGCCCGTGTACTCCACGACCGAAGGCCTGCATCAACGCGCGCTCAGACGGCTCATGTGGAGCATCGTCGAGCAGTTCACTGACGGCGTGGCCGAGATCCTTCCCGAGCCGGCACGAACACGCCGGCGACTAGCCGCGCTGCCCGTGGCATTGCGCGACGCTCACTTCCCGGAGAATGAGAACGCGCTGGCGACGGCGCACCGCCGGCTCGCCTTCGACGACTTCCTGTTCCTCCAGCTCGGCCTGGCGATCCTGCGCTCGCGTACGACACGCGCGCGGGGCGTCGCGCTCAATCCGCCCGGCGATCTCGTGAGCCGGCTTCGTGCCGCGCTGCCCTATCGCCTCACCAGCGCCCAGGAGCGCGTGTGGAGCGAGATCCGTCGCGACATGGCGGCGCCGTTCCCGATGCACCGTCTGCTCCAGGGCGACGTCGGGTCCGGGAAGACGGTCGTGGCGGCGCTGGCGGTGCTGACCGCCATCGAAGCGGGCTACCAGGCTGCGGTGATGGCGCCGACCGAGATCCTGGCCGAGCAGCACTTCATGACGTTTCGTCAGCTCCTCGAGCCGCTTGGCGTGACGGTCGCCCTCCTGACCTCGGCGTCACGTCCGCGTGAGCGCAAGGCGCGGCGCGCCGCTCTGGCTGCCGGCGAGATCGCGTGCGTGGTGGGCACGCACGCGCTGGTACAGGAGGGCGTCGAGTTCCGCCGTCTGGGCCTGGCCGTCGTCGACGAACAGCACCGGTTCGGCGTCGAGCAGCGGGCGCGGCTACGCGCAAAGGGCGAGCATCCGGATCTCCTGGTGATGACCGCCACACCGATTCCGCGGACGCTCGCCCTCACGCTGTACGGCGACCTCGACGTCAGCGTGCTGGACGAGATGCCCCCTGGACGCCAGCCCATCAAGACCGTCGCCCGCACCGAGTCCAAGCGAGCCGAGATCTACGAGTTCGTCCGCAAGCAGATCTCCGAGGGGCGCCAGGCCTACGTGGTGTATCCGCTCGTGGAGGAGTCGGAAGTGATCGACCTGAAGGCGGCGACGGACATGGCCCGCCATCTCCAGCAGGACGTCTTCCCCGAGCTCACCGTGGGGCTGCTCCACGGACGGCTCGGGTTCGAGGAGAAGGACGCGATCATGCGGCGCTTCAAGGCCGGAGAGATCCACGTCCTCGTCTCGACCACCGTGATCGAGGTGGGGATCGACGTGCCGAACGCCACGCTGATGTTGATCGAGCACGCGGAGCGCTTCGGCCTCTCCCAGCTCCACCAGCTCCGCGGCCGGGTCGGCCGCGGGCCGTGGAAGTCGTACTGCATCCTCCTTCACGCCGGCAAGCTCACCGAGGACGCCGAGCGCCGGATCGAGGCGATGACGCAGACCAACGACGGATTCAGGATCGCCGAGACCGACCTTTCGCTACGCGGACCCGGAGAGTTCTTTGGTACCCGCCAGTCGGGCTTGCCGCAGTTCCGGGTCGCCGATCTCTTGCGCGACGCCGCGATCCTCGAGGATGCGCGCATCGAAGCGCAGGGGATCATCGCCACCGATCCGGAGCTCAAGGATGACGCTCACCGTGGGCTGCGCGAGGGACTCCTGCAGCGCTGGCGCGGCAAGCTCGGCCTGGCAAGTGTGGGCTGAGGACAGCGTCCTGTGAAAATCCTGGCCGGTGAGCTGAAGGGACGGCGGCTCACCACGCCGCGCGGGGCGGTCACGCGGCCGACGGCGGACCAGGTTCGGATCGCTCTGATGGACACACTGACGCCGCGGCTACCGGGCGCCCGCGTCCTCGATCTCTTCGCTGGCGCCGGAGGCGTGGGGCTCGAAGCCCTGTCGCGGGGCGCCGTCCACACGACGTTCGTTGAGCGCGACCGCCACGCCGTGGCTGCGCTCCGCGACAACATCGCGTCACTCGGTGTTCAGGACCGGGCGCGAGTTCTCGGCGAGGACGTCGCGCGCGCGCTCGATCGCCTCGTACGCGAGGGCGCCACCTTCGACGTCGTGTTCCTCGATCCTCCGTACGAGAGCAGCCTCGGGGACACCGCCCTCGACCGCGTCGGCGCGGGCAGTCTCTCGACCGTGCACGGTGTCGTGATCGCCCAGCATCTGACCAAGCGACCGCCCGTCACTGCGGGCGCGCTCGTCCCGTTCAGAACGCGCCGATTCGGGGAGACAACCTTGACTTTTTTTCGCAGCGCGGCCTACGATGCGGGGTCCCGAGCCGATCCGAGCGAGAGGATCTAGAGTGGCCAAGCGCGCCGTCTATCCCGGAATGTTCGACCCCGTGCACAACGGCCACGTCGACGTCATCCAGCGCAGCCTCCGGATCTTCGACGAGCTGATCGTCGCCGTCGTCGCCAACCCCGCCAAGGAGCCGCTGTTCACCGTCGACGAGCGGCTCACGATGATCGACGAGGCGACCGCCGATCTCCGGAACAACTTCCGGATCGTCGCCTTCGACGGCCTGCTGATCGACCTGGTGGCGCGCGAGCGCGCCGACTGCATCGTGCGCGGCATCCGGGCCGTCTCCGACTTCGAGTACGAGTTCCAGATGGCGCTGATGAACCGCAAGCTGTCCAGCACGGTCGAGACCGTGTTCCTGATGCCGCACGAGAAGTACACGTACATCTCGTCACGCCTGATCAAGGAAGTGGCCAGCTACGGCGCGTCGGTGGGAAGCCTGGTGCCCGCCGGCGTCGAAAAGCGCCTCGCGGAAAAGTTTCCCCCCAAGTCGCCGGCCTGAGCCGGCGGAGGAGCTCGATGCCTGTATTCGCCGATCGCTTGAAGAGCCTTGCCCCGTCCTCGACGCTCGCCGTGCAGGCCCGCGCCCGTGAGCTGCGCGCCCGCGGCGTCGACGTCATCTCCTTCGGTGCCGGCGAGCCGGATTTCGACACGCCGGCCCGCATCAAGGACGCGGCGGTCGCTGCCATGCGTCTCGGTCAGACGAAATATACCGAGGTCGGCGGCATCGCGGAGCTCCGGGCGGCGGTCGTGGCCAAGCTGAAGCGCGACAACGGGCTCCACTACGAGCCGGCCGACGTCGTCATCTCCTGCGGCGCCAAGCACACGCTCTTCAACATCATGGTGGCCCTGCTCAATCCGGGCGACCAGGTGCTGGTGCCCAGCCCGTACTGGGTCTCCTATCCCGAGCAGGCGCGTCTCCTCGAAGCCGATCCGGTCGCCGTGACCACCGAGGAGGCCACGGGCTTCGATCTCGACCCGGCCCGGCTGCGGGACGCGGTCACGCCCCGGACGAAGATCATCGTCGTCAACAGCCCGAACAATCCGACGGGCGCCGTCTTCTCTCAGGCCGCGCTGGAGGCCGTCGCGCGCCTGGCCGTCGATCGCCAGCTCTGGGTCATCTCCGACGAGTGCTACGAGGCGCTGACCTTCGAGGGGCGCCACATCTCGATCGCCCAGCTCGGACCCGACATCAAAGCGCGCACGATCGTGGTCAATACCTGCTCGAAGGCCTACGCGATGACGGGCTGGCGGATCGGATACGCCGCCGGCTCGCGCGAGCTCATCCGCGCCATGACGAATGTCCAGAGCCAGGTGACGTCCAACCCGTCCTCGATCGCGCAATGGGCGGCGGTGGAGGCGCTCACGGGTCCCCAGGACGAGGTGGCCAAGATGGCGGGTGAGTTCGACCGCCGCCGGCGCCTCATCGTAGAGGGGCTCAACGCGCTGCCCGGCGTGAGCTGCGTCATGCCCAAGGGTGCGTTCTATGCGTTCGCCAACGTCGGCAAGCTCTTCGGTAAGACGACGACGATCGGTGGCGCGACCCGGACCCTGCGAGGCTCGGCCGACGTCACCGAGTTCCTCCTCGAGCACGCCCGGGTTGCCGTCGTTCCTGGCGTCGACTTCGGCTCCGACGCCCACGTTCGTCTTTCGTATGCGACGAGCGCCGAGCTCATCCGCCAGGGCCTGAGCCGGATGGAGGCCGCCCTCCACCGCCTGGGGTGATCGACTCGGCCTGGACGCCGGCCCTCGACGCGGCGTCTGCGGCACCGCTCACCGTCGTCATCGGGCCCGGCGACGCCGGCAAGACGACGCTCGTCACGGCGCTCGCCAACGCGCTTTTCGATCGCGGCTTCTCGGTCGGCATCGTGGACGCCGACGTTGGTCAATCCGTACTGGGCCCGCCCACGACCGTCGGTCTCGGCCGTGTCACCCGCGCGCTCCAGCACCCGGGAGACGCTGACCTGATCGCGATGGCATTCGTCGGCGCGACATCGCCCGCGGCCAACCTCACCGGCACCGTCGTCGCCACGGGCCGCATGGTGACGCGCGCGCGTGCCCAGGGCATCGCCCGCGTTCTCGTCGACACCGGAGGCCTCATCGCCGGTGACCTCGGCCGTACGCTGAAGCAGGCGAAGATCGATCTGCTCGATCCCGACCTCGTGATCTGTCTCGCGCGTGGCGGCGAGTGCGAGGCCGTGCTGCGGCCGTATCGTGTCGCGGCCCGTCCGCGTATCGTTCGCCTGGCGCCCTCACCAGCGGCTCGTTCGCGGAATGCCGAGACGCGCCGTCGCTACCGCGACGAGGCGCTCGCCCGCTACTTCGCCGGGTCGCAGCGGATCGTCCTCGACCTCCGCTCGGTCGTGCTCAAGCGCCCCGCCCTCTTCGCCAGCGAACCGTTGAACCCGGCGAAGCTCGCCGAGGCCGCCGCAGCCGTCGGTCACGACATCACCTGGGCCGAGCGCCGCGACAGCGACACGGCGGTGCTGGCCGAGACGGCGCTCACGGCGAACGCAGCGCACCGACTCTCGCCCATCTTCGGGGGCGGGCCCGTGGTCGCCTACGCGCTCGACGATCTGATCGGCACGCTGGCGGGCGTGGACGACGCGGCCGGAGAGACCACCGGCCTCGGGATCGTCCGGTCCATCGGGATCGATCCGCCGTCGCTCGAGCTGGAGACACCGGTCGCGCCGGCGACGATTGCCGTGGTGACGATCGGCCGTGTGAAATTCTGATCGCGGAGTCCAGTGTCGAGCGACGCGCCGCGCAAACGGCGAGTGGCTCGACGGACGCCGCGCAAGGCGACCCGCAATGTCGGGGATCGCGGAATGGGGTGCGTTTGGGCGGGGCACAAGGAGTGCCCCCGCCCATGGAATGACTACTTGCTGCCGGACGGAGGCGTCGTCGACGATGGCGGCGACGAGCTGCTGGAGCTCGAGCCGGCTGGCGGAGTGGTCGTCGTGCTCGAGCCGCTGCTCGAGCTCGAGCCGGTCGTCGTATCCGTCGAGCGCGACGGCGCGCCCGGCGAGGCCGACGGCGTACGGTCCGTGCCAGGGTGCTCGCCGACGCGGTCGCTGCGCGACTCGCTGCAACCCGCGATCATCGTCGCGCCCAGGGCAACAGCGAAAACTGCGCTGAGCAACTTTTTCATTTCGGTCCCTCCTGTTGATGGCGGTGTTCGCCGGTCTCAGCGGCTGCAATGCCAGTGCCACGCACCTGAGTGCCCTGGTACACTAGGGCGCCTTTCATCTCGCACGCGCGGCACAGGAGATCCAACCGATGAAGATCGAAGGTGCTCACGACATTCCCGCGCCCCGGCAAAAAGTCTGGGAGGCGTTTCTCGATCCCGAGCGCCTCCGGCAGGCGATTCCCGGTTGCGAGAAGCTCGAAGCTCTCGGCAACGACGAGTTCCGGGCGGTCATGAAGATCGGCGTGGCTGCGATCAAGGGAACGTTCGAGGGCAAGGTCCGCCTCGCCGATCAAAAGGCGCCCGATTCGTATCGCCTGGCGGTCGAGGGCAGCGGCGGCCCGGGCTTCGTGCGCGGCGACACGATGATCACGTTGTCCGACATCGAAGGCGGCGGCACGCGCGTCGCCTACAACGCCGACGTCCAGGTCGGTGGGCTCATCGCCGGCGTCGGGCAGCGCATGCTCGGCGGCGTGTCGAAGATGATGGCCGACCAGTTCTTCGGACGCATGAGCCAGCTCCTGCAAGGCCAGGGATGAAGGCAGCCTTCTTCAAGGAGCACGGCGGCAGCGAGAAGATCCTCTACGACGACTATCGCGACCCCGTGCCCGGCGCGACCGACGTCGTGGTTCGGGTCGCGGCCTGCGCGCTCAATCACGTCGATATGCTGCTGCTCGACGGCCGCTTCCCGCCGCCGGAGGGACTTCCCCACGTCAACGGGTGCGAGGTGACCGGTGTCGTCGAGGCCACCGGCGCGGAGGTGAAGGGCCGGACGCGCGGCCAGCGCGTCATCATCTTTCCCGGCTTCTCGTGCGGCCAGTGCGAATACTGTCTCCGCGGCGAGCGGACGGTGTGCACGCGCTACGGCTACCTCGGCGCCCACAAGGACGGCGGCTACGCCGAGCTGGTGAAGGCGCCGGCCGCCAATCTCCTGCCGTTGCCGGAGGCGATCTCCTTCGAGGCGGGCGCGGCGGTGCCGCTGGCCATGCTCACGTCGTGGCATGCACTGGTCGCGAAGGCCGACGTCCGCCCCGGCCAGACCGTGCTGGTGCAGGCTGCCGGCAGCGGGGTGGGGAGCGCCGCGATCCAGATCGCGCGGCTCTGCGGGGCTCGCGTCATGACCACGGTCGGCAGCGACGACAAGATCGAGTTCGCGCGGCGGCTCGGCGCCGAGCACGTGGTCAATTACCGCACGCAGGACTTCGTCGAAGAGGCGAAGCGGTGGACCGGAAAGCGCGGCGTGGACGTCGTCGTCGAGCACATCGGCGGCGACACGTTCGAACGCTCGACGTACGCGCTGACTCGCATGGGCACCCTCGTCACCATCGGCTCCCACGACACGCACTGGGGGCGCCTCGACCTGCGCCACGTCTACTCGAAGAACCTCCGTATCGTCGGGACGAACCTCGGGACGATCCTCGAGCTCCAGCAGGTCCTCGACCACGTCGTGGCCGGACGTCTCGCACCCGTCATCGACCGGGCGTTTGCGCTGAAGGACACGCGGGTCGCCGTGCAGCACGTGCTCGATCGCAAGAACAAGGGCAAAGTCCTCCTCGTCCCGTGACCCTCGCCGGTCTCCTCGAACGCGCGACGCTGCGCCAGCCCCGGGCCGAGGCGGTCGTCGACGGCGCGGCCCGGCTGACGTATGACGAGCTCGATGCGCGGACCGCCGCGCTCGGCGGTGGGCTCGCCGACCTTGGCGTCGGTCGCGGCGACCGTGTGCTGCTCGTCCTCAAGAATCGCGTCGAGCACGTCCTCGCCTACTGGGCGCTGCAGCGCATCGCTGCCGTCGCGACGCCGGTGAACTTCCGCCTCGCCGCGGGGGAGATCGACTACCTGCTCGCGGATTCCGGCGCGCGAATGGTCATCTTCGAGGCGGCCACGGCGGCGCCGGTCCTCGAAACCGTGCGCGGCCGCGACGTGACCCTCGTCTACGTCGGCGATGCCGAGCCACCCGGCGCGGTGAGATTCGACGAGCTGGCTGTTGGTGCCGAGGCAAGTGGGCGACGGTCGGCGCTAGCCTCGGGGCCGGAAGAGGCCGATCGCTCGCTGATTCTCTACACGTCGGGCACCACCGGACGCCCCAAGGGCGTCCCCAGAACCCACAGAAATCACGTCGCGGGCGCCGTGGCCCACGCGCTCCAGTGCGGCTACACCTGGGAGGAGCGCACGCTCGGCGTCATGCCGCTCTATCACACGATGGGCATCCACGCCCTCACCAGCATGGTGGCCGTCAACGGGTGCTTCGTCTGCCAGCCCGACTGGTCGCCGAGCGAGGCGCTTCGTCTCGTCGGGGCCGAGCGCATCAGCGCGCTCTATCTGATCCCGACGCTCTTCTACGACCTCGTCCATGCACCGGAGCGCGCGAGCGCCGACGTCTCGTCGGTCCGCAAGCTCGGCTATGCCGGCGCCCCGATGCTGGCGCCCTTGACCGAGGCGTGCGTCAAGGCCTTCGCTCCCGAGGTCTTCGTCAATCACTACGGCTCGACCGAGATCTACACGTTCTCGACTCGACCTGACGTCCACCTGAAGCCCGGGTGCGCGGGAAGGCCGGGCCTCAACTCCGTGCTGCGCGTCGTCACGCCGAGCACGGAACGGACGGTCGGTCCCGACGCAATCGTCCCCGCCGGCGAGAAGGGCGAGATCATCGCCCGCCTCGATTCGCCGGAAGCCTTCACCGGCTACTGGAACCGTCCCGATGCCGATGCCCGCGCGCTGCGTGACGGCTGGTACTTCACCGGTGACATGGGATACCTCGACGCCGACGGCGAGCTCTACGTGGCTGGCCGCGTCGACGACATGATCATCAGCGGCGGTGAGAACATCCATCCGATCGAGGTCGAGGAGGCGCTGGCCCGTCATCCTCAGGTGCGGGACGTGGCCGTGGTCGGCGAGCCCGACGAGCGCTGGGGTGAGCGCGTCGTCGCCTTCGTGACGCCGGCGTCGCCCGGCCTCACCGCCGAGGTGCTCGATCGCTACTGCCGCGAGAGTTCGCGGCTGGCCAGCTTCAAGCGGCCCCGGCGATTCGTGTTCGTGACCGAGATCCCGAAGACGGCGTCGGGTAAGATCCTGCGCCGCCTGCTCCGCGAGGGGAGATACACGGAGATGGCGCGATGAGCGAGTTCCTGCGAGTGGAGCGGAAGGGCGCGATCGCCACGGTGTGGATCGACCGCCAGCCGAAGATGAACACGATGACGGTGGCCATGCGCAACGAGTTCCCCGCGCTGTTCATGGACCTCGACCGTGATGACGCGGTCCGGGTGGTCGTGATCCGGGGCGCCGGTGGCAAGGCGTTCAGCGCTGGCGGCGACGTCGCCGAGTTCCTCACGCTGGCGCCGGCCGACCTCGAGCTGTGGGGCGACACGCTGAGCTGGGCCGAGAGGTGCCGCAAGCCCGTCATCGCCGCCATCGACGGCTACGCGATGGGCGCCGGCCTCGAGCTCGCGCTGGCCTGCGACTTCCGGATCGCCACACGCCGCTCCGAGTTCGCGTTTCCCGAGGTTCGTCTCGGCATGATCCCCGGCAGCGGCGGCACCCAGCGCGCGATTCGATTGATCGGGATGACGCGCGGCAAGCTCTTCATGATGACGGGTCAGCGCATTCCGGCCGAGCGCGCCGAGGCGTGGGGCCTGATCACCCAGTGCGTGGCCGACGACACGCTGGACGGAGCGGTCGATGCGCTCGCCGGCGAGCTGGCCGAGCGGCCTCCCCTGGCGCTTCGTACGCTGAAGACCGTGCTCAACCGCGGCGCCGACGCTCCGCTGGAGACGGCGCTCGAGCTGGAGCGCAAGGCGTACGCGTGGCTGCGCTCGACTCACGACTACGAGGAGGGCGTGAAGTCGTTCGTCGAGAAGCGCCCGCCACGGTACCGGGGGCGATGATGGCACCGCCCTTCGGCCTGATCCTCGCCAACCGCGCCGTCGTGCTCGGCGTCATCAAAGCGCGCGATCTCCTCGACATCGCCGTGGCGGGGGAGCAGTCGCACGCCTTCGACACGGTGTGGGTGGGCGACAGCCTGCTCGCCAAGCCGCGCCTGGAGGCGGTCTCGCTGCTCTCGGCCCTGGCCGGGGTGACGTCGCGCGTGCGTCTCGGCGTCGGGTGCCTGGCCACGTTCGTCCATCGCCATCCGGTGCTCTTCGCCCAGCAGTGGGCGAGCCTGGACCAGCTCTCGAACGGACGCGCCTGGCTCGCGGTCTGTCTCGGCGGGCCCGACGAGCAGTCGAAGGCCCAGGCCCTCGAGCACAGCGTGATGAACGTGAACGCGAGCGAGCGTGTCGGGCGGCTCGAGGAAGGCATCGTCATCCTGCGCAAGCTCTTCGCCGAGAAGAACGTCGCTCACGCCGGCCGGTTCTACCGCTTCGAGGGCGTGACCGTGGAGCCGAAGCCCGTGCAGCAGCCCTGTCCGATCTGGATCGCGAGCAATCCCACCGGGCTCACGTGGAAGGGCGGGGCGAGCGCCTCCGAGGCCGTCGTGGAGCGCTCGTTCCGGCGGGTCGCCCGGTACGCGGACGGCTGGATGAGCAACAAGCTCAGCCCCGACGAGTTCCGCCGTCAGTTCGAGCGGATCAAGGCGATGGCCCGCGAGGAGGGCCGCGATCCCGCTCGCCTCGGCGGCGCCCTCTACCACAACATCAACATCAACGAGGACCGCCAGGCCGCGCTCGTCGAGTCGAAGAAGTTCCTGGATAGCTACTACACCTCCAATTTCAGTGCCGCCTTCGTCGAAGGCTGGACGGTGGCCGGCGGCCCCAAGCAATGCGTCGAGCAGCTCCGCGCGTACCTCGACGCGGGGCTCGGCCACATGGCGCTCCGGCTGACCTCGTGGGATCAGCGCGGTCAGCTCCAGCGCTTCCTGAACGAAGTGGCGCCGGCGTTCGCCTGAGGAGAAAGGAGCCGGGATGCTGCAGGGCATCGATCACATCGTCATCGCCGTTGTCGACCTCGCTGTCGCGAGCCGCAATTACGAGGGCCTCGGTTTCACGGTGGTGCCGGGTGGCCGGCATCCCGTCGGGACCCACAACGCGCTGATCGCGTTCGCCGACGGCGCCTACATCGAGCTGATCGCGTTCTACGAGAAGAATACCCAGCACAAATGGTGGGAGCCGCTCCAGCAGGGCGGAGGCCTGGTCGACTTCTGCATGCAGACCGACGACCTGATGGCCGACACCGCTGCCTTCCGCAAGGCCGGCGTGGATATCGACGATCCGTCGCCGCTGTCGCGGGTGCGGCCCGACGGCTATCAGCTCAAGTGGGTGCTCTCGATTCCACGCGGTGTCTATCGCGGCGTCGCGCCGTTTCTGATCCAGGACGAGACGCCCCGCGAGGAGCGCGTGCCACGCCAGACGCGCCACGCCAATGGGGTGACGGGCATCGGCACGGTCACGGTGGCGGTCGATGACGTCGGCCGCGTGGCCGGCTGGTACACGAAGGTGCTCGGCAAGCCCGGCCAGCGCATCGTCAGCAAGGAGCTGGGAGGCGTCGGCCAGCGCGTCGTCATCGGGCCTCACACCCTGGACTTCGTTGCGCCCGACGCCGCCGGCAGTCCGCTCAAGTCCTGGCTCGCCACGCGCGGCGCCTCGCCCTACGCGGCAACGCTGTCGATGCCCGGTGCGCGCGGGGGCCTTCTCGACGAGTCGAAGACTCTCGGCGCCCGCCTTACCCTTGCCTAGCTCGGCTCTCGTGCCGAGCGGGCGTATCGCGAGAAGGGGTGGATGACATAGCGGCCGATCGCGTTCTCGTCAACGGCAGAATCGTCACGCTCGATCCGGCTCGCCCCCGCGCGGCGGCGCTCGCGATCGCGGGCGACCGCATCGTCGCTGTCGGCGGTGACCGCGAGGTCCGCCGGCTGCGCGATCGACGGACGACCGTCGTGGATCTGCGGGGCGCCACGGTCGTGCCCGGGCTCGTCGATGCTCACGCCCATCTCGACCGCGAGGGCCTGAAATATCTCTATCCGTCGTTGGCGCGCTGTCGCTCGATCGCCGACATCCAGGCGGTGATCCGTCGGCTCGCGAAAGCCCGGCCGCGTGGCGAGTGGATCGTGACCATGCCAGTGGGCACGCCGCCCTTTTACATGGATGCGCCTGGCGGTCTCCGGGAGCAACGCTGGCCGACTCGGGCCGATCTCGACACGGCGGCTCCGGACCATCCCGCGTACGTCCGGGGGATCTGGGGCTACTGGAACAAGCCGCCGGTGGTGTCCATCGCCAACAGCGCGGCGCTGGCGCGCGCCGGCGTCACCGGCGATACCGTGCCGCCGAAGGGCGTCGAGATCCTCAAGGACGCCGCCGGTGAGCCCACCGGTGTCTTCGTCGAGCACAACCTCGTCCAGGTGCTGGAGTTCACGCTGATGCGGACGGCTCCGCGCTTCACGCATGCCGATCGGCTCACCGCGCTCGCCGACTCCCAGCGCCGCTACGCCGCGCGCGGAGTGACGGCCTTCTACGAGGGCCACGGCGTGGCGCCCGAGCTGCTGTCGGTGTACCGGGAGGCCCACGAGCGCGGTCTGTTGCGGCTCCGCGCGTTCCTCACCGTGAGCCCGACGTGGGACGCCGCCGACGCCGGGCGAGCGATCCCCGAGGTGGCGGCGTGGGCCGGCGGCCGGGGGCTGGGCGACGATCGGCTGCGCGTGGCCGGCATCTGTCTCCACTACGGCGGCGATCCCGACGTGGCACGCATCCTCCACGCCGCGCAGCCCTACACGGGCTGGGCCGGCTTCGTCGAGAGCGCCAACTCGCTGGAAGCCTACCGTGAGCAGGCCGAACTGGCCGCCCGGCACCGCCTGCGCATCAACACGCTGGTCACGCGGAGCCTCGCCCAGGTTCTCGACGTGTGGGAGAAGATCGCTCAGAGTACGCCGATCGCCGATCTTCGATGGGTGGCCGTGCATTTGAACGCGGCGACCGGCGACCAGCTCGCGCGGCTCAAGCGGCTCGGCGCGGTCGCGACG
>WNFT01000742.1_pt1 | contig 27384 bp, 27 predicted proteins | sample 5400191 | NCBI WGS metagenome assembly WNFT01 (sample SAMN13153359, study PRJNA577476) | soil metagenome | isolation source: 80 cm saprolite under Madrone tree | place: USA:California | collected 2016-06-14 | reverse complement strand
CGTCGAGCAATCGGTCGAGCGTGCGCGAAGCATTTCCGGTGTGCAGCGTTCCTAAAACCAGATGACCCGTCTCCGACGCCGTGATGGCGAGCGAGATGGTTTCCAGATCGCGCATTTCGCCGACCATAATCACATCCGGGTCTTCACGCAGCGCGCCGCGCAACGCCGCAGCGAACGAGCGCGTATGCGTGTGCACTTCGCGTTGCGTGATGTGACAGCTTTTCGGCTCCAAAACGTATTCGATGGGATCTTCGAGCGTGATGATGTGCTCGCGGCGCTCCAGGTTTACTTGTTCAACCAATGCAGCCAGCGTGGTCGATTTGCCGCTGCCGACCGAGCCGGTCACCAAGATGAGGCCGTTCTGATAGCGCGTGAGTAATTTGAGATGCTCCGGCAGACCGAGCTCATCCATTGTCCGCACTTGCGTATTGATGATGCGAAAGACGAGGTCAACTCCGAGCCGTTGGCGCACGACGCTCGTGCGAAAGCGACCGAAATTATTTGCGTAGGCAAAATCAGCATCGCCGCGCTCGGCCAATTGCGTCTTATGCGATTCAGTGAGAAAACCATCCGCCAGCGCACGTGTATCATCTGCGCTGAGACGCGGCGCGTCGGGCCAGATTGGTTGGAGCGTTCCGTGCAAGCGCCAGAGCGGCGGCGCATTGACCCCGAGATGGACGTCGGACGCGCCGGCCCGTTGTCCGATCAATAAATATTGACCGACATGAGCAAGTGGATGCGCTTGCCTCGCGCCGAGCTTTTCCAAGGATTTCGCGGTCATGGCGGGCCGAAATCATTATGCGCCGCGGCCCGCGCGTAAACTCAAAACCAAGTCACTTTTCCCGAGCGGCGCGAGCCGCTGGCAAATGCGCTGACTTTTTTCTTGAGAAAACTGACGATCACCGGCTTAAGCACGTTCGCCGCGATCTTCAAAACGCCAAGCACGAACCCAGCTTCGAGAAGTCTTCCCGTTGATTTCTTCGCGCTTTTTAGATCGACATAAACTTTTTTCTTCCGCCCCGGTAGAACCGTGAAAAGAAGACCGGCCGCAGCCGCGGCGGCCAGCCAGAGAACCGTTTGAGTTTGAAACGACCTCCAGATCTTGCGCGGAAAATCCAGTTCGTAACGTAGGCCCCTGAGGTCGCGCGTCAGGCGTTCGCGCGAGCGCGCGATTTCCTCTCTCAATTCCTCGGCCGGCTCGTCGTGTTCAGGTTCGTTAGCCATTCGCGATCTTTCTTCAATTCAGATGCCGTCGCCCGAAAGAGCGGTTTCGTCATGCGGCTGCGCGCGACCAGGAGGAGAACCACCGCGATGAGGAAATGCGTGCCGGCCGCAGCCAACGCCACCCACAGCCACGAGACCTGAGCGAGGTGTGCCAGGCCAACGACCGCGCTGGCGATGAGAAAAACGTATCCAACCGCGACGAGCATCAGAGCCGCGATCAAAAAAGCGGCGAGGCCGAGCATCTGCACAAGCGCCGCTTTCGATTCCTTCGAAAAGAGCGCAAAGCGGCTTTCGAAAAAACCCGCCAGCGCGCTCGCGAGCGCGAGCAAATTGTCGAGCAAACCGGCGTGCCCCGCGGGGTTGCGGGAGCGAGTGGCTTCGTCAGCCATTCAGCGCAACGCGATTAACGCCGGAAGATGAGGCCCAGGACAAACCCGATTCCAAGCGCTGTCAAAACCGCCTTGGTCGGGTTTTCGCGCACATACTGCTCGGCGTCCTCCTGAAACGTGCGAACGCGAGTCGTCGCATCGTCCCAGGCTTGCTCGGCTTTGCCGCGGGCTTCGCCCCAAGCTTGTTCAGCCTTGCCACGGTATTCTCCCGCCATTGCGCCAGCCGCGTCTCGCAAATCCTCAGCGGCTTTGCGCGCGTGTGTCTTACTGCTCTCCAGTTTGTTTTGCGCGTCTGTCATTCCATGTTTGTTTTCTTCAGCCATTGGTGTTCTCCAGTTAAATCTCACTGCAACTATCCGCGCGCTCTTGATTTTGAGCAAATAGCGCGCCGAACAAATCTTTCCCTAACGAAAACGCAACTCGCGCGTCGCTTGCGCTTATGAAGATGTCAATCTTATCGATCATTGAAGCGTTAAAGAGTTATAGGGTTGAAGCGATTTACGCTTTAACGTTCCAACGCTTCAACGCTTTAACGATTCAACTTTTCAACGGTCGCGTAAGCGGCGTGCGCTACTGCTCGCGAAAAATAATCCGCGCCTTGGTCAGATCGTAAGGTGACAATTCCACCGCGACCTTGTCCCCCGGCACGATGCGAATGAAATGCTTGCGCATCTTGCCGGAAATATGCGCAAGCACATTGCGCTGCCCCGGAAGATCGACGCGAAACATCGTGCCCGGCAACACTTGCGTCACCGTCCCTTCCGTCACGATCTGCTCCTCTTTCGGCATCCTCAAAGTTACTCGCAGATGATGCGTCTCTCAACCGGCGTGCGGCGGCACGCTGCCTTTGGAGTGCGCGGACATGTCCGCGCTTTGGAACCAGGCCCGCCATCGCGGGATCGCCTCGTAAAAAAGCGGCGACATGTCGCCGCACTGCAAATCATGCGCTGGTCGGGGGTTGCACAACCACGTTGTCGATCTGATCAAAATCGCTCGAGCGAGATCGTCGGCAAATATTCGCCGAGTTCCTGTCGTTTCCACCACGCGCCCGTTTCTCGATGCTCGTCGCTAGTGGTAAATCTGTATCGATAGAAAGTGGCCCGGATGTATCGCGGCGGTTTTTGCGGAAAAGGATTGCGCGCGAAGAGTCGCGTCACATCCGTTTTGCCTTCGAGCAAACATATTTCGAGGTTGTAGAACCACAGGTTTTGCCGAGGCGATCCCAGCGCGGCGAACCACATCTGCCAGTCGAGCCGGGGCTGATGGGGCACGCACCAGCCGGGCGCACGCATCACGTCGCCCGGTTTCCATTTGAATTCGTAAGGCAGCCAATCGATCCCGTCCGCGCTGCCTTCGATTTCAATTTCGCGGCGGTCCTTCGTCATTACGCGGAAAAGGCCGTAGCCGTTCGCGATCCGGAATGGCTCAACGCGTTCGTAAACGAATGCGAGCGGGCGCGGCCATCTCGCTTCCGGTTTGAATGCGGTAAAGATGAGCCACCCATTCAACGGCAAAATCACAATGAGCACCGCGATCGCGCCGTAAATCGACAATCGATCCTGGAGCCGTTTCGCTGTGCGAAACGTGCGCGCGTGGCGCAGCGAGGCGGCTACAGTGTCATCAATCAGCAACAAGCAAAGTGCGATCGTGAGCAGATTGAAGAAACAGTAATTGCCAGTGATAGCGATTACGATTTGCAGGAAAATGAACAAACCGGTTGCAAGGAGCCGCAGCCGGCGCGGCGCCCACATAAGAAGCGGGACAATGATTTCGACCACGAGACAGAAGGCGACCGAAAAATGTTTGAACCATTCCGGACTCTTGTCCGCCCACCACGCGAAAATTGTCGGCAGCGGTTGCGACCAGTAGTGATAATCGAGCGCGGTCAGGGCACTCCAATGGAAAGAATGATCGAGCCAGCCCCAGGAATCATCGCCGCTCGTCAGCTTCACCACGCCGGACATCACCATCAATTTGAAGAGAAGCAGCTTGAGCAAAAACAACGCAGCGCGGGAGAGCGGCGGTTCGCGATCGCGTTTCGGCCACCACTGCCACGGCGCGAGAAAGATCGACAGGAAACCAGCCTCCAGCAGCAGAATGTCCCATTGAAAGTTGAGGAATGTATGCCCGGCGATCGTGAGCGAGAGATAAAAAACAAACAGCGCGATCAGACAGGCGACCGGAACGATCCCGCAGATTAGGAGCAGCGACAGAACAACGCCGCCCCCGCACAGGAAATGGAGAAAGGCGTTGCTCGAGTTGAACCAGCAAAGCGTGGGCAGGATCGAATAAGCCCGCTCGCCAAGTTGTTGATGAGCTGCCGGTAGAAATTGGCTTACCGGCAAAATTCCGTTTGCGCCGACGAGTCCATCGGCCTGTACCCAAAACGAAACAAAGGCAATCAGATAAACCAGCCCGAGCGCGCGGAGAAACCAGCGGCGCGCCGCGAAATAAGTCGGCGGGCGCACGTCGGCGCCCCAAAGCAATCGGGTAACTGCCGACCCAAATGTTCGGTGACGCGCGATAATTTTGTAAGCAATCTCGGAAATCGCCGCGAAACCGGGAACCTGATCGTAATTCCACGCCATCCATCTGCGCGAGGGTCGACAACGCAACGAACGATAGACCGCCTCTGCCGCGAAAAAAACTTCGCCCTCCTTGTCGATGTAAACGACCGAGCGTTGGAATTGCTCCCGCGGTATTTCAGGAAATCGCACCGCGGCTTTTTGATAAGTCTCGTACTCGACCTCGCCCGCCGTCAGCCCGCGCCAACGCTCGATCCATAATCGGCAAAAATGACACTCGCCATCCCAAATCATGAGCGGCTTCGGTGGCGGCGAAGCCACGCGCGGATGCGAACTCTCATTCATCACGTTGTCCCTGTAGCGGCGGTCTGTGACCGTCGCACTATTATTTCGAAACTAATGCGACGCTCATAGAGCGCCGCTACAGATTAAATTCTGCCCAAACCGGCGCGTGATCGGAAGGCTCTTTTCCCTTCCGCATCTCGCGATCGATGCCGGCCTCAGTGCATTTTGTCGCGAGTGATTTGCTCGCGAGGATCGCGTCGATGCGCAGGCCGCGATTTTTTGGAAAAGAGAGCATCCGATAATCCCACCAACTGAAAAGCCCGCTCTCTTTGTGATGAAGTCTCAGCGTGTCGGTCAAGCCGGCATCGCATAATTGCTGAAAGGCCGCGCGTTCTCCGTCAGAACACATGATCGCGCCGCGCCACAGCGCTGGATCGTGAACATCGGCATCTTCTGGCGCAACGTTGAAATCGCCGCAGACGACAAGATCGAGATCCTTTTGTTTCGTTAGGCAATCACGCAACCGCGCGTACCAATTCAGTTTGTATTCGTACGCCGGCGAACCAACCGCCTGACCGTTGGGCGCATAGATCGAATAGACCCGCAGATTGTCGATCCTCGCTGCAATGACGCGCGCTTGCGGATCGACAATTTCATCGCAAAGGGATGGGCGCACGTCGTGCAATTTCGCTTTCGAGAGTATGGCGACGCCGTTGTAGGACTTTTCGCCGTGATAGGCAGAGTAGTAGCCGGCTGATTGCAATGCGAGCACGGGAAATTGCTCATCAGTGCATTTGGTTTCCTGCAAACAAACGATCTCCGGCTTGGTCGCGTCGAGCCAGGCGAAAAGGCAATCCTGACGTTTGCGCAACGAATTGATGTTCCAGGAGGCGATTTTCATTTAGTGATTAGTGAGAAGTGAAACGTGAGAAGTGGGAGTCGTCGCTTCACGTCTCACCAATCACTTATCACCTCTCACAATTCCAATTCCGCTCCAGGCGGTGGAACAATCACTTCCGTCCCCGGAAGATCGACACTCAACTGCGCGCGCATCCACTCGACCGCTGCGGGATCGCCATGCACGAGCACGATTTTCTTCGGCGAAAGTTTTTTGGCATAGGCGATGAGCGCTTCACGCGATGCGTGCGCGCTGAATTGAAACTGTCCGATGTCGCAACGCACGCGCTGCGCCGGCTCATCGGGATCGAGCGTTACTTCCGCGCCCGGTTGCGCATCTCGCAAGATTCCGGCCGGAGATTGCGGATCGGCGTAGCCAACAAAAAAGATCGAGTTCCGCGGATTCCCGATGATGCGTCGCGCAAAAATATTGGAGAGAGTTTTTGGCATCATCATTCCGCTGGAAAGCGCGTAAATGCGTCCGGAACGCGCCGGCGCGTCCTGAATGGTCTGACCGTTTAAAACAAACGGCGCAACTTGCTCCATCAAGTGCAGGCGCGGCAACCGGCGCCGGCTTACGTGGGCGCGACGATCGTAAATCTCAGTCATCTTCGAACTGAGACCGCCAATATAAATCGGGAAATCGGTCAGTAATTTTTCCCGGCGGAATTGATAAAGCATCGCGAGCACTTCTTGCGTTTTGCCGAGCGCGAAAACGGGAATGAGCACGCATGCGCCGCGCTGGAAGGCGCCATCGATTGCTCCAGCCAAGCGCCGCTCTTCGCCGGCGCGCGTCCAATTCGCGGCCTTGGCATGATCGCCCCGTGTGCTCTCCATGATCAAGATGTCGATCCGCTCCTCGGGAAAACTTGCCGCTGACATGATCGTTTGATCATCGAAGTTGACGTCGCCAGTGTAGAAAATCGTGCGGCCCTCGGCGCGCAGCAGAATTCCGGCGGAGCCGAGAACGTGGCCCGCATCAAAAAATTCAAAGGTCAGCGCATCCGTGTCGCGCTCAGTCGCGCGTTCACCTGAGAGCGTGATGCGTTGCCGCATCGGACACGAATGCCAAGAATCCGCTGCCCGGTCGGTTTCGCGGTGCGTAAAAAGCGGATACAACGTCGCGCCTATCTCCTCGCGCTGGCGCGTCATCACGTTGACTGAGTTGTGCAGTAAGACGTTGCCGATTTCCGCGGTCGTGTCCGTCATGAAAACGCGCGCATTGGGTTGCCGTCGCATCAGCACGGGAAGTGTGCCGATGTGGTCCTGGTGCGAATGCGAGATCAGGATGGCACCAAGCTGTCGGTCCGCGATCGGCTTCAAATTCGGCAGCGCATCCTCGCCCACGTTTTTCGGATGCATTCCGCAATCGAGCACCAGGCGATGACCGCCGATCTCAATGTAATATGAGTTCGCGCCGATCTCCGTGCGGCGCGTCAGATTGATAAACTTCAATGGTTCAACCGTTAAAGCGTCGAATTGTTACGTCGTTAAATCGGCTAACACTTCAACCTGCAACGCTGCAACGCTTCAACGCTGTGCGCAAGCAAGAGCAAGAGTATCGAGCAACTTCGTCATGACGAATCGGTTTAATTACCGTGCTCACCTCCGTTACGCGGCTTGTGCACCTGATGATGAGCGCTCCGCAATTTCAACGGACGTGGCCGTGCAATTAACAGTCGAAAACTCGATCCGCGAGCGCGTCAAAAACAAAATGGAGCCGGAAGCAAATCAGAAAGCCAAACTAGAAGGCGATATTTGCATTCACATCTTCACCGTTTCATCGGCCATGGTGGGTGTTTGTCTGGCGGTCATCGGCCTGATCCGTGTCGTCATTACTCTTGGAAAAGCAGACACCATTGCCGATGATCTTCTCGCCCTGGATGCCCTACTGTTTCTCATTTCCTGTCTTCTTTCCTACTCGGCATTGAGATCGCGCAGCTTCCGGCGAATGCATCGGATTGAACGCGCGGCGGACGTCGTGTTCATCATTGCGATGATCGGAATGACAACGATCTGCGGACTTATTACATACGCGATTTCAATTCCGACACTCTCGTAAAAGGCCGCCGCTACAGCAGCTCCTTAAGAATGCGCATCCAGTTTTCGTGCAAGATTTTAGCGATGTCCGCGTCTTTGAATCCGCGCTCGATCAATTTGCGCGTCAAATTTCGCGCGTGCGAATGATTGGTCAGGTCAGGAATGAAGTGAGGTGTAGTAAACTTCGCCGCCAGCTCCCGTTTCTCAGATTCGGGCCATCGCCGGTACAGGAACTCGAGAAAATCGAAGCCAATGCCGACGCCCGCAATGCCAATCAGCTCCGCGATGTGCTCGATGTGATCGACATAACGATCGAGTGTCGCTTCTTCTGCGCGCGGGCTCACCAGCACAGCGTTTACTCCAATCACCCCGCGCCGTTCGCCGATCATTTTAATCTGTTCGTCGCTGATGTTGCGCTCGATGTCGTAATAGCGCCGCGCATTCGTGTGCGAAACGATGGCGGGTCTGGTCGTGAGCTTCAGAATTTCTTCGAAGCCAGCCGGGTTAATGTGAGCCAGATCGACAATCACACCGAGCGCTTCGCATTCCCGCACGACTTCGCGCCCAAACGCAGTCAGGCCGTCGCGCGGGGAACCGCTGGGCGCAAAGCTTCCTCCGTTGCCGGCGGCATTGCGCCGGGCGTGGGTAAGTCCGATTGCGCGCACGCCGAGCTGGTAAAAAATCCGCAGCAAATTCAGGTCGGCGCCGATCGGCTCGACCCCTTCCATTGTCAGCAGCAGAGCGATTCTGCCGGCCTGCCGCGCCCGGCAAATCTCCTCATAGTTTTTGCAAATGGTGAACCGGCCGGACGCATCCGACTCAGCGTGGATTCGCGCTACTTGATCGAGCGCCACGCGCAAAGCCATTTCCGGCAGATAACGGTCTTCGATGTAAATCGCGACACCCAGCACACTGGTATCGCCTGCTTCGAGCTCCGCCAAATAGTCGGTGTCGAGCACATTGGCGCGACCGCGTTTTTCGTACAAATCCATTGGCATGTCGAAGTGGAAATCGACAATGCCCGGCGCGTGAAGCCGGTCGATCCGTTTTTCAACCGAAGTTTGCAACGAAGCCATTCCGTCCCACCGGGTTTAGGGCACAGGCGGAGAAGCGGCCACCGCCACTGTTCGCGGCGCGTCTTTTCGTGCCGGCAAAATCAACGAGAACAACACAACCACCCAGATGGCGCCGAGCGGAAGGAAGCCGGGCAGCCAGATCGACCAGCGCGATAAAATTCCAAGCGCGACCAGGCAGTAGCCGGCGGAAAACGCGATCGCCCCGAGCATCAAATCGATTCGTGAAAATTTTCGGAGCGGGACGCTCGCACCAGCCACGACCAAAATCATCACGCAATCAAAAATCCGGCTCACCCGGCGGACAAACGAATTCGTTTGGATCGCGGCGATCGTCGCCGCAAAGACATCTGGCGACACGAGTGGGTTTGCCAGCGTGCGCACGAGCACGATCTGGTCCCGCATTTCGTCGAGATGGACACTCGCTTTACCTTGCTGCCGCTCCTGTGCCGCCAGCAGCAGCTCGTTCAAACTCAAGCGCCGCGCCCGCTTCGCCGCGTTCGGATTGATCACCGCGGTGCCGTCCGATCGAATCGGAATCTCGCTGTGCGGAAGCCGAATGTATTTCCCGATGTCGATCTTCACTTCGGCCGGCGTGACGCGCAGCCAGAGCAGCGCCGCCTGGAGCGCAAACGACGGAATAACTTCGCCGCGGTATTGAAAAAGCAGCGGCACGTGAACATCGGCGGCGGTCTCGTTCGGCAGATTGACGAAACCGAGCGTCCCAATCAAGCGCACATCCTCGTCGGGTTGCCGTCCGATTCCGGAGAATTCGATCAGATCGCCACGCTTGCCGGTTACTTGAGGAAAGGCGGGAATCTCTGCAACTGGTGCGTCCGGATCGGGCATCGCGGTCAATTCCGCCCCGAGCAACAACTTCGACACGCGCATTGCCTGATCGAGAAAAATCTGCTCTTGATCCTTCTCGCGCTCGGGCCATTTCAAGACCGGTTCAAATGCGACCACGCCGGGCTTGAATTCGAGCGCGGCCTGCAGAAAGAGCGCCGCTTCAAGCGGCGAATTTGCGCTGGCCGCACCTCGCAGAAATCTTTCCGTCGGATCGATCTCAGCGCCCTCTTTTTGCGGGATCGGCTCGCGGCCAATCTCGACGATTGTAAGCGGCGGCGCCGTGTCGCGGGGCTGCGAATTCTTCAAGAGCCAGCGCAGAAAAATTTCCTCGCGGCGCTGCAAGCGCGGTTCTCTTAGGAACAAAAGTCCCAGCAGCAGGACCACGAGCATGAGCCACAAAGAGGGTCGTTGCATCGCGGCTGAAGTGAAAAGTGACGAGGGACAAGTGACAAGCCAAAATCAGTGACTCGCGACTAGATCACTCCTCTTCTTACTCCTCGCTCATCACTTATCACTTCCGCTTTAGCGACTCAGCTCGAGCATGCGCAGGATCGGCGCTTCGGCGCGCTTGCGCAGCGGTTCCGGCAAAATGATTTCCGGTTCCATCTTCAAGAGCGCGTCGTACGCTTTTTCCATCGTGTTCATTTTCATGAACCGGCATTCCCCACAGAAACAATTCTCCGTCGGGCCAGGAATGAATATCTTCTGCGGAATTTCTTTGCGCAGTCGATGCAGCAAGCCCGCTTCAGTGACGACGATGATTTCGCACGCGGGAGATTCCTTGCAAAACGTCACCATTTTTTCGGTGGAACAAACCTCGTCCGCTAACATGCGCACGGCGTAAGTGCATTCCGGATGAGCAATCACCGGCGCGTCCGGATATTGCTCGCGAATTCGATTGATGCTGCGCGCAGTGAACTCGACGTGCACGTAACAAGTCCCTTGCCACAAATCCATCTTGCGTCCGGTCCGTTCCATCACCCACGCGCCCAGATTTTGATCGGGCACAAAAAGAATATTTCGATCATGCGGCGCGGCGCGCACAATTTTGTCCGCGTTACCGCTCGTGCAGATCACGTCCGCCTGCGCCTTCACGCCGGCGCTGCAATTGATGTAGGCGATCACATAATAATTTTTATCGGCGTGTTTCTTGAGAAACGCCGCCAATTTTTCTGGCGGGCACGATTCCGAGAGCGAACAGCCAGCATCGAGATCGGGCAAAATCACTCGCTTGGCCGGATTAATGATCTTCGCGGTTTCGGCCATGAAATGGACGCCGCAGAAGAGAATTACGTCCGCGCCGGTTTTCTTCGCTTCGTAGCTCAGGCCTAACGAGTCGCCCACGAAATCGGCGACATCTTGGAGCTCCGGCACTTGATAATTGTGCGCGAGAATCACGGCGTTTTTCTCGCGCTTGAGCTCCCGAAGGTCCTCCGCAAGATCGACCCCGAAATTTACACCGGCACCGACCATTGACTAATATCCCTGTTTCAGATGGATTCTCAAACGTCTGGTGAGACCAACTTAACGCGTGTCATCCCGAGTCGCGCAGACAATGCCAGTCCGGCTCGGACCGAGGGACCTCACATGTGTTTGACTGTCACGCAAGCTAGCTAGTGTGATCCAATACCCAATGCGAGGTTCTTCGCTCCGCTCAGAATGACAACGCAACGATCTTACCGCCTCGGCTTTATCGGCGCGGGCAAACTCGCCGGTTCCGTCATTCGGGGTTTGGTCCGGGCGAAATTTTGTCCTCCGAAGGAAATCATCGCCAGTGAGCCGAATGAGGAAGCGCGCGCTGTGTTGCGAAATGAAGTCGGCATTGATTTAACCGCAGAGAACTCTGACGCCGCAGAGAAAGCGGACGTTATTTTGATCGGAGTGAAACCGGCAATGGTTTTGCCGGTTGTGCGCGAACTCACGACGAAGCTGGAGGGGAAATGCGTGATCTCGCTCGCGGCGGGCACTCGTTTGAAAAGCATGGAACAAACTTCGAATGCGCGTTTCATGCGCGCACTGACAAATACTCCTTCGGCAGTCTGCCGCGCAGCCACCGCAATCGCACGCGGGACGCGCACCACAAGGGAAGATCTCGATCTTGCGAGAAAGATCTTCGGTGCCATTGGGGTCGCTGTTGAAGTGAACGAAGGCCAAATTGATGCCGTGACCGCACTCGCCGGCAGCGGTCCGGCGTTTGTCTACACGGTGATCGAAGCGCTGGCCAAAGGAGGAGCCAAAATGGGATTGGCCGATGACGTTGCGCTGAAACTCGCTACCCAAACCGTTCTAGGCGCAGCGCAGCTTGCCGGCGAAACCAACCTTTCGCCGGAGGAATTGCGCAAGATGGTCGTGACGCCCGGCGGAACTACCGCCGCTGGACTCGTCGCGATGGATAAATTGCAAACGACAGAGGGTCTGATTGCAGCGGTGGAGGCTGCAACCAAACGCGGGCAAGAAATGGCGAAGGAAAATTCTGGATGAATTGCAGGGCGTTTTCTATAAAACGCCACGGCGTCTGACACAGACGTCCTACAACAACGCCTTTCGCATCACGTCGAGCGGCGCTTCGCGTTCGAACCAGATCGCAAAGGACAGCGCGCCTTGGTGGAGCAACATCGACAATCCGTTTGCGCCCCGTGCACCAGCTTCAATTGCCGCAGAGACGAACGACGTTCGACCGCTCGAGTAAACCGTGTCGTAAATCATCAAATGCGGTGCGAGCAAGCGTGCCGGGATCGGCGGCGGGTCGGCGCGGTTTAACCCAACCGGTGTTGCATTCACGATGAGATCGAGATTTGCAATTTGAAACCGAAACGCGTTCTCCTCCCACTGAATCGCCTGCAAGCGCGGCACCGGGCCGAAAACTTTCGGTCCGGTGAAGAGATCACGTAGTTTGTTGGCCAGCTTTTCGCCTTTTTCAAAGGTCCCGTTTGCAATGACCAAGCGCTCGCAATTCTCTTTTGCGCACTGGAGTGCGATCGCCCGTGCCGCGCCGCCGGCTCCAAGAATCATTACCCGCAGATCACGAAGATCGACCGAAAATTCCTCGCGAATCGCACGCGAAAACGCGCGCCCGTCGGTGTTGAAACCGCGAAGTTTTCCATCCTCGATTTTGATCACATTGACTGCACCAATTCGTTTCGCGTCTCCATCAAGATCGTTCATCATTTCGACCGCACCGATCTTGTGCGGAATGGTCAGGTTTACGCCGTTGAACTTGAGCTCGCGGATCAGTTTGAGCCCTTCGCCCAATTCGCCAGGCAAAATGTGAAAACGTGCATATTGCATGTCGATCTTGCAATGCTTGAGCGCGGCATTCTGCATTTGCGGCGAGAGCGAATGCCCGACGGGGTCGCCCAACACCACGAGCCGGATCGGCGGATCGACCCCGCGTGCGATATCGCTCCAGGACTGCAAATCGGCCAGCGTGTAAACTTCGTTCACGCGTTTCCTTTTCATGTCGTCCTGAGCGGCGTTCTCATGTCTAAGTGTGATCCAGTCCTCGCAGGTGAGATCCTTCGCTCCGCTCAGGATGACACACGTGGGAGGTTTGAAAATCTCTCGATAGCGCGATCAAAGCGCGCGAGGACGCGCTTTTTGTCCATGACTTCGAGCATGTGATACAAACTCGGTCCGACGGTACGGCCGCTGACTGCGACTCGTGCCGGATGAACGAGGTCGCCGGTCTTACAGCCGAGCTTTTGCGTAAGATTTTTTAAAGTTGATTCGAGGTTTTCGAGATTCCATTTGTTGATCTTTGTGAGCTCCTCTCGCAAAGCGATGAGCCGTTCGGCCGCTTCCGGTTTTCCAAAAACGTTTTCAACCGCTTCCGGATCGAAGTCGTACTCTTCGGTGAAAAAGTAGGCCGTCCATTCCGGCACGTCTTTGAACAGTTTGATCTTCTCTTTCACGATCGCTAGCACTTCACGCAGGTATTTTTCGTCGGAGATGTTGATCCCCGCTTTCTCGAGGAACGGCCGCGCCAACTCGATGAAGCGATCGAGTGACATTTGCGAGATGTATTGGCCGTTGAGCCAAAAACACTTGTTGAGGTCGAACGCGGCGTTCCGGCGGTTGATTTTCTCCAGCTCGAACAGCTTTACAACTTCTTCGATGTCGATCTTTTCCCGGTTGTCTTTCGGCGACCAGCCGAGCAGGCAAAGATAATTGCGCAGCGCTTCGGGCGCGTAGCCTTGCTCAATGTAGGTGGTGACGCGCGCGCCTTCATCGCGCTTGCTCATCTTGGAGCCGTCTTGATTGAGGATGAGCGGAATATGCGCAAAACGCGGCGGCCCAGCGCCGAGTGCGCGATACAACTCGATATGCTTCGGCGTGTTCGAAAGATGATCTTCGCCGCGAAGGACATGCGAAATTTTCATCTCGATGTCGTCGATCACGTTGACGAAATGAAAAATCCACGAGCCATCCGGGCGGCGCACGGTCATGTCGGGATGTGTGCCGGGATTGGTGAGATCGAAATCGATTTTCCCGCAGACAAGATCATCGACAACCACGTGCTCGCGCGGTGAACGAAATCGGAGCGCACCTTGATCTTCGAAAATGTGACCGCCGTCCTGGAGCTTTTTCAAATAGCGCTCGTAAAGTTCCGTTCGTTCGCTTTGCAAATAGGGCCCGAAATTTCCTCCAACGTGCGGACCTTCATCCCAATTTAGGCCCAACCACCGCAATCCTTCATAAATCGCAGCGGCCGCTTCCTCGGTGTTGCGCGTTTTATCGGTATCCTCGATGCGCAAAATCAATTTGCCGCCGTGGTGCCGCGCAAAGAGCCAGTTAAACAAAGCCGTGCGCGCGCCGCCGATATGGAGGTAACCGGTAGGCGACGGCGCGAAACGGACACGGATTTCAGGAGTCATTCAAACGCAAACTAGCCACGAATTGCAGCGGCAGTCTATGACCGTCGGTCGAAATAAATGCGACGCTCACAGAGCGCCGCTACAGAAGAAATTACTCGACGAAGATTTGACCGGCGCGACGGCGCACATGTCGATCTTGCGGCAGATTTGTCTTGGCCGCGCGGTTGCTCAGGTCGAGCAGCGCGCGGACGCGTTCAACCAGATCGAAACTTAGATCGGGCACATCGCGCGCTCGCAACCATTCGTGCAGCATGCGGCGCTGAACTGCGATAGGCATTGCCCGCAACGGTTTTACTGCCAACGCCGTGAGTTTCGAAAGCTTATCCGGCAACAGTGCTTCGAAAAAGTTCTCTTCCTCAGCCGCGATCGTCGCCGCTCGCCAAATCGTCCCTCGCACATTTCGTCCGAGCTGCTTCTCGATCTCCGGGATAATGCGGTGACGGATGCGATTGCGCAGCGGCGCGAGATTCTTGTTAGAGGCGTCCTCACGGAATTTCAAACGGTGCTTGCGAACATAATCGTCGATTTGCTCGCGCGAAACCCCAAGCAGCGGCCGCACGATCCGCAATTTCACGTTGTCGATCTTACGGACGGAAACCCCGCGCATGGCGCTGAGTCCGCCCGTGCCGGCGCCGCGGAAAAGATTAATTAGGAAAGTTTCGACAAGATCATCAGCGTGATGGCCAAGGAAAATCGTGCGGCAGCGCCGCCGCCTTGCGACTTGCGCGAAAAATTTGTAACGAGCGTCACGCGCGGAAGTTTCAATCGATTGTTTTGTGCGCATGGCCAGCGCGCGCACATCGATTGCGCCAAGGGCAAGACCGACATCGTACTTTGCTGCGAGTTTCTGGACGAAGATAGCGTCGGCCCGGCTTGATCGGCCGCGCAGCCGGTGATTCAAATGGCAGACGATCAATTTGTTGTAGCCGCATTCGACCAGCCAGTGCAGCAACGCGACCGAGTCGCGTCCGCCCGAAACGCCGATGAGATAGCGCGCGCCAGGCGAGAGCAGGCGAAGCGAGCTAGTATTAATTTGAATCCAACGCATGTGCTCGACGCGTCCAATCTTCGACGCCAATCACGAACCTTCAACGCTCAGTTAGGTTAGACAAAATTGTCAGCGGGCGGCGTCTTAAAAGTAAAGGAACCGAAATATGAAAAACCGATCAACTTACGCGCTTCTGGTTCAATCCGAAGAAAAGAGCCGAAACATTATGGAAACGGCGCTGTACGCGCTTTTCGCCTTGAGCGCAGTCGTTTCGATCTGGCAATTTGCCCAGCAACCAAGCTCGTTACCGCTGGAGCGAGTTGGGACGGTGAACGGGCAGCACCTTGAGCAGCGGATTGCGTCGTAAAAACAGGTAGTGGTACAAACTGTACCACTACCTAAAAACAGAGCCATTTGACAATGAATGAACGTTCATTCATTGTCTTGGCCCAATGTCTTTGCCTCAAACCGATAGCGGTCTCGACCGAAGAACGCAGATCCTGGACGCGGCGGTAGTTTGTTTCGCCAAACGGGGTTTTCACCAGGCGAGCATGCACGATATCAGCACCGAAGCCGGCATCAGTGTCGGGCTGATCTATCGCTATTTTCAAAATAAAGAGGCTGTGATTTCGGCCATGGCCAATCGGCACAAACAGGAAATCCAGGAGATTCTGGAGCGCGCCCGGCAGGCGTCGGGGTTACTCGAATCGCTCGAGGTCCTGTTCACGGCACACTGCGGCGAAACCGAACCGCAAGTAGTTTCCGCCTTCGTTGTCGATCTTTTTGCCGAAGCGAGTCGCAACACGCGCGTCGCGGAATTGGTGCGCGACGTCTGTGAAACCTCCATGAGTGGTGTGACCGATTTAATCGCGCGATCGCCAGAAGCCAAGGCTACCAATTTGACTCCTCGCGAAATGGCTGAGCTGATCTTTGCGGTGAATGACGGCATGCTGATGCGGAACGTGCTCAAGATCGGTTCGACTTCTGAGGAGCGACGCGAACAACAATTGAAAGTCGCGCGCAATTTGTGGCGGCTATTATTTAAGAAGCGCACCGAGCCAGCGTATGCATGACGTAGCAAAACCCCTGACCCAAACGGAAATGAAATCGCGGCGCGGAACCATGTGGAAGGCGATCGCGGGCTTGGTCGTTCTGGTCATCCTGCTGGTTGGGATCAAGGCGATGCAGATCGCCAAGATGATGAGCACTCCGATGGTAATGCCAGCGACCACCGTTACGAGCGCGCCGGTGAAGGAGGAAGACTGGGCGCCAATTCTTTCGGCAGTCGGATCGGTCTCGGCCGTGCAAGGCGCCACGCTTTCCACTGATCTCGCGGGCACGGTGGCCGAAGTGAAATTTGAAAGCGGAGCGGTTGCGAAAAAGGGAGACGTTTTAGTCAGGCTCGATGTCTCATCGGAAGAAGGGCAATTACGAACGGCCGAAGCGGATTTGGAATTGGCCCGCCAGGATTTGGGGCGCACGCGCGATCTGGCTGCGCGCAAAGTGATTTCGAAAGCAGAACTCGACGCCGCCGAATCCAAATTCAAACAAAAAGAAGGCGCGGTCGACAACATGCGGGCGATGGTTGGAAAGAAGGAAGTTCGCGCGCCCTTCGATGGTCAGCTTGGTATCCGACAGGTGAACGTTGGGCAAATGATCAATGCCGGTCAGCAGGTGGTGGCGTTGACGGCGCTCGACCCGGTTTATGTCGATTTTGCCTTGCCGCAGCAGGAGCTCGCAAAACTTTCAGCCGGTTTTGAGGTTCGGGTGCACACCGACGCGGTGCCCGGCCGGGAATTTAAAGGCAAACTTACCGCCATTAACTCAATGGTCGACACCGTCACTCGGAATGTGACTCTGCAAGCAACGCTCGATAATCCTGATCACGCACTTCGGCCTGGAATGTTTGGCAAAGTCGAAGTGATGCTGCCGGAAAAACATAAAGCGTTGGTCGTTCCCGGCTCGGCGATTTCATACGCACCGTTTGGAGATTCGGTTTTTGTGATTGAGAAAAAGAAGGACCCCAAGACGGGCAAAGAATCGCAGTCGATTCGTCAGCAATTTGTTCGGGTGGGCGAAGCGCGCGGCGATTTCGTGTCGATTCTCGATGGGCTGAAACCGAATGAAACCATCGTGAGCACGGGAGTTTTCAAACTGCGCAACGGAACGGCGGTAACGATCGACAATACTCTCGCGCCGAAACCGCAGGTGAATCCGACACCGGCAGATTCGTGATGCGAAGATCGATATCCGCGACATGAAATCTTTCACCGATCTTTTCATCAAGCGGCCGGTGCTGGCGATGGTGGTCAGCTTCGTCATTCTCATCGCCGGTTTGCAGGCGATGAAAACGATCAATGTTCGGCAATATCCGCGCAGCGATATCGCCGCAATCACCGTGCAAACGGTTTATGTCGGCGCGGATGCGGAACTCGTTCGCGGATTTATCACGACGCCGCTGGAGCGCGCAATCGCCGCGGCGGATGGCATTGATTACATGCAGTCGCAGAGCACGCAGGGGCAGTCACTGATCACTGTTCGGCTGAAACTAAATTACGATGCGAACAAGGCCCTCTCGGACATCAGTTCGAAAGTCGATGCCATCCGGCGCGATCTGCCACCGGAAGCAGAAATTCCGGTGATCACGATTATACCGGCCGATTCGCAGATCGCTTCGGCTTATCTTAGCTTCACCTCTAATATACTCCAGCCAAACGAAGTGACCGATTATCTGGTTCGCCTCGTGCAACCGCGCCTGACTTCTGTCGGCGGCGTACAAAAAGCAGATATTCTTGGCGGACGCACATTTGCCATTCGCGTTTGGATGAAACCCGAACGCATGGCGGCATTGAACATCAGCCCGGGTGATGTTCGCAGCGCACTGACTCGGAATAACTATCTGGCGGCCGTCGGCAGCACGAAGGGTTCGCTGCTGCAAGTGAGTCTGACTGCGAACACCGATTTGCACACTGCGGACCAATTCAAACAACTCGTGGTTCGCCAGGACAAAGGCACACTCATTAGATTAGGAGACATCGCCGACGTCGTTCTCGGCGCGGAAGATTACAACACCGAAGTGCGGTTCTCCGGCCAAAAGGCTGTCTTCATGGGCATTTGGGTGCTGCCGAACGCAAACTCGGTCGACGTAATCAAGCGCGTGCGCGTGGAACTGGAGCAGATCAAGAAGGAACTCCCCAGCGGCATGAACGCCGAGATGGCCTACGACGCGACCGCTTACATCAACGACGCGATCCACGAAGTCGTAAAGACTTTGATCGACACATTGCTCATCGTCATGGTGGTGATCTTCCTCTTCCTGGGATCGTTCCGTTCGGTAATTGTTCCGGTGGTGGCGATTCCGATCTCGCTGATCGGGGCGTTGTTTTTGATGCAGTTGTTCGGCTTCACGCTGAATTTGCTCACGCTGCTTGCGATTGTGCTTTCGGTCGGATTGGTGGTCGATGACGCGATCGTTGTTGTCGAAAACGTCGAGCGTCACATGCGCGAAGGTATGTCCCGCATGAACGCAGCGTTGGTCGGCGCGCGCGAATTAATCGGACCGATCATCGCGATGACGATTACTCTGGCCGCCGTTTACACGCCAATCGCGCTGCAAGGTGGATTGACCGGCGCGCTGTTTCGCGAATTCGCGCTCACCCTGGCGGGCGCAGTTTTTATTTCCGGAGTCGTTGCGCTTGTTCTCTCGCCCATGATGTCGGCGAATTTGTTGCGGGAGGAACATGTCGATGCCGGATTCAGCGGCCTGGTCAACCGGACATTCGATCGGTTTCGCAATTGGTACGGAAGGCACCTGGATCGAACATTGCAGGCGCGCAAGGCAGTTTATGTGGTTTGGGGCGGGATCTCGCTCCTCGCGCTGTTCATGTTCGCGGCGATTCCAAAGATGGCGACGAAAGAATTAGCGCCGAAGGAAGATCAGGGAGTGATTTTTGGGATCATCACGGCGCCGGCGAACGCGACCATCGACGATACGATTCGTTATGCCGACGCGGCTGGAAAAGTTTTCCAGGATATCCCGGACACGCGCTTTACATTTCAAATTACGAATCCGAGCGGCGGATTTGGTGGAATGGTCTTAAAGCCTTGGGGCACTCGTAAGACACCGACAAAGAATTACCTGCCGATTGTGCAGCAACAATTGGGCGCGATCCCCGGCATTCAAATGTTTCCGATCATGCCCGAAGCGCTTCCGGGCAGTGATAATTTTCCAGTCAGTTTCGTCATCGCTTCTACCGCGAGCCAGGAACGTATTCTTGAGTTGGCCAAGCAAATTTTCCTGAAAGCGATGCAGGCGCACGTGTTTCAGTTTGGCGACATCGATACCAAGATCGATCAGCCGCAGGCGCAAATCGTTTTCGATCACGACAAAGTTTCCGCGATGGGTCTCGATATGCAACAGGTCGGCGCCGACTTGTCCGCCAGCATCGGCGGTAATTTTGTGAATCGCTTCAACATGGAAGGCCTGAGTTACAAAGTGATCCCGCAAATCAAACGGGTGGATCGGTTGAACCCTGAACAGTTGAAGAGCATTTACGTCACGGGCCCGAATAATCAGCTCGTCCCACTTAGCACGATTGCGAGCATCGAGCACAAGACCGTCGCGCGTTCGCTCAATCGAATGCAGCAGCTTAATGCCGTCACTATCAGCGGCGTTCCGGCGGCTTCGGTCGACACCGCGTTAAAATTTCTTGAGAACGAGGCGCACAAAGTTCTGCCGGCGGGATATGTCATCGATTATACCGGCGGCTCGCGCCAACTCAGAATTGAAGGCAGCAAATTCGGCGCGGTGTTCGGTCTTGCTATCGTCCTGATTTTTCTGGTCCTGGCGGCGCAATTCAACAGCTTTCGCGATCCGTTTATCATTCTGTTCGGCTCGGTCCCACTGGCCCTCTTCGGCGCAGGCATCTTTATGTTTCTGAAGATGCCGTTCGGAAATTTCTTCACCGACGGTTGGACGACTTCTTTCAACATCTACTCCCAAGTAGGACTCGTCACACTCGTCGGCTTGGTATCAAAAAATGGAATTTTGATCGTCCAGTTTGCGAATGAGTTGCAACGGCAGGGCGTGGATAAACTCGCCGCCATCGCGCAAGCGTCACGCATTCGTTTGCGTCCGATCATGATGACGAGCGTGGCCACAGTGGCCGGTCACTTTCCGCTCACACTGGTGACGGGCGCCGGCGCAGCCGCGCGAAATTCCATCGGTCTTGTTTTGGTTGGCGGGATGACGATTGGAACAATCTTCACGTTGTTCATCGTGCCATCGCTTTACATGCTCATCGCGAAAGAACATCACGAGAAATCTCTGATGGACCCGGAATTGGAAGGCGCAACCGAAAATGTCGATCTTGTTCCCGAGCCGGCGCTGGCCCGTGGTGGCGAAAATGGCAATGGCTGGAAGAAAGCATGACCGAGCTCGCCACCGGTCGAGCCCGTCCGATTGGAGAACCAGAGATCGGCGCCAGCACCACAGTCGATCCGCGCGATAATTTTCCAGCGGTCTTCGCTACGACACGCACGATCGCGTTGATGGAACTGGCCGGCGCGCGCATTCTGCATCCGCTTTTGCAACCTGGCGAAATGTCGGTGGGCGCACATGTCGATGTCGGCACATACCGCTGCGACGCCGATCGGCGCGAAAGTCACCGCGAGCGCAACTTATCGCGGTCGCGACGGAAAACTTTTCGTCTTCGACGTGGTCGCGCACGATCCCGCCGGCGAAATCGGTCGCGGCGCGCACAAACGCGCCATCATTTCACGTGAACATCTGCTCGTCGGCGCCGCGCGAAGAAGTTGAACCGCAGATTAACCACGAAAATCAAAGTGCTAGTGGAGTGACGCAGCGCTGCAAAGAATCAGCGCGGAAACATTCGCGGATCAAAGCGATATTCGATTGGCGAGTAGATTTTGACTTTCTTGAACTCCGGATGATTGGGGTTGAGCAGAAAATTCAGCTCGCTTGTGCTGAGCAAACTAGGCAATGCTAACGCGACCGAGCTGGCCCGCCGCGCCCATTCATCGCCGATGCGCGTGCTCGCGCTCGTTGGCGGTTCCGCGTTCCAGTCGGGCGGAAGTTTTTTCACCGGAAAGTACTCCGTTAAATTGTCGTTCCACTCGAGCCGGAACGAAAAGTATCGCTCGATTGGGGATAGCGGCATGCTATGGACCAAAAGCTCGAGCGCTGCGAGAGACTCGTGTTCGCTCACGTAAACTATGGCGGTCCCACGCGAGTTCCACCTCCCGCCGTAAACCCGGCTGCCTTCACCGGTGAAGGCGATTTTGGCGCGGTCCGAGCGAACGATTCGCCAGGCTGACGGCATCAGGAGTAAACGCCGTAATCGATTCGCCCCAGAAGATTTTCCACTTCACGCGCACCAACTTCAGTGCTCGCATAATCGAGCGGAACAGCCGCGCCAAGCCCGCGTTGCGGAAACTTCAGCCATTGCCGGGCGCGCGCGACATCGCCAAAAACTCTGGTTGCGTGCTGAAGAAGACGCCAGAATCGCATCACGCGATCCGATTCTTGGGGCGAGAGTCGGCGCTCGGTCCGCCGGCGCTGTAAGGTCGATCGAGAAATCGAGAGCTGTCGCGCGAGCGACTCCAGCGGTTCATCAATTTCGCTTCTCAACGTCTCAAGTTCGCTGAAAGGAAGTCCTTTTACGACACGTTGAATCACGTCCGCCGGCGCAAAGCCTTTCGCCTTCGGCGACAATAACGCGGTCGATTTAGATCCGTACCCGTGGCGAGCGGGCTCCCGAACCACGCTTTTGGCGTGTTTCTCGCCGCTCCAAGCCGAGACTTTCTTGTTCGTGGTCTTCATTATCGAATCTGATCGATGCCCAATTGAACTTATTCCATGGTTCAAATGGGCAAGTCAAGCAAAACTTGACCGCGGATTACGCGAATTCCGCAGATTGTTATGTCGTTTGACGGAGCCATCGGCGACCACCCGACGCGGGCGAACAAATGTACAATGTGTTTTTAGATGCGACCCTTTTGCTCTTCCCCGTTGACGCAGAACGTAAAACTTTAAGGTCGTCGCTGCCATTCGTGTTGCAGACTCTATTCATCCCCGGCAGGAGTGGCGCCGAAGGGTCGTTCGGAAAGAGTCTCATGCGCACGGCGTCACACAAGTTATCCCCGGCGGGAATCGAACCCGCATTTAAGGTTTAGGAAACCTCCGTTCTATCCGTTGAACTACGGGGACAGGATGCATCAGAGGTGAGATGTCAGAGGTCAGAAGTCAATGGGAAGAAGTGATGGGTGAGGAGCGGAGATCAGGAGCCATCGATCAGAAGTGAGAGATCATATTCATTCAACTCGCCGCGCACTGAGGACAAGGTTCTTAGATTTGCGGTTTGATTCCCGTCGCGGCAACCGCGGCAGTCGCAAATTCAAATCAGGCGGCGGCCACGGCGGTCGCGCCATGAGCATCTTTTAGGAACCGATCTGCCCAACGACCGTGCGGTCGCAGCAGAATAATAAAGGGGACTAGCCCTACTGGTGAACAACTGTGCCAGCTACCAGGAATAGCCGGCCTGCTTACGCCGCCAGTTTTTGACGCAACGTCACGATCCCAACCAGCACCAAACCGAGGACGAGCAGAACCGTTGTGCTGCCTTCAGGTATTGTCGCTGTTGTGGAACTCGAGAGTGTGAAGTCAAAACCGGTTCCGGCACCTTGGAGTGCAAAGGAAGCCGGCGTAGGGTCGAACCCCGTAATATGGGCGATACCAGTTCCGCTGAATGCCATCGCGCCGGACTCCACGTGCCCGTTTGTCAAGGCAAGAAGGTCAAACGAGTAGGTCGTTCCACTAATGGTAAACGTCCATATTGGCGTGTCCGGAGCAAGTAGCATGGCCGCGACGCCGTCGCCGATGAAGGTAAAGTCATTGAACGCGGTGGCCGTTCCCACGGGAACAGTGGCGTAGCTGCCAGTTCCCGCCAGCGTCTGCCACCCAGCGAGAAAGTGGATCGTGTCCGGCGAACCGCCGCTGGGGCCTGAAGCGGTGGCGCTGCCAAAGAATTCGACGGCTCCGGTGATGGGATCTGCCTGCGTTTGCTGGCACAAAAGGAGGCCGCCTGCGAGGATTGCGAGGATTGTTTTCATTGCCATTTTCATGATGATTTTCTCTCCCGAAGCTCCGGTTTTGGCAGGAACCGCTCCGAAGGTCAAGCAAAAAATGAAAATATTTGAAAATATTTTGGGGCCTTCGCCGTCTGAGGACAGGTCCCGCGCTCCCCGGAGCAACTGCATCAGCGTCCGAGCAAGCGCGGATCGAATTCGAAGGCAATTGGCGGCTGAATATGGATGCGCTCGAAATTGGGATACTCGGATTCAACAGGAAATTTGGGTCGGCTGGACTGATTGCACTCGGCAATACCAACACGTCGAGCGCCGTTCTTTCACCCAACGGTCGCCGGTTTCCATTGTCGATCCTGATGGCGAAAAAATGTGCCAATCGGCCGGCAATTTTTTTGTCGCAGCTGGCGAGAAAATTGAATCTGAAAGAAACCCTGCCGGCATCTCTTCTGAACGAATTGAACATTCCATGAAAATCCAAATCGCCCCCTTGTTCTGCTTAACCACGCTGGTTTCAATCTCTCTCGCGCAAACACCGGCGAGTAACGCGACGGTGCAGGTGATGGTGCTTGGCACGTATCATTTCGCAAACCCCGGCCAAGATCTGCACAATATGAAAGTGGACAACGTCCTGACGCCGGAAAAACAGGTGGAGCTGGCAGATCTCGCCGAGCGCCTGGCACGGTTTAAACCGACCAAAATCGCGGTCGAAGCGGTTTCCGACCGCGCTGATCTAACGACAAAGAAATTCGACGGCTTCACCCGCGACATGTTGACGAAGGATCCGGATGAGCGGGTGCAGGTGGCGTTTCGTCTCGCGCAGCAGCTCGGCCAGAATTGCGTCTATGGAATCGATGAGCAAAGCGACAAGATCGATTACTTCCCATTCGACAAGGTCGAGTCCTACGCGAAAGCGCACAACGAAAGCGAGCGGCTCGATCGTCTCCATGCGCAGGTGAAGCAAATTATCAAACGGATGGAAGCTGAGCAAAAGACCATGCCGGTGAGAAAAATACTGGCGCGTTTGAACGATCCGGCACAGATGATTGCCGATCATCGCGAATTTTATTACGCACTGCTGCCGCTCGGAACGACGGCTGAGCAGCCGGGCGCGGATTTGAACGGCGCGTGGTATCTCCGCAACGCGAAAATCTTTGCCAAGCTTACACAAATCGCCTCGCCGGACGCTCGCCTGCTGGTCGTTTTCGGTTCCGGCCACGGGTATTGGCTACGCCATTTCGTGCAAAACACGCCTGGCTTCCAGCTAATTGAGCCGGTCGACTATTTGCAGTAGAAAAAACTCGCGCCTCCAGAGGCTACGCGGAGCTGCAGATCGATGGGCGCTCACATACATGACACATACGCCTGGCGAATTCCAACGAGCGCCGCATAGCAACGGTCCCTCTCCGGTAAACGCCGTCCTTGCGCGGCTCGCGCGCACGATCCGCCACGCCGAGGCCATCGCATCCTATGAATAGACGCCGTAATCGATTCGTCCGAGCAATCGGTTCACTTCATGTGCACCAATCTCGGTCTCGGCATAATCGAGCTTCATTGGCAGAATCAGGGCGACATTACGACTGCAATAATAAAAAGCGTTGCATTGATTCGGCCATTCAGATAACCTTCAACCTCCACATAGAGGTAAAAGATTTCTACCCATGACAATACATACACAAAGAGGAAATCTCTTATGAAACCTATGAAAAAAAAGACTTCTCAATCTGCGTTCTTTAATCCGCGCGTCTTACTTGGTTTTGTGCTTTGCTCACTGGGCGTCCTCCTGGCGCTGCTTGGGCTTAGTCTTAACTCAAGTTCGTCCGCCTTGGCCGCGGCACCAAATCAAGGGTATGGCCAGCCCATCGTCGGTGCCTCGTATAAGAACGACGTCTCCCCGGCGCTTCGCGATGTGGGGCAGGGATGGCCCATCCAATTCAAGCGACAACACGAGGCCGCTGAAAACCCGCTGATCCCCAATGACCACGAGGACATGCCTGACACGGTGGTCCAAGACACACAGATCTCTACGCTTGCTCTCTTGGCACCCCACATCCCAGCGCCCATCCTTAACTTTAACGGCATCCCATTTCCCGGCGTCGGGTGCAACTGCGCGCCGCCCGACACCAATGGCTCGGTGGGAACAACGCAGTACGTTCAGATAGTAAATGAAGGCTATCAAGTTTTTGACAAGACCACGGGGAACTCCGTCTTAGGACCTAACAGTATTGAGTCACTTTGGTCTGGCTTTGGCGGTGTCTGCCAGACGAGCGGCTTTGGAGACCCGGTCGTTGTCTTCGACAAGATTGCCCAGCGTTGGGTCATCACTGAATTTGCTGGTACCAGTGTGCCAACCGACGAATGCATCGCAGTCTCCACCAGCGACAATGCCACCGGCACATACAATCGTTATGGTTTTCACCTAACCAACACCAACTTTATCGACTATCCGAAGATTGCAGTCTGGCCCGACGCATACTACCTGAGCGTGAACGTATTTAATGCCACAGGGACGCTATTTCTCGGTCCCCAGCCCTTTGCCTTCGACCGCGCGAAAATGTTGGCCGGCTTGCCAGCCACCTTTGTTGCTCCGGTCGGACCTCTGGGCAGTAGCGTCGCCCCGTTTTTGCCCGCCGACCTGGACGGGAGCACATTGCCGCCGGCCGGGGCGCCGAACACGTACGTGGGATGGCCTTCAGCTGGTCACTACACGGTCTATCATTTTCATGTGGACTTTGCGGTGCCGTCGAACTCGACTTTTACCACCTTTGCCACTCCAACTGCGGCGCCCTTTACAGCTCTCTGCTCCGGCAACCGCAATTGCGTCCCCCAATTGGGAGCCTCATCATCGAACAAACTGGACGCCATTGCTGATCGGTTAATGCACCGGCTGGCCTATCGGAATTTTGGCACTCACGAATCAGTGGTCTCAAACTATACCGTGAAATCGCACAGGGTCGCGGGCGTGCGCTGGTTCGAGCTGCGCAACGTGACGGCCGGACCGGTGACGGTCTTTCAGGAGAGCACCTACCAGCCTGACTCGACCTGGCGCTGGATGGGCAGTGTAGCGATGGACGGGAACGGAAATATGGCAGTCGGCTTTAGTGCCTCCAGCCGTAACATCTTCCCTCAGATTCGCTACGCGGGACGGTTGGCAACCGATCCAATAAATACTCTGGCTCAGGGTGAAGCCCATCTCTTTGACGGCACGGGCGCCCAAATCAACACCTCTAACCGTTGGGGCGATTACAGCTCAATGGCCATTGATCCGGTGGATGACGTCACTTTCTGGTACACGACCGAATACTACAGTACGACCAGCAGTTTCAACTGGCGCACGCGGATCGGCAATTTTCACTTCTAGTAATTCGCCGAAATATCACCATTTGGCAGTCGTCCAACCCGACTTCCTGATGGCCTCGGCGCGCAGTCACTCATTAGGAGTAAACTTCCCGCCTCGCCTAACTGGCATTTGGGTTTCAGCCAATCGGCGATCTTAGAAAGTCTGTGTAGCGTAACCCAGGAATCGGTCCGAGTTAGGCCGAGAACCAAAGCATTAGATGGCGTGGGTTTGCGCGGTTCGTGGCTTGCGAAGCTCATGCCTTATCTGCCGCTTGTTGGGCATATCCACTTATCATGCTCATCGCATGCCAGTGTCGCAGTTCCACTGAACCTTTTTGATCTGGCCCGCAGTCACATCCACCTCGAAGGGGCCATAGCTCCCGACTCGACCTTCCCAGTCCTTCCTAGAAATCGTGTAGTGACCTGCAGCCAAAGAAATCCGAAACCCGCCCTGATTATCAGTCGTGAAGGATGTAATCGTGTCATTTCCCTTGTTTACGACGAAAGCAGTATTCGCAAGCGGTCTCGAATCGGGAACGCCCAGTCTCGATGGCCCACCATGAATGAAACTTACAAAAATCACCCCTTCGAGCCCTGTTTCCGGTTCGGGTGCGGACTGTGTCTCTGCCAAGACGACGAGGCAGGAAAACACGGCTAGCAACCGGCGCATGCTACGAACCGATCTGGCCGAGAACAGAGCGTAGCTCGTGGAAATCCACCGGTTTAGTAAGATGGAAATCGAAGCCGGCTTATTTGCCGCGCCGGATGTCTTCATCCCTGTCAAATCCAGTCAAGGCA
>WNFT01000741.1_pt1 | contig 27387 bp, 22 predicted proteins | sample 5400191 | NCBI WGS metagenome assembly WNFT01 (sample SAMN13153359, study PRJNA577476) | soil metagenome | isolation source: 80 cm saprolite under Madrone tree | place: USA:California | collected 2016-06-14 | reverse complement strand
ATCATGGAGGTCGAGTAGTTCTCTCTCCCTGAGGGAGCGGTCCGCTCCTCCGAACCGAACGGGCACCAACGAAATATGTGTTTCTTGACAATTCCGGTCGGGATAGGGTACGTTGATCTGCCAGCCCCAGGAGGTTTGACGATGGCAACGGATACGGCTGAACTCAAGAGCCTGCCGCGGATCAACGAGCCGGCCCCCGACTTCGTCGCCCAGTCGACCCAGGGCGAGATCAGGCTCTCCGGCTACCGGGGCCGGAAGTGGGTCGTGCTCTTCTCGCACCCGGCCGACTTCACGCCCGTGTGCACCACCGAGTTCGTCGCGTTCTCGAAGCTCTGGCCCGAGTTCGACAAGCGCAACGTCCAGCTGCTCGGACTCTCCGTCGACAGCATCTACTCGCACATCGGCTGGCTCACGAGCATCGAGCGAAACTTCGGCATCAAGGTTCCGTTCCCGCTGATCCCCGACCGCAACATGAAGATCGCGCAGGACTACGGCATGATCCACCCCGGCGCCAGCGACACGGCGACCGTGCGCGCGGTCTTCGTCATCGACGACAAGGGCATCATCCGGGCGCTCGTCTACTACCCGCTCCAGGTTGGGCGCAACATGGACGAGATCCTGCGCATCGTGGACGCTCTGCAGACCGTGGACAAGAACGGCGTCGCCACGCCCGCGAACTGGGAGCCCGGTGACGCGGTGATCGTTCCGGCACCGGTGACCACGGAGGGGGCGGAGAAGCGCAAGAGCGAAGGCTACGAGTACGTGGACTGGTACTTCAGTCAGAAGAAGCTCTAGGTGCGGCACACCCCAAGAATGTCGAGGGCGCGATGAAGAGGACTGTGCTGCTGACGCTCGCACTCTGCTTGCTCGCCGGTTCGGCGCTGGCCGAGGTCTGCCTCTCCCCGTACGTCAAGCGCCTCCAGGGGCCGGAAAAGGTGCTCTACGTCTGGTCGGTGGCCGCCGATCCCGCCGGCCAAGACGGCCTCGCGGTCGTCGACGTCGCGCTGGCGTCAGCGACCTACGGCCAGGTGGTCACCTTCGTCCCGGTCGGACCCGCCGGCAACGAGCCGCACCACATGGGGTTCACCGACGACCGCGCGAAGCTCTGGGCCGGGACCCTCTTCTCCAACCAGATCTTCATCTTCGACGTCGCCGAGGACCCGGCCCATCCGCGGCTCCTGCGGACGCTCGACAACCTCGGTGAGCTGACGGGGCTCTTCGGCCCGCACACCTATTACGCGCTGCCGGGTCGGATGCTCATCACGTTCCTCTCGGCCGCGGACGGCGGCCTCCCGGGGGGCTTCGCCGAGTTCACCAGCTCGGGCGACCTGATCCGGGTGTTCAAAAACCCGCCGGAGGCGCCCTATCAGTACGACGCGGCGGTCAAGCCCGACGTCAATCGCCTGGTGACGTCGAGCTTCACCCCCTACCGCAACTATAAGAAGCCCCTCGCGCAGTGGGACATGAAGGACGGCGGCAACACGCTCCTCGTCTGGGACTTCAAGAACCGGAAGATCCTCCAGACGCTCACGACCGACCCCGTGCCGCTCGAGGTGCGCTGGAGTCTCAAGCCCGGGCGGGCGTACGGCTGGACCAACTCGGCCCTCGGCGACTCCATCTGGTGGTTCGGTCAGGGCGCGGACGGCCGGTTCTCCGCGCGCAAGGCGGCCGACCTTGGCAAGGGCTGCCTGCCCGCCGATCTCCGCCAGTCCCCCGACGACCATTACCTCTACGTCTCCTGCTTCCTGACGAGCCAGGTCCAGGCCTGGGACGTCTCCGACCCGGCCAAGGCGCGGCTGCACGACGTGCTGGTGCCCGGCGTGCAGCCGAACATGCTGCACGTCACCGGCGACGGCAAGCGGATCTACATCACGAACTCGCTGCTCTCGACGATGGACTACTCCCAGAACTTCTGGGTCCGCCTGGCCCACGTCGGGCCCGACGGGCGGCTCAAGCTCGACCCGTTCTTCAACGTGGACTTCACCAAGCTGCCGGGGGGGCCGCATCGGGCCCACGACATGCTGCTGAACTGAGCCGACGCATGGCGGTCCTCTCCCTGGCCGGCCTCCTCCTGGTAGGGCCGGCGGTCGCCCGCGACCTGGCGGCGCCCGTGGCGACCGAGTGGCGGGTGCACCCGGTCGACGGTCGGCTCCCGATCATCCGGCAGGCGCCGGAGTACGTGCTGACCGCCACCGACGGCCGGACCGTCTCCTCCGCCGATCTCGCCGGCAAGGTCCGCCTCGAGACCTTTGTCTACACGAGGTGTCAGGACGCCTGCCCCCTGGTCAGCGCCAAGCTGGCGCGGCTCCAGCGCCGTCTCGCCGCGCGCGGGCTCCTCGGGGCCCGAGTCCTGCTGGCCTCGATCACGCTCGACCCCGAGCACGACTCGCCGGCGGCGCTCGCCCGCTACGCCGCCGGCTTCGGAGCCGATCCGCGCGCGTGGCTCTACCTCCGCGGGACGCCAGCCGAGACCCGGCGCCTGCGGGCGGCGTACGGGGACCTGCCGCGGCCGGGCCAGGAGCTCGCGCACGCGGACTTGATCTTCCTGATCGACGGCCTGAACCGCGTGCGCGAGATCTATAGCCAGCGGCTCTTCGACCCCGAGCAGGTGCTCGGCGACGTCGTCGGCCTCGCCGCGGTCGCCGGGCGCGCGAGGTAGAGCGGGCGCGACGGATCCCGGTTCGCAACTCGACGTCTCAAGGGGGCACCCCATGTACCACGCGATCTTCGTCAGTCCCTGGCCCTGGTGGGTGGCGGGCCCGGCACTCGGGCTCGTCGTCGTTCTGACGGCCTGGCTCGGCGGCAAAGGGCTGGGTGTGTCGACGGCGTACGGCTCGGTCTGCGCCGCCGCCTCGCGGCTCCCGTTCTTCCAGCAGCGACCGTTCCACGAGACGTGGCGCGTCTGGTTCGTGGCCGGCCTCCCCCTCGGCGGCCTCGCCGCCGCCGCGCTCGGCGGCTGGTTCGCGCCGAGCCTGGCCTACGGATCGCTCGACGCGCTGACCGGGGGCTCGCTGGCGGCGAGGGCCGGGCTCCTGCTCGCCGGGGGGCTCCTCGTCGGCACCGGGGCGGGCTGGGCCCGCGGCTGCCCGAGCGGCCACAGTCTGGTGGGCATCGCCCAGGGTTCGGTCGCGAGCCTGGTGGCGACGGTGGGCTTCATGGTCGCTGGCGTCGTCGTGTTCAACCTGCTCGTCGCGGTCCTGGGAGGCTAGCGCCATGAAGGGCCCGCGCTTCCTCGTCTTCGGTGCCCTGTTTGGCTTCGCGCTCTCGCGCGCGCGCGTCACCGACTACGACACCATCGCCGGCATGTTCCGGCTGACCGACCTCCACCTGGTTGGCGTGATCGGCTCGGCGATCGCCACCGCGGCGGTCGGCTTCTGGCTCCTGCGCCGGAGCGGCAACCGCACCCTGACCGGACGGCCGATCGAGCTCGGCGCCACGCCCTGGCGGATGGGCGCGGTGTGGGGTGGCCTCACGTTCGGCGCCGGCTGGGCGCTGAGCGGCGCCTGCCCCGGCACCGCGCTCGCCCAGGTGGGCGAGGGCAAGCTCGCTGCGCTCTTCACCGTCGGCGGGATCCTCGGCGGGACCTACCTCTACGGCCGCGTGCGCTCGCGGCTCGGCACGCCGGCGGCGCCGGCGCGAGCCGCCACGGCGGCCTCCTAAGCGCAGGCCCCGGCGGCACTCGGAGCGAGGTGGACCCGCGGCCAAGACGAGGCCCGCGGCGCAGAGGAGGGGTCGGGCGTGAGGGGCCACGACCCGTCAAGGCTTCTGCGCCGGCCGACCGGATGCGTCATCTGAGCCCGGCTCGTTGGGTCGTCGAGCGGACGAACAGCTGGCACAACAACTTCCGCGCACTGCGACTTAGATAGGAGAGAATCGCGGATCATTGCCCGGGATTTGTTCACCTCGCCCGCCCGCTCATCACGTTTCAGGCGGTAGGTCGATCATGAACAGGTTTTGCCGGCTCGCTCTTAATCTACGGCGAGCCAGTCGCGATGGCCTGCTGTCGCTGGCGATGATAGGCGTGGAGCGTCGCGTTGGCGGCAGCGACGATCGCCGCGGCCGCGGCCACCCCCGCCAGATCCCGTCCCGGCACCATCACGTACAATTCGTCCTCGCCGAGGTCCGTGTAGACGCGGTTGCCCACGCAGGCGGTGCTGGCGACGAGGCCCTTACCGAGCGCGGCTGGCAGCGCCATGCACGTCGGCCGGCCGAGCAGTGCCGGCTGCGTGCGAAGCCCCGCGCGCCGCGCCGCCTCCTCGAGCAGCATGAGTCGGCCCGGCCGCCCGGCGAACACCACGACGTCGGGATCGACCGGCGTGGCGCCGAGCGGCGCGTAGACGACGACGCCGGGAGGCGCGGACAGGCGCGGGATGTCCGCCACTTCCGCTGGCTGGATGTAGCCGATGCCGGTCATGAAGGCGAGCGTCTGGTCGAGCTCCCCGGCGCGCTCGGGGGAGAGCGCGATGCTGTGCGTGTAGCTCCCGATCGCGCAGTTGAAGTGGTCGTCCGGCATCGTGTAGAAGGCGCGGCCTCCCGCCGCGAGACGCCAGAAGCTGCAGCCCGCGGGCTCCTTTCCGGAAAAACGCGGCACGCCTGGAGGCGGAGACGGGGCGAACGTGATCGCGACGGGGCGCCGGGTGAGACCGAGCGTCTCGCGAAGCTGCTGCTCGAGCGCGTCGTAATTCGGCATCGCTCATCTCTCCTTTTCGGTCGACGTGGATCAGCTTACTCCACAACCTGGCGCGCGTCGTGTCGCCCTCGGCCGCCCCGCCGCCCGAGCGGCCGGCGGCGGACGCCGCGGGAGCGGAAGAGAGCGGCGGCCGGAGCGTGCGTACCATGGACGGAGCCGGCGCCGTCGCCGCGACCAACCTGTGGGTCTCGGTGCCGGAGCCACGCGGACGCGCCCGGCACCCGGCCGCGCTCGTGGTAGAGTCCCCACGGATCGGCCGTGCACGGATTCTGGCTCGCGTTCATCCCGTTGTTCGTGGCCGTCGACGCGGTCGGCGTGGTGCCGATCTTTCTCGGCCTCGCAGACGGGATTGACGAGGCCGCGCGCCGCCAGCTCGTCGCCGACGCGACCCTCGCCGCCGGCGCGGTCGGCCTCGGGTTTATCTTTCTCGGCGACGCCGTCCTCCAGTTCCTCGGTGTGACCGTCGGCGATTTCCAGGTGGCGGGTGGGGTCGTCCTACTGGTCCTCTCGATCTACGACCTCCTCCACCCCGCGACGCCGCTCCGCCAGTCCGGGGCCCGCCTGGGCGTCGTCCCGCTCGGGGTCCCGCTGATCGTGGGGCCCGCGGTCCTCACCACGCTCCTCACCGTGGCCCGCACGCACGGCTACCTCGTGACCCTCGTGGCCTTCGTCCTGAACCTGGCGATCGCGTGGGCGGCGCTCCGGTGGGCGGCGCTCGTCGGCCGGCTCCTCGGTGACGCCGGTGCACGCGCGGTGGCCAAGGTCTTCGCCCTGATCCTGGCCGCCATCGGCGTGACCTTCATCCGCCGCGGCCTGATGGCGGCGCTCGCCAGCCGTTAGGCGGAGCGTTGCGCGCCGGCCGGAGACGGCGGAGGCGCGCCGGCGCGCGGCCGTTTTTTGGCCAGCGCACGCTCACACATAGGCGCGCTCGGCCCGGCGGATGGCGCGATAGCGGGCGAAGGCCCGCCGCTCGTCCTCGAGGCCCAGCAGCGATCGGAGCGTGCTCCCGCGGAAGGTGTGCCTCAGCATCTTCGTCCCGTGGCGAAGCCCGAACAGGGGGTTGTGCACGAGCGCCCGCGGCAGGTGGCGGAGCTTCATCCACCGTTCGGCGCGCCAGCGGAGGAACTCGATCTCCTCGGCGGCGAGGTGCTCGCTCCGCACCACCGCGGTGGTGCCGTCGTACTCCTCGAGCCGCTCGTTGATCACGAGCCCGCGCTCTCGGAACTCCTGGGTCATCGGCGTGCGCGGATACGGTGTGGGGTGCTGGATATACGGGTAGTCGACATAGCGGCGGGCGAAGTCGAGGTTGGCCTCGATCGACTCCGGGGTATCGTCGGGATTGCCGACGATGAGCCCGCCCACCACGTACATCCGGTTCCGGTGCAGATACTCGATCGCCTGGAGCGTGGCGTTGCCCGCGTTCCGGCCGCCCTCGCGCCGGCGGTTCTTGGCGACGGCCCGCAGGAACCGGAGGTCTTCGTCGAGGACGTTCTCGATGCCGAGGAATACGTAGCGGAAACCCGCCCGGCGCATCAGCGGCGCCAGCGTCTCGCCGTGGTCGGCGATGGCCGAGGTCATGCCCTGCACGAGGTAGTCGACGTCGTTGAGGCCGGCGTCGACGATCGCCCCGCAGAGCGCTTCGAAGCGCCGCACGTTCAGCGTGATGTTGTCGTCGACGAGAAAGACCGACCGGGCGCCGTGGGCGCGGGCGTCCCGGATGTCAGCCAGCACCCGGTCGAACGAGAACGTGTGGAAGTTGCGCCCGCGCATCTCGATGATGGAGCAAAAGCTACAGTCGAAGGTGCAGCCCCGCGAGGTCTCCACGACATCGACCTGGCGCCCCACCATCGTGTAGCCCCGGAGCACCCGCGCGTCCCGGTTCGGGAGCCGGATCTCGCCGCCCTCCAGGCCCGTGACCGGCCGGTCCGGGTTATGGGTGAAGTGGTCGCCGCGCCGGAACGAGAGGCCGGCGATCCGCTCGAAGCCGCCGCCGGACTCGACGGCCTGGCAGAGCTCGCGGAAGGTCAGCTCCCCCTCGCCGCGCACGATGAAGTCCGCCGCGCCGGACCCCGGATCGGCGTAGGCGTCGGGGGCCAGGCTCGGATCGTAGCCGCCGACGACGATCCGGACGCCGGGCCGGAGGGCGCGCACGAGCTCGATGAGGCGGTGCGCGGTGCGGCGCTGGAACGTCATCACCGACAGCCCGACCACGTCCGGCTCCTGCTCGCGGACGAGCCGCGCGACGACGTCGCGCACGCGATCCTGAACGAGGACGAGATCGGCGACCGCGACCCGGTGGTGCGGGTCGACGTTGCCCGCGAGCGAAGACAGGGCACCGTTCGGCATCCGGATCGCCACCGCGGGCATGTGCTCGAACGAGTCGGGCATCGACAGCAGGAGGACGTTCATCGGGCCGCTCCTCCCCCTCCGGGTCCGGTGAGATTCGTGCGCATTGTACCGCCACGGCCGAGCCGGCCGATAGCCCGGGGGCCCTCCGCGCGAACACCCGGCCCCGATACCAATCGCCGAGGGTCGTCAGGAGGCGCCGTGCGCGTCGCGCCCGTGTCGCCAGTGTGCTAGATGGGGAGCGCCATGGCGCCCCCTGCCTCCCGCATCGGCTTCGTCGGGCTCGGCGCGATGGGCACGGGCATGGCCGCCCGGCTCGTCCACGCGGGGTTCGAGGTGCATGGCTTCGACGTCCGCGCCGAGGCCGTTCGGCGCCTCGCGAGCGCCGGCGGCCGCGCGGCCGCGAGCGCGGCCGAGGCGGTGGCCGACGCCGACCTCCGCATCGTCATGGTGGCCACCGCCGAGCAGGCGGACGCCGCGCTGTTCGGAGCGGCGGGGGCGGTGCCGCGGCTTCGCCCGGGGGTCGCGGTCGTCTTGTCGAGCACGGTAGTGCCCGATTACGCGCGGCGGCTCGGCCAGCGGCTCGAGGCGAGCGGCCACCCGCTGCTCGACGCTCCCGTCAGCGGCGGGGTCGTCGGCGCGGAGAGCGGCAGCCTGACCGTGATGGCCTCCGGGCCGGCCGCCGCGTTCGCGGCCGCCGAGTCCGCGCTGGCCGCGATGGCGACGCACGTCTACCGGCTCGGGGACGCGCCGGGGATCGGCTCCACCGTCAAGATGGTCAACCAGCTCCTGGCCGGCGTCCACATCGCCGCCGACCCTCGCGTCCTCTTCGAGGTGATCTCGAAGAGCGCCGGCCGGTCGTGGATGTTCGAGAACCGCGTGCCGCACATGCGGGCGGGCGACTACACGCCGCTCAGCGCGCTCGACATCTTCGTCAAGGACCTCGGCATCGTGCTCGATGCCGGCAAGGCGCTCCGCTTCCCGCTCCCGCTGGCGGCGGCGGCGCACCAGCTCCACCTCATGGGCGCCGCCGCCGGGCTCGGGCGCGAGGACGATTCCGCCGTCGTCAAGGTCTTCGAGAAGCTCGCCGGCATCAGCGTCGCGCGGGGGGCGGGCGCGGGCGCGGAGGCGCGGGCGCCGCTCACGGCGCCCCCTCGAAGCGCGGCGGCCGCTTCTCGAGAAACGCCGCCGCGCCCTCGCGGGGCTCGCCGGTCGCGTAGGCCGCCGCGAAGGCGTTGATCCCGTAGCCGATCGCCGTCCGGAGATCCGCCGACCGCCAGGCGATCACGAGCTCCTTCTGGAGCCGGATCGCGGCCGGACCGCCGGCCAGGATCCTCCCCGCCAACTCCTCGACGGCCTCGCGGAGGGCGGCGGCCGCCACCACGCGGTTCACCAGCCCCCACTCGAGGGCGCGCGCGGCCGACACGGGCTCGCCCGAGAACAGCATCTCCGCCGCCCGGCCGGGGCCGACGAGGAGCGGCAGGAGCGCCGCCTCGACGACCGAGGGGAGGCCGAGGCGCACCTCGGGCAGGCCGAGCCGGGCGTCCTCGGTCGCAACGCGCAGGTCGCAGGCGAGCGCGAGCTCGAGGCCGGCGCCGAGGCAGGGGCCGCGCAGGGCCGCGATCACCGGGAACGGCGCGTGATGGACGGCCTCGATCGCCCGATGGAGCGCGGTGATGAGCCGTTTCGCGCGCGGGGGGTCGAGGTCGCGCAGCACGCGCACGTCCATGCCGGCCGTGAACGCCCGGCCGGCGCCCGTCAGCACGGCCACCCGCACCGAGGGATCGCGGGCGAGCGCCTCGAACGTCGCGCGAAGGGCGCGGATCAGCCGGGGCTCGAGGAGGTTGAGGGGCGGGCGGGCGAGCGCACACCAGACGACAGAGCCCTCGCGCTCGACGTCGAGCCCGGTGGTCATGGCGAGAATCGAGCATACACGATTCGCGCCGCTCGCGTCTGTCCCGTCGCGTCCGACCCCACGGGGAGGGTCCCGCCGCGCGCCGGGGTCATCACCGCCGGCGCTCCCACGGGGCGCACACAAGCCATCGCGATGATTTCTCTGCGTCCGTCAGCGCCGCGCGTGCTCACTCCGGCCGTTTGCTATTCTGGAGGCCGTGTCCGACCCGACCCCGCTCCTCGCCGGCGTCACCGTCCTCGACCTCACGCGCGTGCTGGCCGGCCCCTACTGTACTCGGCTGCTCGCCGACATGGGCGCGCGCGTGATCAAGGTGGAGCGCCCCGGCGAGGGCGACGAGATGCGCCGCGCCTTCCGCCCGCTCGACGACGACCGCGACGACCAGAGCACCTACTTCGTCCGCGTGAACGCCGGCAAGCTGAGCGTGGCGATCGACCTCGGTCGTCCCGAGGCGCGCGGGGTCGTGCTCGACCTTGCGCGGGCGGCGGACGTCGTCGTCGAGAACTTCCTGCCCGGCGTCGCGCAGAGGCTCGGCTGCGACTACCCCGCGCTGGCCGCCGTCCGGCCCGGCCTCGTCTACTGCTCGATCTCGGGGTACGGGCAGACCGGCCCGCTCTCCGACCGGCCGGCGTTCGCCCACATTATCAACGCGGTCTCCGGCGTCATGCACCTCGAACAGGAGGGGGAGCCGGCCCCCCGCGTCGCCTACCTGCAGACGGCCGACGTGCTGGCGGGCACGCACGCGTTCGGCGCGATCGGGGCGGCGCTCGTCCGTCGCGCCCGCACGGGGCAGGGCGCCCACCTCGACGTCTCGATGCTCGAGTCGCTGATCGCGGCGGAGGACATCTCCTACGGCAGCGTGCTGAACGGCGGTCCCGAATACCCGGGCCCCCGGTCCGGCATGGTGGTCCACGCCATCGGCGACCGGCACCTCGCGATGCAGACCGTGGGCGCGCCGCAGCTCTGGCCGCGCCTCGTCGCGGCGCTTGCGCGACCCGAGCTCGCCCGGGACCCGCGCTTCGCGACGCCGCTCGCGCGCCGCGAAAACTGGCCGGCGCTCCGCGCGATCATCGGCGAGTGGCTCGACCGGTTCACGACGGTCGAGGAGGCCCTCGACGCCCTGCATGCCGCGCGCATCCCGGGGGCGCCGGTGCTGACGCCCCCGGAGGTCGCGGTGCACCCCCACCTCTCGGCGCGTGACGCCTTCCCGGCCGTGCCCCACCCCACGCTGGGCGCCGTCCGGGTCACCGCCACGCCCTTCCACCTCGACGGCCACCCCGTGGGGCCGACCGGAGCGGCGCCGTACCGAGTCGGCGAACACACGCGCGCGGTGCTGCGAGAGGTCCTCGGCTATCCGGCGGGACGGATCGACGAGCTCCTGCGGGCCGGCGCGATCGCCGCGCCGTGCTGAGCGAGGCGCGGCCGAGCCGGCCGGGCGGACGGGGCGCCGGCGGCAGCGTGCCTAGAAGCGGACGGAGACCCCGTAGAGCAGATCAGACGTGTCCGCGTCCCTGCCGAGCGCCCCACGCTCGCCGATCGGCAGGAGCCGGCTCGACCCCGACTGCGTGAAGCGGTACTCGCCGAAGAGCGCCGTGTTCTCGCCGAGCTGCCACGAGAGGCCGGCGCCGCCGATCACGCCCAGGGAGAGTGAGACATCGCGGCGGTCCCCGACGAGCCCGAGAGCGGTGACGTCGCCGGGGCGCGCGACGAAGAGGGCCGGCCCGACGGAGACGTACGGCCGGAGGGAGGACGAGCCCGTGCCCGCGGGCGCGGGCCAGCGAACCTTCAGGTCGAACGAGAGCGCGTCGAAGTGGAGTTCGGGATCGATCAGCCGGGCCGCCACCGCTCCCTGGGGGACGGTTGGCGCGGAGCCGAGCTTCGAGCTGGCGTTTGGCTGGACGCGCGAGAGGTCGACTCCGAGCCCGAGCGAGCGCGAGCGGCCGAACCAGTAGTCGAGCTCAGCCGTCGCGGCCCCTGGCGCCGAGCGGGCATCGGCGGCCAGTTCGGGGGTCTTCAGCTCCTCGACCAGGACGGACGCCGGCGGTGACTCGGCCGCCCCCGGTCCGGGGGACGCGGTCAGCCCGGCGACGATCACCCAGGCGCCGAGCCACGCGCCCGCTCGGTACGGCCATCCCGTTCCCCGCCCGCGCACGGGGGAAGGGTACCACGGACGTCGGCTACTGGCGCTTGACGAGGAAGTGGGCGCGGCGGTTCTGGGCCCAGCACTCCTCCGTCTCCTCGGCGCAGAGCGGGCGCTCCTCGCCGTAGCTGAGCGTGGTCATGCGGCTCCTCGCGATGCCCCGGGAGAGGAGGTATTTGAGCGCGGACTCCGCACGATGGTTGCCGAGGGCGAGGTTGTACTCGTTGGTGCCCCGGTCGTCGCAGTGGCCTTCGATCAGAATGACGGCGCGCGGATGGTCCCGCAGCCACTCGGCGTTCGCCGACAGGAGCTGGGCGTCCTCGGGCCGGACCACGTACTTGTCGAAGTCGAAGTGGATGTCCTGGAGCCCGGTGGCGCCGCTGAACTCCTTCGGCTGCGGGCGGGCGGCCGCGACCAACTGCGACCCGCTCTGCGCGACGCTCGAGGCCCCGCCCGCTGCGCCACCCCGCGCCAAGCTCGACCCCGCGGCCCCGGCGCCGCCAGCGGAGAAGTCCGAGCGCCCGACGCCGCCGCTCACGTCCTCGGCCCCCGCGCCGCCCACTCCCTGTCCCCCCCCGCCGGCGCCCACGACCCCCCCACCGCCGCGACCCACGACGCCACTGACTTGCCCCCCGCCCTCGTCAGAGCTGCTGGCGCTGGCGCCCGCCGCGCCCCCGGGAGACGGCGCAAGCGCCATCGTCGTCGCGGGCTCCTTCGCGCACCCGGCGGAGAAGAAAATGAGCATCGAGGCGGGGATGACTGCCGCGTGGAATTGTCGTGTATATCGACTCATGCGTGCCCTCTACCTCCCTTTTCGTTGACCCAAGCCGACGTCGCCGCGCTCGCGGTAATTAATGTTGGGGCCTTTACAAAAATTTACGGCAGAAGTCCACCAGCACGAAGCTTTGTGTGAGCCTTGTGAGCGACACCGACGGGCGGGGGGTGAGCCACCTGAGCCGACAGCCGGCGCGGGGCGGCCCAGGTGTGCCAGTTCGTCGCAGCCCTGGTCGGCGTGTCCAGCCTGTGACAGTGGCGCCCCCCTCAGGAGCCCGCTCGAGGATCTGGGTCCCCGTCGGGGCCGTCGAGCTCGGCGTCAACCGGCCACCGTGAGGTCGGGGCGGCTGGCCGAGGCGGGGCCCGACGCGGTGTCCTCAGGTAAATCCCCGATCCGGGGGCGGACGGGCCGCACTCGGCTAGCGCGACCCGGAGACGGCAGTGCAGACCCTCGAAAAGGCGCGCTCCAGAATCTGGAGCCCCTCGGCGAGCTCGTCGTCGGTGATGGCGAGCGGGCCGAGGAAGCGCACGATGTTCTTCCCCGCGCCGGCCTTGACGAGCACGAGGCCCTCGCGGAGCGCTTCGGCAACGATCACGTTCGTCGCCTCGGCCGCCGGCTCCCTGGTCCGCCGGTCGGTGACGAGCTCCATCGCGACCATCGCGCCGAGGCCGCGCACGTCGCCGATCAGCTCCCACATCGCCTGCCACGCGCGGAACCGCTCGAGCAGGCGAGCGCCGAGCGCACGGGCCCGCGCGCCAGCGCTCTCGCGCTCGAGGACCTCGATCACGGCGAGCGCCGCCGCGCAGGCCACCGGGTTCCCCCCGTAGGTCGTGCCGAGCCCGCCGGGCGGGATCGCGTCCATCAGGTCGCTCCGGCCGATCACGGCCGCCAACGGAAGGCCATCGGCGATCGACTTGGCCAGGGCCATCAGGTCCGGCGTCACGTCGAAGTGCTCGACGCCGAAGCGGCGGCCGGTGCGGTAGAAGCCGGTCTGGATCTCATCGGCGATCAAGAGGATCCCCCGCTCCCGGCAGTAGGCGGCGACCCCCTGGACGAACGCGGCCGGCGGCACCACGAAGCCGCCCTCGCCCTGCACGGGTTCCAGGATCGCCGCGGCCAGGCGGTCCGCGCCGACCTCCTCGACGAGGCGCCGGAACGCGTCCAGGCAGGCGGCCGCCGTTTCCGCCTCCGACGCGAAGCCAGAGCGGTAGAGGTACGGGAAGGGGCACCGGTAGACGTCCGGCGCCAGCGGTCCGAAGTCGCGATTTCGCGCCCGACTGGTGAGGGTGAGTGCGAGCAGCGTCCGGCCGTGAAAGCCATTCTCGAACGTGATCACGCCGGGCCGGCCGGTGGCATAGCGGGCGATCTTCACCGCGTTCTCGACGGCCTCCGCACCCGAGTTGACGAGCATCACCTTCTTGGCAAAGCGGCCCGGCGTGATCGCGCAGAGGCGCTCGGCGAGGCGGACGTAGGGCTCGTACGGGAGCACGTGGAAGGACGCGTGGAGCATACGCTCCGCCTGCGCCCGGACGGCAGCCACCACCTCGGGGTGGTTGGCGCCCGCGTTGAGGGCGCCGATGCCGCCCGCGAAGTCGATGTAGCGGTTGCCGTCGACGTCCACCAGGGTGGCGCCCCGGGTCGAGGCGACGAAGACGGGGTGCTGCTCGTCGACGCCGCGTGCAACATACTGCTCGCGGAGCCGTGTGAGCTCTCGAGACCGCGGGCCTGGCACTTGGGGCATGAGGGCGATCGTCCTACCTCCAGTGTACGTCAGGACGGAGAAAAGTCGGGCCGACCACGGTGAGCGCAAGGATGGGGCCCTGGCGCGCCACGCTGACCGCCACAAGGCCGGAGCACCCTTGGCAATGCGGCTTTCCGGAAGGGCTCCCGGAGCCTCCTGGTCGACAGAGGCCTATGCCCAAGCGACCTCATGTCTACCCACTTGATAACGCCGCCACCTCGCCCTCGAGAACTTCGCCTTGCGCCAGCAACTCGCCGTGTACAGGCGAACGGTGACCCCGCCGAAACGACGCACGACTGATCGGCGTTTTGGGGTGGCGCTGGCCAGGGCCTGGGCCGAGGGCAGCGTGGCCCGTTGCGAAGGGCGGGTGGGGAGATTCTTCTGAAAATGGGCGAAAGGTTTCTAAGGGCCCAGCCGCTCTTGGCCGACGATTCAGGTGACCCAGACCAACTCCCCGCGCTCGCGATCGGAGGAATTCTTCTCGGTCACCGGGCCCCTGGCTTTGACGTGCGTTCGACGTAGACGACCAGTCCTTGAAAACCCCCCGGGTGACGACGCCGAACCGTCATACGCCCTCGAGTGCCACTCGCGGACGGAGCCAACGTTGACCGGCGACTCGACACTGAGCGATTCACGCCAATATCTCACGCGGTCCGACCCGAGATTACAAGAGCTTACATCAGGGAGTAACGGGTCCAATCCTTCGGCGGGCACAAGCTTCTGGCGCTCGCTCCGGACTGCTGACGCTAGGCACATTCTCGTGCGTGACGCCCATCGCTGCGGCCGCGGGCTTGGGCGCATCTCCCGATTTCGGCCGTGACAAAATCCCGCCCTCACCGATATCAGTCTCAGGCGTCCGGCGGATGGAGACAGCCGTTTCAGCGTATCATCGGACGCGGGACGCGGGCGTCAGGAGGGGCCATGACCTGTTCTCAGTGCCGGCGCGACAACGAGGCGGACGCCACATTTTGCACCAACTGCGGCGCTCGGCTGGAGAGTCTTTGCCCAAACTGCCAGACGCCAAACGCCACCGCGGCTCGCTTCTGCAAGCGCTGCGGCCAGACTCTTACGGTTTCGGCGCCGGCCGCGCCGCCCAGACCCGCCGAGTTCGCCGCCCCGCGCTCGTATACCCCGAAGCATCTGGCGGACAAGATCCTCGTGTCGCGGAGCGCGCTCGAGGGCGAGCGAAAGCAGGTGACGGTGCTCTTTGTCGACGTCTCCGGTTTCACCTCCCTCTCGGAACGTCTTGACCCAGAGGATGTCCACCGCCTCATGACACGCGCGTTCGAGTTGATGCTCGCCGAAGTCCACCGCTACGAGGGCACCGTGAACCAGTTCCTCGGCGATGGCATCATGGCGCTCTTCGGTGCCCCCATCGCCCACGAGGACCACGCCCGCCGTGCCCTGCACGCCGCCCTCGGCATCCGAGCCGCCCTCGGCTCCCTTGAGGAGGAATTGCGGGGCCGGCGTGGCATCGGCTTCCAGGTCCGGCAGGGCGTGAACACTGGTCTCGTCGTCGTCGGCAGTATCGGCACCGACCTCCGCATGGATTACACCGCGGTCGGTGACACCACCAACGTCGCCGCTCGCCTCCAACAGACCGCCGAGCGCGGGCGCATTCTGATCTCGGACGCGACCCACCGCCTCACCGAGGGCTACTTCCACACTCGCGGCCTCGGTGACCTGCACGTGAAGGGCAAGGCGGAGCCCATCCGCGGCTTCGAACTCATCTCCGCAAAGGAGGCGCGGACTCGTCTCGACGTCGGCGCCGAGCGTGGCCTCACACCCTACGTCGGTCGCGAGCGGGAGCTCCAGCTCCTCCGTCAGTGCTTCGACAGGGCGAAAGCCGGCCAAGGCCAGGTGGTCTTCATCGCCGGCGAGGCCGGCATCGGCAAGTCTCGCCTCCTCCATGAGTTTCGACGCCAGCTGGGGGATGAGGCGACCTGGGTCGAAGGCCGTTGCATGTCCTTCGGCCAGTCCATCGCGTTTCATCCGATCGTCGACATGCTCAAGCGGAACTTTCGGATCGAGGAGGGGGACACTGAGGGCATCATCGCCCGGAAGGTCGAGCGTGCGGTCACCCTGCTCGGCGAGGATCTCCGGCCGATCCTGCCCTACCTCTACTATTTGCTGTCGATTGACCCCGGCGATGCTGCGGTCGCGACCATGGACCCGCAGCAACGACGGGGTGAAGTGTTCGACGCCCTGCGTCGCCTGCTGGTGCGCGCCGCCGAGGTGCGCCCGCAAGTATTGGTGCACGAGGATGTGCACTGGATCGACAAAGCCAGCGAGGACAGTCTCCTCTTCACCGCCGACAGCGTCCCGACGAGTCGGATTCTCCATATCCTCACGTACCGGCCGGGGTACAAGCACCCCTTCGACGAGCACAGCTATCACACGCGTATCGCCCTCTCGACGCTCTCACACGACGACAGCGTGCGCATGGCGCACGCGGTGCTCGGAACGGACAGCCTACCGGAGGATCTGAGGACCCTCATCGTCCGGAAGGCTGAGGGCAATCCCTTTTTCGTCGAGGAGGTCGTCAAGTCGCTGCAGGAGGTCGGGGCCATTCGGCGCGCGGACGATCGGTACGTCCTCGTAAAGCGTCTCGAGGAGATCGTCATTCCCGACACGATCCAGGACGTTATCATGGCCCGGATCGACCGGCTTGCGGAAGCGCCCAAGAAGACGCTGCAGCTCGCCTCGGTCATCGGGCGCGAGTTCACCCGCCGCCTCCTCGACCGGATCGCGGACATCCGCGAGCGGACGGAGGAGTTCCTGCGGGATTTGAAGGCCATCGAGCTGATCTACGAGAAAACGCTCTTTCCCGAGCTGGCCTATATGTTCAAGCATGCGCTGACCCATGAAGTCGCCTACAACTCGCTCCTTCTGCAGCGACGCAAAGAGCTGCACCGCACGATCGCCCAGGCGATCGAGGAGCTGTATGCCGACCGTCTCGCCGAGCACTACGAGGTCCTCGCGTATCACTTCGCGAGGGCCGAAGACACCGGAAAGGCGCTGGAGTATCTCGTGAAGGCTGCGCAGAAAGCCGCCAATGCCTTCGCGAACCGCGAAGCGGTCGTGCTCTATGAGCAGGCGCTGGACGCGTGCCAGCGTCGGGGCGAGGGGGTCGACCTTGCGCTCGTGCTGTCGATCCACCAGGCGATCGCCGGCCTCTACATCGTGTTGAGCGATTTTGAGCGCGAGGAGGTCGCCGGTGAGCACGCCCTCGTCGTGGCGCGCCAGCGGGGTGACGCGGTCAGCGAGGCATCGGCGCTCGCCACCATGGGCTTCGCCACCGCACTCGGTCATCAGTTCGATCGCGCCATCGACTACTGCCGCGATGCCATTCGTATCGCCACTCAGATCGACGCGAAGCCGGTCATCGCCAACGCCTACATCACGACGAGCCTCGTGCATGCGGTGACCGCCCGTCTCGACGAGGGCCGCGAGGAGATGGCGAAGGCGGTGGAGATCAGCGAGGCGGCGAACGATATTCCGAATTTCGTCATGGCCAAATGTTTCGTCGGACACTTCCTCAACTGGGAAGGGAACTATCTGGAAGCGATGCGTCACCAGATACCCGCCTTGCAGCTGGCTCGTCAGCACCGCCTCATGTTCCCGTTCTTCTGGGGCTTGTGGGAGCACGGGCTGGCTCTGACCGGGGCTGGACGGTACGACGACGCCGTGACCCTGTTGAACGAGGGCCTCGTCGTATGCGAGAAGGCCGGCGAAGAGGTCATGCGCCATCGCATGCTGAATTCGCTCGGTTGGCTGTACCTCGAGTGCGGCGATCTGGAGGCCGCCGTCGACTTCAATCGCCGCGGGGCGGAGGCCGCCCGGAAGCGGGGTGACGACGAGACGATCGCCAACCCCGAGCTCAATCTTGGCGACGCCTTTATGGCGAAGGGCGACCTCGCGCTGGCGGCGGAATTTCTCGAGGGCGTGCATGCTCGCGTCCGGAACCCCGGGACGAGCGAGTGGATGAAGTGGCGGTACTCGACACACCTGTTCGCCAGCCTTGGGGAGCTGGCCCTCGCGCGCGGCGACCGGGACACAGCCCGTCGGTTCACCGATGAATGTTTGGAGATCGCGAGCCGGACGAACGCCAGACGCTACCTGGTGAAGGGGTGGCGGCTGCGGGGCCAGATCGAGCTGGCCCGGGGCAATGCCGAGGCGGCCGACCAATCGCTGCGGGAAGCGCTGAAGATCGCCCAGCTCATCCAGAACCCGCCTCAGCTCTGGAAGACCCACGCCGCGCTCGGGCAGCTCCACGCCGGCCGAGGCGACCGGGCCGCAGCGCGCCGGGAGTACCAAGCGGCGCGGGCGGCCATCGAGGGCGTCACCTCCGGTCTCCGGCAGGCCTCATTACGCGCGAGCCTCGAGGCGGCTGCCTCGACCCGGCAGATTTACGAGCAGCTCGCAGAGGCGTGACGCAGCGACGGAACCCGTGTGTGGTCGCGGCCGCGGTTTCTCCACGTTCGTCGAGCGCGTCAAGCTGGCGAGTCCCGTCCCGATGGGGGCCCGACTAAAACACGCGGGGCCACGCGTCCCTCCACCACCATGACGAACGACGGCACCCTTCCCCTGGCGCGCTTCACGGTGCTCGATCTCACCCGGGCGCGGGCGGGGCCGACCTGTGTCCGGCAGCTCGCGGACTGGGGCGCCCAGGCGATCAAGATCGAGCTGCCCGGTGGGCGCACGGGCGACGGCATGGGCGGCAATCGCCACGGGTTCGACTTCCAGAACCTGCACCGCGGAAAGAGAGCCATCACGCTGAACCTCCGCGCGCCCGAAGGGGTGGCCATCTTCAAGCGTCTGGTGCGGGATGCCGACATCGTGGTCGAGAACTACCGGCCGGACGTCAAGCGGCGCCTGGGCATCGACTACGAGAGCCTGCGCCCGATCAATCCACGCCTGATCTACGGCAGCATCTCCGGCTTCGGGCAGAGTGGGCCGTACGTCGATCGACCCGGGGTCGATCAGATCGCGCAGGGGATGGGCGGCCTGATGTCCATTACCGGCATCCCGGGCCAGGGGCCGGTGCGCGTGGGCATTCCCGTTGCCGACCTGTGCGCGGGGATCCTCCTCGCCCAGGGCATCCTCGTCGCGCTCCTCGAACGGGAGGTCACCGGCGAGGGGAAGTGGGTGCACACCTCGTTGCTGGAGGCGATGCTGTCCATGCTCGACTTCCAGGCGTCACGCTGGCTGATGAGTGGAGAGATCCCGCCCCAGGCGGGGAACAACCATCCGACGGGGATTCCCACCGGCGTCTTCGAGACGAAGGATGGCCACATCAACATCGCGGCCGCCGGCGACGAGATCTACGACCGGTTCTGCCGCGCCATCGAGCGCCCGGATCTTCGAAGCGATCCGCGATTCGCCACCGCCCAGGCGCGGTCCGCCAATCGGGACCTCCTGATGGAGGTCTTGATGCCGATCACCCGGCAGAGGGCGAGCGCAGAGTGGATCAGGATCCTGAACGACGCGAGCGTGCCCTGCGGGCCGATCCATCGGGTCGACGAGGCCTTCGCCGATCCCCAGGTGCGCCATCTGGAAATGGCGCAACCCGTGCACTCGCCGGTGCTCGGTGATCTCACGATTCTCGGGCACCCGGTCTCGCATGGGGCGAGGCGCCTGCCGATCCGCAGCGCGGCGCCGGAGCTGGGTCAGGACAACGAGGCGATCCTCACGTCGATCGGCTACACGACGCATCAGATCGCCGATCTGGTGCGGCGCGGGGTCATCTGATCGTCGCACGCTGCACCGGCGAACCGCCGTCTCAACAGCGAGAGACGACAGCCTCGGCGGTCACCTGGCCCTCCCAGTCCTGAGGCCTGACGCGACGGGCCGGCTCGCGCCGGCGACGGCTCCGCAGACGTGGGGTCGTTAGAGCTGCGACCCCCCCGTCGCATCAATGTATTGGCCCGTCACCCACCTGCCGTCGTGGGAGGCGAGAAATGCCGCGACGTCGGCGATATCATCCGGTTGGCCGATCCGGCCGAGCGCGGAGAGGGAGCTGGCGAACTGCCTGACCTGCGGATCGCTGAGAAGTCGCGTGCTCAGGTCGGTCTCGACAAGACCTGGTGCGAGGGTGTTCACGGTAATGCCCCTCGGGCCGAGTTGCTTCGCGAGTTCGAGCGTCAGGATGTTGAGGGCTCCCTTGCTCATCGCGTAGGCAGCCAACGAGGGCCACGCAATCCGAGTGGCCGCGGTCGAGATGTTGATGATGCGACCGCCATCCCGCAGGCGCGGCAAGGCTCTCTGACTGATAAAGAAGGGGACCTTTGTATTCACCGCGAACACTCGATCGAAGACGTCTTCGGTGGTGTCCTCCACGGAGGAGTCGGGTGCGATTCCCGCGTTGTTCACGAGGATGTCGAAGCGATTGCCGCCGTGGCGGCTCGTCAACTCAAGGTCAAGGGCGTCGAACAGTTCCTCGACACTCGCCAGTGTCCCCAATTCAACGCCGATCGAGAACGCCGCGCCCCCGGCACCCTCGATTTCCTTCACCGCCCTGTCCGCGGCCTCGCGATTGCGCCCATAGTGGACGGCGACCGAGGCGCCGTCTCGCCCCAGCCGGAGCGCGATCGCCCGGCCAATACCGCGGCTGGCGCCCGTTACGAGTGCAATCTTGTCTGCGAGGGGCTTGCTCATCCGTTCGTCCTTTCTATTGTTTCCCCCCAGCGCCAGCGAGCGCCGGTCCGCTGGGGACAGCCGTGTCCGCTTATCGATCAGCCCTCAAGCGATCACCTCGTCTGCCAATTGAGACGACCGCGCTCCGTCCTGAGATTCCGGACTGACGGCGACCGCGCTGCGGTCGCGGATCGTCAACGCCTCCGAGGTCGCGGCGCTGCCGGACGGCGACAAGCCGCCAGTCTAGCCCGCTACGGCTTCAGCGGGTCCCCGACCGCGCGCCGAGAACCCGTCCCGCCTGCCGGATGTCGCCGGCGTCAAACGGCGGCGGAACAAGCAGGATCAGCCGGTCAACGCCGGCGCCCGCGAGCGACTGTCGCGCCCGCGAGTCCGCCCGGAGCCAGCGCTCGTCCAGCCCCGTGAACACCGTCAGCACGAACCGGGACGGGTCGCGCCCCGACGCCGCGTGCTCGTCGCGCGCGCGCCGCGCGAGCTCGCCGAGCCGCGGATGCAAGGCCTGTGTGTTGAACCCGTCCGCGTGCCGGCCGGCGATCCCCGCCATGCGGGGGCCAAAGCCGCCCACGATGATCGGCGGCGGAGACTCAGGCCGGAGGAATCCCGACTCGCCCGACCAGAGCCGGCGGATCAGGCCGATCGCCTCGACGACGCGGTGCGCGCGGACCTCGTCGCGCTCGACCGCCTGGCCGATGGCCGCCTGCTCGAGGGCGTACGGAGTACGGCGATTCCCACCGGCGCCGAGCCCGAGGAGCAATCGCCCGCCCGAGACCGCCTGCAGCGTCGCCGCCATGTTGGCCAGGACTCCCGGCGGGCGATTGGCCACGTTGAGCACGAGCGGCCCGAGCGAGACTCGTCGCGTGACTTCGGCCAGCGCCGTCAGTACCGTCCACGCTTCCGGCACGCCGGGGCCGTCGTCGCCGTCGGGATCGCGCAGGTGATCCCAGGTCCAGAGCCCATCGAAGCCGGCGTCCTCGGCGGCACGCGCAGCGGCGCGCATGTCGGCCCATCGGGCGCTCATCGGGATCAGGAGCAGGTCGGTCTTCAGGCCAGCACGCCTTCTGCCCGAAGCTTCGACGGATCGAGGATCAGCGTGCCTTGAGGCATTGCCTACCATTCTCTTGGTCGGGTCAACCGGCAGTATACGTCGCGACGGCTGCCACCTGGCGCGATACCAGACGCGCGTGGAAACCGCCGGCCGCCAGCAGATCCTGGTGGCGGCCCGCCTCGGCGAGGCGGCCCTCGCGCAGGACCGCGGTTAGGCCGGAATTGACGTGGCGGCGGTCCGGGAGCGGCGCGCCGGGGGTGAAAGCTGGCGCAAGGTCGCCCGCGCTCTCCGAATCCCTCCCTCTACCCTTCGGCGGTGTGCCAAAATCCGACTCGGGGACTGAGGCACGCCCCACCGGGCGCGCGCTTCGGCGCCCTGCTGGCTGCTCGAGGACGATCTGCTGCCGAAACTCAAGGCGGGCGGGGCCGGCTCCGGCGCCCCCGGGCGAGATGAAGGGCCGATCGGACCGGCGGCCTCCGACTTCCAACCTGGAGGCGCACCGATGACGGAACGCATGGACTGGGACCGGCTGGCCGAGACGGCGCTCGCGGGAGACGCGATCTCGCCGGACGAGGCGCGGGCCGTGCTGGCGGCGCCGGAGGACGAGCTGCTCCCGCTCCTCGCCGCCGCGGCCCGGGTGCGGCGGGCTCACTTCGGCACCACCGTAAAGCTCAACTTCCTCCTGAACGTCAAGAGCGGCCTCTGCCCGGAGGACTGCCACTACTGCTCGCAATCGGCCGTCTCGACGGCCGGCATCGCGCGGCACCCGCTCCTGCCGCTCCCCGACATCCTGGCCGCCGCCGACCGGGCCGTCCGGGTCAAGGCCGCGCGCTTCTGCGTCGTGGCCAGCGGTCGCGGTCCGAGCGAGCGCGAGCTCGACGCGCTCGCCGAGAGCGTGCGGGCGGTGCGCGCCGCCCACCCCGACCTCGAGGTCTGCGCCTGCCTCGGGCTGCTCAAGGACCACCAGGCCGAGCGGCTGCGGGAGGCGGGCGTGTTCGCCTACAACCACAACCTGAACACGAGCGAGCGGTTCTACGGCGAGATCTGCGCGACGCACACGTTCCAGGACCGAGTCGCCACCATCGAACGGGTCAAGGCGGTCGGGCTCTCGCCGTGCGCAGGGGCGCTACTCGGGATGGGCGAGGGCCCCGAGGACGTCATCGCGCTCGCCTACCGGCTTCGGGAGCTGGGCATCGACTCGATCCCGATCAACTTCCTCATCCCGATCCCCGGCACCCCGCTCGCGGGGCGGCCGGCGCTCGGGCCGCGGGAGTGCCTGAAGATCCTCTGCCTCTTCCGCCTGCTCAACCCGGCGACCGAAGTCCGCATCGCCGGCGGGCGCGAGGTCCAGCTGGGGTGGCTCCAGCCGCTCGGCCTCTACGTCGCCAACTCGATCTTCGTCGGCGACTACCTGACGACGAAGGGACAGTCTCCCCAGGCGGACTTCGCCATGATCCGCGACCTCGGCTTCTCGATCCTCGGCGACGGCGGCGCTGATCCGGCCGCGCCGCCGGCCTGGGCCGCCTGCGGGCTCGGCGAGGATGCCGGCCGCGTCACCACGCGCCCCAACGCGTGAGCGGAGCGGGCGGCGGGGGCGCGGTGGATGTCGAGGTCACGAAGGGGACTTACGAGAGGCGGCCGACGAACACATGAGAGAGAGCGTCGCACTGTCGGGGATTGGGCTGGTATCATCCCTCGTCGTCCTGACGGTCGCGGTTCTGCTATTGAGCCGGCAGCCCCCGCCGGCTGCCGCGCCAGGCGTCGTCTCTGCCTTGCCAGTGGTCAATGCCGCCCTCAACGCGACCAGCGCGGCGCTCCTCATCCTCGGATACGGCTTCATCCGCCGGCGGAGGGTGACGGCGCATCTGACCTGCATGTTGACGGCCTTCGCGGTCTCCTGTCTCTTCCTGGTCTCATATGTGGTCTATCACTACCACGCCGGCTCAAGGCACTTCGGGGGCCGGGGCTGGATTCGAAGCGTCTACTACCCTCTGCTCATCTCGCATTTGACCCTCGCCGTTCTGATTGTCCCGCTGGCCTTGGCGACGATCTATCGCGCGTGGTCCGGGCAGTTTGCACGACATCGGCGAATCGCTCGCTGGACGCTCCCGCTCTGGCTCTACGTTTCGGTGACGGGGGTCCTCGTCTATTGGATGCTCTACCACCTCGCGCCCCAGCCATGACGGCCGCCGACTTTGTCCGAGAGCTCCGACAGGAGGTGGCGATCCATCCAGCCGTGACCCACCCATTTCTGGGTCGCTTCGCGGCGGGCGGGCTCACGCGGTGGCAGATCTGGGGGTACGCCTCGCAGCATTACCATCTGGTCTGTTTCTTCACCGCCTATCTCGAAGCGATCGCGGGCCGCACGCCGGACGATGCGGTGCGGCGCTTGCTCAGGGACATCCTTGAGGAGGAGTACATGCGCCCGGAGAGCTTCGAGCGATCGCACCCCGCGCTCTATCGCCGCTTTCTCCGCGCCGTGGGCTTCGCGGAGCGGGACTGGGACCAGGTGCCGCTGCTGCCGGCGACCCGAGCCTTCGTCCAGCTCCACCTCGACATGACGCTGCGATCCTGGCTGGAGGCGCTGGGAGCGGTGGGTCCGGGCCACGAGTGGGCCATCCCGCTCATGTTCCCGCCGCTGGTGCAGGGGCTGGAGCGGAGCCTCCAGCTCGATCCGGCGGGACTCGAATACTTCCACCTCCACATCGGCCTTGATGTCGAACATGGGCGGGTGCTGGAGGAAAGCCTGCTCCGATGGGCCACGACGGCAGCGAATCAGGACGAGATCCGACGAGGCGCCCGACGCTCGCTTGGAGCACGCACGGCGTTCTGGGGCGCACTCGGAGAGCAGCTGTTCCCCGAGCTTGTCTCCGCTCACGCGGGGTCGCAGGCGCTCTGAACGGCCGGGAGGCAGTCAACCGGACCGCGTTACGTCACACATCGATCTGGGCCCGTTGCAGGCGACCCGAGTAGTCGATGTACACGGTCTTCCACTCGGTCATGATGTCGAGTGCGGTCCACCCGCCCTCCCGATGGCCGTTGCCCGTCTGCCGGACGCCCCCGAACGGGAACTGGACCTCGGCCCCGATCGTGGAGGCGTTGACGTACGTGATGCCGGTCGCCAGGGCTTCGATCGCTCGGAAGGCGCGATCGATATCGCGCGTGTAGATGGCCGAGGAGAGGCCGTAGGGGGTGGCGTTGGCGATCTCGATGGCCTCCTCGAGGCTTCGCGCCCGCAGCACGGCCACGGAGGGGCCGAAGATCTCCTCGCGCGCGATCCGCATCTTCGGCTCGACCTCGACGAACACCGTCGGACGGTAAAAGAACCCCCGGGCAAGCGCGCCCTCGGTCGCGGGCTCGCCGCCCGTGAGGACGCGCGCGCCCTCCCGGCGGCCGACCTCTGTGTACTGGTGGACGCGCTCGAGCTGCCGGGCGTTGATCAGGGGGCCGACGTCGGTCGTCGGCTCGAGCCCCGGGCCCAGGCGGAGCCGGCGTACCCGCTCGACGAACCGGTCGGTGAAGGCGCCGGCCACCGCCTCGTGGACGATCACGCGGCTCGCGGCGGTGCAGCGCTGGCCGGAGGTGCCGAAGCCGCCCCACACGGCGCCGTCGACCGCGAGGTCGAGCTGGGCGTCGTCCATGACGAGGATTGCGTTCTTCCCGCCCATCTCGAGCGAGACCTTCTTGCCCTCTTGGGCACAGACAGTCGCGACCCGGCGGCCGACCTCCGTCGACCCCGTGAACGAGACGAGGTTCACGCCAGGGTGCCGGACGAGGGCGGCGCCCGCCTCCTCGCCGAGCCCCTGGACCAGGTTCAGCACCCCGCCCGGGAGCCCCGCCTCGGCGAGGATCTCGACGAGCCGGGTCGCCAGGAGCGGCGTGTCCTCGGCCGGCTTGAAGACGACGGCGTTGCCGCAGACGAGCGCGGGCAGGATCTTCCACGTGGGAATCGCCAGCGGGAAATTCCAGGGGGTGATCGCCGCGACGACGCCGACCGGCACGCGGATCGCCACGCCGAACTTCTGCGGCAGCTCGCACGGCGCCTGGACCCCGAAGAGCCGGCGGCCCTCGCCGGCCATGTACTCGGCCGTGTCGATGCCCTCCTGGACGTCGCCGAGGGCCTCCGCCAGCACCTTGCCCATCTCGCGCGTCATCAGCCGGCCGAGCTCCTCCTTCCGCTGGCGGAGAATCTGGCCCGCCCGGAGCACGACCTCGGCCCGGCGCGGTGCGGGCACACGGCGCCACCGCGCGAACCCCTCCTGCGCGGCCTGGACCGCCCGGTCCACGTCGGTCGATTCGGAGCGCGGGAACCCGCCGAGCACGTCGCCGCGGTCGGCCGGGTTCACGTCGTCGAAGGTCCGACCGGAGGCGGCGGCGATCCATTCTCCGCCGACGTAGTTCTGGTAGACGTGTGCCATGGTCTTCCCCTCCCAAGCGCTACGCGCGCGCGTCCGGCGCCGACCGGTCGGAGCGGCCCTCCTCCGGGACCCGCCGCGTCCGCCGATCCCGCCGGGCGCCCTCACGGAGCCACACCGGCTGCGGCGGGTGCGCCTCCAGCGCCGCCGCCACCCAGGTCTCGGGGGGTCCCCGCCCGGAAACCGCGCGCGCGTGTCCTCGACCCGGCGGACGGGCTCGCGGAACGGCAGGGCGGTGTCGCGGTCGCTGGCGAAGGGATCGAGCCGCTGGCCGCCGGAGACGACGTCGTGACGGCGCCGGTCCCCCGCGCCGATTGGGCGCTCCGGGCCCTCCCACGTCGCGTCCCCGGTGACGTCGGGGGTGACGAACCGGCGATCCCGCGTCGTGGCTGGCACCGCGTCTCCGGTGGCGGCCGCGACCCGGGAGAGCAGATTCAGCGCCCGTGCGCTCACTCTGCCTAGAGTGGACCACATCATCCCGCCAGGTACCAGGTGTTATGCTCAGGCCGCGTGAAGATCGCCACCTGGAACGTCAACTCGGTTCGCACACGCCTGCCCCGGCTCCTGCCCTGGCTCGAGCGCCGGCAGCCCGACGTCGTCTGCCTGCAGGAGACCAAGGTCCAGGACGAGCACTTCCCGCTGGCAGAGGTGGAGGCCCTCGGCTACCAGGCGCTCGTCTCCGGCGAGCGGACCTACAACGGCGTCGCCATCCTCTCCCGGTCACCGGGCGCGAAGGTGATCCGCGCGCTCCCCGGCGACGGACCCGACGCCCCGCGCCGCCTCCTCGCCACCACGAGTAGCGGCGCGCGCATCGTGAACGTCTACGCGCCCAACGGCGGCGAGCTGGGCTCGCCCGGGTACACCTACAAGCTCGGCTGGTACCGCCGGCTCCTCGGCTTCCTCGAGAGCGAGGTCGACGCCGGCGAGGACGTCGTCGTCTGCGGCGACTTCAATGTCGCGCCCGAGGATCTCGACGTCTGGGACCCCGAGCAGTGGCGCGGTCAGGTCATGGTGAGCGAGCCCGAGCGGAGCTCCTTCCGCGCGCTCCTCGGCTGGGGGCTGGCCGACGCGCTCCGGATCCACCGGCCCCAGGAGGGAGGCCTCTACACGTGGTGGGACTACCGGGCCGGCGCGTTTCACCGGAACCGGGGGCTCCGGATCGACCACATCCTGCTGAGCCCGTCGCTGGCCAAGCGCTGCGCCGCGGTCGAGATCGACCGGAACGAACGCAAGGGCGCCCGGCCCTCGGACCACGCGCCCGTGGTCGCCACGCTCGAGTAATCGGCGCGGGGCGGCGGCAGGGTCCCGAGCCGGCGAGGGGGATGCGCGATGCGACGGAGCACCTTGGCGCTGCCGGTGGCCGCCGCCGTGCTGGCGCTCGGGGCCGGGGCCTGCGCCGCTGACGGATTGCAGTCGATGACGACGGTAACGCTCGACGACCTCTTGCCCACCCGGATCCTCGAGGTCGAGGCGGGGACCGAGGTCGTCTTCGCTGACCCGCGCTTCCTCTCGGTCGAGGTGGTCCCTGACGACGGCGCCCCGGAGGCGCGGCGGATCGCCGGCGGCTTCACCGCCCTCTTCCGGGGGGCAGGGACATTCCGGTTCGTCTGCATCGTCAGCGGCTACGAGCGCGCAGAGCGGGTGCCGGGCGAGGTGATCGTTCGGCCCC
>WNFT01000937.1_pt1 | contig 27400 bp, 21 predicted proteins | sample 5400191 | NCBI WGS metagenome assembly WNFT01 (sample SAMN13153359, study PRJNA577476) | soil metagenome | isolation source: 80 cm saprolite under Madrone tree | place: USA:California | collected 2016-06-14 | reverse complement strand
CGCCGTCGCAGGCGACCAGCCAATCGGCGTGTATGCGCTGTGTGCGGCCGTTCTCGGACTGACAGTCAACGTCCACGCCGGACGCCTGCGGCCGCACCGCGCTCACGCGGGTCGACCAGCGCACATCAACTCCGCCTGCGCGCACTGCCGCGGCATGGGCGAATTGTTCTATGTAGTACTGCTGGATGTTCACCATGGGTGCGAAGCGCTCGGCGGGCTCACTCGGCATTTCAAAATGCAGCACTTCGGTGCCGCGGAAGTAGCTGCGGCCGCCGACCCATGGCAGGCCCTTGGCGGTCACCGGGCCATCCGCACCGACCCAGCCGAGGATTTCCAGCGAGCGGCGCGACAGGCAGATCGCTCGGCTGCCCTCGCACCAGGATGCGTCGGCCTCCAGCACGAGGCAGGGAACCCCATGGTGCGCCAGCAGTGCCGCCAGGGACAGACCGACCGGTCCGCCTCCGGCAATCAATACCGGAACTTTGCTGGGGAGAGAGGCGGCGGTATTCATGCAGAACAGGCCCGGCGATCGGATTCGTCCCGGCTAGGGCGAACGCGGTTTCGCGCCTGCGGCTTTCAATAGGCGCGCGCGGATGACGCTGACCCGAACCAGTGGACGATCGCGCAATCTGTGGATCTCCGCTTCTGAGTAGTCGACGAAGCTGGGCGGCACCTTGAGGTCGCTGAGATTTCTCGCCATCCAATTGAGCAAGGCGGCCGTGTCTTCATCGGACAGCGGCGATTGCGCCACTCCGGGAACGCGGATGACATAGTCGCGCCCTTCCGGAGACGCCGAAAAGAGCACCAGCGAGCGGCGCATCGAGGGAACTCTCCCCGGTTGGCCGGAGCCGTCGGCGAGATGGCAGCCCATGCAGCGCAATTGATAGTTGACCAGCGGCTGATAAGCCGACGCCGCGTTCACGGCCAAAGAGAGCGCGACGGCCGCGACCCCATTGATCAGAAAGCGCTCCACACCTCGTCCTTCATGACGCGCCTACTTGGCCGTACCCACGATGCGCGCGGTCGAACAATGATACGGAATATTGGCCTTGGAATTTCCGGAGCACCAGTTGTAGTCGTTGGATTGGCCCGGTTGAAACAGCGCCGTATCGCCTTCGTTGCGATTGCAGAAACATCGGCCGCAGGCGCTCTTGCCGCAGCAATCGTTGTACGAGATGACATAGTCCTTGCCGTCACTGGGGTTGTGACAGGTCCCGATCCAGGTAACCGGCGACATATCCGTGCCGGGAGGGCACATCGACTGCGATCCTCCGCAACACCCGCATAGAAAGCCGTCGACCGCGCAGTGCCGCCAGTAGTCGCAGGACGAAGGGTCGCCCGGATCCGCTTTTGGCGAGGCAGTGCCCGGCGCAGCGGCGGCGCCCGATGCGTCGCCGGCCGGTTTGCTATCGGCGCCGCGCGCTACGGGGAGCAGGGGCACGGCGGCAGCACCCAAGAGAAAAGTCCCAAGGCCTGCAAGCACACTGCGGCGCGACGTGCGCCGCGCGAGCGCCCGGGCCGAATTTTCCGACAACGCATCCAACCATTTCATCGCGCATTCCTCATTGAACGGGAGCGGCTAGGGGGTGACCATGATGGTCGGTGTCGTGCCGACATGTTCGACGGACCGCAATAGCTTGCCGGTCGCAGCGTCATAGATGTTGAGGTCTGTCGCGTCGATGAAGATGCTGTACAGCAGCGGGTGTGCGTCGCTCGAGAGTTGGATCGACGTCGCCATGCTCTTGAGTGCGAATTGCTGTACGCGCTGCCGGGTCGACAAATCGAACACCCAGACGTCCTTGCCCGGATCTTTGTGTGTCTCGACGCCGCCACGATGCATGATCGCGTATAGACGGGACCCTTGCGAGTTCACGGCGAGTTGCTGAATGCCGCCCGGACGCCAGCCCGCCTTGCGCTCCGCGTCGGATGTCAGCCACCAGGTCGATTTCACAGCCGCTTGCCGCGGCCCGGCCTCCAGCGGATAGATGCGCCCGGCGAATGAAACGAAATACCAGATATCACCAATCCGGACGGCCTTTTCCGTTACCGGGTCGCCGGCCATGTTGAACAGAGGTTGCGTGCGCGTCTGGTGCGCGCCTCCGGCATCGTCGAGAGCCACCAGCGACAATGAGCCGTCGCCGCAGACCGAGAAGAACGAGCGCGGTCCGGTCGGGTAGACCAGCGCACATCCCGGGGTTTCGATTTCGCGGACGAACTTGCGAAGTTTGGTATCGACCACCGTGACGCTCTGCGCCGGATTGAAGTTGTAGATCAAAAGGAAGCGATCGTCGTCCGTCAACACGGCGTTGGCCATCATCGGCAAGTTGGACGAGCGCTTGGGCGGTATCGCGATTTCACCGGCGACCTTCAGCGTGCCGGCGTCGTACAGGGTGACGACGTCCGTGCGCGTTCCGCGCGTTCCGCGCGAGAAATAGGTTTCCGGCGAATAGATGAGTTTGCTGTCGCGGGAGAGCAGCACATGCGCGAAACTGTAGCCCGTGCTGAGAGTTCCCAAGTATCGGCCCGTGTCACCGTCGATCAGATATGCCATTCCGTCGGCCATGTGCGGAAACACAAAATCGTTGACCCATACCCAGTGCTTCGATGCGGGTACGGCCAGTGTCGCCACCTGGGGTCCCCGCTCGCTATCCGACGGAAGATCCGCGCGAGCAGATCCGCCGAGCAATGCGCATGACATCAGAGCGCTGACCAAGTGGACGGGCTTCATACGGAAACGCATTGTTCGGTCCCACGGCAGGGTGAGGTATCCCTCTATTTCGGCCGAGTTTGACATAGCAAAAACGACTTCGCTATCCGCTACGCGAAGACCCGGCGGCTTGGCTTTGCGCGGTCGCCCCGGCTCTTGATATACACTTCCGCCGGAGGGAATAGAGGGGGCAAAGCGTGACTGTACATCCGATGAACCGCGGAACGGCGCTGTCGCCCGTGCCCGATCCGCGCGGCGTGCTCACAGCCGATACCTTGGACGAGGCGACCAGCCTGGTCAGGGCTGCGATTTGTCCGCACCGCCTGCGCGTCAACGAACCGCCGCGCAGGAGCATCGTGTTTCTGTCGTCGCTCGATCTGGGCGCCTGCGGGCTGACCAACCTGAAGTACGGATTCGACGTCGACATCGACACCGGCTGTATCGAGGACACTTACCTGGTCAAATGGACCTTGGCTGGCCAGGGGCAGCTGTGGTGCGGAGAACGTACGGCGATCACGTCGCCCCGGTCAATCATCATCACGGAACCTTCCGAACACACCAAGATACACATGACCGCCGAGTGCCAGCATCTGACCGTCCGTGTGTCTCGCAGTGCGCTGATGGAGACCCTGGCGGCGAAGCTCCGTCGCCCACTGCGCAAGGCCTTGCGATTCGATCTTGAAATGCCCATGGACAGCGATTTCGCGCGTGCCTGGTGTGAACTGGTGGCCCACATTTGCCATGTCTCGGCGGTTGCGCCGGCTGCGCTGGCGAACGAAGGCGTGCGCAAGCAGTATTCGCGTACCTTGATGGAAATCATGCTGAGCGCGGCGCCTCACAGCCACGCGGATTCGATCGATGAGTCGGCGAATCGCGCGACCCCATGGCACGCCGGCCGCGCCCGCGACTACGTTCATGACCACCTGTCCGAAGGGATTTCGATTACCGACATCGCGGCGCGGGTCGGGGTCACGCCTCGAACGCTGCAAAACGGCTTTCGTAGGGCATTCAACCTGACGCCGGCGGAATACATTCGCCGGGCGCGCGTCGACGCACTGCATCAGGCGCTGCTGGCGGCAGATGCGACGGCGGGAGTGACGAACCTGATGATGAATGTCGGCATCGTCAATTTCGGCCGTTATGCCCAGTACTATCGCGAGCAAATCGGCGTTTCCCCGTCGACGACGCTAAAAGGTAAGGCCCAATGAGCACTTAGATCAGCGCCGCTGCCGCCGCTCTGCCTGAACGGGCACGAGCGCCAACGCCCGAATCGGGCTGCCCGACCCGTTCTTGATTTTGAGCGGTGCGCAAAAAATCACGGCGCCCGTCGGCGGCAGGAGGTCCAAGTTCGCCAGGCACTGGAGGCCGTAGCGGCCCGCGCCGTGCATGTAGTAATGGCAGGGATAGGGGGGCTTCAGGTGATAGGCCTGCCCGGCATCGGTGCCGATCGTTTCGGAGCCGAATCCCGCAACATCCCGATCATCGACCAGAAACCTGACCGCATCGACCGCCGGGCCGGGCGTGTGCTGCCCGGTCTCGTCGTAGTTCTGGTATGCGACAGGATCGGTGCGTTTCGACCAATCCGTGCGCATCAGCACCCAGGACCGCGGCGGGATTCGGCCGTGCACGGCTTCCCAATCCTTGAGGTAGTCGGCAGTGAGCAGGAAATCCGGGTCCGCACTCGCCGGCGCGGAGCAGTCAATCACGCATGCCGCGCCGATCAGCTGCTGCACCGGCAGGGAATCCGTCGCGTTATTCGGCAGATCTCGACCGGAAACCCAGTGAATGGGGGCATCGAAATGCGTGCCGGTATGCTCTCCGCAGGAGAAGTTATTCCAGTACCAGGCTGACCCGCGATCGTCATATCGGGAAATCTCCTCGATTCGAAACGGCCAACACTGTCCCAATTCGGGCGGCAGCGCGATTTGCGGAAACTCCGGCGACAGAGTCTGCGTGAGGTCGACGACTCGAATCCGTCCGGACAGAAGATCGGCGGCCAGTGTGGTCAGCGAATTCGCAGGCATGGGTATCTTGGGTCCAGGCGTCAATAAATGGAGATTTCTCGCTCGAGTACTTTCGGATTCTCTTCCCATCGCGCCAGCCACTCCTGGGCCACGTCGCCCGGGTAGATGTCCTCCACGCCGTCCTCGAGCGCATTGACGACCGCCTTGGCCAGCGCGTCCGGCGTCAATTTCGGTGGCGGCAACGTCTGGTTCCATTCATCGTCGATCGGTCCCGGGAACACGTTGATCACGCGCACGCCCGCGGCGCGCATCTCGGCGCGTAAGCACTGCGACAGCGATAGCGCGGCCGCCTTCGAGGCCGAAAAGGTTCCGTGCGGCGGAAAATTGGTTAGGGCATAAACGGACAGCAAGTTGACCCACGCGGTTGCGCTCGACTGACCGTCCGCACCTCGAGACCGCATGACCGGCCCGAACTCCTGGGCGAGGCGCAGGAGGCCGAAGTAGTTGACGTCCATCTCCGTGCGGGCGACCTCGATGCCGTTGCGCGACGCGATCCCCTGGGCGCGATGTACCTCGGCGGTATTGATCAAGATATCGACTCTGCCGCCGATTTCAGCGGCGGTCTGCTTCACGGATCCAGAGTCGGTGAGGTCGAGAGGCAGCAGCGCGACTTGCGGCAAGGCCTCGAGAGCCGCGAGTCCGGGAAGCTTCTTCCAGGGTTCGGCATAGCCCACCCACACCAAATCCGCACCGGCGTCAATGATGGCGCGCACCACGGCCTGACCGACCCCGGTCTTGCCCTCGGTCACCAGCACCTTCCGAAACTGCGGGTTGCAGCTCATTTCACGGAGTAGGGCGTCGTCAGCCATATTCGGCACCTCATCAATGGGGAAGGCCAGGAGAACGCCCTGACCGGACTTGTCGAGCCGGGCGCCGACGCGCACGCGGCCCGGAGCCGGGGGGCAACCCCCGTGCAGATGCACGACGGCCGTAGGTCCGGCGTCGAGCCGCACCAGACCGAGCCGCCACGGCACGCGCTCTCGGAAGTACAAATCGTTGCTGTGATGCACGGTCGTCTCCGCGATCAATTCGCCCGTCCCCGACTGTTCGCGCCAACGAAGCGTGCCGGTCAGACATCGATGACACATTTCGCGCGGCGGATACTGAACGGCGCCGCAGTCGCCGCAGACCTGCAGCTCGAATCGGCCGAGCGCTGCCGCCGCCGTCAAACCGAGCGCCGCTCGCGACCGCACCCCCGGGGGCAGCAATGGCTGCCGGGTGCGAACGATCGGGTTCTTGCGGTTGGGTCGGACGAGCGGCGGAATCATGCGTTTGCGCGGCTGAGAATGGCCGCTCCCGAACACAATCCTCGGTCGTAGGTGATCATGCCGAATCCCACCGCGATTCCGAAACGCGCATCGGCAACCGGGCGCGCCAAATTACGGCCCGTGAGCTGCCGAATGGCCTCGACGAGTCCCAGAAAGCCCGCTGCGCAGCCGGCCTGTCCCACCGAGAGCTGACCTCCGCTGGTATTGATCGGAAACGTGCCGTCAGTCGAGAAGGAATGGCGGCGAATGAACTCCGGTCCCTCGCCCGGGCGGCAGAAACCGAGATCCTCCAGCTGAATCACCGACATCACCGGATAATCGTCGTAGGTCTCGACAAAGTCGATATCGGATGGCTCGACCCCCGCCGCGCCGTACAGATGCTCCCGGTCGAGAACCCAGCCGCCGCGCGTCTGAATCGGGTCATCCGGGAACGCATTATGCCGTTCGCAGGTCGAGCGCACCCGGGCGTAGGGTAGGCCGAGCGCCTCGGCGCGTTGCCGCGTCATGACCAAAAAGCCTTCGGCGCCTGCACAGGGCATCACGCAATCGAACAGGCGAATGGGATCGGCAATGAGCCTCGCGTCCAGATATTCATCCAAACTCAGCTTCTTCTTGAACAGGGCGTGCGGATAGCCGAGCGCATTGTCGCGCTGGGCCACGCAGATCTTGCCGAAGTCTTCGCGTGTCGCGCCGCAGGCGCGCATGTAGTACGAAGTCAAAAAGGCGAAGCTGGCATTCGGTCCGCCGGACCCGTACGGGAACACGGCGTCGCGCGCGAACACGCTGAAGCTGCCCAAACTCTGCCGGAACGAGTCGACATGGTTGGTGTCGGCGCCGATGCAGGCGACGACCTCGGCATCGCCGGCCTGCACGGCGCGCAGCGCACGGCGCATCGCGACGATTCCGCACGCGCCGCCGAGCGGCACGTGGTCCAGCCATCGGACCGTGACCCCCAGGTGCTGGGTGAGGCCGATCGCCGTGTCCGGCGCCAGCGTGAAGCTGCCGAGACTCAAGCCGTCGATGTCGGCCTTGTCGAGACCCGACGCTTTGACGAGACGTGATAAGGCCTGTGCGACGAACCAGTGAGCGTTGCGGATCGAGTAGCGGACATACGGCACCGTGACCGGCGCGGCCAGCACGACATCTGCATAGTCCCGTGCTCTTCCGTTGGCGGCCGATGGATTCCGGCTGACTGGTGCGGGCGCTCGACGTTTCTTCAAGTGCCGCAGATCGAAGCCCGTAGCCGACTGCACGGCGGCGGCTGCGTGCGCTCTGAGCTCGGCGCGGGCCAGTTTCTGCGAGGCGGTTTGCGGCAGCTTGGTGCGGAATGCGACATAGGCCGGCGCCTTGTGATAAGCCAATAGGCCCTGGCAGTGGCTCTGCAGCCGAATGGCCGTCTCCAGGGACGGAGAAATCCCCGGACGCAGAACCACGAAGGCGAAGACTTCCTCGCCGCGCACAGCATCGACGACCGGACAAACCGCCGACGCCAACACGTCGCCATGAGTCAGCAACGCGCTTTCGACTTCGACGGCCGCAATGTTTTCGCCGCTGCGCCGGACGATATTCTTGGAGCGGTCGACGAAGAAGAAGGAGCCGTCCTCGCCGACCCGCACGAGATCACCCGTGTGGAACCAGCCGTGCGCCCAGGCCTGCGAAGTCGCCAATTCGTCCTTGTAGTAGCCGGCGAAGAATCCGCGCCGTGGATCGGGTCCGTCGCGCTTCACCAGCAACTCGCCGGTCATTCCCGGCCCAACATCGGCCCCACCCTCGTCGACGATGCGCCACGCCAATCCCGGCGGCGCCATGCCGAAGCAGCGCTGGCCCAAGTGGCGCGGCTCGCGGTTGGCGGTGATCCAGGCACCGGCCCCCGTCTCGGTCATCGCCCAGGCTTCGATCAGCGGCACGCCGAAGCGCTCTTCGAATGCCGCTTGGTGCCGCGGATCGACGCCTGCCCCAAACGCGAAGCGCACGCTGTCGGAAACATTGTCCTCACTCGAGGGGGGAGCGCTCAGCAGCATCGCCGGCATCACCCCGAGATAGTGAAATGCGGTCGCCCGGCTGGTGCGGATGGAGTGCCACCAAGTGGTGGGATGAAATCGGTCGAGCTGAATCAGGCAGCCTCCCGTCATCAGCATCGCCATGAAAGAGCAGGCAAGCGCATTCATGTGCGTGACCGGCAGGGGGGTGGCGAGCCGGTCGCCGGCCCCGTCAAAACGGCAATAGCCGCCGAGGCTGGTATACAGCCGCCCGATCTCGAGAAAATACTCGTTCGTCAGGATGCATCCCTTCGGCTTGCCGGTGGTTCCTGATGTGTACAAGAGCGCCGCTTCCCCCGCACCCGCTACTTGCGGCCCGGCCGGCCTGGCAAATGCCGCAATTTCCCCCTCGAGGACGTGCAGCGGCGTCGTGCCGGGAAGCGCCGCGCGCACATGAGCCGCAGCCCCAAGGTGCGTCACGGCAAGTGCCACGTCGGCGTGACCCAAGACGTAAGCTAGTTCGTCGACGCTCATGGCCGCGTTCAGCGGCACGGTGCTGACCTCTGCCTTGGCCAGGGCGAGAAAATAGAGAAAGAATTCCGGCCGATTGTCGAGGGCGAGGGCGACCCGGTGACCCGGTCCGTAGCCGGCCGTGCGCAATCGCGACGCCAGCGCCTCGATACGAGCGCGCGCCTCCCCATAGCTCAAGGTCAGCGAGCCATCCGCATAGTCCCGGCACGCGTCGGCGGGTATATGGAGGAAATCACGGCTCGGCCACGCCGCCGCGGTGATCTCGAAGGCTGCAGAAATCGATTGACCGCCGGAATTCGCCGCCATGTTGCCGTGCCGAAGGGATCGTTGACGCGCGAGCCTACAGGAAAACTCCTGCCATGCGATCGCCGTCGAACTATTTTCCGATCCCGTACGCTGCGTTCGTTTCCCGGGTCGCGGCGGCGCCGGCTCCGGGTCTACTATGGTCGGATAACGATACTCGATGCGCAGGGGGAACGATGCAAAGCCACATGAAGGGACGGACACATCGGACTCGCGCGACCCGCGCAAGCGTAGCCATCATCGCCGCGGTGGGGCCCTGGGCTGCCTGCCTCGCGGCGGACGCCGGCGATGAAGAGAGGCTTGCCGAGGTCGTCGTGACCGCCCAGAGGCGCGAGCAGAACCTGCAGGATGTGGGCACGTCGGTTACTGCCTTTGACGCCCATACGCTGGAGCAGCTCGGGTTCAAGGACGTCACGGACGTCGCGGGGCAGGTGCCCGGCCTGCAATACAATCAATACGGCGCGACGGTGACCATCTACAACCTGCGCGGCGTATCGCAGAATGACTTCAGCGATCACCAAGAGGCGCCGATTGCCGTGTATGCCGACGACGCCTACATCGGCTCGACCGGGGCGCTTGCCGGGTCGCTGTTCGACCTGCAGCGCGTCGAGGTATTGCGTGGGCCGCAGGGCACGCTGTTCGGGCGCAACGCCACGGGCGGCCTGATCCAGTACCTGAGCAAGCCGCCCACGGATACGCCGGAAGCCTACGTGCAGGTGACCGGCGGTAACTTCGGGACCGTCGAGTCGGAAGGGGCCGTGAGCGGTCCCTTGAGCGACAGGGTCACCGCGCGGCTTTCCTTCGATACCTCCAAGCATGACGGCTACATCACGAACCGCATCGGGCACTCCATCGAGGATCAGAATCAGTATGCGATGCGGCTTCAGTTCCGCATCAAGCCGTCCGACAGCGGCGAGATTCTGATCAAGCTGCACGCCCTGACCAACAGCCACGAAACGGCAGGCGACTATTCATGGGCGGCGTCGGCGCCCGATGCGACCGGCCGCGGCGTCTTCGCGCCGGCGGGTACGCCGGATTTGGGCGGCTACGTGAACACGAGCAGCAGCCCATTCAACCAGGCGGAGGATCGCCGCGGCCTGTTCAACCGCACGGTCTGGGGGGCCAACGTCCGCGTCAACTGGAATTTCGATGCCTTCTCGCTCGCGTCCGTCACGGACTACCTGAAAATGCAGAAGCGGTATGGCGAGGACTCGGACATCTCGCCGAATCCGATCTTCAACTACGATACCCAGGCTCACTACCAGCAGTTCTCCCAAGAGTTCCGCCTCAATGGAAAGTATAGGGACCTGCGTTGGATTGCCGGGGCCTACTATCTCAACTACAAGACCACGAATTTCGAACAGACGACGCTGCCTGATTTCATTCCTCCCGTGCCGTTCCCCTACGGCGACGGGCTCGCGAACCTGAATCTCCGCACGAGCTCGCCCTCTGTGTTCGGTCAGCTGGAGTACAGCTTTACGGATCACTGGGTCGGAATCCTGGGTGCGCGCTACACCATCGACCAGAAGCAATACTTGTACAACTACGGCTGCAACGTGTGCGGGCCGCCGACCGCAAACGCGCCGCCGGGAGGCTTCCCGTTCAACCTCACGTACTCCACCGCGACCGGCTACCCGGATGCGGAAAAAACCTACCGCATGCCCATGGGTAAGGCGGAGCTCGATTACAAGATCGATCAGGACAATTTGCTTTACGCCAGCGTGAACCGCGGCGCGAAAGGCGGCGGATGGTCGGCGCCCAGCTCCGGCTATGTGAACCTGAATCCTGCCTATCCATTCGTGCCCACACTGAAGATGCGCTATGACGAGGAGCGCCTGACCAGTTCGGAGCTGGGCTTCAAGTCGACGTTCTGGGATGGTGCGGCGCGGCTCAACGGCGACGTTTTCTACTACAACTACAAGAATTATCAGGGCTTCTTCCTCGACGTCGCCACCCAGATCGTCGAGAACATCGATGCCAAGGTGAAGGGCGGCGAGCTCGAGCTTGCGGTCGTGCCGATCCATGGTCTTCACCTACAGCTCGGCGTCTCGTACCTTGATACCCAAGCCCTCGATGTTCCCACGCCGTCCGGGATCCTGGTCACGTCGCAGCTGCCGCAGGCGCCGCCGTGGAGCGTGAACGCGGTCGCCCGCTACGAGTGGCCGGCTTTCGGCGGCAAACTCTCGGCAGAAATCGACGCGAAGTGGAACAAGGCACTGTATCTGGAACTGGTCAACGCACCGGTGGATCTGCAGCCGTCCTACACGCTCGCCAATGCCCGCGTCGGTTACACCGATCCGAGCGGCCGCTGGGACGTCTCGGCGTATTGCAAGAATTGCTTCAACACCCTGTACAGGATCTACAACCTCGATCTCTCGGGATTCCTCGGCATCAATCAGTCGGTCTATGGACCGCCCCGTCTTTATGGCGCGAGCGTGGCATACCATTGGGGCAAGTGATAGGTTGGCGGCGCGACAGGAGCGGCACATGAGCGACAGTCCCGCCGGGGTATCGAACGCAGCGGTCACGCTTAAAGCAGGTTCGCTGCATTGGCTGCAAGTGGCGGCTCTAGGCATCGCCATTGCGATCTCCGGGAATGTCTCGGGCTGGAACTATGGGCTCGGTGTGGGCGGTTGGGGAGGGATGCTCCTCGCCGCGCTGGCCATGGCCGTGCTGTTTCTGTGCCTGACCCAGAGCTTGGCGGAACTGGCCGCCGCATTGCCCGCGGCAGGGGGGTTCGACGGCTACGTACGGCGAGCCCTTGGGCCGACCGCGGCCTATCTCGCCGGCATGTCGGTGGCCATCGCCCTTGCGGTGGGGGCCGGCCTCGCAGTGTCGTTCAGCGAAGCCTATGTCTCGGCGTGGCTCGGTTTTGGCGGCTGGCCCGTCAAGCTCGCGTTTCTCGTCATCGTCATGGGGCTGCAATTGCGCGGCGCAAGTGAGGCGGTCGGCCTCACCGTCGCCGTCGGCGTGGCCGCGCTGGTGATTCTGGTTGCGTTTTGTCTCTTCATGGCACCCGAGTTCCAGTCGGCGCGTTTGTTCAGCACCGCTCCCGGCGGCGCGCGCAGTCTTCTGCCGCATGGCCTTGCCGGGGCAGCCCGCTGCATTCCCTTTGCCCTATTCCTGTTTCTCGGGGTCGAGCAGTCTGCGCACGCAGCCGCTGAGATGCGCGACATGGCGCGCAACATGCCCAAGGCGCTGGCGACCGCCATCGGCGTCGCCTTCGTGATTGGAATCTGCGTGCTCTTGATCGCAACCGGCGGAACCGGCGCCGACCGGCTCGCGGCCGTCAATGACCCATTGTTCGCGGCGGTTTCGGCAAACCCGGAACGAAGCGGAGCGGCCTTCATGGTGCGCCTCGTCGCCGCCGGGGCACTGGTCGCGTTGCTGGGAACTTTCTTTTCGCTCGCGTACGCGGGCTCGCGGCAGTTCTACCACCTGGCGCAGGCCGGGTTCCTGCCGCGCGTCTTCGGCGGCGTCAATGCCCGTCGGGCGCCGGCGGCCGCCGTGTATCTGGTCGGCGTCATCGCGCTGGCAACGGCGGCATTTCCGCCGAACAACGCCATGGTCGTGTTCATCTTCCTGATCAGCGTTTCGCACATGCTCATTCTTGCCGCGTTCCTGCGCCTTCGGCGCCAGGAGCCGGAGTTGGCGCGGACCTACCGCGCGCTCGGCGGTTCGCCGATCGCGGCCGTGGCCCTGCTCTTGTCGCTCGCCGTCATGGTGTCCTGCTACCAACTCGAGGCACGTGCGTTGCAGGTCGCCATTGCAGCGATCGCCCTGCTGGTCGCGCAGTTCGTGTGGCTGAGGCCGGCGCGGTTGCGGGCCTCATGAACTCGAGCTGCGGAACTTAGAGGAGATCAACCATGATCGTCGATCTATCGGACAAGGTTGCAATCGTCACCGGCGCCGGCCAAGGCATTGGTGAGGGCATCGCGCGCGTATTCGCCAAGGCCGGCGCCAAAGTCGTGATCGCCACGCGGAGCCGGGCGAACGGCCAGTCGGTGGCCGACTCGATCGTCAAGGGCGGCGGTGTCGCGTGGCTCAACCAAACTGACGTGGGGCGGCACGCCGAGGTGAAACGCGTGGTCGCGGAGACCGTGGAGCGTTTCGGGCGGCTCGACATCGTCGTGCACAATGCGGCCGTTTATCCGGTTCTGCCGATCGAACAGCTGTCGGACGCCGACCTTGACCTCACTCTCTCGGTGAACCTCAAGGCCGGCTTCTGGCTCATTCAGGAGTCCCTGCCGCACCTGCGCAAACGCGGCGGCGGACGCTTTCTGTTCACGTCATCCGTCACCGGACCCAACGTCGCCATGCCGGGCACCGCGCACTACGCGGCCTCGAAGTGCGGCATCAACGGCCTGATCCGCACGGCGGCGCTCGAATACGCGCGTCAGAACATCACCGTGAACGGCGTCGAGCCCGGCTACATACTCACGCCGGCGATGGACGCACTGGGTGGACCGGAGGCGCTTGCACAGATGGCGACCCAGATTCCGCTCGGCAAGTTGGGGCTTCCCACCGACATCGCGAACACGATGTTGTTCCTTGCCTCGGACGCCGCGGCCTACATCACGGGGCAGACCATCGTCGTTGACGGCGGTTCAACGCTGCCGGAGAGCCCGGTCGTTCTCGAAGCCTTCTACCAGGGCCGGTAACGAAAGGAGCGGCACCAGTGGAAACAGATTCATTGCTCGAACGGCGTTACCGCGTTCTTGGGCGCAACTCGCCGCTGTTCTACGACAAGCCTTTGCACCTGGTGCGCGGCGAGGGCGTGTGGTTGTACGACGCCGACGGCCGGCGCTACCTCGACGCCTACAACAACGTCCCGCACGTCGGCCATTGCCACCCGCGTGTGGTGGCGGCGCTGAGCCGCCAGGCAGCCGCGCTGAATGTCCACACGCGCTATCTCGACGAGAACGTGGTGGCCTATGCCGAGCGGCTCACGTCTCTGTTCGACGGTCAGCTCTCGATGGCCATGTTCTGCTGCACCGGCAGCGAAGCGAATGAGCTTGCTTTGCGCATCGCGCGCGACTGCAGCGGCGGGCAGGGGATCATATCGACGGCTTGGGCGTATCACGGCAACACCGCGGCCGTAATGCAGGTGAGCTCGCTGTTCACTCCCGAGGACCGGCGCGGCCCGTACGTACGCACGGTGCCGGTGATGGACCCCTACCGCGACCGCGCGGGGCGCAGCGACGGGGAACTCGCGACCGCCTACGCGGAGGAAGTAAAACGGGCGATCGACTCGTTCGCCGCGGCCGGTGTTCGCTTTGCCGGCCTCCTCTACTGCACCGCCTTCTCCAGCGAGGGCCTGCCGACGGTGCCCGCCGGATTCATGGCCAAAGCGCTCGCACACGTGCACGCCGCCGGCGGATTCTTCATTGCGGATGAGGTGCAGGCGGGCTTCGGCCGTCTGGGCAGCCACATGTGGGGACATCAAAAGCTGGGGGTCATTCCGGACATCGTCACCCTGGGCAAGCCCATGGGCAACGGTCACCCGTTGGCCGCAGTGGTCGCGCGCCGCGATCTCGTCACCGCGTTTACGGGCCGGAACATGTATTTCAATACGTTCGGCGGCAACCCAGTCTCGGCCGCGGTCGGCACGGCAGTCCTCGATGTGATCGAGGACGAGCGCCTGCTCGAGAATGCCGTCACCGTAGGCGGCTATACATTGGCGAAGCTCGAGAAACTCGCAGACCGGCACGTGCTCATCGGAGATGTGCGAGGTGCGGGTATGTTCTTCGCGGTCGAACTCGTCAGCGACCGCAAAGCGAAGACCCCCGCGACGGCGCAAACCAAACGGCTGGTCAATCTCATGCGCGAGCGCGGCGTGCTGATCAGCCGCATCGGGCTCCACGACAATATCTTGAAGATCCGCCCGCCGATGCCGTTCTCGACGCAGCATGCCGACCTGCTCGTGGACACGCTCGACCAGGTGTTGGCGTCGCTGTGACCGAGAATCCGTCAGTTGAGTCGGCGGCCTTCCTCGACGAGATGCAGGCGCTCGCGCTCACCGCCTTGCGCCACTGGGATCTCAAGGTCGCGAATCTCGCGCCGATCAAGGTGCGCGAGAATGCGGTGTTCAGGATCGACTTGGCGGACGGCGGGCGGGCCGTGTTGCGGGTGCATCGCAGCGGCTATCACTCGGACGCTGAGCTCAATTCGGAGTTCATTTGGATGCGCGCGCTGGAGACGGCCGGCATCCCGGTTCCGCGCGTGATTCGCTCGAGGCGCGGCCTCGACTTTGAAGTCGTCGCGATGCCGGCGATCGGTGGCGCGCGGCAGATCGACGTGTTCGAGTGGATCGATGGACGCCAGCTAGGATCCGTCGAGAGCGGTGTCAGCGGCGAAGGCGCCGCCATTGCCGAGCAGTACCACATGATCGGCGCCGTTGCGGCGCGCATGCACAACCATGCCGCCGGCTGGCAGTGCCCGACAGGGTTCCGGCGGCACGCTTGGGATGCCGCGGGCCTCGTCGGCGAGCAGCCGTTCTGGGGACGGTTTTGGGAGCTCGCCGCGCTCACGCCGGGGCAGACGAAGCTGCTCGTGCGCGCGCGCGCAAAGATGGCGGGCGAGCTCGCAGCCTACGGCACGAAGCCTGACCGCTATGGGCTCATACATGCCGATCTGGTCCCGGAAAATCTGCTCGTCGACGGCAACCGAGTTCAGGTGATCGATTTCGATGACGCGGGGTTCGGTTGGCACTTGTTCGAGCTCGCGACCTCGCTCTACTTCATCACCGGCGACAGCATCTACCCGACGGCCCGCGAGTCGCTCATTCGCGGCTACCGCACCGAACGGGAGATGCCCGACGAGGCGCTCGAATGGCTGCCTCTGTTTCTGGCCGCGCGTGGCACGACGTATCTCGGCTGGGTGCACACACGGCAGGACAGCGACACGGCGCGCGAGCTGACGCCCTTGCTGGCGGAGAGAGCCTGCGCCGTCGTCGAAGAGTACATCGCGGCGTCGTAGCCGATCCGCAAGAAAGGGTATGAGAATCTTTCAGGAGAGCCTTCATATGTCACACTATGCATTGACGATCGGCGGCAAAGCCGTCACGACGTCGAAGACCTTCGACGTGCTGAACCCGGCCGACGAGACCGTCGTCGCAGCCTGCCCGGAGGGCACCCCCGCGTTGGTGGATGAAGCCGTCTTGAGCGCGCGCCGCGCACTGTCGTCGTGGGCGGCGTTGCCCGACTCGGAGCGCGTGTCCAAGCTGCTGGCAATCGCCGACGCGATCGAAAAGCATCACACGGAGCTTTCCGAGCTCGTCACGCGCGAGCAGGGCAAGACCCAGAGCGGTCCAGGTGCCAATCTCGAGGTAGGCGGCGCCGCCGCATGGACACGCGTCACGGCGGGCCTGTCCATCGTGGAGGAGACGATCCAGGACGACGAGAGCGGCAAGATCGTCCTGCGCCGCAAGCCCGTCGGTGTGGTTGCGTCGATTACTCCGTGGAACTGGCCGCTGATGATTGCGGTGTGGCATGTCATGCCCGCCATACGGGTCGGCTGCACCGTCGTCATCAAGCCTTCACCATTCACACCGCTCTCGACGCTGCGTCTCGTGGAGCTCATGAACCAAATCCTGCCGCCCGGGGTCATCAATTCAGTGACGGGAGGCGTCGAAGTCGGCAACCACCTCACGAACCATCCGGGTATCGACAAGATCGTGTTCACGGGATCCATCGCCACCGGCAAAAAGGTGATGGGCAGCGCCGCGCAGCATTTGAAGCGCGTCACGCTCGAGCTCGGCGGCAATGATGCGGGCATCGTTTTGCCGGGCACGAACATCGAACCGCTGTTGGAAAAGCTGTTCTGGGGCTGCTTCATCAATGCCGGACAGACTTGCGCGGCGTTGAAGCGTCTGTATGTCCACCAGGATCAGTACGACGAGATCGTCAAGAAGTTCTCGGAGTACGTCGCCAAAATCCCGGTCGGCAACGGTCTCGAACCCCAGAACCTCATCGGGCCGGTCTCGAACAAGATGCAGCTCGACAAGGTGGCAGCCTACGTCGACGACGCGCGTGCCCGCGGCGCCACGATCGTCACGGGCGGCGTGCGGCCGAAATCGCCGGGCTTCTTCTATCCGCTGACGGTCATCGCCGATGCGGCCGACGACATGCGCGTGGTGAAGGAGGAACAGTTCGGCCCGGTCATTCCGATCGTGAAGTACAAAACGGTGGACGAGGCCATCGGCCGTGCGAACGCCCTGGACGTGGGCCTCGGCGGCTCCGTCTGGGGAAACGATCCGCAGGAGGCCGCGCGGTACGCGAGCCGGCTCGAGTGCGGCACCGCCTGGGTGAACCAACACGGCACGCTGCATCCCATGGCGCCTTTCGGAGGAGTGAAATGCTCCGGCATCGGCGTCGAGTTCAACATCGACGGGCTCAAGGAATACACTACCGTCCAGGTCGTCAACGTCGCACTCTGAAATCCGTCGCGCAGTCCGGCCGGGCGAGCTGCGCCGACACGAGGAGCTGCGCCGACACGAGGGGAAGCAATCGATGCCCGAATATCGACATGGCACAGCGGCGATTCGCGCTCTGGTGCGCGATGATGCGGTGCATCGGGACGTTTACATCAACCCCGAGCTGTTCGATCTCGAAATGGAACGCCTGTGGCGATCGGCGTGGACCTACATCGGGCACGATTCACAGGTGCCGAACGCCGGTGATTTCTATACGGTCAATATTGCGCGTCAGCCGCTGCTGATGCTCCGCGGCACCGACGGCGCAGTGCGCGTGCTGCTCAACCGCTGTGCGCACAAGGGCTCCAAGATCCTGGGCGCCAATTCGGGTAACTGCGGCAAGCTGCTGCGTTGCTCCTACCACGGGTGGACCTACACCCTCGACGGTTCGCTGCGCACCGTGCCCGTCAAAAGCGGCTATGCCGATACCCGATTCTCCGAGTCGGAAGCTGCAAGCGGGTTGACGCCGGTCGCGGACGTGGCCATCTACCGCGGTTTTGTCTTCGCTCGGTTGAACCCAAGCGGCGCGAGTTTCGAGGAATACTTCGGCGATTGCTTAAGTTCGATCGACAACCTGGCGGACCGCTCGCCGGTCGGCCGTCTGGAAGTGGCGGGAGCCCCGTTACGGTACATGCATAACAGCAACTGGAAGATGTTCGTGGAGAATCTCAACGACACGATGCATCCGATGGTGGCGCACGAGTCCTCGGCGGGTACCGCGCGGGAACTGTGGAAAGATCAGCCGCCGGACGCGCCGAAACCGATGGTGATCGAGCAATTTCTGCCCTTTGTCTCGAACTATGAGTTTTTCGACAAGATGGGCGTCAAAATCTACGACAACGGCCACAGCTACACAGGCGTCAATTTCTCGATTCACTCGAGTTACTCGGCGATTCCGGAATATGCCGCGCAGATGGAGGCGGCGTATGGGGCCGAGCGGGCGCAGGCCATTCTCGGGGAGTCCCGGCACAACACGGTTTACTATCCCAGCTTGACGATTAAAGGCGCCATTCAAACCATTCGAGTGGTGCGGCCGATTGCAGTCGATCGAACGTTGATCGAGAGCTTTACACTTCGGCTGGTGGGCGCGCCACCGGCTCTGCTGGAACGCAGCGCGGTGTACAACCGGGTCATCAATGCGCCCACCTCCGTCGTCGGCCATGACGACCTGTATTGCTATCGAGCTATCCAGGAGGGGTTGGCGTCGAACGGCAACGAATGGGTCAATTTGCAGCGCAATTATTCAGATCGGGAGAAGGAGGGGGGATTGCTTGGCACGCACAATGGCACCAGCGAGGTGTCCATGCGCGGACAATTCCGCGCGTGGGTCGCGGCGATGACCGCGGGCGGGGCGGGCGCGTGATCCAGGCCGTCGGCGATGACAAGACGCTCATCGAGTTCGTGTACCATGAGGCGCGGCTCATCGATGAAAAACGCTTCGATGAATGGTACGACCTGTATGCCGAGGACGGCCGTTATTGGATGCCGCTGATGCGCGGCCAGCCGCAAGGCGCCGAGCACACCTCGCTATTCGACGAAGACAAGCTGCTGCTCAAGATCCGCATCGAGCGGCTGCGCAATCCCAAGTCTTACTCGCAGGCCCAGCCGAGTTGGTGCCAGCACATCCTGCAGGCGCCCAGCATTGAAAGGCGCGACGCAGAGAGGGGGATCGCCGTGCTGCGTACTCCGTTCATGTACCTCGAGTATCAGCAGGATCAGCAGGAAGTCTACGCGGGCGTCGCATGGCATCACCTCAAGCGCGGCGCCGAGAGTATTCTCATCGCGCTGAAAAAAATCGAACTCCTGAACTGCGAGGCGGCGCTGCCCTCCTTGCAGCTCTTTCCCTGAATGAGTCCAATGCAATCCAGTGATCGCGTCAAGCGAGTGGTAATGACCGGCGGCAGCTCCGGCATCGGTTTGGCCACGGCGCAGGCGTTTCTGGACCAAGGGTACGAAGTCATCAACCTATCGCGGCGCGACTGTCCGTTGATCTCGCCGCGGTTGACTTCGATCACCGTCGATCTGTCGGACGCCGCGGCTACCTTCGAGGCCGTCGCGTCGGCGGCATCGCGGACGCCGGCGACCACCATCGTGCATTGCGCCGGCGCGATTCGCGAAAAGCCGATCGAGGAGGCGACTCTCGCCGATCTCGCGGAACTCGGCAATCTGCATCTCGGCGCCGCATTGTCGCTGGTTCAGGCCAACTTGTCCGCGATGAAACGAGCTCGCTTCGGCCGCATCGTGTTGATTTCCTCGCGAGCCGCGCTGGGGCTTGCAAGACGAACCGCGTATTCGGCGACCAAGGCCGGCATGCTGGGGCTTGCGCGCACCTGGGCGCTCGAACTCGCCGCCGACGGAATTACCGTGAACGTCGTGGCTCCGGGACCGATTGCCGATACCGAAATGTTCGAAGAAATAATTCCGGCCGGGAGCGCCAAGATGACCGCGGCAGCCAGGCAAGTGCCCGTGGGACGTTTCGGTACGCCGCAAGACGTGGCGCGCGCAGTCACCTTCTTCGCGGATCCAAAGGCATCATTCGTGACCGGGCAAACGCTTTTCGTCTGCGGCGGCACGTCCGTCGGCAGTATCGTGTACTGACGCCGGCAGGCCTGGGCTCCTAGTGATCGCGGTGGATGACGACGGGGTGCGACGTGGACAGACCTCCATCCACGGCAATCGCCTGGCCATTCACATAGGAGGAAGCGTCGGATGCCAGAAACAATGCCGTGTGCGCGATCTCATCGGGAGCCCCGGGCCGTCGCAAGGGATTGAGCTGGCCGATTTTGCGCTCGGTGCCGCGGGCGCGCGCCTGCTCGAATATCGGGCGTGTCATTCCGGTTTCGATCAGACCCGGGCAAATGGCATTGACGCGCACACCCGTGCCGGCGAGTTGGTTCGCCGCGGTTTGCACCAGACTGATGACGCCCGCCTTGCTGGCGCTGTAGGGCAGACCGCCGGCGCCGGAACGCAGCCCCGCGACGCTGGCTGTGCAGATGATCGAACCGCGCCCCTTCGGCACCATGGCGAGGGCCGCATGCTTGGCCGCCAGAAATGTACCGATCAGATTGATCCTGAGAACCTCCGTCCAGCGCTCGACCGTTTCCTCGAAGAAGGGCACCAGGCCGCCGCTGATGCCGGCATTCGCGAAGCACACGTCGAGACCGCCATATTCTTTGACCGCGAAGGCAACCGCGCCGGCGACATCTTCGTCCGCCGAAGAGTCCCTGATCAGCGCCACCGCGCGCCCGCCGGCCGACCGAATCGCGGATGCGGTCGCCTCGACTTCCGCGGCGCGATCCAACGCCACGACCGCGGCGCCCTCGGCCGCGAACAATAACGCGCTGGCGCGTCCGATGCCGCTGGCCGCACCGGTGACGAGGGCGGTCTTGCCTTGTAGTGCATTCATCGGCAATTCCAATTGCGCGGCTGACTGTCCATGACGCTCCGGTCGCTCGAGTTATTGATTAGTATTACGCTTGTACGGCGACATAGGCAACCAAGAGAGCCGGGTAAAGGATGAAGTATAACGGCGAGCGATATGTTGGTCCTTTTGGGTACCCCTGCGGAACAATTTACACCTGATCCTCACCGAGCAAGAAGAGCTTGAGTGAAGGTATAATGCCGCGCAGTCGGCTGCCCACGTGTCCGTACAGCTGTGGCCTCACTGCATGAGTACCTCCCTTACCAACATGCCAACGGGGTTTATATGAGCGACCAACCACACACGATCTCACGCCGTGAATTCGCGGCGCTGTCCCTCGCCGTGGGAGCCACCGCAGCCGCGGGCATTTCCGCAGCCGCCACCACCGGAACGACGGAGGCGGATGTGCAGGTACATACTCCGAGCGGCGTCTGCGACGCGGCGCTGATCCATCCGCAGGGGCAAGGCCGCTGGCCGGGGGTCATCCTGTTCGTCGATGCGTTCGGCCTGCGGCCGACGATGCGCGACATGGCGAAGCGCCTCGCCGCCGACGGGTATACCGTGCTGATACCGAACCCCTATTATCGCTCGACCAAAGCGCCCGGCCTTGATCCCGGATTCGATTTCACCAATCCCGCGGATCGCGCGAAGCTCCAGGCATTGCGTGCGCCGCTGACCAACGACGCCGTGATGCAGGATGCCGTCGCTTACGCGAAGTTTCTCGATGCGCATTCGAGCGTTGATAAAAAGGCAAAAATGGGAGTCTTCGGTTACTGCATGGGCGGCCCGATGACCATGCAGGCGGCCGCCGCGCTGCCTGAGCGGATCGGCGCCGGCGCGTCTTTCCATGGCGGGGGCTTGGTCACGGATAAACCGGATAGCCCGCACTTGTTGGTGCCGAAAATGAAGGCGCAGTACTATTTCGGCGTCGCGGCAAACGATGATGAGCGCCAACCGGACGCGAAGACCAAGCTCGATGAGGCATTTCGCGCAGCGAATCTTCCCGCGAAGATCGAAGTCTACGAAGGCACGCTGCATGGGTGGTGCGTCAAGGACATGCCGCTGCAGAACGGCAAGCCCATCTACAACGAGGCGGCCGCCGAGCGCGCATGGAATGAATTGGTCGCTCTCTACAAGCGGGCGCACGTCTAGGGCGCGCGCACGGCACTTTCAAATGAGCATGCAACGCATTGTCGAATGAGGATGCATTGATGAGCGACGCCTTTATCTGTGACTTCGTGCGAACCCCGATCGGCCGCTTCGAAGGCGGCTTATCGCGAGTGCGCCCCGATGATCTCGCCGCAGCCGCGATCAAACACCTGGTCGCTCGACACAGCGCCATCGGCGAAGTTGTCGATGAAGTGTTCATGGGTTGTGCCAATCAAGCTGGAGAAGACAATCGCAATGTCGCTCGTATGGCGCTGCTGCTCGCCGGGCTGCCGGCGCGGGTGCCCGGCATGACGGTCAATCGGCTGTGCGCGTCCGGATTGGATGCGGTGGCTGCAGCGGCCCGGGCGATCCGCGCCGGTGAAATCGAACTCGCCATTGCAGGCGGTGTCGAGTCGATGACACGCGCTCCCTTCGTGATGGGGAAGGCGGAGCGCGCCTTCCAGCGCGCGGCGGAAATCTATGACACGACCATCGGCTGGCGTTTCGTCAATGCGCAAATGAAGGCTCTGTACGGCGTTGATTCCATGCCCGAAACCGGCGAGAACGTCGCTGCGGATTTCAATATCTCGCGCGAGGATCAGGACGCCTTCGCCTTTCGCTCGCAACAGCGCGCCGCGCGGGCTCAGGATGCGGGGGTGTTCGCCGAGCAGATCGTGCCCGTGACCGTCCCTCAGGCGAAGGGTGCCCCTGCGCAGGTCGTCGAGCGCGACGAGCAGCTTCGCCCGGACACCACGCTCGAGGGACTCGCCAAGCTCAAGCCGGTGGTGCGCACCGGCGGCACGGTCACCGCCGGGAATGCATCGGGAATCAACGACGGCGCCGCGGCGCTGTTGCTGGCGTCAGGTGCTGCCGTCGAGAAATACGGGCTCAAGGCGCGCGCACGGGTGCTGGGCTTCGCGTCGGCCGGAGTCGCGCCGCGCATCATGGGAGTGGGCCCGGTTCCGGCGGTGGAAAAACTCGTGAATCGGCTGCGCCTCAAGCTGTCCGATTTCGATGTGATCGAACTCAACGAGGCCTTCGCGTCGCAGGCGTTGGCTTGCGTGCGGGCTTTTGGCTTGGCCGACGACGCCGAACACGTCAACAGCAATGGCGGCGCCATCGCGCTGGGGCATCCGCTGGGAATGTCGGGCGCGCGCATTGCAGGGGCCGGAGTACAAGAGTTGCTGCGCCGCTCGGGTCGATATGGATTGGCGACGATGTGCGTCGGGGTCGGACAAGGGGCGGCGCTGGCATTCGAACGAACATGAGCCGTGACGCCGCTCGGGCGTTGTTTTCCAAGACGGGGTCAAAGGCGAGGCACGCGGTCGAAGGCCAGGCGTACTTTCAAAGGCGAGCGCGCGCTGCTACATTACACGCTTAAGGCGGAACTCAGTTCTGCATAGTGGAATTGGATGGCATGAACAAACTGAGTTTCGAGGCACGGGACGGCGTTGCGGTCCTGAAGCTCGACAATCCGCCGGTCAACAGTCTTGGCCATGAATTGCGTGAGGCATTGGTGGCGGGCCTGGAGCGCGCGAATGCCGATCCCGCCATCCAAGCCATCGTGCTGATCGGTTCAGGGGCGGGCTTTTCCGGCGGCGCCGATATCCGCGAATTCGGCACACCCAAGGCGGCGGCCTATCCCGACCTGCGTACCGTGATCACCGAGATCGAAGGCAGCATCAAGCCCGTCATCGCGGCCATCGGCGGAGTGTGCATGGGCGGCGGTCTCGAATTGGCGCTGGCATGCCACTACCGGGTCGGTGCACCGGGGGCGCGAATCGCGCTGCCCGAAGTCAAGTTGGGACTATTGCCGGGCGCCGGCGGAACTCAGCGGCTGCCGCGTCTACTCGGCGTTGAACCCGCACTCAATATGATTGCCTCGGGCGCGACGATCGCCTCGGAGAAACTTCGCGACACTCCTCTGTTCGATGCCTTCGCCGACGGCGACCTGTTGGAAAGCGCCTTGAGATTTGCGCGCCGGGCGAGTGCGGAAGGATTGGAGCACAAGCGCGTGCGCGACCTGAAACTCGACGTGCCGAACGCAGAAGCCTTCTTCCAATTCGCGCGCAATACGGTCAAAGCCGTGGCGGGTCCCTATCCCGCGCCTCTGGCCTGCGTCGAGGCGGTCGCCGCGGCGGTCGAGAAACCCTTCGACCTCGGTCTCAAGCAGGAGCGGGAACTGTTCACCACCTTGATGCTCTCGCCCGAGTCGGCGGCGCTGCGTCATGTGTTTCAAGCCGAGCGTGCCGCCTCGCACATACTCGACGTGCCGGACGACACGCCGGTGAGACCGATCGCCAAGGTCGGTGTCATCGGCGCCGGGACGATGGGCGGCGGCATCACCATGAGCCTCATCAACGCAGGGCTGCCCGTGGTGCTGCTGGAGACCAAGCAGGACGCGCTCGACCGCGGACTCGCCAACATCCGCCGCAATTACCAGGGCGCGCTGCGCAAGGGCACGCTCAACGAGGCCAGCCTCGCGCAGCGCTTGGCGCTCATCACCCCGACATTGGACTATGCCTTGTTGCGCGATGTCGACTTGTGCATCGAGGCTGTGTTCGAGAGCATGGAGGTCAAGCGTCAGGTGTTTCAGACCTTGGACGAGGTAGTACGGCAGGGCGCGATTCTCGCCTCCAACACCTCGGCGTTGAATCTCGATGTGATCGGACTGCATTTTTTCAGTCCGGCCAATGTGATGCGTCTGCTCGAAGTGGTGCGCGGCGCCAAGACGGCGAAGGACGTGCTGGCCACCGCCATGCGCTTGTCCAAAACCATGGGCAAGATCGCGGTGGTGTCGGGCGTCTGCGACGGCTTCATCGGCAACCGCATGCTGGCTCGATACGGCGCGGCCGCTCATGATCTCATCATGACGGGCGCCTTGCCGCAGCAGGTCGATGCGGCACTTCAGGAGTTCGGCATGGCGATGGGTCCGTTTCGCGTGGGCGATCTCGCCGGCCTCGATATCGGGTGGGCGCTGCGCAAGCGGCGGGCCGCCGAGTTTCCCGGCCGCGACTTCTCCAACGTGGCGGACGACTTGTGCGAAGCCGGCCGATTCGGACAAAAAACCGGCGCCGGATGGTATCGATACGAAGCGGGCTCGCGGCATCCGATTCCGGATCCGAAGGTCACCGCCATCATCGAGGAATACCGCCGGCAGAAAGGCATCACGCCGCGCAAGGTGGGCTCGGAGGAGATCGTCGAGCGCTGCATTTATGCGCTCGTCAACGAAGGTGCCCGCATCCTCGAGGACGGCATCGCGCAGCGGTCCTCGGACATCGACCTCGTGTATCTCAACGGCTACGGCTTCCCCGCCTACCGTGGCGGGCCCATGTTCTTTGCCGACCAAACAGGGCTGCACCAGGTCGTGCGCGCCCTGAAAAGCATCGCAGCCCAGCCCGGCAGCGACGTGGGCGCCTGGACGCCGGCGCCGCTGCTCGCCCGTTTGGCCCAACAAGGCCAGACTTTCAGCGGATTCAAAGGAACAGCCTAAGTGACAGAAGCGGTCATCGTATCTACGGCGCGCACCGGCCTGGGCAAGAGTTGGAAAGGTGCCTTCAACATGACTTATGGCGCCACGCTCGGCGCGCATTCGGTGCGGCACGCGGTGGAGCGCGCCGGCATCGACCCGGCCGAAGTCGAGGACGTGATCATGGGCTCCACGTTCGGCGAAGGCACCACGGGCGGCAATGTCGCGCGCGCGATTGCCCTGCGCGCCGGACTTCCCACGAGCACGGCGGGTTTGAGCATCAACCGCTTCTGCAGCTCGGGATTGCAGTCCATCGCTCTGGCGGCGCAACGGATCATGACCGAGGGCGTGTCGGTGATCGTCGCCGGCGGCGTCGAGAGCATTTCCTGCGTGCAGAACGAAGCCAATACGCACATGCGCCGCGATCCGTGGCTCGTCGAGCACAAGCCGACGCTGTACTGGAACATGCTGCAGACCGCTGAGCAAGTGGCCAAGCGCTACCACATTGCCAAGGAGGCGCAAGATGAGTATGGCGTGCGCAGCCAATTGCGCGCAGCGGCGGCACAGGCGGCGGGTAAGTTCAAGGACGAGATCGTGCCGATGACGACCGTCATGGGCGTGGCCGACAAGACGACCGGTGCGATCGGCACCCGCGAAGTCACCATCGCCGCCGACGAGGGTATTCGTCCCGACACCACGCTCGAGGCCGTTGCGCAGATTCGCCCGGCAATCCCGGGCGGGGTCGTCACGGCCGGCAATGCCAGCCAGTTTTCCGACGGCAGCAGCGCCGTAGTGGTCATGGACGGCAAGCTCGCGGAGCGGCGGGGTCTCAAGCCGCTCGGGATATTCCGCGGTTTCGCCGTCGCCGGCTGCGAGCCCGACGAGATGGGCATCGGTCCGATTTATGCGGTACCGCGACTCTTGCAGCGTACCGGCTACAAGGTCAGCGACATCGATCTGTGGGAACTGAACGAGGCCTTCGCCTGTCAGGTCCTCTACTGCCGGGATCAATTGCGCATTCCCGATGACCGGTTGAACGTCAACGGGGGAGCGATTGCAGTGGGTCATCCCTATGGGGTGAGCGGTGCGCGCCTGACCGGACATGCGCTCATCGAAGGCAAGCGGCGCGGTGCCAAGCTCGTGGTGGTCACGATGTGCATCGGTGGCGGCCAGGGCGCCGCCGGCCTTTTCGAGGTGGCGTGACATGGGTGTCCGTGAGTTATTCGAGCTGAAGGGGAAAGTCGCTCTCGTCACCGGCGGTTCGCGTGGGCTGGGGCTGCAGATCGCCCAGGCTCTGGGCGAAATGGGCGCAAGAATCGCGATCAGCGCGCGCAAGCCTGCCGAACTCGAAGAAGCCAAGTCGCAGCTTGGGAAACAGGGTATCGATGCGCTGACCGTGGTCAACGATCTGACCAAGCCGGATCAAGTGCCGGCGCTGGTGGAGGCGGTCGTGGGGTCTTACGGCGGGATCAACATCTTGGTCAACAACGCGGGCACGAGCTGGGGCGCGCCGGCGGAGCAGTACCCTCTCGACGCCTGGAACAAGGTCATGACCTTGAACTCCACCAGCGTGTTCATGCTGAGCCAGGAGGTCGCGAATCGCTGCTTCATACCGCAACATTCGGGCAACATCATCGTCGTGGCTTCCGTCGCGGCACTGCGGGTCGGAATGACCATGAAAGCCGCCGCTTACTACGCATCGAAGGCGGCGGCCTTGCATCTGACGCGGGTCCTCGCGGCGGAATGGGGGCCGCACGGTATTCGAGTCAACGCGATTTGCCCGGGATTCTTCCCATCGAAGATGTCGAGCGGCTTGCTGGACAAGATCTCGGCCTCGGTCATCGAGCGAACTCCGCTGGGGCGAATCGGCGGCGACACCGATCTCATGGGTGCGGCGGTTTACCTTGCGTCAGACGCGTCGCGCCACGTGACGGGCCAGTACATTGCCGTCGACGGCGGCGCGTCGAGTGTATGAATCGCGCGGTGCGACCTATTGTTTCTGTCAGACCTTCCATTGTAAGAAGACCTGTCATTGCAGGCAGACGCGTAGTTCCCGGCAGACCTATATTTAGGGTC
>WNFT01001529.1_pt1 | contig 27402 bp, 29 predicted proteins | sample 5400191 | NCBI WGS metagenome assembly WNFT01 (sample SAMN13153359, study PRJNA577476) | soil metagenome | isolation source: 80 cm saprolite under Madrone tree | place: USA:California | collected 2016-06-14 | reverse complement strand
CTCGACCTCCGGCTCGCGCTCCTGCCGCTCGGCGAGCTCGGGCAGATCCTTCCCTACCTCCGGGAGGCCGAGGTGCTCGCCGAGAGCCTGGGCGACGCGCACCGACTCGGGCGCCTCTTCGTCTACATGACCGGCCAGTTCTATCTGACGGGCGATCACGCCCGCGCCCTCGAGTACGGCCGCCGTGCGCAGGGGATCACCGAGGCGCTGCGCGACTTCAGTCTCGAGGTCGCGACCAACGCGTACGTCGGCCAGATCCATCTGGTCCACGGCGAGTACCGCGCCGCCGCGGCGCTGTTCCGTCGCAACGTGGACTCGATCGTCGGAGATCTCACCCGCCAGCGCTTCGATCTGCCCCAGCTCCCCGCGGTGCACTCGCGCTCCTTGTTGGTGCTGTGCCTCGCCGAGCTCGGCGAGTTCGCCGAGGGCGTCGCGGCGGGGAGGGAGAGCGTGCGGATCGCGGAGTCGATCGATCAGCCGCTCAACCTGACGGTCGCGTCCTCGGGCCTCGGCGTCTTGTTCCTCCGCAAGGGCGACCTCGACGCGGCCATTGCGGTGCTGGAGCGGGGGTTGGAGTTGAGCCGGACGTGGAACGAGTGGATCTGGTTCCCGCGTGTCGCGTCGGCCCTCGGCGCGGCGTACGCCTTGGCCGGCCGGCTGGCCGACGCGCTGCCGCTCCTCGAGGAGTCCGTGGAACGGACGGCGTCGATGCGTCTGCTGAGCGCCCATTCTCCGGCCCTCACGGCGCTCGGCGAAGCGTCCATGCTCGACGGTCGCCTCGCGCGCGCGCTCGAGCTCGCCCAGCAGGGCTGGAGTGTCGCCGAGCAGAACGGCGAGCGCGGGCACGCCGCCTGGGCGCTTCGGCTCCTCGGCGAGATCGCGCTGCGGTCCGGACGCGCGGATGCGGAGCGCGCCGGAGAGTGCTTCCGCCGCGCTCTGACCCTGGCGACCGAGCTCGACATGCGCCCGCTGACCGCCCACTGCCGCCTCGGCCTTGGCGAGACCGCTCGGCTCCTCGGCGACTCGACGGGCGCGGAGACGCACCTCGAGACGGCCGCCGGTCTGTTCCGGGCCATGGAGATGCGGTTCTGGGAGGCGCGAAGCCTGGCGGAGCTCGGCGGACTACGCTGAGCGTCGCGGCGGCGGCGCCGCCGGCTCGAGACGGATCTCCGCGAGGTCGACGCCGAAGCGCGCCGCGACGCGCGTGAGCTCGAGCGTGAGCGCCTCGGCGGCGAGGCGATCGAGGTCGCCTTCGACCTCGAAGGTCTCGCGATCGACGTCGGGCCGCTTCACCATCGTCGCGCCGTCGAGCGCGGTCGCCATCTCCCGCGCCGGCGGCGGGAGATAGCCCGCGCGGTCGGGCTTACTTCCGCTTCCTCCGCTTCACCTTGCCCCCGTGCTTCCGGACGATCTTCTCCATCGCGCGGACGAGCCTCTCCATCGTCTTGGGGTTTCTGGGCCGCTTGACCGAGAACGACACCCGGACCTTCTTGCCTGAGGGCTTCAGGATCGGCATCCCGTGTCCTCCTTTGGGTTGACGGTTCACCTCGCCACACGCCTACGGCCGCACGTCCTCAATCCCCTCGAAGAACTCGTCGGCGTGGAAGATCCCTGCCAGCGTATCCAACTCCCGGACCATATAATAGCCTTCCGGCGCGTCGTACTCGCCCCTGAAGTCCACCGGTCCGCCGAGCGCCAGCCGCACGTACGTGAGCGCCATATTGTGCTTGCCGACGAGGTCGTAGAGGTTCGTGCTCATGCTGAAGCGCCCCGCGTTGATCTCCGTGACGCAGGGCACGCCGCGCGCGTCCTCGCGCACGTCGAAGCAGAAGACTCCCGACGCGCGTCGGTCAACGGCGCGGACGGCCGCGTCGCAGACGTCGGCCACGCGTGGATCCGACACGATCTTGGCGAGCGCGGCGACCGAGGCCTCCCCCGGCTGGCCGCCGAACGGGGCGACGCGCTCGAACGTCTTCGTCAGCACGCGCGCGCCGTCGTGCCAGAGGCTCTGGCAGCTGAAGTCCCGCCCCGGCAGGTACTCCGACAGGGTAAACGCGGTCGCGCGGACTCCGCGCACGCGCTTCCAATGATCGATCCAGGCGCGCGCCTGGGCCGGAGTCGTCACCGCGAGCGCCCCCAGCGCTCCCTGACCGAACCGGATGCGGCACCAGACCGGCCGCGCCGGTCCGAGTCGCGCGAAGAGCGCGCCGATCGCGCGGGGGCTCGTGACGCGGTAGGTGCGCGGGGCCGGGACGCCGCGGGCGCGCAGCCGTGCCGTCAGCGCGTACTTGTCCTGGCACAGCTCGATCACCGACGTCCGCGGCAGGAACACGCGGCATCGGAGACAACGGCGCACGCGGGCGACGCGCCTGACATCGGCATCCGACGTCGGGATGAGCAGGTCGACCTTCTCCCGCCCGATGATCCGCCCGAGGGCCCGCGGGTAATCGCGGTGCGTCGCGGGCGGCACCAGGTATTTCGCGTCCGCCGCCGAGCTCTTGAGGGCGAACCGATCGTGGTGACAGCCCACGAGCGCCAGCGAGGCGTCGCCGGCTCTGAGGCTTCTGAGCAGGTTTTCGCTCGGGCCGGTTCCGGCCCCGGTGACGAGCACGCGCGTCGTCACGCGCGTCGCCCCGAGGGCACGATCCCGCGCTGGCGGAACGCCTTGCGGATGATCTCGCCGTACCGCCCCCGGGTCACCGCCCGGTCGGCGGCGAGCATGTTTGTGACGACGCCCGCATACGCGGGGCCCCGGCCCGGGAAGTCCCGGACGGACGTCCGGTCCCAGGTCCTCGCGAGAAGCCGTGCGAAGTCATCGCGCGCTTCGCAGAGCGCCTGCCTGAACGTCTCCTCGGCCCCGACGAAGTGCTCGGCGAAGGCCCGCCGGAGCCGGCGGAAGCGTCGGTGGACCGCCTCGCGCGCGAGCCCCGCCAGCGCCGTCGCGACGGCGCTCCGCGACCGCCGGGCGAGCGCGGCCGGGATCGCGCCGCGCCGGACGAGGTGGCGCTCGTAGATCTCGACGAACAGGTCGAAGGCGCCGCCGCTGAACGGCTTCGAGAAACCGTGCTTGTCGTACGCGGCGTCGGCGCGCACGACCGAGGGCGACCACATCGTGGCGGCGTTGAACGCGGTCCGGATCTGCGAGCGCCGGCCTTCCTCGCCGAGGCGAGACAGGAGATTCCGCGAGAAGAGTCGCCCCTTCGTGTTGCGGAGGAGTCGGCGGACGACCTCGTCGAAGTGGAGACACGCCACGACCGCGACCAGATCCGCGGCTGCCTCCTCGTGGGCCCGGTAGTCGAGGGTTTTCTTCGCGTTCGTCGGATTGCCGATGACGGATTTCAGGATCAGGTGACCGGTCTCGTGCGCGACGACGTCGAAGTTCTCGCACAGCCACGCGGGCCGCCGCCGCCGGTCGAGCAGGTAGCCGAACTCGAGGAACCCCTCGCTCGACCACGCGTTCGCGCTCTCCGCCCTGGGGATGATCTCCAGGCGTGGAGCGTCGGGATCCTTGAAGAACCACGGCAGCCGCCGGCCGAAGCAGTGCTCCCAGATCTCGCGGACGCACCTGACCGTCGCGAAGACGTGACAGGCCCAGAAGGCACGCGTGCCCACCGCGAGGTGATCGAAATGGCCACGCCGCGGCCGGGCCGGCGCGCGCCGCGGCTCCCGCCGGGGGTACGGCGGTCGCCAGCGCGGCTCCCCCGTGGCGTCGTCGGCGTACGGCGCCTTCCAGCGGCTCGGCGGGATCCCGGCGGCGTCGACGACGTACATCGTGGAGTCGGCCGGGCCGGGGCCGATCGTGCCCGGGCGCGAGTCGACGTGGACGACGACGGGCGTCTCGAAGCCCTTCACGCTCCGGGACTGCGGGTAGATGCGGAACCGGGTCCCGCGCGGGTTGAAGCGGAACGACCCCGTCTGGGGGGTGCCGCGAGGGAGGCGACGCCAACGGGGCAGAGGCGCGGCCTACGCGCGTCCCTCGAGCGCGCGCCGGAGCTGGTCGAGGTGGTTGTCCTCGCGGCGCTTGCGGAACGCGGCGAGCGCGGCGGCGACGTCGTTGCGGAGGTATTGGCGCTCCTCGGCCCAGCGGTCGGGGGTCGCGGGATCGAAGGACAGCTTCGGGTCGGGACGGCGCGCGAGCGCGGCCTGGCTCTGGCCGCGAACCGCGCCCGCGAGCTCGGCAGGGGTGCGCTCGAGACGCTTCAGGCGCACGGCGACGGGCGCTTTCGCGTACTCATCCATGCTCGGCATAGGACGAATCTACGGCAACAGGCCGCGGGTGCGCCAGCGCCTTGTGCGCAGCGGACGGCGAGTTCGTGTAGAGTCCGGAGGACAGGAGGGACGCACATGGGCGAGCTGATTCACGTCTCGAAAGTCCGGATCGTCAAGGACAAGGGCCCGCTGCGCCGCGCGTGGATCGAGAACTTCCCCGATCCGGTCGTCTACGGCGTGCACGGCGGCATCAAGAAGTTCTACGGCGTCGAGCCGGAGCAGGAAGCGCCGGCGACGCTCGACCATCTCGTGGCCGCCGTCGCCGGCTGAATGACGGGCACGCTAGCCGGGGCGCTAGCGGCGCGGAAGATCCCCACCCAGCCCGACCGGCTCAGCGCCGAGGCCGAGGGGTTCGTCGAGAGTGTCGAGGGCAAGCCGCTCGTCACGCGCATCAAGGTCCGCTACACGGTGAGGGTTCCGAAGGGCAAGCGGCCGGACGCGCTGCGGGCCATCGAGGTCCACGAGAAAGGCTGCCCGGCGTCGCAGTCGGTTCAGCGCGGCATCGCCGTCGAGTGGGAAGGCGATGTCCGCGAAGATGACTGATCGACGTCGAAACGCCGTCAGGCCGCGCGCGGGAGTGCTCGGTCGGTTCGATCCGACACGACGGGATGCGGTCGCGTGACGACGAGCTCGTAGCCCGGCGGCATCCGCGTTGCCACCGTCGACCAGACCGCCTCGGTCAGGTACTCGTAGCCGCTGGGCGTCGAGAGCACCACACGCCCGGGCCGTCTGAGCGTCGCGGGCGTCACCTGCACCGAAAGCAGCGACTCCCCGTGCAGTCGGCGCCGCACGGCCGCACGGATGTCGGCGCCGACGATCTCGGCCGACTCGCGGCGGCGATCGCGCGCCACCACCACGACGAGCGGGCCGAGGGTCAGCGCGGCGATGAACAGAAGCGCCAGGATGGCTTCCATGCCCGTACCCTCCCTGTGCTTGCGATGACGGGGGAGACGCGGGGGATTCAGGCGACGGAGGACGTCACCACTCGCGCACTCAGGTGAACCCCGGAGCGTGATCGGCTGGGGCAGGGAGGTCGCCGCGGCTGGTCGGCGAGACGCTCCGCGCCCGGCACGCGCTGGCCGCAGGACGTTGAGACGCTGGCGGCGAGTCGGCGATCGTGTTATGGGTGCGGGAAGCGTGCAGCTCGACACAACGGAACCGCTCGGTGCTCTCGCACGCCGGGCCCTCGGGTTCGTCAAGGACGACACCGTCGTGGGGCTCGGCGCGGGCCGGGCCGCCACGGCGTTCGTGAGGGTGCTCGCCGCCCGCGTGCGCGACGGCTTCCGCGTGCGCGGTGTGCCCGTGTCCGAGGCCACGGCCGAGCTCGCGGAGGAGCTCGGCATCCCGCTGGTCGGCCTCGAGGCGGAGATCGACGTCACGGTGGACGGGGCCGACGAGGTGGATCCCGACCTCAACCTGATCAAGGGGTACGGCGGGGCCCTGCTTCGCGAGCGCGTCGTGGCCGCGGCGTCGCGGCGCCAGGTCATCCTCGTCGAGCGCGACAAGCTCGTTCCGCGGCTCGGCAGCCGGGGCCGCCTGCCCGTCGAGGTCGTCCCGTTCGCGCTGCCCCTGTGCCGCCGCCGCCTCGCCGCCCTCGGCCTCGGGCCCGCGCTCCGGACGGCCGGCGAGCGCCCGTTCGTGACGGACAACGGGAACGTCATCCTGGACTGCGTCGTGGGGTCGATCGCGGACCCTCCCGGGCTCGAGCGGGCGCTCCGCGCGGTGCCCGGCGTCGTGGACACGGGGCTCTTCCTGGGGACGGCGGACACCGTGCTCGTCGCCGACGGAACCTCCGTGAGCGAGTGGAGCCGGCACCGGTAGATGAACCGCCAGACGCGGATGCTGCCCGCCGAGCTCGAGAAGCAGGTGAGGAAGACGCTCGAGGAGTGGGCGGTGGCGGGGAAGGTGCGCCGGCTGTGGGCGCGCGACGCCACCCTCTGGACCGGCGCCGACGAAGCGAGCTGGCTCGGCTGGCTCGAGATCGCCGGCGCCCAGGTCCGCCGCATGGACGACCTCCGTCGCCTGGCCGAGGACGTCCGCTCTCTGGGCTTCACGCGCGCGCTCGTGCTCGGCATGGGGGGCTCGAGCCTCGCTCCCGAGGTGCTGAAGGAGACATTCGGCCGGCTCGACGGATTCCCCGAAGTGCTCGTGCTCGACTCCACCGATCCCGCCCAGGTCAAGGCACTCGAGCGGAAGGTAGACCTCGCGAAGACGCTCTTCATCGTCTCGTCCAAGTCGGGGACCACGCTGGAGCCGAACCTCTTCAAGGAGTACTTTTTCGAGCGCGCCCGCCAGGTCGTCGGCGCGGAGCGCGCGGGCGGCCAGTTCATCGCCATCACCGATCCGGGCTCGCGGCTCCAGGGGCTCGCCGAAGCCGATCGGTTCCGCCGGGTCTTCCTCGGCGAGCCGTCGATCGGCGGGCGGTACTCCGCGCTCTCGAACTTCGGCATGGTTCCGGCCGCGATCATGGGGCTCGACGTGGCGCGGTTCCTCGAGCGGGCGGAGGAGATGGCGGAGGCCTGCGCGGCCAGCGTGCCGGTGGAGAAGAATCCCGGCGCCGTCCTCGGCGTCACCCTGGGCGTGCTCGCGTCACACGGACGCGACAAGGTCACGCTGATCGTGTCGCCCGCGATCTACGACCTCGGCGCGTGGCTCGAGCAGCTCCTCGCCGAGTCGACTGGCAAGGAGGGGAAGGGGCTGATCCCCGTCGACCGCGAGCCCCTCGGCCCGCCCGAGGTCTACGGCGCGGACCGCCTCTTCGTGTACCTCCGGCTCGCGTCCGCGCCGGACGAGCATCAAGACAGCGTGGTGCAGGCGCTCGAGGGCGCGGGACACCCGGTCGTCAGGATCACGGTGGACGATCTCTACGACCTCGGCGCCGAGTTCTTCCGGTGGGAGTTCGCGACGGCCGTCGCGGGCTCCGTGCTCGGCGTCAACGCGTTCAACCAGCCCGACGTCGAGGCGAGCAAGGTCGCGACGCGTCGGCTGACGGACGAGTACGAGAAAACGGGGAAGCTGCCGCCGGAGTCGCCGTTGCGCGTGAGTGACCGGACCCTCGCCGCGGCGCTCGGGGCGCACTTCCGGACGATCAAGCCCGGAGACTACGTCGCGCTTCTCGCCTACGTCGAGATGACCGCGGCGCACGAGGCCACGCTCCAGGCGATCCGGCGAGCGGTCCGGGACCGATACCGGGTCGCGACGTGCGTGGGCTTCGGGCCGCGCTTCCTGCACTCGACCGGGCAGGCGTACAAGGGGGGCCCGAACACGGGCGTGTTCCTCCAGGTCACGTGCGACGACGCGGAGGATCTCCCGGTGCCCGGGCGGTCGTACACGTTCGGCGCCGTGAAGGCCGCCCAGGCGCGCGGCGACCTTCTCGTTCTCGTCGAGCGCGGCCGCCGCGCCCTGCGGGTCCATCTCGGCGCGGACGTCGCGGACGGACTCCGGACGCTGCGGTCGGCCGTCGATCGAGCCATCGGGTGACGGGAGGCGAGTCTGTGATTGTCGTGCGAGCCGAGCGGCGGCCGCGGAGGCTCGGCGAGGCGCGCCGGGAGGCGAGTCTGTGATTCTGGTCGTGCGAGCCGAGCGGCGGCCGCGGAGGCTCGGCGAGGCGAACTCGGAGGACGGACATCATGCAGATCGGGATGGTTGGCCTGGGGCGGATGGGCGGAAACATGGCGCGGCGGCTCCTGCGGGGCGGCCACGAGGTCGTCGCGTACGCGGCCGACGCGAACGCCGTCCGCCAGCTCGCGGGCGAGGGCGCGGTCGGGGCGCTGACGCTCGACGACTTCGTGGCCAAGCTCAAGGCGCCGCGCGTGGCGTGGGTGATGGTGCCGGCGGGTCCCCCGACCGAGCAGGTCGTGACGGACCTCGCCCGGCGTCTGGATCCCGGTGACACGCTCATCGACGGCGGCAACTCCTCCTTCAAGGACGACGTGCGCCGGAGCCGGACGCTCCGCGAGCGAAAGATCAACTTCCTGGACGTCGGCACGAGCGGCGGCGTCTGGGGGCTCGAGCGCGGGTACTGTCTGATGATCGGCGGCGACCGGGCGGTCGTGGCCCGCCTCGATCCGATCTTCCGGACGCTCGCGCCCGGGCTAGAGACCGTCCCGCGCACGCCCGGGCGCGAGAGGTCCGGCTCCGCCGCGGAGCACGGCTACCTCTACTGCGGGCCGTCGGGTGCCGGCCACTTCGTCAAGATGGTCCACAACGGGATCGAGTACGGGTTGATGCAGGCGTACGCGGAGGGGCTCGACATCATGAAGAACGCGAACTCGAAGGACCTGCCGGAAGAGCTGCGGTACGACCTCGACCTCGCGGACATTGCCGAGCTGTGGCGCCGCGGCTCCGTCGTCAGCTCCTGGCTCCTGGACCTCACGGCGCAGGCGCTCGCCGAGAACCCGACCCTCTCGGCCTACACCGGCGTCGTCGCGGACTCCGGCGAGGGGCGCTGGACGATCATGGCGGCGCTCGAGGAAGCCGTTCCCTGCGACGTCCTCGCCGCCTCCCTCTTCGCGCGCTTCCGCTCGCGCCGGGAGCACACCTTCGCGGAGAAGGTGCTCTCGGCGATGCGCCACAAGTTCGGCGGCCACGTCGAGCAGCCGACGGGCGGCTGAGAGCGGGTCCGGCGGAACATTTCATGGCCGAGACGACCACGCTCCGCGAGCATATTCAGGGCTCGGCAGCGCCTGATGCGACCGATCTCGTGGTGCTCCTCACCCAGCTCGCGGTTGCCGGCAAGCTCGTCGCGCGCGAGCTCGCCTGCGCCGCGCTCGTCGGCCAGCTCGGCCCGACCGGCATCACGAACGTCCAGGGCGAAGCCGTCAAGAAGCTGGACGCGTGGGCGAACGACGTGGTCGTGCGCGCGCTCGAGGAGACGGGGCTCGTGAGCGCGCTCGTCTCCGAGGAGTTGGACGAGCCGCGTCGCCCCGCGACGCGGGGCGGTCGCGTCCGATACGTCGTCTGCATCGACCCCGTCGACGGGTCGTCGAACCTGGATGTCAACGGGATCGTCGGGACCATCTTCTCGATCCGGCGGAGCGCGGCGGCGGGAGACGACACGCGACAGCCGGGCACGGCGCAAGTCGCGGCCGGCTACATCATGTACGGGCCCGCCACGCTCATGGTGCTGACGACCGGCGCCGGCGTCGACGGGTTCACGCTCGATCCGACCAGCGGCGAGTTCGTCCGCTCGCACCACCGGATCCGGATCCCCACGCGGGGCCGCATCTACAGCGTGAACGAGGGCAACTTCGCCAAGTGGGAGCCGGGCGTGCAGCGCTACATCCGCCACCTTCGCACGCCGGACGTGCCGACGGGCCGGCCTTACACGGCGCGTTACGTCGGCTCGCTCGTCGCCGACTTTCACCGCACACTGCTCGAAGGCGGGATCTATCTCTACCCGCCCGAGGCGAGCCGAGCTTCGGGAAAGCTCCGCCTCCAGTACGAGGCGGCGCCCATGGCCTTCCTCGCCGAGCAGGCGGGTGGCCGCGCGAGCACCGGACACGAGCGGATCATGACGATCGACCCGGCCACGCCGCACGCGCGGGTGCCGCTCGTCATCGGGAGTCCCGACGACGTGGCGATGGCGGAAGACTTCATCGGAGGACGGCAATGACGACGGAGCGGGTGAGCGAGATCCTGAGCTGGTACGGCAGCGACAACCCCGGGACGCTGACGAACCTCGCGCGCCTTCTGACCCACGGCGCGCTCGCGGGCACCGGGCGCCTCGTGATCCTGCCGGTGGATCAGGGGTTCGAGCACGGGCCGGGACGGTCCTTCGCGATGAACGCGCCAGCGTACGACCCGCGCTACCACTTCGAGCTTGCGATCGAGGCGGGGTGCAACGCCTACGCCGCGCCCCTCGGCTTCCTCGAGGCGGGGGCGCGCCAGTTCGCGGGCCGGGTGCCGTTGATCTTGAAGCTCAGCAACCACGACGTGCTGCTCGAGGAGCGCGACCCCGCGCAGGCGCTCACGGGCAGCGTCGGGGACGCCGTGCGCCTCGGCTGCGTCGGCATCGGCTTCACGATCTATCCCGGGTCCGAGCATCGGCTGACGATGTATGGCCAGCTTCGCGCCCTCGCCGAGGAGGCGAAGGCGCACGGTCTCGCCGTGGTCGTATGGTCGTACCCGCGCGGCTCGGGGCTCTCCAAGGAAGGCGAGACGGCGATCGACGTCACGGCGTACGCTGGCCACATCGCCGCCCAGCTCGGCGCCCACGTCATCAAGGTGAAGCTGCCCTCGGCGCACGTCGAACAGGCCGCGGCGAAGAAGGTCTACGAGAAGGAGGGGGTCCCCCTCGGGACGCTCGCCGAACGCGTGCGCCACGTCGTCCAGGCCGCCTTCGACGGGCGGCGGATCGTGATCTTCTCGGGTGGGGCCGCCGACACCGACGAGACGGTGTTCGAGCAGGTCCGGGCGATCCGCGACGGCGGGGGCTTCGGCTCGATCATCGGGCGCAACTCGTTCCAGCGGCGGAAGCCCGACGCCCTGCGGTTCCTCAAGACGGTCATGGACATCTACGCCGGGGCCAAGAAGTAGTGCTCCTCGCCGGCGACGTCGGCGGGACCAAGACGGCGCTCGCCCTGTTCGACCGCCGCGACGGCGCGCTCGTGCTCGAGCGCGAGACGGAGCTCTCGAGCCGTGAGTTTCCGTCGCTCGAGGACGCCGTGGCGCGCTTCCTCGCCTCCCCTCGGCGACTCAGGATCGATGCCGCCTGCTTCGGCGTCGCCGGACCCGTCGTCGACGGGCGGAGCGTCACGACCAATCTCCCCTGGCAGATCGACGAGGCGACGCTCCGCGCGCGCATCCCCGCGCGACGGGTGCGGCTGCTCAACGACCTCGAGGCGACGGGCTACGGGGTGCTCACGCTCCCCCCGACGGCGCTCGCTCCGCTCCAGCCCGGCACCCGGCGGCGGGGTACCGTGGCGCTGATCGCCGCGGGCACGGGGCTGGGGGAGGCGCTCCTCATCTGGGACGGCCAGCGCCACCTCGTGGTCGCCTCCGAGGGCGGGCACGCCGATTTCGCGCCCCGCACCGACCTCGAGGTGGAGCTGCTCCGCTTCCTCCGCAAGGAGTTCGGCCGCGTGAGCTGCGAGCGTGTGCTCTCGGGGCCGGGTCTCTTCAACATTTACCGGTTTCTCCGCGACACCGGCGACGTGCCGGAACCGTCGTGGCTCGGCGACCGGATCGCGCGCGGCGATCCGAGCGCCGTCGTGTCCGAGGTCGGGCTGGCCGGCGCCCATCCGCTCTGCGTCCAGGCGCTCGACCTCTTTAGCGCGGTCTACGGCGCGGAGGCGGGCAACCTCGCCCTCAAAGCCCTGGCGGTGGGCGGCGTCTACCTCGGTGGCGGGATCGCGCCGAAGCTCAGCGCGAAGCTCGCCGACGGGGCGTTCGTGGCCGCGTTCTGCGACAAGGGACGGTTCGCGGAGTTGATGGCGTCGATCCCGGTCTGGCTCGTGCTCGAGCCGCGCGCGGCGCTCCTCGGCGCCGCCCACGTCGCCCGGACGCTCCTCTCGGAGACCACCACGCGGACAACGCGAGTCGGAGGCAATCGATGATCGATCGCTACGACCTCCTCGTCATCGGTGGCGGCGCGGCCGGCATCAACGCCCTGAAGCAGGGCGTGAAGCTCGGCGCCCGCGTGGCGCTCGTGGAGTCGGGGCCGCTCGGAGGTACCTGCATCAACCGTGGGTGAATTCCCAAAAAGACCTTGGTAAGGTCTGGGCGGATTCACCGGCTGGTCAAGGAGGCGGGGGCCTTCGGCACGCGGACGGGTCCGGACGTCGCGCTCGACTGGGACACGATCGTCCGGCGCCAGCACGCGATCGTCCGCGAGCTCCAGCCGCCCGCTGCGGCCTTCGAGAAGTCGGGGGCGAAGGTCTACCTCGGCGAGGCGCGCTTCGTCAACGCGCACACGGTCCAGGCCGACGGTCGGCAGATCCAGGGCGACAAGATCGTCATCGCCGCGGGCTCCGAGCCGGTCGTGCCGCCGGTTCCGGGGTGCGGGCTCGCGATCACCTCCGACGATCTCCTGTTCCTGCCGCAGTTTCCTCAGAGCCTCGTGCTCGTCGGCGGCGGCGTGATCGGCCTCGAGATGGCGGGAGCGTTCAGCGACCTGGGCTCCACCGTCACCGTGATCGCCCGCGATCCCGAGGTTCTCCCGGCGCTCGACGGCGATGTCGCGGCGTACATCAGGAAAACGCTGGAGGGCCGCGGGGTGACGTTTCACCTCGGCGCGACCCTCGAGCGGCTCTCGGGCGCGCGGGGCGCGATCACCGCTCACGTCACGCGCGACGGCGCGCCGCTCGCCGTCACCGCGCAGCAGGTCTGCCTGGCGATCGGACGCCGCTACACTCCGCGACGCACCGGGACCGATGCGATCGGGCTGGAGCACGGCCCGCTGGGGCTCAAGGTCGACGCGTACCTCCGGACGACGCTGCCCCACGTCTACGCCGCGGGCGACGCGGCGGGCAACGTGCAGCTCACACCCACCGCCGCCTACGAGGGGAAGACCGCGGCGCTCAACGCGCTCCGCGGCAACGTCGAAACCGTGGAGTACACGGTCGTCCCGCAGACGATCTTCACGACGCCCGAGGTCGCGCGCGTCGGGCTCACGCACGCCGAGGCCATGCGCCGCGGGGTCAAGTGTCACGTCGCCCGGCATGACATCACGGGCGCGTCGAACGGGCGGGCGACCGGTGAGGACGGGGGCTACCTCAAGCTCGTCTTCGACAGCGCGACCGAGAAGGTTCTGGGCGTCCAGATGGTGTCCTGGGCGGCGGCGGAGCTGATCCAGCTCGCCGCCCTCGCGATTCGCACGGGTGCCAACGCTAGCCTCCTGTCGAGCCAGCTGGCGATCCACCCGAGCCACGGCGAGCGGTTGATCAAATTCTTCGGGCACGATCACCACGAGGTCTGCGCGCCCGAGTAGATAATCGGAGGGGGCCTCGGTGGCCCCCTCCGAGACCTCCCCCAAGATTCGGTTGCGGCGGCAAAGCCGCCGCTCGAAGGCCGGCGGAGCCGCCGCTCGAATCGGCTAAACTACGGGCACGCCCGCCGCGTCGCCCTCGGGGCGACGGGTGAAGCCGCGGCGCTGCGGCCAGCGCCGGAAGTCGGGGAAGTGGCCCCCGAGCCATCGCCGCGGATAGCCGCCGGAGTAACGTCCGGCCGGCGGGCTCGCCTCATGCCCGGCCCTCCAGCGCGCGCTGGAGCTGGTCCAGATGGTTGTCGTCGTGCCACGCGATCACGGCCACCCAGTCGCCGATCGTCATCCGGCCGCGCACGGCGTGGAGCCCGCCCCGCTGCCAGTCGGACGGGCCGAGCTTCCGTAGAAAGGCGAGCGACTCCGCTCGCCGCTTGCGGAACGCGTCGAGCGCGCGCTCGACGTCGCACCGGAGGTACTGGCGGTCCTCGGCCCAGCGATCGGCGAGGTCGGGGGCCGGGGGAAGGAGCTTCGGCTCGTCCTCGGAGAGGATCAGCTGGAAGCGGCCCATGAAGACTTCCTCGGTGTCCCGGAGGTGGCAGACGACCTCCTTGGCCGCCCAGCTCTTCGGGTCGGGCCGGCGTGACAGCGCGGCCTCACGCTGGCCCTTGATCGCCGCGGCGAGGTCGTCGGCCGTTCGCTCCATCCGTTCCAGGTTCGTCTCGGGCGGGAGCTTCAGGCGGTCCTCGATCGTCACCATGACGGCTCTCCTCTCGGGCACGAGCTGGTAGAAGAGGCTCGACTCGCGCTTGTAGAAGCCCTCCGTGTGGAACGAGTCCTTGAGGCGAAGTCCCGTGTAGTCCACGTGATGCCCCACCTCGTGGAGTAGGGTCCGGAGGAACGTGCGGAACGCGACCACGCGCTTCTGCTTGGCCGTCCGCATCCAGAGCTGGATCTTCGGCGGCTTGCCGCGCTCGTTGGTGTAGAGGCCGTGGAGCTCGCCCCAGCGTGCGTGGGGTCGCGCCGCCAGCACCTCGACCCCGACCGGCGGCAAGCCCATGGCGTCGGTGAGCCCGCGGATCAGCGCCCGGCTGGCCTCGTGGGTCGCCGCGCGGTCTTCGGACCGCAACGCCGTCCCGAGGGCCGCGACGCGTGGATGGAGGTCGGCCGGCCGTGGCAGGCGGATCTCCGTGATCGCGTCGCTCTTCCGGTAGATCGCCTGCTGCGCGCGCGTGAGCCGGGCGTAATACGCGAACCGCACCGCGCCTACGTGCCCGAGAAGCGAGGCTTGCGCTTCTCGAGGAACGCCTTCGCGCCCTCGACGCGATCCTCGGTGGTGCGGAGCAGCGTCGCCAGGTCGTTCTCGAGGCGGAGCCCGTCGGCGAGCGGCAGCTCGAGCCCTTTGACGACCGCCTCTTTGGCGTAACGGAGCGCCACCGGCGCCTTCTCGGCGAGGGCGCGCGCGAGCTCCTGCGCCGACGCGAGGACGCCCGCCGCGGGCGCGACGCGCTCGACGAGCCCGAGGGAAAGCGCCTCGCGCGCGTCGATGCGCGCACCGGTCAGGATCATCTCGAGCGCCTTGCCCCGGCCGATCAGGCGCGGGAGCCGCTGCGTCCCGCCGCCGCCCGGGATGATCGCGAGGTTGATCTCGGTCAGGCCGAGCTGCGCGTCCTCCGAGGCGACCCGGAGATCGCACGCGAGCGCCAGCTCGAGCCCGCCGCCCAGCGCGTAGCCCCGGATCGCGGCGACGATCGGCTGGGGGCAGCGGTCCATGGCCGCGCGGAAATCCACCCGTCGCCGGCTCTCGCGGAAGCGGACGGGCACCTGCGGCTCGACGAACTCGCGGATGTCGGCGCCCGCGGAGAAGGCGCGCTCGCCCGCGCCCGTGACGACGACGACGCGCACGGCGTCGCTCGTGGCCACCTCGCCGAAGCAGCGCGTCAGCTCCTGGCGCATCCGCTCGTTCATCGCGTTGTGGACCTCGGGCCGGTTGAGCGTGACGGTCGCGACACCGTCGGCCACGTCGTAGAGGAGCGTCTCGTAGGTCATCGGCGCGGGCCTCCCAGCACGCGGCGCGCGCGGAGCGCCGCGATCTCGGCGTCCGTGTAGCCGAGCTCACACAGGATCTCGTCGGTGTGCTGGCCGAGCGTGGGTGGCGGGCCCGGATCCCGCGTCGGCGTCTCGGTGAAGGCGATGGGCTGACCCACCAGGCGGAGGCGGCCGACCTCGGGATGCTCGTACTCGTGCACCAGGTCGTGGTGGCGTACCGCCGGGTCCTCGAAGAAGTCGAGCAGGGGCTGCACGGGCGCCGCCGGGATGTCGTGGGCGGCCAGGAGCTCGAGCCACTCGGTGCGGGGCTTCTCGCGGAACCGCGCCTCGAGGATCGGCAGGAGGTCCGCGTTGTTCTGGACGCGCAGGAGCCAGGAGCCGAAGCGCGGATCGTCGGCGACGCGCTCGAGGCCGAGCGCCTTCGTGAGCTTGACCCAGAAGGACTGGTTGCCGACCGCGAGGAAGAACCACTGGCCGTCGCCCGCCTGGTAGAGGCGGTAGGTCGGGTTGTCGCGGACCAGCGAGGGCTTGCCCGGGTAGTCGACGGCGACACCCGACTGGAGCGCCAGCACGCCCCGCAGGAGCGAGGTCTCGACGCGCTGGCCCCGCCCGGTGCGCTCGCGCGTGAAGAGTGCCGCGAGGATGGCCTGGGTCGCCAGCGCGGCCGTGTAGTAGTCGGTCGGCGCCGTGCGGAGGTACTGGGGCGGCCCGCCGAAGCCCTGGAGCGTCATGAGGCCGCCGAGCGCCTGGAAGATCGGATCGAAGCCCGGACGCTCCGCGCCGGGGCCGGTGGAGCCGAACGCGGTGACCGAGCAGTAGACGAGGCGCGGGTTGAGCGCGGCGAACCGCGTCCAGCCGACGCCAAGGCGCTCGGCGACACCGGGCCGCATGTTCTCCATGAACACGTCGCCGCCCGTGGCGAGCCGCTCGACGATCGCCCGGCCCTCCGGGGTCTTGAGGTCCACGCTGATCGAGCGCTTGCCGCGGTTCCACCCGAAGAACCCCGGCAGCTCACGGAACGCGTCGCCCTCGGGGGACTCCACCTTGACGACGTCGGCGCCCATGTCGGCGAGCTGCATCGCGGCGTACGAGCCGGCGATGTAGCTCGTGAGATCGACGACGCGGATGCCGTCGAGCGGCGGTCCCTGCGCGGTCACGGGGAGCGGCGCGTGTCTCCCGCGGCCTACGCGGCGACCCGCCGGACGATCAGCTCGCGGTGGTGGTCGGCGTCCCCGTACATCGCCTCGAGCGCTTTCGCGCGCTTGAAGTAGAGGTGCAGGTCGTACTCCCAGGTGAACCCGATGCCGCCGTGCACCTGGATCGCCTCGCCGCAGACACGGCGCGCGGCGTCGCCGACATACGCCTTGGCGACCGACGCCGCGAGCTCCGCGTCCTCCGCCCTCGCGTCGAGGGCCCACGCGGAGTAGTAGACGGCGGCGTGCGAGTTCTCGACCTCCAGGAGCATCTCGGCGCACTTGTGGCGGATCGCCTGGAAGGAGCCGATCGGCTGCCCGAACTGCTCGCGCACCTTCGCGTAGCCGACGGCCATGTCCAGGCACCGCCGCGCGGCCCCGAGCATCTCCGCCGCCGCGCCCACGGCCCCTCGCCGCAGGAGGCCCGCCAGCAGCGCGTCCGCCTGGCCGGGAGCGCCGAGGACGGCGTCGCCCCCCACGGGCGTGGCGTCCAGCGTGACGGTCACGAGACGGGTCGTCCCATCCATCACCTGCGCCGGCTCGAGGGTGAGCCCCGCGGCTGCCGGGTCCACGAGAAAGAGCGTGAGCCCGTCGGGCGTCCGCGCGGGCACGAGGAGCACGTCGGCGACATGGGCCCAGGGGACGAACCGCTTCGTGCCCGAGAGCGTCCAGCCCGTCGCGCTCTTCTCCGCGCGGGTCCGCGTCCCCTCGGGGCGCCAGTCGAGGTCGGCGTCGAGGAGGGCGAGCGTCGCCCGCGCCTCGCCGGTGGCGATCGCGGACAGCCAGCGCGTGCGCTGCGCGTTCGTGCCTGCCTCCTCGATCGCCCGGGCGGCGAGGACCGTCGGCAGGTACGGGCCCGGCAGGGCGGCGTGCCCCATCTCTTCAAGGAGGATCGCGGTCTCGACCATGCCGAGCCCGCTTCCGCCGTGCGCCTCCGGCAGGGACAGCCCGAGCCAGCCGAGCTCCCCCATCTCTTTCCACAAGGCCTCGCTCTCGCCACGCGGGTCGTCCCAGAGGAGACGCACGGTCGCGGGCTTCATGTGCTCGTCGAGGAACGCGCGCGCGGAGTTCTTCAGCAGCTGCTGATCGGAGCTGAACGAGAAATTCATCGCGTCACGCCTTCAGGCGGTCGGCGCGCACTTCCTTGGGCAGGCCGAGCACACGCTCGCCGATGATGTTCTTCTGGATCTCGGAGGAGCCCGAGTAGATCGTCCCCGCGCGCGACCACAGGAACGCGGTCGCCCACGTGCCGGGCTCGCCGGAGGACGTGTCGATCTCCTCGAACTCCTCGCGTGCCGTGACGAGCTGGCCCCACGGCCCGAGGATCTCGAGCGCCGCCTCGTAGTAGCGCTTCTCGAACTCCGTGTACGAGAGTTTGGTGATCGACGACGCCGCGCCGGGCGACTCGCCGCGGTCGAGCGCCGAGAGCACGCGAAGCCCCGCGTAGCGCTGGACCTCGAGGTCGGCGTAGATCTTCCCGATCTTGGCGCGGACGACGGGGTCCTCGATGAGCGGCCGGCCGCCACGCCTGAGCTCCTTCGCCGCGCGCACGAGCTGGCTGAAGGCGATCGCGTAGCGCGTGACGCGCCCGAGCGAGTTCGAGCCGCGCTCGAAGCCGAGCGTGGTCTGCGCGATTTCCCATCCCTGGTTCAGGGTGCCGATCAGGTCGCGCCGCTCGGCCCGGGCGTCGGTCATGAAGACCTCGGAGAAGAGCGAGGAGCCGGTGATCTGCTTGAGCGGGCGGACCTCGACGCCCGGCTGGCGCATGTTGAGGAGGAAGCACGAGATGCCCTTGTGCTTGGGCGCCTTCGAGTCGGTGCGGGCGAGGAGGATCCCCCAGTCGGCGATCGGCCCGCTGGAGGTCCAGATCTTCTGACCGTTGACGAGGAAGTGGTCGCCCCGGTCCTCGGCGCGCGTCTTGAGGCTCGCGAGGTCCGAGCCCGCGTTGGGCTCGGAGTAGAGCTGGCACCAGATCTCCTCGGCCGTGAGCATCTTCTTCAGGTAGCGCCCCTTCTGCCAGTCGGTGCCGTGGACGATGATCGTCGGCCCGATGAACCCGATCCCGAGCCCGTTGATGGCGGGCGGCGCGTTGACCCGCGCCATCTCGTCCTGGACGATCGCTTGCTGCATCGGCGAGGCGCCCCAGCCCCCGTACTCCTTCGGCCACAGCACGCCGACGTAGCCCGCCTCGTAGAGCTTCCGGTGCCAGGCCTTGCGCTCGTCGAGCGTCTTCAGATCGTCCGTGGGGACGTTGGCCTCGAGCCAGCGCCGGGCCTTCTCCCGGAACGCGCGGTCCTCGGGGGAATAGGTCAGGTCCATGATCCGCCTCCTCGCGGGAATGCCCGTTTCTAGCACGTGCGTGGAGGCGAAGCAACGGGCCGCCAGCGAGCGCCCGCCCGCGCTTGACAATCCCAACGGCGCAGCGCAGTGTGGCGCGCGATCGCGCCGCCGGCGGTCGCGGACCCGCGCCGTCGAAGGGAGCCTGCGTGTGGACGATATCGTGATCCGGGGCGGACAGGTCGTCGACGGGAGCGGCGCCCCCGGCCGGGTCGCCGACGTCGTCATCCGTGACGGACGTGTCGCCGCGATCGAACCCGGCCATGTCGGGCCGGCCCGCCGTGTCTTCGACGCTCGTGGGCGCGTCGTCAGCCCGGGATTCGTCGACGTCAAGACCCATTCGGACTGGACGCTCCCGCTGAACCCGCGGGCAGAGAGTAAGGTTCGGCAGGGCGTGACGACGGAGGTGATCGGGCACTGCGGCTTCTCCGTCGCGCCGGTGCTGCCTGGCCGGGTGGAGCTGCTCCGCGACTACCTGGCGCCCTCCGCGCCCTGGCTTCCGTTCCGGGAGACGACCTTCGCGGAGTACATGGACGCGTTTCCCGCCACCTCCGTGAACACGGTCATGCTGGTTGGCCACAACACGCTCCGACTGATGGCGATGGGCATGGCGAATCGCCCACCGACGGCCGACGAGATGACGCTGATGCGGCGGATGCTCGAGGAGGCGCTGGCGGCGGGCGCGCTCGGTCTCTCGTCGGGCCTGTTCACCGCGCCGGGGTGCTTCGCCGGGGCCGAGGAGATGGTGAGTCTGGCGCACGTCCTGCGCCGGTACGGAGCCTCGTACGCGACGCACGTCCGCGACGAGGCCAGACGCGTGTTCGAGGCCGTGCGCGAGGCGATCGCGATCGCTGAAACGTGCGGGGTTCACGTCGAGATCGTCCACCTAAAGCTTTCGGGAACGGACGGCTGGGGCGGCGCCGCGCGCCTGCTCGCCGAGATCGAGACGGCGCGGCAGCGCGGGGTGCCGGTCGACTGTGATCAGTATCCGTATACGACCGCCAGCAACCCGCTCCGCAACCTCCTGCCGACGTGGGTTCAGGAGGGCGGCGTGGACGCCATGCTCGCCCGTCTCGGCCGGCCGGACGTGCGAGCCCGTGCGCGGGAGGACATCGCCGCCGACGGGCTCGGGAGCTGGGGACGGATTCCATCGTGGGACGCGGTCCGCGTCGCCGTCTCTCCCCATCGGCCTGAATGCGAGGGCCGCACCCTCGGCGACATCGCCCGCAGCCGGTCTTTCGATGGGGTCGATGCCGTGTGTGACTTCTTGATCGCCGACCGTGGCGCGACCCGGGTCCTCATCGCCTCGATGGCGGAGGAGGACGTCAGAGAGCTGCTCCGCTCGCCGATGGTCCTGGTCGGCTCGGATGGGTATGCCGTCGCGCCGTACGGGGTGACCGGCCAGGGCAAGCCGCATCCGCGCTGCTATGGCACGTTCCCGCGGGTCCTGGGGCAGTACGTGCGCGAGCTGCGATTGCTGACGCTGCCCCAGGCGATCCATAAAATGACGGGCGGGCCGGCGGCGGCCATCGGTCTCGTCGCCCGGGGCCTCCTCCGGGCGGGGTACCGGGCGGACGTCACGGTGTTCGACCCGGAGACCGTCGCCGAGCGGGCCACGTTCGATGAGCCTCACCAGTATCCGGTCGGGATCGTGACGGTGATCGTCAACGGCGTCCCCGTCGTGGACGGCGGCGAGCACACCGGAGCGTTGCCCGGACAGGTCCTGCGTCGCCGATCGGGTGGCGTGGGATGAGGCGGCGCTAGGGCGCCGGCAGCCGGTAGATCGCGGTATGCAGGATGTGGGTGACGGGGCGAGAACGCTCGCCGGCGACGATCACCAGGTCGAGCTCGACGAACTCGCGTCCCTTCTTTTCGAAGAGCGAGCGGACCCGGCCCCGCGTCGCGAGGGTCTCGCCGACGCGCGCCCCGGACAGGTGGCGCACCACGCTCCCGACGTGGATCCACGGGCTCAGCGTCACGTTCTTGTCGAGGGCGCGGTTGGCCTGGTCGAGGAAGAAGCCGGGGTGGACGAAGCCGCGCGCGCCGCGGTAGAGCCCGAGCGCGTCGCCGACCTTCTCCAGATACTCGCCGGCGCGCGCGTCGTCGTAGGTGGTGACCGGTGTGCCGAGCGCGGCGAGGCCGTCGAGGTGGGGGCGCGTGGCGGCGGGCCGCTCGGCGGGCAGCGGCGCCATCGGATAGAGCGCGAGGTTCACGGGGACCGGCGAGCCCGCCGGCAGGGTCGCCGTCAGCGTGGCGCACTCGCCCGCCGCGGCCGTCGACGCCACGAGCGTGGCGGTCACGCCCTTGGCGTCACGCCCGACGACCGTCCCGGCGACGGTGAGCTCTTCGCCGTCGAGCACCGGCTCCACGAACCTGACGGCGGCCGTGCCGCGCTCGAGCCAGGCCGCGCCGAACGCCGCGACGAGCGGATGGGTCAGGTAGGCGTAGACGGTCACGCCCGGCACCAGCCCGCCGCGGAACCCGTACTGACGCGCCACGGCGTCGTCGTGGATCTTGTTCTCCGGGCTCTCTGCGGTGTTCCGCGCCTTGACGCGGTACTCGGGCAGCGTCACGGAAGCGTCGAGATCAGCTTCCGGTACTCCGCCTCGGTGAACGCCTTCATCGTCGTCGTGCGGACGTTGCCGCCCGCGGAGAGCATGAGGATGAACTTCGCGGCCGTCTCGTCGCTCGGGGCCTCCATGACCGTGACGATGTCGTGGGCGCCCATCGTCAGATAGAACTGCTTCAGCTCGCCGCCCATGTCCTTCAGCATCTTCTTGGCGGCGTCGAGGCGCTTGGGGCCGTCCTTGATGTTCCGGATCCCCTGATCGCTGTAGTTGACGAGGGCGATGTAGGTCGGCATGGAGACCTCCTTCGTTCCGCGGTCGTGCCGGGTGGCCAAGTATATAATCAATGCCCGTTATGATGCGTAGCCTCCTGATCGCCCTCGCGGTGGTCGTCATCGTCGTCGTCGGCATCCTCGCCTGGGCGGTGTCCGTCAACAACCAGCTCGTCGTGGCCGAGCAGAACGTCAACGAGAAGTGGGCGCAGGTGCAAAACGTCTACCAGCGCCGCGCCGACCTCGTCCCGAACCTCGTCGAGACCGTGAAGGGCTTCGCGGCTCAGGAGCGGACGGTCCTGGAGGAGGTGACGCGGGCGCGCGCGAGCGCCAGCTCCATCCAGCTCACGCCCCAGGCCCTCGGCGATCCCAAGGCGCTCGAGCGGTTCCAAGCCGCTCAGAACCAGCTCTCGGGCGCCTTGAGTCGTCTCCTGGTGACCGTCGAGCGCTACCCCGATCTCAAGTCGAACGCGAACTTCCTCGCGCTCCAGACCCAGCTCGAGGGCACGGAGAACCGCATCACCGTGGAGCGGCGACGCTTCAACGAGGCGGTGCGCGACTACAACACGCGCCTGCGCCTGTTCCCCGGCTCCGTCGTCGCGTCCCTCGGAGGCTACCAGGCCAAGGCCTTCTTCGAGGCCACGGGGGACGCGGCGACCGCGCCCAAGGTGAAGTTCTAGCCTGCTGCTGCCGGCACTCCTCGCCGTCGCCCTCGCGCTCCCACCCGCTCCCGGCGCCCGCGTGAACGATTACGCGGGGCTGCTCGCGGCTCCCGAGCGCGCGCGGCTCGAGGCGAAGCTCGCCCGATACGAGCGCGCCACGGGTACCCAGATGGCGATCGCGATCTTCCGCTCGCTCGAGGGCGAGAGCCTCGAGGACGTCACCAACCGGCTCTTCCAGCAGTGGCGGCTCGGCCAGAAGGGGCTCGACAACGGCGTGCTCCTCGTGGTCTTCGCTGAGGACCGGAAGCTGCGCTTCGAGATCGGCTACGGTCTCGAGGCGGTCGTGCCCGATGCCGCCGCCGGCCAGATCATCCGCCAGATCGTCGCGCCGAGTTTCAAGGAGCGGCGCTACGCCGCCGGGCTCGAGGCCGCGGCGGACGCGGTCTACGCCCGGATCGCGTCGGGCGGGCCGTCGTCGCCGGCCGAGTTCGAGCGTCAGGCCGAGGGCTTTCGGCGTCGGCAGCGGGAGAGCGAGCGGGCCGCCGACCTCTACGCGCTCCTCTTTCTCGGGCTCACGGCGGTCACGATCGGCGGCATCGCGCTCCAGGCCACGCGTCAGCGTGGCGGCTACTCGGCCGGGCGCGGCGGCCGGTGGTACGCCTCAGGCCCCGTCTATTGGGGCGGCGGCGGGGGACGCTGGGGCGGTGGCGGGGGCGACGGCGGCTTCTCGGGCGGCGGGGGCGCGTCGGGCGGCGGTGGCGCGAGCGGAGACTGGTAGGGCCATGGCGAAGCGCCCCAGGTGGACGCGGCGGCTCCTCGGCGAGCCGGACTTCGACGCGATCGGCGCCGCGATCAAGGCCGCCGAGACGCGGACATCGGCCGAGATCCGGGTGCATCTGGAGCGCCGGCTGCCGCGCCGCTTCTTCGGCAAGCCCGTGGACGCCCTCGAGCGGGCGCGGAGGCTCTTCACGAGGCTCGGCATGCACCGCACGGTCGAGCGGCACGGCGTGCTCCTCTACCTCGCGATCGAGGACAGGAAGCTTGCCGTCGTGGGCGACGTGGGAATCCACGGTCGCGTCGGCGACCGCCACTGGCACCGGGTGCGCGACAGGATGATCGAGCGGCTCCGCGCGGGGGCGCCCCGGGAGGCGCTCGTCGGCGCGATCGAGGAGATCGGGCGTGAGCTCGCCACGCACTATCCGCGCCGGCCGGGCGACACGAACGAGCTCGGCGACGAGGTGAGCGTGTCGTGATCCGGGCGTAAGCTTTGGCTATGCGACGCACCATCGCCGCACTACTCGTCCTGCTGGCGCTCCCCGTGGCGGCCGACGCCCAGATGGCACCGGCCCCGAGTCAGGCGCCGCTCGAGATCAGGAAACGGGAGAGCCCGCCGGAGTCGAAGCTCGGGCGCCTCGTCGTCCCGCCGGCGCCTCAGTCGGAGGACGCCGTCCGTGACGCCGAGCGCGGTGTCGCCGACCTCGAGCGCGTCGATCGCGACCGAAGGGCGCTCCGCGAGCAAGCTCCACCCCTGCTGCGGCGCCCGGACCTCGGGTACGACGTCCAGAGCGGCATCCAGCAGAGGAACCTCAGGCGCGCGCTTCCGCGCTGATCGCCTCGCTCAGCAGGAACTCCTGGGCGGCGGCCAGGCCGGCGCCGAGCCGCACGGGCACGCCGAAGTCCTTCAGCATCATCTCGACCCCCGCGAGCCCGCCGAGCAGGTCGAGCTCGTTGAGGCTCCCGAGGTGGCCGATGCGGAACACCTTGCCACGGACCGCGCCGAGCCCGACACCGAGGGATAGATCGAGCCGTCGGTGGGCGTGGCGGACGAACTCGTCGGAGTCGAACCCCGGTGGCATGACGACCGCGGTGAGCGTGTGCGAGTACTCGGCGGGGTTCCGGCAGAGGAGCGCGAGCCCCAGCGCGCTCACCGCGCGCCGGCAGGCCTCGGCGAGCCGCGCGTGGCGGGCGAAGACGCGCGGCAGCCCCTCTTCGTCGAGCATCCGGAGCGCCTCCTCGAGACCGAAGAGGAGCAGCGTCGCCGGGGTATAGGGGAACTCGCCGCGACGGTTCCGCTCGAGGACGGGTCGCCAGTCCCAGTACGAGCGCGGGCAGCGCGCCTTGTCGCTCGCCGTGAGCGCCTTCTCGCTGACCGCGAGGATCGCCATCCCTGGCGGCAGCATGAGCCCCTTCTGCGGTCCCGTGAGCGCGACGTCCACTCCCCAGTCGTCGAACCGAAGGTCGATCGACGCCAGCGACGACACGGTATCCACGAGGAGGAGGGCCGGGTGCTGGGCGCGGTCGAGCGCGGCGCGCACGGCGGCGACGTTCGACGTGACGCCGGTGGAGGTCTCGTTGTGGACGACGAGGAGCGCCTTGAGCTGGTGAGCCGCGTCGGCGCGAAGCCGCCGCTCGACCTCGTCGGCGGGCGCGCCGTCGCCGTAGGGGACCTCGACGCGCTCGCACTCGACGCCGTACGCCTCGGCCGTCCGCGCGAAGCCCGTCGAGAAGTGACCGTTGATGCACGCGAGCACGCGATCGCCGGGCGACAGCGTGTTCACGATCGCCGCCTCCCACGCGCCGGTGCCCGAGCCCGGATAGAGGACGATGCGCCCCGTCCGCGTCTGGAAGACGCGCTTGAGCCCGTCGAGGCACGCCTCGACGAGCGCTGCGAACCTGGGGCCGCGGTGGTCGATGATCGGCTGCGACATGGCCCGCACGATCCGCTCGGGCACCAGCGTCGGGCCCGGGATCTGCAGAAACGGCCGTCCCGGCATGGCCAGAGTCTAGCATGCAGCAGAAAGCCCCACCTCAACCGACCTCAGCCGACGTAAACATATGTCAATCCGAGCTTCACGCTCAGGACGAGGCACCCTCAGATCAGTCCAAATCTGGGCAGGTAGGAACCAAGAGTGGAACCAAGCGGGGCAGCCGTTGAGACACGCCAAGACCCTGACCCCGTGCGTCAATTACCGGGAAGCGGAAAATGAAAACACCCCGAAGCTCTTGCTCTGAAATATCCCGGCTGCGGTTAGAAGCATGGAGCATCCGAGCGAGAGAAGAAATACCAGAGCGGGAAGAAACACGCGCCAGTCGGCCACGTTAGCCCCTATGGACGCTCTTTTCTCATCAGCAGTCGGTCTACGTGGACCCGATCGAGCCAGAATACCAACGCGACGATTCCCTGGTGTGTGTTCTCTGCCTCTCTTGGCGGGACGCTCATTTCGAGCGGCATCGGGACAAAGGATAGGTCTCTCGCCCCATAGTCGGAATTCTGAAAGTCCATTGAGGCTTGACCGAACCGAGAGGCGCGGCGGAGGATAGACGCAAACTCCTTGTCGTTTGGTTGTCTCATCACATCGCGCTTGATGCGTCCCGCACAGGACACAAGACGGTCTATCCTGCAGACGCGCCGGTGCTCTGGACTGAGAATCTTGAGCATGAGGTAGGCCCCTTTCTGACAAACAGAAAGCGCGTCCCGCGCCCAAGTCGAAATGCGGAGCAAGGGGAGCCTCATGAGCGCAAGGGTAACCCCAATACTTGCGTGAAGTGAATAGTCCCGCGTCTTTGTGGGCTCGCGCAACGGCCCTTCTTTTTCTCGCGTGCTATAGACCCCTCTCCGTGTACGGTAGACCTATGGGTGCGCGAACAGCACGGAGAAGTCCTTCGAGTAAGGGCGCTCTGGTCAGGGGCGTTTCCAAACGTCTACCGCTTGAACTCCTGGATGAACCGACGTTCCAACAGGGGCTGCAAGAGATCACACGCGGCTATTCCGGACTTTATTTTTTGTACAAACGAACGCGGCTCTATTACATCGGTCTAGCAAGGAACCTCTATTGGCGGCTCGTCGGACACAGCAAGGACAAACACCGGGGCAAATGGGATAGCTTCGCGATCTTCCGAGTTGGTCGAGTACGCTATCTCAAGGATATTGAGTCGCTTCTCCTTCGCGCGGCGCGTCCGCCCGGGAATTCTGTGGGTGGCCACTTTCATCGCGATGGCGATCTGACGAAGGTGCTCAAGAAGATCCGTCGCGAACAGGCGCGGCGTCTGAGACGCATCGGGAAGGTGTTGGCAGGCTGAAGTCCTCTTCGATTGAGACGGGTCGGGCATATTATCGTTCAGTTCGGCACTCGATTCCCGTCGTCGAACCTCCGCGCCTGCGCAAGATCGTCCCTCCATGAAACAACCCGTGTCCTTGCGGCATCACACTTAAGGTGACACACTACACTGCCGTTATGTGGAAGTTCCTCTCTCGCGTTGCTGTCATCGCGACCATCCTGGCAGGCATCATAGGGATCATTTCCTACGTCGAACAGAGCAAGAAGCTCCCTGAGTGGGTCGGTGCGGTTAGAGGGCATACGGAGCTACTCACGTTCGTTGTGATCGTGTGTATATCGTTTGCGATCCTCGTTGGACTCTTTCGGCTTGAACGGCTAGAAGAGTCGGAGAAGACACGTGAAGACGAGTTTAAGTCGTGGCTGGCAGATCGGGCACGAGAAATCGCTGAAAGGACGCAGGACACTTCAGCGGTAGCTACGCTGAATCGGCTTCTTACTGATGGCGATGACCTACTTTCGAGGGCAAGAAGCATTGGCTTCTTGAATCGAGCTCTGCAGAGTAGTCGAGCTCAAGAAGACATTTCAAGATGGGAACACGACGTAATCGAATGGCTTAAGAAGGTGAAGCCGGGCTTTGAGGCTGACTTCATGGCGAACTTTAATTTCCCGCACGCAGCGGACGTAGGCGCGACGCTGATTCTTCGCGTTGCCACTCGCCTAGAAAGGCTACGCGCGGTCAAGGCGTCCATCAGTTAGTCGGAGACAACGATGTGTCGGGCCCGCTGAATGACGGAGAACATGAACATGAGCCCAGAAGTGACAAAGCTTGCCGTGGTTGTCATCGCCGGGCTGGCAATGCTCGGTGGTCTCTTCCTGTACTTCCGTCGCCTCAAGGAAAAGGACCAAGGGTTCGGGCCGAACTCTCTCAAGGCGCTAGGCGTTATCCTCTTCTTGCCGTTGATCTTGCTCTTGGCTGTGACCACTTCATTTCACTCCGAGACGCTCGCCGCCCTTCTCGGCACGATTGCTGGTTACGTGCTCTCAAGAAGCACAGAGGAGGACGGCGGCCAGCAGA
>WNFT01001377.1_pt1 | contig 27402 bp, 20 predicted proteins | sample 5400191 | NCBI WGS metagenome assembly WNFT01 (sample SAMN13153359, study PRJNA577476) | soil metagenome | isolation source: 80 cm saprolite under Madrone tree | place: USA:California | collected 2016-06-14 | reverse complement strand
CTACGAGAACCAGGCGTTCGCGTGGGGCAGGCGAGCGCTGGCCCTCCAGTTTCACGTGGAGGTGACCGCGAAGGGCCTGGAACGCTGGTTCATCGGTCACGCGTGTGAGATCGCGGGGACGCCAGGCGTGACGGTCGCACGGCTCCGGAGCGACACGGTCCGGTGGTGCCCGATCCTCGAGGCGCACGGTGCCAGCTGCCTTGACCAATGGCTCAGCGATGTCACCGTGTAGCCTGGACCGCGGGCGAGGTCCGGGCGTTGCGCACTCCTCCCCCTCCGGCGACGACGAGCGGTCCCGCCCCCCCCGCACCTCCGCGCGGTCCTCCCTGGGGTCCGACCTCCGCGCGTGCTAGACTGCGCGGGACGCCGGGCGGCGGTCGCGCGCCAGCCCGCCGTCCCGGAGCGGACATGAACCTGACCGAAGCGTTCTGGATCTTCGTCATGCTCTCCGCCCTCCAGCCTATCGTGCGCCAGAAGTTGCTCGAGCTGAACCGGATGCGGACCCTGGCCCGGTTCGAGCAGAAGCGGGAGAGCCGGGTGATCGCCCTCGTGCACCGGCAGGAGACGATGAGCCTCCTCGGCTTCCCGCTGATGCGGTACATCGACGTGCACGACTCCGAGGAGGTGCTGCGCGCGATCAAGCTCACCGATCCCGAGGTGCCACTCGACCTGCTCGTCCACACGCCGGGCGGGCTCGTGCTGGCGGCCGGGCAGATCGCGAAGGCCCTTCGCCGCCATCCTGGAAAGGTGACCGTCTTCGTCCCGCACTATGCGATGTCCGGGGGGACGCTCATCGCGCTGGCCGCGGACGAGATCGTCATGGACCCGAACGCGGTGCTCGGGCCTGTAGACCCGCAGGTCGGCCAGTCGCCGGCGGCGTCGATCCTGAGCGTGCTCCAGCGGAAGGCCCCGAACGAGATCGACGACCAGACGCTCATCCTCGCCGACGTGGCTCAGAAGGCGGTCCGGCAGCTCGAGGCGACGGTGCGGGAGCTCCTGGCGGTCCGGATGCCGGAGGACCGCGCCGCCGCCCTCGCCCTCAAACTCTCGTCCGGGACGTGGACCCACGACTACGCGATCAGCGCCGAGGAAGCGAAGAGCCTCGGGCTTCCGGTGAGCACGGACATGCCGGCGGAGGTCTACGAGTTCATGGAGCTCTTCCCGCAGCCGACGCGTGCTCATCCGTCGGTGGAGTATAGCCCCCTGCCGCACCGAGGCCGGCAGGGCCGCGCGCCGGGGTAAACATCGCCCGGACTAAAGTCCGGGGCTTTCTAGGCGAAAGGAGCCCGTGTTCGACGGCGTGCCGAGGCCACGGGCCGACCCCCCGCTGGCCGAGACGCCGTTGCGAAACCCGAGGACCCGTAGCGAGGTGCCGCGCCCATGAGAACGGCGCAGAAGCGCCGGTACGTGACCCGTCAGCGAGACGGCATCAGGATGATCGGCTGGTGCTCGATCGGCCTGGCTCCGCTCGTGGTCGCCGCCTCGATGGTCGATCTGGAGGCCGAGCGCGACGCGTTGCTCCGACTCTGCCAGAGCGGACTGAGCTGGGTCTGTGTCCGGCCGGACGCGAACGGGACGACGCCGTGGCTAGCGGCGGCGAGTCTCCTCGGCTTCGGCATTCTCCTGCTGGCGATCAGGCGGCCCGTCCGATCGGAGGAGAGGATCGACTGTCCGTTTTGCGCCGAACCGATCCACGTCGAAGCCGTCCTGTGTCCGCATTGTCGGAGCGAGTTCGACCGCGGCCGGGATCGGGTGAGTCGGGGGGGGTAAGCGGCCCGGTGGGTCGCGGCTCCGCCTGTCGCCGCGCTCCGGGTCTCGGGCCCTCGCGGACGGGGCGCCGACGGAGGGTGGCGGTCGCCGCGGCCGTCGGCTCCCGGCGGGATTCGGGGCACCCTTCGCGGCTGGGAGCTATCGTGCCACCGTGCTGAGTCGTCGGGGCGCGACCGCCGTGGCCCTTGTCGCCTGCCTGGCCGTCGGAGGCAGCCTCCGCGTCGGGCCGACGGACGCGGCGCGAGACGGCGCCGGCGCGACGACGACGATCCGGTACCTTGTGGTCGTCTTCCAGGAAAACGTTTCCTTCGACCACTACTTCGCGACCTACCCGCAGGCGGCGAACCCGCCGGGAGAGCCGGCGTTCCGGGCGGCGCCCCGCACCCCCGCGGTCGACAACCTCCTGCGTGCCGGCCTGCTGGCGCCAAACAACCCGAACGCAGCCCAACCGTTCCGCCTCGCCCGCTCGCGGGCCGCGACCTGCGACCAGAACCACGCCTACTGGGCCGAACAGGCGGCGGCCCACGGCGGCGCCATGGACCTGTTCGTGCCGTTCGTCGGCGTCGGGAGCACCAGGTCGAGGCCGTGCCACGACTATGGCCTCGGACGTCGCCTCGTCATGGGCTACTTCGACGGCAACACCGTGACGGCGCTCTGGAACTACGCGCAGCACTTCGCCATGAGCGACCGGTTCTTTAACACCACCTTCGGGCCGTCGACTCCCGGCGCCCTGAACCTGATCACCGGCCAGACCCACGGAGCCTCCCCGGCTTCGCTGCGCCTGCCTACAGGCCCCGCGGTGGCCGCCGGCTCCATGGTCGGCGATGGGCAGCCGCGCTTTGACGACTGCTCGATGCTGCCGGTTACGATGGCGATGAGCGGGCGGAACGTCGGCGATCTGCTGAACGCTCGGGGCGTCACGTGGGGCTGGTTCGAGGGCGGCTTCGCCCCATCCTCGGTGGTGCGCGGCACCGCCAGGTGCCACACGGCCCACGTGGGGAGCGACGGGACGCTGAAGGAGGACTACCTCCCTCACCACGAGCCCTTCCAGTACTACGCGTCGACCGCGAATCCGCATCATCTCCCGCCGTCGTCGGTCGCCATGATCGGGCGCCCGGACCGGGCCAATCACCAGTACGATCTGCGGGACTTCTGGGCGGCCGCGGCGGCGGGGACCATCCCCGCCGTCAGCTACCTCAAGGCCCCTGCCTACGCGGACGGCCACGCCGGCTACTCGTCGCCGCTGGCCGAGCAGCGATTCATCGTCGAGACCCTGAACCGGCTCCAGCAATTGCCCCAGTGGCGGCAGATGGCCGTCATCGTGACCTACGACGACTCGGACGGCTGGTACGACCACGTCGCGGGCCCGATCGTGAACCACTCGCAGACGTCGGTCGACGCGGCGATCTGCACCGGGGCGGCGCCGGCGCTCGGCGCCTACCAGGGCCGCTGCGGCTACGGGCCGAGGCTCCCGCTCCTCGTGATCTCGCCGTTCGCCAGGCCGAGCTACGTCGACCACACGCTCACGGACCAGTCGTCGATCCTCCGTTTCATCGAGGATAACTGGGAGCTCGGCCGGATCGGCGACCGCTCGTTCGACGAGGTCGCCGGCTCGCTCCTGGGCCTGTTTGACTTTGATCGTCCAGAGGCGGGGAGGCTCTTCCTCGACCCCGATACCGGTCTCCCCCTGCCGGGCGCCCGCCCCGAGTAGCGTGCGGATCGGGCCCGCGGCGTGTCGCGAGCGTGTCGCGAGCCGCGGGGCGGGGCGCACAGCCACTCCTTCGTTCGGAGCCCGGCCCCGGCGGCCCGGGAGGCTTCGTCTCTTCGCGGCGGGGCCGTGCTGACGGCGTGGCGTTGGAGGTGGTGCCAGACGAACTCGTCGGGGCTCAACCCCCCGACGCCTCGCCCGCGGGCGAGAGGGTTCCAAGCGACGGGGGCACACCGGACGTCGCGCGCGACGACCTCCGCAGAGGTCCTGGCCTTTGTAAGGGCCGTCCCGGGGCTCTGAGCTGCGTTGCGGCTCGGTACGGCGAAGCCGCGGACCGTCGCCATGAACCGGTCGTAGCGTTGGATGCGGACCAGCTCTTCACATGCACTTGCAACGCGATCGATCGACGAAGTCTGGACCCGCGTACGCCGCTCATCGCGCATCCAGATATTTCTGGAGCTCCCTGTAGAAGTTCTCGTGCGGCCCGACGTCGAGGACTTCGATGACATTTCGCTTCGCGTCGAACCGGTAGGCAAGCAGAAGCTGGAGCGTCTGGATTTTGAACTTGACGACCCGCACACCCTTGAGTGCTCCGACCTTGGGCTCGCCGACGAGCGGGTCGGTGATGATGCCCTTGACGACCTCGTCCACCTCGAGCTGCGCCGTCGCCGGGAGCCGCCGCTTCGCCTTCCCGAAGCGGGGTGCCTGAACGACGGTGCGCTCAGGCGGACGGCTCAATCACGCCCCACTGGTAGGGCTGGCCGAGGCCGGCACGGAGCTCGGCCTGTGCCTCGAGGATCCCCTGGATCATGCTGAGCGGGAGATCGGGGTTGTCCTCGGCGATGACCGCGAGGCGGGCGTAATGCTTGAGCTGGCCCGAGAGCGAGCGATCATTGGCCTCGGCCCTGGCCTGGAGGAGACGAAACAGCCACTTCTCATCCTGACCGAACCGGACTGGAACGGGCGTTAACTGCTTCTTCTTGGCCGCCGTTGCGGGCATCTCCTCCTCCTATTTTGACGGCTGATCCACGACTGACTACAATGTATACGACCGATGTTGCTTCTGTCAAGGCGACGAAAACGTGCCCAGAAACGTGCCCGTGGCGGGCTCGGACCAGTCCAAAACCACCCTAGGCACGACAGGGTCCGCGGGCGCCCGAGATCTTCGACGAGCGCGCCCGGCGGCCCCTGGGGCGGCCCTCCGCGCCGCGATCGTCGCGCTGAGCGACGTCGGGGAGGGAGGTCATCGAGGGTGCGGACGAGGGGACGCCCTCGAGGAGCCCACCCAGAACCAGGTGGCCGGGCCCGGATCCGAGCGCGGAACGCGCGGGCCGGCCTGCTGCGGGGAGGGCCGCGTCAGCAGTGGTGGGGTGGGTTCGCGGGGCGTAGCCGCGACCTCGGCGGCCCGTCGAGCTCACCGCGCGTCCCGGGACTGGCGCCCCACGAGCACCCACCGACATCCGCGTCGCGGGCCGGCCGCGACGCGCCCTCACGCGGGGCCGATGTTGGATACCCCGACGTGAGCCCATGGGAGAACCCCTCGGCCCCGGCGGAGGTCGGCGATCTCAAACGCGCTGATTTCAAAGGCGATGTCCAGACCGACGGGTCGCGTTCCGAATAGTGCGAAACCCTCGCGGGTAGGCGAAGGCCTCATTTTCGCCGCCCGGTTATTCACACGTGAAAAATCAATGACCTTCCGGATAGACGGCGGCCCCCAGGTAACCCACACTCGGCACAATCGGCTGCAATTACGCAGCCCGATATGAAAGCAAGGAGGACGCGAGATGAACGGAAGAAGGGTGCAGGGTGGGTTCTTCAGAACGGTCTCGCCGGCGTTCGGCGGGACGGTGAAGTGGGGAACGACGGAGGGGACGAAGACGAAGGAGACCAAGCACACCGGCGACACCGGCGAGGGTGGGGGCGGCAGCGGCGGCATGGACCCCTGCATCGCTGGCATTTGCATTAGCCTGCCGTAGCCGGATCCGCTTGATCTACCGGCGACGTTCCACCGGGCCCCGACGCGCGTCGGGGCCCGGCGTTATTGGGGCCGCCCCGCCGCTGCCGCTACGCGAAATCTTCAAGCGCTTCTGGCCCTACGCCAGGCCGTACCGCTGGTTCATCTGGCTGACCCTTCCCTTCATTGTCCTGGCGCCTGCCGTCGAGACGGCCAGGATCTGGCTGTTCAAGGTCGTCGTGGACCGGGTGCTCGTCCCGCGCGACGTCGGGCCGTTCTGGTGGATCGCCCTCAGCTACGCCGGACTGACGTTCGTGGCCGGGGCCATCGCGGTCGGCGATGCCTACCTGGGGGCCTGGGTCGGAGGGCGGTTCGTCCTGTCGCTTCGGAGCCGGTTGTTTCGTCATCTCCACGGCCTCTCGCTCGACTTCTTCGAGCGTCGACAGCTGGGTGACATGATCTCCCGGCTCACCAACGACGTGGCGGCGATCGAGCGCTTTGTCCTCTCGGGTGTCGGGGACATGGTCGCCTACGTCGTGCGCATCGCCTACTTCACGGGCGCCCTGTTTTACATTCAGCGGGAGCTCGCACTGGTGTCGCTGATCGTCGCTCCCCTCTTCTGGCTCGTGCCCCTCCGGTTCGCTCGCGTGATTCGGCACGCCTCCCGTGAGGCACGGCGCCGCAGCGGTGCGATCAGCTCGGTGGCTGAGGAGAGCTTCTCCAACGCCCAGCTGGTGCAGGCCTACAACCGCCAGGAGGCAGAGATCGATCGGTTTCAGCGCGAGAACCTCGGGCAGTTCGAGGCGTATATGATGGCGGCGCGGACAAAGGCGCTCGTGTCGCCCGTGGTGTCGCTGATTGAGGCCGCGTGCGGCCTCACGGTCATCGCGCTCGGCGTCTGGCGGCTCGCGGACGGACGGCTCTCCCTCGGTGCCCTGCTCGTCTTTCTGACCTACCTCGGCAGCCTCTACAGTCCCATTCGCGGCCTCGGGCAGCTCGGCACCACCCTCTACGCGGCGTCGGCCGCGGCTGAGCGGATCGCCGAGTTTCTGGACGAGCAGCCGTCGGTGCCCGACCGGCCCCACGCCCGCCCGCTGACCCAGGCCCGCGGTCGGATCGAGTTCGAGCGAGTCTCGTTCCGGTACCCCCACGCCCCGACGCCCGCGCTCACCGATGTCACGTTTCGGATTGACCCGGGCGAGACGCTGGCCCTCGTGGGGCCGAGCGGCGTGGGGAAGTCGACGCTGGCCAAGCTGCTCCTACGCTTTTACGACCCAACCGAGGGCGTGATCCGACTTGACGGCCAGGATCTGCGCGACCTGCCGGTGCACGCCGTGCGCGAGCACGTCGCGCTCCTGCTCCAGGAGGCGCTGGTCTTCGATGCGACCGTGCACGAGAACATCGCCTACGGCCGGCCGTGATTCGCGATGTCCCCATCCTGGTCCTGGACGAGCCGACCAGCGACCTCGACGCCGAGTCCGGCCAACGGATCCTGGAGCCCTTGCGGCGTCTGATGCGCGGGCGGACCACGATCATCATTACCCACAACCTCCTGACGGTCCGCGAGGCGACCGCGATCCTTGTCCTCCAGGACGGACGCGTGGTCGAGCGCGGCACACACGGAGATCTCCTGGCGCGGGACGGTACCTACGCGGCCCTCTATCGCTTGGGCCAGGATCGAGGCGCGGCGTCCACGGTCTCGGAGACCGATCTCGGCCCTCGGCGGACGGTCGTTCGCGAGACACCCGGGGTCTACCTCCCGGGCCGTCATGCCGCCGGCGCGAGCTGAGCTGCACAATGTCGAGCGACGTGGTACGCGACGCGGTCGCTCCCCCCCTCCCCGTCGGCACTCGGCTGGCCTCGGATTACACGGTGCTGGCCTGCCTGACCCGGGGAAGGGCGGCCGACGTCTACGACGTCTGGAGCGAGGATCGCGACTGTCGGTGTGTCGCCAAGGTCCTCCGTCCGGAGCGCTGTAACGACCCCAAGGCACAGCGCGCACTGCTTCGCGAGGGTGTCCTCCTCGGCCAGCTGAGCCACCCCCACATCGTCCGCTCGTACGAGATGCTCTGGAAGCCGTCGCCGGCCTTGATTCTCGAGACGCTCACCGGAGCGACGCTGTCCCACCTCATCAAGAAGAACCGCCGCCTCGGTCTGGCCGACCTCGCGCCGCTGGGCATCCAAGTCTGCTCCGCCATGCACTACCTTCACCATCGCGCCGGCTTCCTGCACCTGGACCTGAAGCCCTCGAACATCGTGTGTGAGGGGGGGCGCGCGAAGGTGATCGACTTCAGCATTGCCCGGCGGCCAGGACCGGGGCACAAGGGGGCGGGAACCCTTCACTACTTGGCTCCCGAGCAGGCTCGCGGGGATTGGGTTGCCCCGGCGACCGATGTCTGGGGAATCGGCGTGGTGCTCTTCGAGGCGGCCACTGGCCGCAAGGCGTTTCCTGCTGCCGACACAAACGGGAACTCCGGGCAACCGACAGGCCGGGCGAAATCTGTGCGCACGTACTGCCGCTTGCCACTCCCTCTCGCCACGGCCATTGACAGTTGTCTCGAGCCGGACCCGAAAGACCGGCCACAGATCGCAGAGCTCTCGAAGATCCTGAACCGGTTCGCCTGATGCCATGCGCCGGCGAAGCGGCTCGAACCGGGGTTGACCGACGCCCAGCTCGCGCCGCCGCCGCCGAAGTCGCCCGGCGCGCTCGCCAATTTCCGTATCGCCGTCGCGCGGCCCTAGCGAACGTCCCCTCAGGATCGCCCGAATTCAACCGCCGGAATCCGCTAGAATACGGGCGCCGGCGCCGAACGTCGAATCGGCACGATGAGCGTTGGCCGGGTGCCGGTTGCTCGCCCCGTCGCCGCCGCCGCGGCGCCGTGGGTCACCACTGCGACCAGTGGCGCTCCCGCTCGGATGGCCGATGGCACTGCGACCGAGGCTTCAGCGGCGACGTGCGAGAGGACCGCCAGTGCTGGTCGGGCTCCGCAATGGCCCCCCCGCCGCGGCACACCAGTCGCGGCAGGCCGCGCCTCAGGCGCCTCCTCGCCGACCCCGAGCCGAATCGGTTTGTCCTGTAGGGTGAGGATGCGTCGGTTCGCGACCCTTATTTCCCTCGCGGCCTTCGTCGCCGGTGTTGCCCGCGGAGGCAGCCTCCGGGTCTTCGCCGCGGGCGCCGGACCGAACGGCCACGGCCCGACGACACCGATCCGTTACCTCGTCGTTGTCTTTCAGGAGAATGTCTCCTTCGACCACTATTTCGCGACCTACCCACACGCGGCGAACCCACCGGGAGAGCCGGAGTTTCGCGCGGCACCCCACACCCCGCCGGTCGACAACCTCTTGAGCGCCGGCCTGCTTTCGCCGAAGAACCCGAACGCGGCGCAGCCGTCCCGCCTCGACCGCCGGCAGGCCGCGACCCGCGGCCAGGACCACAACTACAGCGGGGAACAGGCGGCCGCCGACGGCGGCGCCATGGACGCCTTCGTGCGGCTCGGCGACCCCGAGAGCACCGTCTCGAGCGGGCGCCCCGACTACGGCTTCGGACCCGGCCTCGTCATGGCCTACTTCGACGGCAACACCGTGACGGCGCTCTGGAACTACGCCCAGCACTTCGCCATGAGCGACCGGTTCTTCAACACCACCTTTGGGCCATCCGCTCTCGGCGCCCTCAACCTGATCAGCGGTCAGACGCACGGCGCATCGCCGGACTCGCTACCGTCGGAAGTGATCGCGGGCTCTCTCGTCAGCGACGTGCCGCCGCGCTTCGATGACTGCTCGAGGGACGGCGACACGGTCGCGATGAGCGGGAGAAACGTCGGCGATCTCCTGAACGCCCGGGGCGTTACGTGGGGCTGGTTCCAGGGCGGCTTCGCACCGTCCTCGGTCGTGGGCGGCGTCGCCAGGTGCGACACCGCCCACGTGGGGAGCGACGGGCAACCCCACGAGGACTACGTCCCGCACCACGAGCCGTTCCAGTACTACGCCTCGACGTCGAACCCACACCATCGTCCGCCGTCGTCGATCGCCATGATCGGGCGCACGGACCAGGCGAATCACCAGTACGACCTGCGCAATTTCTGGGCGGCGGCGGCCGCGGGGAACCTGCCCGCGGTGAGCTTCCTCAAGGCGCCCGCCTACCAGGACGGCCACCCCGGCAACTCGTCGCCGCTGGCCGAGCAGTGGTTCATCGTCGAGACCCTGAACCGGCTCCAGAGTCTGCCGGAGTGGGGGCAGATGGCGGTCGTCGTCACCTACGACGACTCGGACGGCTGGTACGACCATGTCGCGGGCCCGATCGTGAACCACTCGCAGACGACCCTCGACGCGGCGATCTGCAACGGCGCGGCGCCCGCGCTCGGCGCCTACCAGGGCCGCTGCGGCTACGGGCCGCGGCTGCCATTGCTCGTGATCTCGCCGTTCGCCAGGCCGAACTACGTCGACCATACGCTCACGGACCAGACATCGATCCTCCGGTTCATCGAGGACAGCTGGGAGCTGGGCCGGATCGGTGACCACTCGTTCGACGCGCTCGCCGGCTCGCTCCTGAGCATGTTCGACTTCGACCACCCGAAGGCGCGGCGGCTCTTCCTCGACCCAACGGCGGGTCTCCGCCTGCCGGCGGCGCCGGCGACTCGACCATAGAGTCGGAGTCGCGCAGCGCCTCCGCGCGGCCGGAAGTCCCTCCCTTCACCGCCGCCTTGACGGGGCCGGCTCCGACGGCTGCTCGGGGTGAGCCTTCGCTCCCCCCACGGGACGGGCGGATGCCCCGTCGGCACCCCCGTGCCACCCTGTCGGCGACTGGATAGGCTCGCGCCCGGTCAGCGCCGCGGAAGACACTGATATTTCATCGACTCCTCTTTCGGTATCAGACTTGCCGTGGAGTCCTGCCATGGGGGACTCCGCATCCCGCCCCACGGGGCGTCCGTCGAAGGTGGCGCCGTACGCGCCTCAGGTCGCACAGTGGCTCCGCGAGGCTCCCGACCTCTCGGGCGCCGAAATCCTGGGGCGCCTCCGGCTCGCCGGCTATCGCGGCGGCAAGAGCGCGCTCTACGAGTTCGTGAAGCAGCTGAGGGCGCCGGGGTTCGGATATAGACGCTGTCCGCGATGCCGTGTCATGATGCGGGACGTCGCCGAGTTCTGCCCGCGGTGTGGACTGGGCTTGCGCTCCACGTTGCCGCATCTCCCCGTGCACGGGGCCGAGACCCTCAGGGCGGCGGCCCAGATCACGGAGGCAATCGCCCGCCGCCATACTCCCCGCGTACCGGCGGTCAAGCGGTACGTCGTCATCGCCGTCCCTGACCGGCGGGAACTCTACGAGTACTTCAAGCAGAAGTTCCGCCGCACCGCGACCATCGAGGTCGTACGCGACCGGCGCGTGGCTGACCGACGCAGGGGTGCGGCCGAGCGGCCGGTCGACCGGCGGGCTCGGCACGCCATCGAGGCCGAGCTACGCGCCTTCGGCTTTGCGATCGTGATCCGAGACTGATCGCGCGGCAGACATCAATCGGCTGGAGCGCGGGAGTTCCGGTGCGGGCGCCCCTGGCATCCGCCGTAGTCCGGGGCTCGCCTCGTGATCAGTTTCCGGAAATCACACTCGGCCAGGCTTTCCGGAACCCCCAGGACTTCTTCGCCGTCCGATTCGGGTGTTGACCGTATTTGCCTCTCCCGATTTCGAAACGAGCCTATGTGACGATCTTGTTGCGGCCTTGTTGCGGCCTAGAAGCCCGGGCCTTTCCGCGCTCGAAATGAGGGTTTCCTCGGATTGAAAACGGGAGCGCACACACTTAAGTAAACACAATTCGTAATCAGATCGTAACGACTCGGTAATGACGGGGTCGCTTGCGCGAGCACCAGGAGGTGCGCCCTTGGACATGAGGCTCGGGGTCTTCGGCACGGGCTACGCGGGACTGGTCACGTCGGTGGGGCTCGCGGAGCTCGGCCACGCGGTGACGGCGATCGACAAGGATCCGGACATCGTGGCGCGTCTCTCGGACGGACAGCCCACCTTCCACGAGCCGGGTCTGCAGGAGCTGCTGACCTCCAACCTCGAGGCCGGCCGGCTCAGGTTCACGACGCGAGCCGAGGAGGCGACGGCCGCCGCCGACATCATCTTCCTCTGCGTGGGGACGCCGCCCCGGGCGGATGGACGGGCCGACCTCTGCCAGGTCGAGGAAGTCGCCCGCACCATCGCCCCGCTGCTGGACGGCTACAAGCTGGTCGTGGAGAAGAGCACCGTTCCCGCCCGCACCGCCTACTGGATCGACTGGACGATCCGCCGCCTGGCCGGACGGGAGCGCGAGTTCGACGTCGCCAGCAATCCGGAGTTCCTCCGCGAGGGATCGGCGGTTCGCGACTTCCTCGAGCCGGACCGGATCGTCATCGGGGCCGATACCGGCCGTGCGCGCTCGCTGCTGCTCGACCTCTATGAGCGGAGCTTCGACTGCCCGATCGTCGTGACGAGCGTCACGACGGCCGAGTTGATCAAGCAGACGGCCAACGCCTTCCTCGCGACCAAGATCTCCTTCATCAACCTCGTGGCCGACCTGTGCGAGGAGCTCGGCGTCGACGTGACGACCGTGGCCAGGGGCGTCGGCCTGGATCCCCGGATCGGCAGCGACTTCCTCCGAGCCGGCCTGGGCTTCGGCGGCTCCTGCCTGCCCAAGGATCTGAGCGCGCTCATCCGGGTGGCCGAGGACAAGGGCGTTGATATCGGCATGCTCAGAGCGGTCGAGCACATCAACAGCGCGCGGGTCGACCGGCTGCTGGCCAAGGTCGAGCGGGCGTTGTGGGTGGTGCGGCACAAGGTCGTCGCCGTCCTCGGCGTGGCGTTCAAGCCGGATACGGACGACATCCGCGGGGCGCCGAGCCTCGGGGTCATCCCCCGGCTGCACGAGGCCGGGGCCATCCTGCGAGTCTACGACCCCGCCGCCGTGCCGAGACTGAAGGCGCTCCATCCACCGGCCGACCGGCTGACCTATGTGGAATCGGCCATCGAGGCGGTCCGGGGCGCTCATGCGCTGGTCGTCCTCACCGACTGGGAGGAGTTCCGGTCGCTCGACCTCGGCCGGGTCCGCTCGCTCATGCGAACCCCGATCATCGTCGACGGACGAAACCTCTTCGAGCCGGCGCAGATGCAGGCGGCCGGCTTCGAATACTACAGCCTCGGCCGCGGGGAGGTTGCCCCCCGTGCGGAGCCGCAGCGGGAGCGAGTATGACCCACCAGAGCCGATCTTCTGCGACCGTGTTGATCACGGGGGCGGCCGGGTTCCTCGGCTCGAACCTGTGCGACTATTTTCTGGCGCGGGACTGGCGCGTCCTGGGGATCGACAGCCTGCTCACGGGAGCGGCCGGAAACCTGGCCCATCTGGGCCGCGACCGCCGGTTCCGGTTCCTGCGCCAGGACGTCACGAGGCCGTTCGTCGTCGACGATCCCGTCGATCTCGTCCTGCACTTCGCCTGTCCCGCCAGCCCCCGAGACTACCTGCGGTATCCGATCCATACCCTCAAGGTCGATAGCGTCGGCGCCCTGCGCACGCTCGGGCTCGCCAAGGCGCGTCAGGCGCGATACCTGCTGGCCTCCACCAGCGAGGTGTACGGCGATCCTCAGGTCCACCCGCAGCCCGAAGCGTACTGGGGCCACGTCAACCCGATCGGTCCGCGCAGCGCGTACGACGAGGCCAAGCGCTTCGCCGAGGCCCTGACGATGGCGCACCACCGCTCGTACGGACTGGATACGCGGATCGTCAGGATCTTCAATACCTACGGCCCGCGCATGCGCGCCGGCGACGGTCGCGTCATCCCGCAATTCATCACCCACGCGCTGGCGGGGACGCCCTTGCCCGTGCACGGTGACGGCCGGCAGACGAGGAGCTTCTGCTTCGTGGACGATCTGGTCGAGGGCATCTACCGGCTCGCCACCTACGACGGACTCGCGGGCGAGGTTTTCAACCTGGGCAACCCCGAAGAAGTGACCCTTCTGGAGCTGGCCGAAACCGTGGCCTCGCTCGTCGGGGGGGGCGCTCCAGACATCGTCTACCGGCCCCTGCCCCAGGATGATCCCACGCGCCGGCGCCCGGACATTCGGAAAGCCCAGGCCAGGCTCGGGTGGACCCCGGCCGTGCCCCTCCGGGAGGGACTGCGGCGGACGATCGCTTGGTTCGCGAGGAGCACCCCCGTGCAAGGTCACCCGGTCTCGGCGTAGGACACCCACCGTGTCGATCGCCCCGCCCCCCGACTCGCTCACGAGCGACGGGCCGCGCCCCCGGGCCCTCGTCTCGGACGCCGCCCGCGCGGCCGCGCCGACCTCCATCCTGGGGGGGGCCCGGCCGCAGGCGCGCGGCAAATTCATCTTCGCCGGCGCCGCGAAATTCTACGTCCGCGGCGTGACCTACGGGGCGTTTCGCCCGGACGCGAGCGGCCGCGAATACCAGGAGGTCGACGTCATCGAGCGGGACTTCACGCTCATGGCGTCGAACGGGATCAACACCGTCCGCATTCCGCACACGTCGCCTCCGCGTTCCCTGCTCGACGCCGCCGAGCGGCACGGCCTCCGGGTCATGGTGGGGTTATCCGCCGAGCAGTATCTCGGCTTCCTCATCGATCGGAAGAAGGACATGTCGGAAATCGAGGCGCTGGTCCGCGCGAAGGTCCGGGAGAACGCCGGTCATCCGGCGCTCTTGTGCTACGGCCTCGGCAACGAGATCCCGGCGCCGATGGCGCGGTGGCTCGGCCGCCGAAGGATCGAGCGCTACCTCGAGCGGCTGTACCGGGCGGTCAAGGAGGAGGACCCCGGCGGGCTCGTGACGTACGTGAACTACCCGACGACGGAATACCTCCAGCTGCCGTTCCTCGACCTCGTGTGCTTCAACGTCTACCTCGAGTCGCAGGACCGGTTTGAGGCCTACCTGGCCCGTCTGCAGAATCTCGCCGGGGACCGACCGCTCCTCATGAGCGAGCTCGGGCTTGACGGCCTCCGCCACGGCGAGGGCGTCCAGGCGCGCTCGCTCGCCTGGCAGGTGCGGAGCGCGTTCGCCGCCGGCTGTGCCGGCGGCTTCGTGTTCGCCTGGACCGACGAGTGGTACCGGCACGGCCACGACGTGGAGGACTGGGCCTTCGGCCTCACGCGGGTCGACCGGTCTGCCAAGCCCGCGCTGAACGCGGTCCGGGAGGCGTTCGCCGAGGTGCCGTTCTCCCCGAGCCTCCCGTGGCCCCGAATCTCGGTGGTCGTGTGCACGTACAACGGCGCGCGCACCATCCGCGACTGTCTCGAGGGACTGACGCACCTCGCCTATCCCGATTACGAGGTCATCGTGGTGGACGACGGATCCACCGACGCGACCGCCACCATCGCACGCCAGTACGCCTGCCGGCTGATCCAGACCGAGAACCGCGGCCTCGCGAGCGCGCGCAACACGGGCCTCGCCGCGGCCGCGGGGGAGATCGTCGCCTACACTGACGACGACGCCTACCCCGATCCGCACTGGCTCACCTATCTTGCGGCCAGCTTTCTCAGCACATCGCACGCCGCGGCGGGCGGACCGAATATCGCGCCGCCGGGTGACGGACCGATCGCCGAGTGCGTCGCGCGGGCGCCGGGCGGGCCCCTGCACGTCCTCCTGACCGACGGCGAGGCGGAGCACATCCCCGGCTGCAACATGGCCTTCCGCAAGGCCTGCCTCGAGGCGATCGGAGGCTTCGACCCGCAGTTCCGTGCCGCCGGCGACGACGTGGATGTCTGCTGGCGGCTCCAGACGCGGGGCTGGACGCTCGGCTTCAGCCCGGCCGCCGTGGTCTGGCACCACCGCCGGAACTCGGTCCGCGCCTACTGGAGGCAACAGATCGGGTACGGCCGGGCGGAGGCGATGCTGGAGCGGAAGTGGCCGGAGAAATACAACCGTCCCGGGCACGTGCGCTGGGCCGGTCGCCTCTACGGCAGCGGACGGCCGCACGCACTCCGGTGGCGACGGGCGCGCGTCTATCACGGCGTCTGGGGCGTCGCTCCGTATCAGTCGCTCTATGAGCCCGCTCCGAGCCTGCTCGGGTCGCTGCCGCAGATGCCGGAATGGTATCTGATGATCGCGACCCTGACGGGACTGGTCGCGTTGAGTGTCGCCTGGAGCCCGCTCAGATTCTTGCTGCCGCTGCTCGCGGGCGCCGTCCTGCCGCCGCTGGCGCAGGCCTGCCTGGGCGCGTCCTGCGCCTCGTTCCGGGAGGGGCCGCCCAGCGGGGCGGCGAGGCTCGGACGGCGGATGGTGACGGCAGCCCTCCATCTGCTCCAGCCGCTCGCCCGCCTGCGGGGGCGGCTCAGAGAGGGCCTCACACCCTGGCGCGGCCGCGGCACGCCACAGCCGGCGCCGCTCTGGCCCAGGACGGCCTCCCTGTGGAGCCTGCACTGGCGGGCGCCGGACCAGTGGCTCACGTCGATTGAAGCCGCCGGCCGGGCGGAGGGCGCCTGTGTGCTCCTGGGCGGGGAGCATGACGGCTGGGACCTGGAGGTGCGGGGGGGAGGCTTCGGCGGCGCCAGACTGCTCCTGGGGGTCGAAGACCACGAGGGGGGGCAGCTCCTGCGGCTCAGGTCGTGGCCCCATGTCCCGGCACCGGGCCCGGTGCTCACCCTCGGGTTCGTGGCGCTCGCCGTCGGCGCGCTTCACGACCGTGCCTGGCCGGCCGCCGCGGTCCTCGGCCTCGTCGCCCTGCTGGCCGCGCTCCGCACGTTCGAGCAGTGCACGGCCGCCATGGCGACGATCGCCCGGGGCCTCGGACGACTCCGCGACGGAGGCGCCTGATGGCCGAGGTCGCGCTCTACCGGCGGCTCCTCGGGCAGGCGCGCCCGTACTGGTTCCACCTCGCGGGCGCCTTCGGGCTGGGGCTCCTCGCGAGCCCGGTGGCGCTCCTCACTCCGCTGCCGCTCAAGCTCGTGGTGGACTCGGTCCTCGGCCCGCGCCCCCTGCCTGCCTTCTTGCGCCCGCTCCTCCCCGCCGCCGTCACCCGCTCGTCCGCCGCGATCCTGCTGTTCGCCATTGGCCTGCTCGTGGTCGTCGCGGCGATCGGTCAGCTGCAGGTCGTCGCCGGGACGCTCCTGCGCACCTGGGTCGGGGAGCGGCTGGTCCTCGATTTCCGGGCCCGCCTCGTGGACCAGGTCCAGCGCCTGTCCCTCTCGTACCACGACTCGAAGGGAACGGCCGACTCCCTCTACCGGATCCAGCACGACGCGCTGGCGATCCAGAACGTCATGGTCGAGGGCGCCATTCCGTTCGCGTCGGCGGCGGTCACCCTCGCGACGATGATCGCGGTCACCGCCCACCTCGACTGGCAGCTCGCGCTCGTCGCTCTCGCCATTTCGCCTCCCCTCTTCGTCCTGTCGCGGGTCTATCGGGGGCGCATGCGCAGCCAGTGGCGGCACGCGAAGAGGCTCGAGAGCTCGGCGCTGGCGGTCGTGCAGGAGACACTCGGGGCGCTGCGGGTGGTGAAGGCGTTCGGACAAGAGACCCGTGAGACCGAGCGGTTCGTCCACCGCTCCCGCGAGGGCATGGGGGCCCGCATCGGTTTCGCCCGGCTCGAAGGCCGCTACGGTCTCTGGGTGGGAGTCACCACCGCCCTCGGGATGGCCGCCGTCCTGCTCATCGGCGTGGGCCACGTCCGCGCGGGGGTCCTCACGCTGGGGCAGCTGCTGTTGGTGATGGGCTACCTGGGACAGCTGTACGAGCCCCTGAAGGCGATGAGCCGAAAGGCGTCGAGTCTCCAGTCCTCCCTCGCGAGCGCCGAGCGGGCGTTCGCCCTCCTCAGCGAGCGCCCCGACGTCCCCGAGCGCCCCGAGGCCCGGCCGCTCCTGCGCGCCGCCGGCGCGCTGGCGTTCCGGCATGTGTCGTTCGCCTACGGCTCGGGCCATCCGGTGCTGGAGGACGTCTCGTTCGACGTGCCCCCCGGGACCCGCGCCGCGATCGTGGGGGCGACGGGAGCCGGCAAGACGACCCTGGTGAGTCTCCTGACGCGCTTCTACGACCCCATGGCCGGCGCGATCCTCCTCGACGGCATGGACCTGCGCGACTACCGCCTCGCCGACCTGCGCGCCCAATTCGCCATCGTCCTCCAGGAGCCGGTGCTGTTTTCGGCGAGCATCGCGGAGAACATCGCCTATGGCCACCCGGGAGCGAGCGACCTCGACATCGTCCGGGCGGCCCGGGCGGCGGGGGCACACGGCTTCGTCGCCCGCCTGCCGCGCGGCTACGCGACGCCCGTCGGTGAGCGCGGGATGCAGCTCTCCGGCGGCGAGCGCCAGCGGATCGCGCTCGCGCGCGCCTTCCTGAAAGACGCGCCGCTCTTGATCCTCGACGAGCCCACGAGTGCGGTCGACGCGACGACGGAAGCCGCGATCCTGGAGGCGATGGATCGCCTGATGCGGGGTCGCACCGCGTTCCTGATCACGCACCGACCGAGCGCGGTCGTCACCTGTGACGTGCGGCTGCAACTGGAGGGGGGCCGTCTCGTGGAGGCGACCCCATCGCTCGCGTGTCGGCCATGGTGAGCGCGATCGCGCCCCGGCGCCCCGAGGTCGGCGACGATCGGATCGCCTGCCTGATGACGGAGACCCTCGAGGAAGGGCTCTCCCGCCTCCGCGGCCACCCCGTCCGGATCCGGGAGATGCGCCGGGAGTTCTTGGAGTCGAGCTCGAGCTTCCGCACCGAGCGCCTGCACGTCTCGCTCGACGGCGGCGGACCGCTGCGCGTGTTTTTCAAGGATCTGGATCCGGAGCACCAGCTGGAGAAGGCGCGGGCGGTGCGCGAGCAGGACCTCGGGCCGAGCCGCCGGGAGTTGCAGATGTACCAGACGATCCTGTCCCCGGAGCGCTTCGGAACCCTCCACCTCTACGCCTCCCGGTGGGAGCCCGAGCACGGGCGCTACTGGATCTTCCTCGAAGACGGCGGCCGGTCGTTGCTGCGGAGCTTCGCCGACGTGAACCGCTGGACCGTGGCCGCTCGGTGGGCGGCGCGATTCCACGCGGCGACCCGCGATCTGCCCGAGGCGCGAACGCGCTTCCTTCCGCGGCACGACCCCGCCTATTACTGGACGTGCGCCGAGCGCGCACGGCAGATCCTCCCGAACCTCGACGCCCGGGAACGCCGGCTCGTCGAGCGGGGCCTCGAGTGCTACGCGAGACGCATCGACCGTCTCGGCAGGCTTCCGTGCCATGTGATCCACGGACAGCTGTTCGGACAGAACATCATGCTCCGCCGGGGCCACGTCGCCCAGAAGATCGCCGTGATCGACTGGGAAACGGCGGCGCTGGGTCCGGGGGCCTTCGATCTGGCCAGCCTCACCTCGGGCAAGTGGACCAAGGAACAGAAGCAGGTCATGCGGGCCGCGTACGTCGAGGAGTACCAGGCGGCGACGGGAGCGCAGCTGGAGCGGGAGGCGTTTGACGAGGACTTGGCCGCCGTCATCCTCCATCAATCGCTGAAGTGGCTGGGCTGGTGGGGCCACCACCGCACCCTCTCGCACAAGTTTGCGAGCTTCCTGAGGGAGCTGCGTGCCGTCCTGGACGACCATTTCGCGGAGGGGTGACGGACGTGGGCGCCGACCACTGCCGATGTAAGGTCGAGTTCGCCGCGGCGGACATGACCGAGCGGCTCGCCCCCTTCAGGGCCGTGCTCGATCACGAGGGGGTGAGGGACGCGCTCGATCGGCTCTGCGCCGCCGAGTGGCGTCGGGGCACCGGGCAGGCGGTGCGCGCCCGAGCGCTCAAGTGGCACGGCGACCGCTGCACGTTCGAGATCGCCCTCTGGACCGAGGATGGCTGGCACAGCGTGATCGGCAAAGTGTACACGGGCGAGCGCTCGGACATTTTCCAGGCGATGCAGGCCCTCGGGCAGGCCGGGTTTGGGCCGGAGGCGGCCTTCTCGATCGCCCAGCCGTTCGTCTACCTGGCGTCGTTGGGGGTGAGGCTGGAGGAGAAGGTGGAGGGGCCGTCGGCGAAAGAGATCTTCCTGAACGGCGGCCCGGACCTCCACCTGGCGGCCGCCGAGCGTTGCGGGCAGTGGCTCGCACGCTTCCATCGGACGGCGCCGCCCGTGGGTCACGTGGCCGACCTCGCCGCGGAGTTTTCCCGGTACCGCTATTGGACGGATCTGATCGCGCGCCTCGGGGAGCCGCTCGCCGCCAAAGCGGAGCGGCTCTTCCGGCGGCTCGAAGCGGTGGCGCCGGCGTCCGGCCCGATCGCCGACTGCATGGGGCACGGCAGCTACATCCCCGAGCACGTGATCGTGAGCGGTCGGCGCACGGCCACGATCGACCTGGACGACTATGACGTGGGGGATCCGGGACGAGACGTCGCCTGGTTCCTGGTGTCGCTCCGGCGGCTGGCGCTGAAGCATCGGGGCTCACTCCATGCCTTGGACGGCGCCGGCGAGCGATTCCGTGAGGCGTACCGCGCGTCGGGCCGTGGGGACGCCGTGATCAACCTCGCCTTCTACACGGCCCTCGAGTGCCTGCACGGCGCGAAGCGCGATGCCGTCAGCCAGGCTCCGCGGGCTCGCGAGTGGGCTGACGCCATGCTGGACGAAGGACTCCGGGCGCTCGACAATGGGCGTAGCCGGATGGCGAGAGTGTAAGGAGGGGAACGTGGATTTCGAACACGCGACGCACCTCTCCCCGCCTGAGGGGAGCGAAAACGGGGCCCCGACCGATGTCAACGCCCGCGGGACACTGGCGCCATCCCCGCGCGGGCGCCGGAGCCCACGACGGTGGCGCCGCTGGGTCGCCGCGGTCGTCGCCCTGGGGGGGCTTGGCGGGAGCGCCGTCTATTGGGGGACCGGGAAGGACGCGACCGCCCAGTACGTCACGGCGCCGGTGACTCGCGGTGCGGTCGCGGTGGCGGTGACGGCGACCGGCACCGTGAACCCGGTGACGGTGGTCATGGTCGGCACCTACGTCTCCGGTCGGGTCGAGCGCCTCTACTGCGACTACAACACGCCCGTGAGGGCCGGGCAGCTCTGCGCCAAGATCGATCCTCGCCCCTTTCAGATGGTCGTGGACCAGATGAGGGCGACCGTCGCGGTGCAAAAGGCCCAGCTCGCCAAGGACCGCGCGAACCTTCAGTACGCGAAGACGACCCTTGAGCGCGACCGGCACCTCCAGCAGCGCGGCATCGTCGCCCAGGCGATCGTCGACAACGATGAGAGCCTCTACGGCCAGGCGCAGGCGCAGATCGCCCTCGACGAGTCGAACATCCAATCGCACCAGGCCGAGCTCCACGCGGCCGAGGTCAATCTCGGCTACACCAACATCATTGCGCCGGTCGACGGGACGGTCGTCTCCCGCAGCGTCGAGATCGGTCAGACGGTCGCCGCGAGCTTCCAAACGCCGATCCTCTTCCTCGTCGCCACCGACCTGACCAAGATGCAGGTCGACACCAGTGTCAGCGAGTCCGACATCGGCGGCGTCAAGGTGGGTGATCGAGCCACCTTCACGGTCCAGGCATTCCCGAATCGCCCCTTCGAGGGCCGGGTCCGGCAGGCGCGCCAGGCGCCGGTCACCGTGCAGAACGTGGTCACCTACGACGTGGTGGTGAGCGTCGACAACCGCGAGGGTTTGCTGAAACCCGGGATGACGGCGACCACGCGGATTGTCAAGACCCAGCGGGAGAACGTCCTGACGGTTCCGGAGCAGGCCCTGCGGTTTCGGCGGCACGGGCAGGGGGCGGGCAAGCCGGCTCACGGCGGGGCCGCGGCCGCGACCGTCCTGCCGCGCGCCGCGAGCGCGGCCGACGCCGCCTCGCGCGGGCGGGTGTGGGTGCTCCGCGCGGGCGAGCCGGTGGCGGTCCCGATCTCGGTCGGGCTGACTGACGGCACCTCCGCCGAGGTGCTCGCGGGGGCCCTGCACGAGGGGGACCCGGTCATCGTGTCCGAGGTGACGTCCGACGCGGACGCCGGCGCCAAGAAGTCGGCGCCGTCAACGCCGTTCCGTCTCTTCCGCGTCGGGGGTAAATAGATGGGCCGGATCGTCATCGAGGTGAGGGACCTCACGAGGGTCTACCACGTCGGCGACATCTCCGTGCGCGCGCTCGACGGTCTCTCCCTCACCGTCGAGGCGGGTGAATTCCTGGCCCTCATGGGCGCCTCCGGATCGGGCAAGACGACCTTGATGAACATCCTGGGCTGCCTGGATCGTCCGTCGGGGGGCCAGTACCTCTTCGAAGGGGTCGACGTGGCGGAACTCCCGGAACCCGACCTCGCGCGGATACGCAGCGCGCGAATCGGGTTCGTCTTCCAGAACTTCAACCTGCTCGCGCGCGCGAGCGCCCTCGAGAACGTCGCCCTGCCGCTCTTCTACGCAGAGGGCGGCCCCGACCGCCGGTCCCGGCGCCGGGCGCGAGCGGCCGAGACGCTCGCCGGGTTGGGGCTCGGCGACCGCGCGCGCAACACGCCCACTCAACTCTCGGGGGGACAGCAGCAGCGGGTCGCGATCGCCCGCGCGCTCATCAACGGTCCGAGCGTCATCCTCGCCGACGAGCCGACCGGGAATCTCGATTCGCGCACGTCGGACGAGATCATGGACGTGCTCCGGTCCCTCAATCGCGAGCAGGGGGTCACGATCGTCGTCGTGACGCATAACCCGGCCGTGGCCGCCGCCACGGACCGCGTCGTGACCCTGCGGGATGGTCGGATCGTCTCGGACGAGCCGGTCGCCGGGCAGGTCGCGCGCGCCACCCGGCCGGCGGCGGCCGCGGTCGGCCGGGGGGGACACGGGGCCGGCGTCGTGGACGAGCTCGCCCCCGCGCGGCTCGGCGCGTCCTGGGCGTTTGCGTCGATGACGCTCTCGGCGGCGGCGCAAGCGATCGCGCGCAATACGCTTCGGTCCGTGCTCACCATGCTCGGCGTCTTCATCGGCGTGGCCGCGCTCATCGCCATGGTGGCCGTGGGCCAGGGCGCGAACGCCGCGGTCGAGAAGGAAATCCAAGGTCTCGGCACCAACTTGCTCGTCGTCGTGCCGGGCGCGACGACGGCGAACGGGGTGCGCGCGGGATCGGGCAGCGCGTCGGCCCTCACCGTGGATGACGCCGCCGCCATTCCGCGCGCGGCGCCGGCCGTGGAACGGGTGAGTTACATGGCGCGCCAGGTCGGCCAGGTGGCGTACGGGCACCAGAACTGGAGCACGAACATCCAGGGCATCACGCCCGCGTACCTGACGGTTGCCAACTGGCAGATCGAGGAGGGCCGCGGGCTGACGGACGCAGACGAGCAGAGCGCGGCGCTGGTCGCGCTGCTCGGCCACACCGTGACCCAGCAGCTCTTCGGCGCCGAGGAGAGCCCCGTCGGCGCCACCATCCTCGCCAAGGGGTTCCCCCTGCGCGTGGTCGGGGTGCTGGCGGCCAAGGGGCAAAGCATCTGGGGCCACGATCAGGACGACATCGTGATGATCCCGTTCACGACCGCCGAGCAGCGGGTGCTAGGGGTCGCCGTGCCGAGCCAGACGCAGACGACGAACAACCCGCTCTTCACCCCGCCGGTGAACCCCTTCGGGATGCAAGCGCGCCTCACCGGCAAGGTCAACACGATCTTCGTGCAGGCGCGCACCGCCGAGCTCGTGCCGGCGGCCATCCAGCAGGTCACCGAGGCGCTGCAGGCGCGCCATCGCATTCGGCCGGGGGCGCTCAACGACTTTGACGTCCGCAACCTGCGCCAGCTCGCCGAGACGCGCGAGAGCAGCAACCGGATCATGGCGCTGTTACTCGCCGCCGTCGCCTCGATCTCGCTCCTCGTCGGCGGGATCGGCATCATGAACATTCTGCTCGTGTCCGTCACCGAGCGCACGCGCGAGATCGGCATCCGCCGGGCCATCGGGGCCCGGCGCGGGCACGTGCTGTTGCAGTTCCTGGCCGAGGCCGTGCTCTTGAGCGCGGCCGGTGGGGCGGCGGGCATTGTCATCGGCGTCGGCGTCTCCGAGGTGCTCTCCGCGGTCGCCGGGTGGCCGACCCTGGTGTCGCCGGCGGCGATCGTCGGCGGGTTCGTGTTCTCGGCGGCCGTCGGGGTCTTCTTCGGCTACTATCCGGCGCGCAAGGCGGCGCACCTCGACCCGATCGAAGCGCTCCGCTATGAGTAGCCGCCCACCGGGGGCGAGCGTGACGTCCTGTGCGTCGGCCGAGCCGCCGCGCGAGCGGCCACGCCGCCCGCGCGGGCGGGGCCGCCGCGCGGCCTGGGGCGTCGCGGGGCTGCTGCTCGCCGGCTGCACCGTCGGGCCGAACTTTACGCGGCCGCCGGCCCCGGCGGCCACCGGCTACACCCAGGAGCCGGTGCCCCTTCCGCCACCGGGCGGGACGGACATCGAGCAACGGTTCGTGACCGAGACCGCGGTCGCCCGCCAATGGTGGGAGCTGTTCCGCTCACCGCAACTCAACGAGACGATCGCCCTCGCCTTGACGGGCAGCCCGACGCTCGCGACCGCCCGGGCGCTCCTCGCGCAAGCCGAGGCGGTGGTGGCGCAGGCCCGGGGGATCTACTATCCGCAGGTCGATCTCGCGGGGACCGCGAACAGTTCGTCCACGCGGGATACGGTCGACGCCTCCGCGGGCAGGGCGAGCACCACCACGGGCGCCACCATCAACGTGTTCAGCTTCGGGCCGTTGCTGACGTATGACGCCGACCTCTTCGGCCACAATCGCCGGTTCGTCGAGCAGCAGGCGGCTCTGGCCGAGAACCAGGGCTACCAGCTGGCGGCGGCCTACCTGTCGCTCGCCGCGGGCGCAGTCACCCAGGCGGTCACGATCGCGTCGACGCGGGCCCAGATCAAGGCGGCCGAACAGGTCATCGCGACCGACGAACACAACCTCGAGCTTGTTCGGATCGAGTTTGACGCCGGTGCCGTCGCCATGACCGACGTCTTGCTTGCGCAAAGCCAGCTTGCCAGCGACCGAACCCTGCTGCCGCCGCTCCAGCAACAACTCGATGTGGCCCGTCATGCGCTGTCGGTGCTGGTGGGCCAGACGCCCGCTCAATGGTCACCCCCCGACTTTGACCTGGAGACGTTGGCGCTGCCGGCCGAGCTTCCCGTCATCCTTCCTTCGGAATTGATCCACCAGCGCCCCGACATCCTGGCCGCCGAGGCGCAGCTGCACGTCACGAACGCCGCGGTCGGGGTTGCCACCGCTCTGCTCTATCCGAACGTCGCGCTCTCGGCCGCCTGGACGGTCGAGCGGACCGTGCGGCAAGGCGCTGGGCTCATCGACACCACCAGCCTCATTACGGACCTGGCGGGCGGCCTGATCGCGCCCCTCTTCCATGGCGGCGCCCTCGAGGCCCAACGGCGGGCGGCCGTCGCCGGGTTCGAGGCACAACTCGCCACCTACCGCCAGGTCGTGCTGCTGGCGTTCGGCCAGGTGGCGGACACGCTCCGTGCGCTCCAGAACGACGCCGAATTCCTCCGCACCCAAATCGCGGCGCTGACGACCTCGGAGGCGTCGCTGAAGCTCACTCAGGACGCCTACAAGGCCGGCCGCGGGAGCCTGATCCAGGTCCTCGACGCGGAACGCCTCTATCAGCAGGCAGCACTCGGCTACGCGAGGGCCAAGGGGCAGCGGTATCTTGATACGGTCCTGCTGTTTCAAACCATGGGCGGAGGGGGGCTCGACTGGCTCCAGTCGGCCGCTGTCGGCCCGCGCTACACCGGGCGCTGATCCCGTGGGGAGGCCGCGCGCGACCGGGCGGATTCCGCGGAGGTCCTCTGGCCCCGTCGGGCTCGCTCTTGCGTGCGCCGCGGATGGCGCGCGGCGCCGCGCGTAGGGACTGAACGCCCCGCGACACCGGGGCCCCGGCCAATCCTCGAGGACCGCGCCTCGCGCAACCGGTCGTCTTCGCCCCTGCCGACCGGAAGGCGAGCCATCACCCAGCCCGGCCCGGGCCGGTGACTGATCCGGTGAGCCTCTCGCGTGACCCGGCGCGAGGTCGTCTCGAGGGCCAGGTCGCCGGGCTGACGATGGCTCGCCGCGAGCGGAGACCCGCCCGCGTCCCCGCCGCCCCGCCTGTCGGCGCCCCGCCGGCCCGTATCCGGTCAGCGAACACTACTGGCCCTTGGCCACGAAGTGGGCGCGCCGGTTCCGGGCCCAGCACTCCTCGGTGTGCTCGGTGCAGAGCGGCCGCTCCTTGCCGTAGCTGACGGTCGTCATGCGGGTCGCCGGCACGCCCCGCGACATGAGGTAGTTCACGGTCGACCGGGCGCGATGCTGTCCGAGGGCGAGGTTGTACTCGCTGGTGCCGCGCTCGTCGCAGTGGCCCTCGACAAGAATGAGCCAGCTCGGATTGGATTTGAGCCACTCGGCGCGCGCGTCGAGGACCTGGGCGGCGTCGGGCCGGATGGTGTACTTGTCGAAGTCGAAGGAGATGTCTGGCAGCTCGACCTGCGCCGCGTACGCCGGGGGCGCGGGCCGGGCCGCCGCAACGTCGTGCGCTGCGGGCTCGGCGGGCGGAGGGGACTCGACGCTGCCCGGGCTCGTGACCGTCGAGCCGCCGCCGCGCGCGCCCGAGGCCGACGGCGCGGTCTCGGTCAGCGGGCTCTCCTCCGCTTTGCCCGCGACCGGGCCGGCCTCGGCTCGGCGGCCGCTCTCCACGCTGCCGGGTCCGGTCACCGTCGTGCCGCCGCCCGTCGCGCCGCCCGGCGCGGGTTCCCCGCCGCCGCTGGGCGCGGGGGCGACCGGCCCGGATTCCTCCGACGTGGCCGCCCCAGCGGTCGCCGCGCCCGCCGGCGGCGGCGCGGAGGCCTGCCCCGCCGACGGCCGCTTGGCACACCCGGCCCCGACCAGCCCGACGACGACAAGGACAAGGACGGCGAGTTGCCAGCATCGTATCTCCATGCGGCCCTCCCTGGGCTCAGTGATTTTTCCCGTTACGCAACCTCGAGGACGCGAAGGGGACTCTCTTCGATACTCTCGCCTGCCGGCTCTTCGCGTCAAGAAAGGCGCCGGCCCCGAGGAGCCCCCGGCGCCGATCCCCTGACGCGCGCGACCCGGGCCAAGGCGCCGTCATGGCGGTCGGGCGCCCGAGGGCACCGACCCCGGATCGGACGGCGAGCGGAGTGCCGCCGCCCCGGTCGGCTCGCGGTCGGGCCGCCCTCGGGCTGCATGACACTTCTCGTCAGTCGAGTAGCCTTCCACCGTCGGCGTTGGCCGGCAGGCCCAGCCGAGCGATTGGAGAGACGTCCGAGAATCTAGATGCTTTCGGTCGTCGGGAGGTCGCCACCGGGTGGCATCCTGCTTGCTACTTCCAGGACGCAGGCTCGGCTAAAGGGAGGCTTCGATGACAACGTTTTGGAGAAACCGACGCATGACGCTGGGCAACCAGCGGGGCTTCACGTTGATAGAGCTGATGATCGTGGTGGCGATCATCGGCATCCTCGCGGCCATCGCGATCCCGCTCTACGCCAACATTCAGGCGCGCGCCCGGATCGCCAAGGCCCAGGCGGACGCCCGGACCCTGGTCAGCGCGATCAGCATGTACTCGGCGACCTTCGGGTCGTTGCCGGGTGCCCTGACGGCCCTGACCGCCGCCGCGACCATCTCCGGCGTGAGCGGCGGGCCGTTCATGAAGTCGGTTCCGAACGCGCCGGCCGGCTGGTCGGCCTACAGCTACTCGTCGAACCCGTGCGGCGTCTTTACCGTGACGGCCACCGGCGACGCCACGACCGTCTCGTCCCCGTAAGTACTCGAGCGACAACGCACTCCGGAGGGGAGGGTTCTCCCCTCCGGATCGGATCCGCTCTCAACCCTTCTCTCCCCGCGGGCGCCCGCGCCTGACGAGCCCTTTCGTCGACGGGGCCCCGTCCTTCCACGCGCTGACCGAGCGCCCTTGAGCCCGTCAAAATGTGTCCCTCGGGGCCGGCGCGGGGGCGTCAGCTCGCCGGCGGCGGGCCGAAGGTCATCACGTAGGTCGGCCGCACCTTGAAGAGCACGCGCACTTCGCCCCTGGGGTCCCGAAGAGGGTAG
>WNFT01002849.1_pt1 | contig 27405 bp, 24 predicted proteins | sample 5400191 | NCBI WGS metagenome assembly WNFT01 (sample SAMN13153359, study PRJNA577476) | soil metagenome | isolation source: 80 cm saprolite under Madrone tree | place: USA:California | collected 2016-06-14 | reverse complement strand
CCCGGTTCCTGGGCCCGCGCAGTTGTAATCAGACCAACGACGCACAATGCGAACAGATTAGTAGTAATGACTAGACGGGAAGGGAATCGCAGACCGCGCTTGCTCTGCCGGTTGTAGAATGCCATGCTCCTCAATCCGGGCTAAAAAAGAAACCGCCCGAAGAGCAGGATGCTGAGGATGATCAGGACCGTAATAACGATGATCTTAACGAGAGTCATGGTTCGCTCCGTTAGTAAAACCAATTCGACTGTGGCAAATTCTAGCGTTCCTCGGCTGGCTCTGTCAACGATTTGATTTCGGGCTGGTATTGTCGAGACTTAGAAATTAGACTGTCCTCCAACGGACAGCTCAGAAGATAGCCGGCAACGGAGATGCTTACACTACTTTTCACATCCCTGGCAATGCTCTCGACGCTGACGGGAGGCTTCATCGCCATCAAAGCGCATCGCCGCATTCACTTGCTAATGGGGCTGGGCGCGGGCGTGTTGCTGGGCGCGGTGTTCTTTGATCTGCTGCCGGAGTCGCTGGTGGTGGCGGGAGCGCAGGGCTGGAGCCCTCGAATCATCCTCGGAATCGTAATCTTCGGATTTCTTATATTCTATCTAACGGAGCGTCTGCTGGTTCTTCACGCGTGTCCTGAAGATGACTGCGGTAATCAGGCCCATCAGCGAATCGGACGTCTCAGCGCCATAGGATTGATTGTCCATAGCACTTTGGATGGCGCGGCGATCGGAGCGGCGTCACTCGTAAACTGGCAGGCGGGGCTGCTGGTGGCGCTGGCGGTAATTGCGCATGACACGAGCGACGGACTTAATACCATCCTGCTGGTAACCCATGGTGAGCGTGCGAGGCGTGGCGATTTGGTCTTTCTCGTAATCGATGCGTTGGCGCCGATCTTTGGCGGCCTGCTCGCGTTGGCGATCTTGCCTCCCGCGGGAGCACTTGCCGTCTTTCTCGGATTTGCCTCCGGCTTCTTTCTCTACACCGCGACGAGTGATCTGTTGCCCGAAGCGCATCGTCGCTCCCCGAGCTTCTCCGTTTCATTGGCGACCATAGCCGGCATCGTTCTCATTGGCGTCGCCGTGCAATTGATTGGGAAATAGAAAAGCCGGCACTCTGGAATATTTGCCGTACTCCTTCTGGTATCTCTGATATATCACCTCAATATGGCAGATCAGGTTTTCTTTGGGTCTTGGACAAGGTTCATTGCTTTTCTCCGTTAGTAAGAAACGGAATAACATATGAGTTAACAGAGCCTCCGATTGTCGGATTGCCCTAGGCCCTCTCACCGAAAACCTCATCGAACTGCGCGATGGCGGCTTTGGCTTCTCCTACCATGGCCTCTAGCAACGAACGATATGAGTTGGCGTCGAGAATCTCGGTCGCTAACGACATCCCACTGGCCTTCAGATGAGTTCCTAGCGATTCCCGTAGCGGCACGCTCGGTAGGGGCGTCGGCGTGTCTACACCGAGGATCATTCGTAAGGCTCCGATTGCATGGGCTCGAAACAGCATACGGAACGACCCGAGGGTGTGCAGTCGGAATAACCTTCTCTACAGTCGTAGCTACGCCCGCTTCGCGCAGGATCCGGGCGACGGCGTTCTGGAGATCCCGCCACGATGCTGGTTCGTTGGTGTCAATCATGCCGAACTCGGGATTTAACCGCTTCAGGTCTGCATAACGGGTTGACTCAAAGACCAAGGACTAACGATTGAATTGCGCGGCCGCGGGCGCAATATGATGACCACGCAAGTTGTTCGTTCCGCTCAAACAATCTGTGCCGACCGTCATTTTCCGATAGGCCTCACAATCTTTCACGACCTTCACGCACAACCTCAACAATTTCTTTGGTTGAAACACCTAAGTCAATGCCTTCTACATCAAGCGCGGAACGCTTCTTTTTCTCAGGTTTAAGCACAAACACTTCTCCGTCGGCTCGTCTAATCCGAACTTCACCTTCCTCGCGGGCTCGCTCAAGCAAAACGGATAAATTTTCTTGTGTCTCAAGATATGTTTGCATTAGTGTGCCTCCCAAACTTCGACGCCTGCTGCTTTTGCTTTATCAAACATCAGGCGAGCCGGAAAACGTTGACGGGGCTGCCTTCGAGATATGAATCACGTGGTTGCTCACGCAAGCATTGTCCAATCTGTTAGACGCACAACGCTAAAAAGTCACTCCCGCTTGTATCTGAAAAGCGCGCGGTGTCACGAAGTGCGTGCCGCTGAACGTCGAAAGGAAATTATACAGCGCGATCTTGTTTGTGATGTTGATTCCGGTGAATCGCAGAGTCACCTTTTTGTGTTCCGCGCGAAACAGATTGTCGGTGCCCACGCTAAAGTCGAACAAGCTGCGCGGCATGACGCGCGGCGGATTCGTGTCGTCATTCTCAGTGCCGTCCGCCGGAATTCTGATCCGCAAGGCGCCACGGTTCGGCGAAGCACAAGTCGTGATCGGCGACGTTGGGGTGGCGAAGGTGCTGCCACAAAAGAGCCCGATTTGCGCTTGCTGGTCGGCGGTAAAGTCCAGCGCGGTGGCAAAGTCAGGCACGCTGCCGGCAACCAGGCCGCTGTCATAGCGCCAGGTGAAATTCACGTAAGGTAAGAGTTTCCTCCAGTGCTGGAACTGGTATTGCACCTGCGTCGTTTGTTCGAGGTTCTGATCGTGGTCGATGCGGAAGACACCGGACGGCAGGTTGGAATTGAAAAACAAACCTCCGCTCTCAGGTGGAAAGAAACGCGCGCGCGTGTGGCCGGCCACCATGAAAGCAGTGAGGCCCTTGTAGTTGGTTAGATTCACGCGCAACGAGACGCCATCGAGCTTGGACATCTGCCACGAGATCGGAAACGTGACTGAGGTGTTGAAGAGCACGTTGAAGTCGTAAGCATTGTTGGTCCGTTTGTTGAAGTAGTCGCCATCAACGATAACGTGTTTTCCAATCGCTTGTTGAAAGCCGGCGTTGTATTGAGTGCGCCGTCCGGGCAGCAACGGTAGATTACTGGTGTCGCCGAGGATGCCATTGGCTAAACCGCCCGCGCCGGTGGCGCTGGATAGAATCAGATTCTCGTTGTACGGCGTCTCGAAGTTGCGCGTGAAGGAAGCACGCAAGACGGTGCCGGTGCGCTTCACGAGATACGAGATACCCAGTCGCGGTTGCAGTAAGCGACCCTTCGTGATGCCGTTGTAATTGTCGAAGCGAACGCCCATTGAAAGCGTCGCGGGGCCGAGCGTCAGGTTGTCTTGCGCATACAATGCTTCCTGTTTTATGTCCGTGTGACCGTGAAACGCGAAAGGCTTGCCACCGCGAGTTAAATCAAAGGGCAAGAGACCCGGCAGGAAAGTCGGGTCGGCTGGATCGTTAAAGCCTGGGTCGGTGATGCCAAAATGAAACCCTTCGGTCAGGAAAGTATGCGATAGCTGAACGCCGAACTTGGCGTTGTTCTTTCCCTTCACGTAAGACAAATCTGCTTTCACGCCGGTGTTGTTTAATCGCCGTGACTCGCCGAAGGTGATCGTCTGATCCGAAAAAGGATTCGGGCTGGCCAGGTACTTTACGTTGTCGAGCCGGTAGTAGGGATTGATCGTCAGCACCGTCGTCGCGCTGAAGATATGGACATAACCCGGCGCGATGTTCAGGCTGTGCACGATTTGACGCTGGTCCTGTCCGATGGCTTGCTGATCAAACTGATTCGGCGTTAGGAAACTGTTTCGCGCCAGAAACAGATTCAAGTGAAACGTGTCTTTCGCGTTCGGGCTGTAATCGATGCGATCGAAAATGTTGCCGGACGTGCCGCGGTCGTGCAGCACCGTGAACTCAGGCGCGTCGAGGAAGCGGCCGGAACGTTCGAAGTTGAAAGTTATGAAGTTTCCCAGCCTGGCGCTGCCGTAACCGACCGAAGCGTCCTGGCTAATCGTGCCGAACGTTCCATAGGTTGTGCTGAAACTTCCAGTCGGCTTCTTTTGATTGAGGCCCGATTTGGTGATCACGTTTACGACGAGGCTGGTCTTGTCGCCGTACTCAGCGGGCGTTGCGCCGGTGATGACTTCCAGAGATTGGACTGCATCGGGCGGCAGTTGCGTGGAAAACATCTTGCTCTGCTGGTCTGAGATCGACTGGTTATCAATTGAATAAGATGTCTGCGCGTGATCTCCCTGAGGATGGAAGAACCCGTTTGAGTCGGCGACAACGCCCGGCGCCGCGAGGGTCACCACATCGCTCAAGCCCGAGCCCGGCGACCTTACCGGCAACCTGGTGATCAAAGACTGATCGACATCGGTGTGTGCGCTCGATACATTTTCCAGAACTTCAGCGGCATTCGCGGTGACCGTTACGGTCTCGGTTGCAGCACTGACCGCGAGTGGAATCGTCAGGGTGATTGGGACTGAGGTGCGTACGTTTATGCCGCCACGAGCTCCACTAAACCCCGGCGCCGACACGCCGTACACGTAATTGTTGAATGGTACGTTCTCAAAACGAAACGTTCCTTCCGTGCCGGTGTTTAGCGACTGCTTGTAACCGGTCACCGCATTTTCAATTGTCACGGTGGCGTTCGGAACGACAGCTTTGTTTGGGTCGACTACGACTCCAATAATCGTACCGGAGCTCAGACCTTGAGCCCTGGAGATAACCGATGCCGTTGAAAAAACCGAAGCCAGAATAAGAAATACGAATGCGATCGCAAGAATGCTTCTCTGAACCATTGATCTCTTTGCCTCCTATCGGGTTGATTGCCAGGCGAAGCTTTCGCTCGTGAATCCACGAAGAGAAATAGAGCGCGTCGCTTTGCCTTAAACTGTGCGCGTACACAGACTCACGCACACGCAAGATTGGCGATTAGCGGCTTAGAGAGTGATTGGAGGAGCGCGGCCTTGTTGTGGCAGAGCCGATCTGGACGGCGGCGGAACTGGCTGGGAATTTAGACGAGCCGACAGCGTGTCACCGGTGGCAATTCGCAACGGCGGCGCAAACAGAATCGTGGATAGATTCTGCTGAAGCTGACAGATCAGACATTGACTGGCGTGTGACGATCCGGTCTGACCTGTTTCGGTGGTTTCTAGCCTCGCTGTCGACGACTGACGTGAGGCATCTGCGGTTGGGGCTAACCCTGAGCGAAGAGTCGATTGATTTCCGTGACGGTGAGTGGCTTCAGCAATCGCGCCCCACCCAATGGCAGCCAATAGCAAAGCGGCGAGAACGCGCGCGCTGCGACGATAAGATGCTAAAGATTTGCTGTCGATCACGGTCCTGAAATTTGATGCTAAACTAATGTAGTCTAGTCAGCCCTGATGAGCGTGTCAATGGTGCAGGTGCAGTCAAGAAATCTATAGGCAACTCCCTCTCCCTTTGGGAGAGGGCTGGGGTGAGGGCCTAGCTGCGAAGTAAACAAACTTATATTATTCTCTCTACTCCACGGAGCGGATCTTGAAGACATGAAGAGAATAATTTCTTGGTTTCTCTCTGCTAAGCCCTCACCCCAACCCTCTCCCAAAGGGAGAGGGAGTTACCTGCAAATTCCTGGCACACCGGGCAATCTAAGACTCTCTGTTTTTGCCCTCGTTTTGCTCCTCGCGGCGCCCGTGTGCGCTCAGAGTTTGCGCGTTGTGATTCGAGTGGTTCCCGAATCCAATCGCGTGATTATCGAAGGTACTTGCCCGCCTACCAAAGTTTGGTCTTTTCGCGACAGCTATGCCGGCATTCTGGGATTGGGCGGCAGAATCGAGGGATTGAGACTTTTCGATAATTCCGACATCGAGATTCCATATCGGAAGATCGCGCCCGGTCAATTCGCGTCAGAGGCATCTGCATCGAGATTTCAATACGAAGTTCGTCTTACGCCACCCGCTACAGCGTCGGATGCGGTTAAGGTTTCGTGGCTGAATACCGAACGGGGGCTGCTGATGCTGGGTGATCTATTGCGAACTGCCAATGTTACTGCTGCCGATCGGCGCGAGAGAGGCAGCATGGCCGTACGATTTGAGCTGCCGGCAAGCTGGTCGGTCCATTCGAATGAGAATGAAACGCGACCATCGAGTTTTGAAGTCGTCGACTCGGATCGCGCCGTGTTTGTCGTCGGCAGCCGGTTGCGAGTTTCTCGTTCTACGATTTCAGGAATGGCTTTCAATCTGATTGCGGACGGCGATTGGGCGTTCACCGACAGCGAAGCATCCGAATTGGCCGCCAAGGTGCTCAAGGCTCACCGCGATGTGTGTGGCTCGATGCCCGCGAAACAATCGAGCTTGATCGTGCTTCCTTTCCAGGGTCTGTTGACAGACAGATGGAGTGCAGAGACTCGCGGATCGACGGTCACGTTATTAATGGGAAAAATACCATCGAAGGTCGCCGCATTGGTTCGATTGAGCACGCCGCTAACGCATGAGTTGTTTCATCTATGGGTGCCGAATGGTTTGGCACTCAACGATGACTACGACTGGTTCTACGAAGGATTTACCGTATATCAAGCGGCACGGACGGCGCTAAGACTGGATCTGCTTACGTTTCCGGAGTTTTTGAACGCGATCGCTCGCGCTTATGATGGTTACGTCGCCGGAGTGGATCACGATCGCTGGTCGCTCGTCGAGGCCTCGCAAAGAAGATGGACGGTCGGTGAGTCTTCCGTTTACTCGAAAAGCATGGTGGTCGCGTTTCTTTATGATTTGAAGTTGCGGAGTCAGAGTCACGGAAAACGCTCCCTCGATGATGTGTATCGTAGACTCTTTCAGCGATATCGTTCATCGGAGCCGGGTTCAAGTACGCTTACGAACGCTGATGACGGCCATGATGCGGTGACGAATCTGTTAACCGCGGAGTCAATCTCCCGGGATTTTGTTCAAATGTTCATCGGTAATGCGGTAGTAATCAATTTGCAGACAGAACTGGCGCCGTTCGGCTTGCGCGTCGAGAAGTCTGGCTTACGGACCAGCATCAGCGTCAGCGAGCAGCTAACTAAGCAGCAGCGCGATTTGCTGCGCGAGTTAGGTTACAATGACTATGTGCGATTTCCGCATCGAGGTAAGTAGAAACAGCCTATGAATCATTCGAAACACCCCTGGCTTAAAACCGACATTCTTTTCGCTAGCGCTATTCTGATCAGTGCATGCAGCACGCTCGCCAGTCGCAACAACACCGGAGTCGTCGTGGCTCACAGTGCTCAGATACGAAGCTCAACGGCAGTCGTCGCGGCTGATTTACTCGAGGTTAACCGCGGCGATACGATCGACATTCTTGACTCGATCGACATTCCCGATCCCAGCGATAACACCAAAAAGGAGCGTTGGTATCGAGTCCGGGGACACGACGAAGAGAAGACCGAAGGCTGGATCGAAGCGCGCAATATAATGCCGGACAATGTCCTGGAAAAGGCGCGAAAGCTTGCCGATGAAGACAAGAACGTACAGGGACAGGCGACGGGCCAACTGCACGCGAGTTCGAATCTGCGGTTAACGCCGGATCGCAGCAACAATGAAAACATCATGATGCGACTCGACAGCGGATCGAGCTTCGAGATTATCGGTTGGAAGCGCGCGGCGAAACAGAAAGGCGCCGAATCGAGCGAGAGCGACACCGCGCCCAAAGCGGGAAGCGCCAACAGCAATAACAAGAACGCGGAGAGTGACGAAGAAAATCCGGAGGAACAAGAGACGACGGAACTTTGGTACAAAGTGCGTTTGTCGCCGGCGATCTCGCCCGCGCCCGAAGGTTGGATTTTTGGAAAGCAAGTCGAGCTGACGGTGCCGAGCGACATCATTTATTACCGCACCGGCCGCGAGTTTGTGGCTTGGCGGCGGCTTGATGAAGATAGCAGCGAAGAAGCTTCATCGACGAAGACGAAGGATGTGGCGAAAGAATCTCGGCCAGGCAGTTGGGTGATTCTCGAAAGGAGTTCTGCGAAAGAACCGCACAAATTGGAGGAGGCCGATTTCGATCGCATTTATGTGCTTGGTTACGAGAAGCATGACCAGGACCACTACACCGCTTATCGCAGCCCGGATTTGGAAGGGTATCTGCCCATGCGTGTCGAAGGTCGCGGCGCGAACAAGACGTTTACCGTCAGGGTAAAGGAAGACGGCGAAATCAAAGAGCTGACCTATAGTTTATATCGCGACGATCATGGAGTGATGCGCGTTACGCCGCCGGGCGAGGTCAAGGGAAAACGAAGGAGATAACAACTCCCTCTCCGTTGGCAGAGGGTTGGGTAAGGGCTTAGCCGGGAAGAGCCGAGGGACTATTCTTTCCATTTTCACGATCCTTTGCGCGTATTAGATGAAAGTGAAAGTTATTGAGTCCGTAGCTAGCACCTTACTCCGTCGCTCTCCCAAATGGAGAGGCAGAACTCTGCTCCGATCAGCTCAATTGACAATGGCGTAAATCGCATGCTACAAGTCATTTTTGTTCCGACCTGTTTCGCGATTTCGCAATCACACGTGAGCGTGGCGTTTGGACTAACGCGCCCGTGGCCCAAAGCCAGAGCGTCATGACTCAGAGTGTATTGAAGCGAGCGTATGGCACAGGAAGATAAGCCCGATTTGGGTTCAAAACCGAACGCACCCTCAGAAAAGCACGAGCAGGAGCAAGCGCGCCCTGCAAACCCTTCTTCACTTTCAGCCGACGCCGAAAAAGATGCGCAAGTTGAAGCGGCCAAAGCGCGCGTCGCGGCAGCTAAAGAACAAGCGCAAAAGGCCGCCGCACCCGGACCTCCTAAGGCTCCAGTAAAAAAGAAAGAAGAAGGTCCGAAGCCGGTCGATGCCGCCAATCATCCACTGGTGAAAAAACTGCGCGACAAGTTTGACGGCGCGGTGATTGAAGCTTCGGAGTTTCTCGGTCAGCTTTCGATTCGCATCGAACCTGCGCGCATCGTCGAAGTTTGTGATGCGTTGAGACGCGATGCCGACACGCCGTTCAATTATCTTTCTGACTTGACTTGCGTGCACTATCCGGATCGCAAGGAAGCGCCCTTCGAAGTCGTTTACAATCTCTATTCGATCCCCGCAAACGAGCGCGTGCGTTTGAAAGTTGCCGTCGATGGCGAGGCAGTCGCCAGTGTTACTGGCGTGTGGCCTGCGGCGGATTGGCCGGAGCGGGAAGTTTACGATCTCTTCGGGGTGAGGTTTCACAGTCATCCTGACCTACGCCGAATTCTTTTGCCGCCCGATTGGGAAGGACATCCGCTGCGCAAGGACTATCCCCTCGAGTTTGTCGAGAATAAATGGACCGAAAATCATTTGCCGGAATTCACCGACGTACAGCGCGAACAGTTGGAACAGCGACGCGCATACGGATTGGAGATTCTCTCGGTACCACAAGAGCGCGAGGTGCGCGAGCTTTTCCGCAGCGGGAAAGAAGTGATGCCGAAGGACAAGTAGGCGCTTTAGTACTTTGTACTTGGTACTTTGAACTTCGAACTTTTCAGTTGAATTCGTTCCAATTTCATTAGCATGCAAAGTACAAAGCACTAAGGTACAAAGCACGAATTACGATGAATCCAAAAGAAATCGCCGCACACTACGAAGCGAAGGTTTTTGACACTCCGGAAGCGGCGACCGGTGCTGGCTTTACGCTTACTGAGACGATGGCGCCGCGAAATGTTTGGAACAAGGCCAGCGCCGCGCAGTCGCTAATGCTGAAGCTGCGCGACAAGAAAGATAAAGGCGAAGTGAAGCAGATCGGTCTCGTGATCGAGCCTTGGAGTGTGACGGGTTGTTACGTTCCGAATGAAGCGGAGCAACCGGCGAGTTAGTGCTTATAACTCCCTCTCCCTCTGGGAGAGGGCTGGGGTGAGGGGCGCAGCTAACGCAGAAGAGGGCAAGTCTAATCCTTTCTTCCGCGCTAAGCCCTCACCCTAACCCTCTCCCAAAGGGAGAGGGAATGAATGCCGTAAACAAAAAGATGCATCAAGTAGAAATCGCCACAACCCAACAGACGCTGCTCGACAGCCCCATAATGACGCTCAACATGGGGCCGCAGCACCCGTCCACGCACGGTGTGCTGCGAGTGATCCTGAAGCTTGATGGCGAAACGGTCATCGATCTCGATTGCGACATCGGCTATCTGCATCGCGGCATGGAAAAGATTGCCGAGAACCGCATGTACACGATGATTGCGCCGTATTGGGATCGGCTCGATTACATTGCGGCGGTGTCGAATGGATTGGTGTGGGTCGAGACGGTGGAGCAGATGATGGGTCTCGACGTGCCACGGCGCGCTCATTACATTCGCACGATTCTCACTGAGTTGAATCGGATCGCTTCTCATCTGCTTTGGCTGGGAACGCATGCGTTGGACATTGGCGCCGTAACAATTCTGTTGTGGGCGTTTCGGGAGCGCGAAGAGATTCTGAAGATTTTTGAACGCCAGTTCGGAGCGCGCCTTACCTGTCATGCGTGGCGCGTCGGCGGCATGCCTAACGATGTCTATGACGATTTCGAGCAAGACGTGCGTCGCTTCATCAATAATTTTCCGACGCGGCTTGATGAATATGAAACGGTGCTTTCAGAAAACAGAATTTGGTTGAGCCGCACGGTGGGTATTGGCGTGGTCTCCGGTGACGACGCAGTTGCGATTGGATTGTCTGGTCCGTCGCTGCGCGGCTCGGGCGTTGCCTGGGACATACGCAAGGCGCGACCATATGCCGCTTATGCGGACGTGGACTTCGACGTGCCTTTGGGCGATAACGGCGACACGTACGATCGATACCTGGTGCGCATGGAAGAAATGCGACAATCGCGCAGGATCGTTCAGCAGGCGATTGACAATCTTCCCGACGGACCGGTGAATGCGAAAGTGCCCAAACTGATCAAGCCGCCAATCGGTGATTACTATCATTCAATCGAAGGGCCGAAAGGCGAGATTGGTTGCTACCTGGTCTCTGACGGAACCCAACAACCCTGGCGCATGCGAGTTCGTCCGCCGTGCTTCATGAATTTGCAGGCGTTGAAGAAACTTTGCATCGGGCATCTAGTGGCGGATGTGGTGGCGATCATCGGGACGTTGGATATTGTTTTAGGAGAAATTGACAGATAAGCCGGTCGATGCAAATCCCGGAGGGATGGAATGTCTATAGAAAGCGTTGGCTCGTCAAATTCCGAGAACCCATTTATGGGTGAAAGAAAATCCATCTAACTCCTAAAGGAGTTCCTAGAGTCGAATACATTCTTGGAACTATAAACATTTTGCCGCTACGCGGTTTTCAGCAATTGGCGAGCTCAAATAATTGCGATGGCACTACTGGCTCCACTCAACTTGATCGACAGTTTGCTGCTCAAATTCTTCAACGAGCAAACGGTGAACTATGTCATCTGGCCATTTATTCAGATTGGCGCAGTCGTGACGATCACGGCACTGTGGGTCGCGTATGCTACTTACCTCGAAAGAAAGATTTCCGCATTCATTCAGGCGCGGCTGGGACCGATGCGGGTTGGGCCGTGGGGACTGTTGCAGCCGATCGCAGACGGTCTGAAGTTGCTGACGAAAGAGGATTTTATTCCTGAGAATGCCGACCGGTGGGTATTTTTTGTCGCGCCCTACATTGCTGTCGTCGCGGCGTTCATCGTGCTGGCGGTTGTTCCTTTCGGGCCTGACTGGGCGGTGATTACCGATGTAAACATCGGCGTCTTATTTGTACTGGCCGTTTCCAGCGTGGGCGTGCTCGCTTTGATTCTCGCTGGCTGGTCATCGAATTCAAAATACGCTTTGCTGGGCGCGCTGCGTTCGAGCGCGCAGATGGTTTCGTACGAAGTCTCGATGGGGCCGGCAATCATCGGAGCGTTGATGTTCGCGCGCACGTTATCGCTCTCAGGCATAGTCGCGGCGCAACAGTCTGATTCAGTTTGGTTCTTTGTTTATCAGCCTATCGGGTTCGTTATCTTTCTGATCAGCGGCATTGCGGAAAACAACCGCGCGCCGTTCGATTTGGCGGAAGCAGAATCGGAATTGGTGGCCGGCTTTCATACTGAATACTCCGGTTTTCGCTGGTCGCTCTTTTTCATGGCTGAATACACGGCGATGGTGGTCGTCACGGCGGTGGCGACGACGCTCTATCTCGGCGGCTGGTATTTTCCGTTCGTCTATCGCTTTACGGAAGCGAAAGGGTTCCACAACGCTTACGTCGTGGTCAGTCTAGTTGTGTTTCTGGCGAAGGCCGGTCTGCTGCTCTATTTGTATTTCTGGTTGCGCTGGACGTTGCCGCGCTTTCGCTATGACCAGTTGATGGACTTGGGATGGAAGTGGCTCTTGCCGGCTTCACTTATCAACATCGTCGTAACGGCGATCGCAGTGGTAGTACTGCAAGGCCTCAATGAGAGTGGAATTCATACGATTGACTCGATTGCGCACGGGTTGAATCTGACCGCCAGCGGAAAAGTGATCGCAATCTTGTTTGGATTGGGCAATCTATTGGTGACCGCGGTAATCCTGTCATTAATCAATTGGCGGTCGCGCGATTTCAATCTGAAGAAGCAGCGGCGGAAGATTCGACTGATCGATTTACCGAAAGGGAAGCCGGCGGTTATTCCTTCTTCTTCTCAGTGAACTCCGTGTCTTCGTGGTGAAAAACAACGAATTACCACGGAGACACGGAGGGCACGGAGAAGGCGAATTGCAAATCTGGAATTTGAAACCTAAGATCTCAATATGCCATTAGTTCCTGTTACTAAGCCGACGTTTGCTCAGAAGCTCAAGCGCTTCTTCATGACCGATCTGCTAAAAGGACTCGGCGTCACGCTGAAGTTCAATGTCGGCGCGTTAACGGACAAGGACGCGGTTGCGGGGAAGGGAATTTATACCGAGCAATATCCGAAAGTGCGCCCCGACGTCGCGCCGCGTTTTCACGGCGCGCCACGACTAAACATGGATCCCGAGACGCACGAAACGCTCTGCATTGCATGCAATCTCTGCGCGCTCGCATGTCCCGAAGACTGTATCGACGTGATTCCGATGGATGTCGAAGTCGTCGTCGCCGGCAAAGCTCGACGCAAAAAGGTTCTTGACGGATTCATCTTTGACACTTCGCGGTGCATGTTCTGCGCCCTGTGTCAGGAAGCATGTCCGACCTATTGCCTGGAGCTGACGCAGGACTTCGAACTGGCAACGTACTCGCGCGCGGGTTTTGTTTGGAATCGCGAGATGCTCGAGCAGGGACGAGAGACAGTGAAATACGAAGCGTAAGAATTGCGGATTTCGAATTGCGAATTGCGAATTTCAGCATGACGATTGTCGACCAATTCGCAATTCGCAATTCGCAATCCGAAATTTTATGATCTTATCCGGCTGGGAATCAGTCTTCTTCTGGATATTCTCAATCGCTGCAATTCTGGCGGGGCTTTTGACCGTTATGGCGCGGAATGCGGTGCACTCTGCGCTGTTCCTGATCTCTTCGCTGATGTCTGTCGCGGCATTGTTCATTCTTCTGGGTGCGGAATTTATCGCCGGCGTGCAGATCCTGGTTTATGTGGGCGGAGTGATGGTTTTGTTTCTGTTCGTCATCATGCTGGTCAATGTAGGCGCCGAGGAGGAAGGGAAGGCGGCCATCTTCAACCGCACGCCACAAGTGGCCGCCGCCTTGGTTTTTTCGTTACTGCTGGTTCTGGGATTGCTACTGGCGATCAATAAGGGATTTGGAAATCCTAAGGAAAAAGAGAAAGCTCAGCAGGCCGAGATTGCGCGTGAGGCGCAAGCACAGAATTTACCACCCGGCGCGACTCGCGTGAGCCGGCTTACCAAAGAAACCGAACGAGTCGGCGGCAGCCTTTACACCTATGCATCGTTGCCGTTTGAAATCGCGAGCGTGCTGCTGTTGGTCGCAATCATCGGTTCGGTGATGCTGGCGCGCACTTTGAAACAAGAGGCTGCTGCGGATGATGTCGATCCTGAGTTGTTGAAGCCAGCAGTTGCTTCCGAACCGAACGTCACTGGCGCGGTAGTGACGGAGTAATTCGCGCATCAGAGTTTTTAGCGCCGTTAGGCACGAGATGTTTATAGAACCAGTTAGTCTAATAAGTCGGCGAGCCCATTAATGGGCGACAGAGACATTTCGCTCCTACGGAGCTGAGCGGTTTTGAAAGACGGTGAGTTCTACAAACATTGCGCCGCTACGCGGCTGAATAGATCCGAATGATTCAGCTATCGCTAATATTCTTATTGTTGCTTCAGGAAAGTCCTGGCGGTCGTGTTTCTGCTGCGATTGAAAGTATCAAGCATCCCGATCTGTCGAAATTCCTGGTGATTGCCGCGATCCTTTTCATCATCGGCATCGCGGGGGTGCTCACACGGCGCAACATCATCGTCATCTTCATGTCGATTGAATTGATTTTGAACGCGGCGAACCTGAACTTCATCGCGTTCTCTCGTTACTTGCAGGACACTGGCGGCGCGAATCCGCTTGCCGGACAAGTGTTCACAGTTTTCATCATCGTAGTCGCCGCCGCTGAAGCGGCAATTGGACTCGGCATTGTGATCGCACTCTATCGCAACCGCGAAACGATCTGGGTGGATGAGATTGATTTAATGAAGTGGTAGAAGCACAGTTTCAGGTTTCAAGTTTCAGGTTTCAAGTTAAGGAGACCTGGAACTTAAAACCTGAAACTTGAAACTTATGTATAAGTTCATCTGGCTAGTTCCGCTGTTGCCCCTGATCGGCGCCGCTCTTAACGGCATCTTCGGCCGGTGGTTTCCGGCGGCGCGGTGCGTCAGACGTTGGGACAAATCCAGGCTCCGACCGTCACGACTGGCGATCGTCAGTTGACGGTTCCGTCCCTACGCGGTTCGCTCCTGAATATCGAGTGGAGTTATCAACTCGATCCCTTGTCAGCGATTTTCATGCTGATTGTCACCGGCGTAGGTCTTTGCATCTTCGTGTTTGCCACCGGCTACATGCACGGCGACACGGGCTATTATCGATTCTTCGCCTACATGGGTCTGTTCATGTTTTCGATGCTCGTGCTGGTGATGGGCTCGAATTTCGTGATGATGTTCGTCGGCTGGGAGGGCGTCGGGCTCTGCTCCTATCTTTTGATCGGATACTACTTCGATCGCGCCGAAGCTGCGAATGCCTCGCGCAAAGCTTTCATTACGAATCGCATCGGCGACTTTGGATTCATGCTCGCAATGTTTGCGGTGATTGCGACATTCGGAACGGCGCAATATACGACCGTGATGTCGCAAGCGGCGGTTTATCCTCTGGAAGCCCTTGGTCACTGGGGACTGATGTCCTGGATTGCTTTGGGTTTGATGATTGGCGCCTGTGGGAAGTCGGCGCAGTTTCCATTGCACGTTTGGTTGCCTGACGCGATGGCTGGTCCTACGCCGGTTTCGGCTCTGATTCACGCCGCAACGATGGTTACCGCGGGCTTGTACATGCTGACGCGCACGAATGTTATCTTTCAGCATTCGCAGACAATGATGCTGGTGGTCGCTGTCATCGGCGCCTTCACGGCCATCTTTGCGGCGACGATTGGCATCACGCAAAACGATATCAAGCGCGTGCTCGCTTACTCGACCGTATCGCAGCTCGGCTTTATGTTTCTCGCTTGCGGTGTGGGCGCCTTCATCATCGGCATCTTTCACGTCGTCACACATGCTTTCTTCAAAGCCCTGATGTTCCTCGGATCGGGCAGCGTGATTCACGGCATGCATCACGAACAAGACATGCGCCGGATGGGCGGTTTGAAGAAGTACATGCCCTACACGTACTTAACTTTTCTCGCCGGCTGGTTAGCAATCTGCGGCATTATTCCGTTCAGCGGCTTCTGGTCGAAAGATGAAATTCTTTGGAACGCCGCCTCGACGACTCATATTCCGTTTGGTTGGCTGTTATGGATCGTCGGCACGATCGCGGCGACGTGCACAGCTTTTTACATGACGCGCCTGATGGCGATGACGTTCTGGGGCCGCGAGAAATTCCTGGAGACGCCCGCCGGCGGCGAGGCCGATGAAGCGCACGCCCTTGCTTATGCGAAGGGCAAGAAGCCGCATGACGCGGTCAAGTTTGCTGCCGGCGATCGTCCGCGGCATGAGCCGGGTGAACATGTGGGACCAATTCATGAAACTGCGGACGAACATATCGCGCTTGATATCGAGCACGTTCATGGCGCGCACACACCGCATGAGTCGCCGCCGTCGATGTGGGTGCCTTTGGTCGTCCTGGCAATTTTTGCAACGATCGGCGGATTCATAGGGATCAGCACCGCGTTCACCGGCGGCAAAGAAGTTGGCGGCCGCATGAATATCGTTAATTGGATGAATCCAGTTATATGGAAAGCACCGACAGACTTCAACGGAAACCCAGTGAGCGTCGTTCATATGACACCGGAGATATTGGAGAATGCACGGCAGTCGCACGAACACGCCGGATTCAACCTCGCCCACGCGGTTCAAGAAAAGCTTGATAGCGAGACTGCCACGGAGTGGGTCTTTATCATAATCTCACTCGTTGCCGCTGGTGTTGGCATTAGTCTCGGCCTGCTCTTTTATGTAAGGAGTCCAAGTCTTGCCGATGTTTGGGCGGCGCGGCTCGGACCGCTTTATCGCGCCAGCTTCAACAAGTATTGGATCGACGAATTCTACGGAATGGCATTTACGCGTCGCACGATGGATTTGGCGCGGGCGGTTTTCGCCTTCGACTCGAAAGTTGTTGATGGTGGCGTGAACGGCTCTGCCTGGCTGACGAGACTTTCAAGCCGCATCACCGGTGGCACTGACAAGTATTTAGTAGATGGGTTGGTCAATGCGATTGCGGGTTTTGTCGTCCGCTTAATGTCGCCGATCGTGCGCGCGGTGCAGACGGGATTTATACAGAATTATGCGCTAGTGATGGTAATCGGACTGCTAGTTGCCGTCGCGTTGTATCTGGTTAAGATCTTTTAATCCTACATTTGCGAATTATGAATGGATCTATTTCACATGACATCCGCGATGAAAGTTTGGAAGCCAAGGCTCGCTGGTTTCAATCGCTTTCGCTGGAAGAGCGAATGGATCTGTTCGTGTCTTTTACAAATCTGATTCTGGAAAACAATCCGGAAATCGTGAAGAAGAAATATGTTAGACCAGCTTCAGAGCGTGTTCGCGTCATTTCAAAAGAATGATGTCAAATATCTGGTCATCGGCGGAATCGCAGCGGTTCTGTATGGCGTGCCACGAGCTACGTTCGATCTTGATGTACTGATTGAACCAACGAAAGACAATGTTGAGCGATTGTTAAGCGCCATGATTGAAGCTGGGCTAGGCACTGCGTCGCTGACCAACGCTGAGGATGTGCTTTCGAAAGAGATCACGATTTTTACGGATCGCATTCGATTAGACGTTCAGACTTCAACGCCCGGCATCAGCTTTGAGCAAGCGTGGCAACGCCGAGTTACGATGAATTATCGGGGACAAATATTAGAGGTAATTTCCGTGGGCGACTTAATCGCGTCTAAAACAGCGGCTGGCCGCGATGTTGATCTGGAAGATGTCCGTATCCTGAAATCTAAGGAAATTAATTCAACGCACGAGGACTGACGTGTTCACAAACAACATTCTCTCGATCATCACCTGGTTGCCGGTACTCGGCGCGATCCTGATCCTGGGACTTTTCAGGAAAGAACAGAGCGATCTGATTAAGAAATTCGCGACCGCTTGGCTGGCTCTCGACTTTATCGTTTCGCTCTGGCTGTTTGGGTATGACCGCGGCATCGGCGGATTTCAGTTTCTCGAAGACCATCAATGGATTCCGGCGATTGGCGCGCGCTATCAGATGGGCGCGGACGGGGTCGCGATGCTGTTGATTGTGTTGACAACGTTCCTCGGACTCCTGGCGGCGTTGTCTTCGTGGAAGTACATCGAGAAGCGCGAAAAGGAATATTACATTCTGCTTCTCCTCTTGCAGACGATGGTGCTCGGTGTATTCGCTTCGATGGATCTGTTTCTGTTCTATCTGTTCTTCGAAGTTAGCCTAGTGCCGATGTACTTTTTGATTGGAATCTGGGGAGGCGAAAATCGTCTCTACGCCGCCATCAAGTTCTTTCTTTACACGTTGGTCGGATCGGTCGTGATGCTGCTGGGAGTTTTGAAGATGTATTTCCTCACCCAGGACACGGCCCTAACTGGAAAAATTACGCAAGCGACGCTCGATCTGCTCGCCGGGAACGCCAAAGCGAGCGCGATGATCGCGACCACGTTACAACAAGCGGCCCAACACGGCACCGGCAACTTCAGCATTCTCTACATGCAGGCGATCGGCTCGGTTCTGGATATGGGAACGTTGCAAGTGCTTCTGTTCTTCGCTTTCGCGCTGGGGTTCGCGATTAAGGTGCCAATGTTTCCCTTCCACACCTGGCTTCCCGATGCCCACGTCGAAGCGCCCACGGCGGGCTCGGTAATTCTCGCCGGCATCTTGCTCAAGCTTGGCACGTACGGCTTTTATCGATTCAATCTGCCGATGTTTCCGAAAGCGTCTGCGGACGAGACCTTCTTTTTCAGCGGGACCGGCCATCAGTTCGGCGTACGTAGTGTGATGATCTTTCTGGCAATAGTCTCGATCATCTACGGCGCGTTGGCAGCCATGTACTTCGTAGTGAAAAAGGATGGCGACGTAAAGAAGCTGGTGGCGTATTCATCGGTGTCATCGATGGGCATAGTCATGCTCGGTCTGTTCGCGCTCAATCCGAACGGGCTAAACGGCGCAGTGATGCAGATGATCAATCACGGTATCTATTCGGGCGCGCTCTTTCTCCTGGTGGGAATAATTTACGAGCGTCGTCACACGCGTAAAGTTTCGGAGTTCGGAGGACTGTCGCACGTAATGCCCGGATATGCCGCTGTCTTTCTCGCGATGGCGATGACCGCGATCGGTCTGCCTTTGCTCGCGGTTTTCATTTCTGAATTCCTGGCAATGCGGGGTGCGTTCGAAGCAAATCCTGTTTGGGCTGGCTGGGCCGGTCTGGGAATAATCTTGAACGCGGGCTACATGCTTTGGCTGTATCAGCGAATGTTCTTTGGTGAGATTACGAACGAGAAAAACAAGCTGCTGCCCGATCTAAACATTCGCGAGTGGGCGTACATGCTGCCGCTGGTAATCATGTCGTTGTGGATCGGTATCTATCCCGGCCCATTTTTGCGCTACATCGAAAGAACTGTTAACGCAGTGGTGAAGCAAGTGCGGCCAAACTATCAGATTCCGGGACAAACTAACGCACCGGTTCAGATTCGGGCCCAGAAATGATCGCCAAAGAATTCTAATCAGCTTGGGGAAGTTCTGGATTTTGTGTCATTCACACCGCGGCTTTAGCCCGGTGATTGCGAAGTGACCCTCTATGGAAACCGTTTAAACGGTTTCCTCGTCTCGCTGCTTGTTAGGCACCGGGCTAAAGCCACGGTGTGAATTAGAGGATCACAAGCTGCTAACTAACGAATGCTCTTTCTTCTACAAACTACCAGCCTAATCAATGTGCACGACCTGCAATTGATCGCGCCCGAGTTAATTCTCACCGCCATCGCCTGTCTGGCGCTGGTGATGGAAGTTATCCTGCCCTACAAGTTGAGTAAGTGGACGGCGTACTTCTCACTAGCCGGGATTGCGCTCGCACTAATCTCTCTGGCCGCTCAATTCAAAAGCATAGGTGGCAGCTTCAACCTCAACGCGTTGCAAGGCGTGACCGCGACTGACGGCTTTTATGGAATGGTGCATGTCGATGGTTTTGCGCTGGTATTCCGAGCAATCTTCTTAATCGCGGCGGCGCTGACCATCGCGATCTCAATGCGCTATCTCGATATTGAGCGCGAACAACACGGCGAATATTACGCGCTGATTCTGTTTGCGACGGTTGGGATGATGTTTCTCGGCAGCGGCTACGATCTGATCTCGCTTTACATCGCGCTCGAGTTGATGGCTATCACGTTCTACGTTTTGGTAGCGTTTACCAAACGGCAGCGACGCTCGAACGAAGCCGGGATGAAATATTTTTTGCTCGGGGCTTTTTCATCCGGAATTCTGCTTTACGGCATGTCTCTGCTTTACGGAATCGCCGGTTCGACCAACCTCGGCGAGATGGGAACAAAACTTGGTGCGGCGCCCGCTGAATTGCGTCCGGTGTTGCTGTTAGGAATGATCGCGTTGGCTGCCGGTCTCTTCTTTAAGGTTGCCGCTGTGCCGTTTCACATGTGGGCGCCCGACGCTTATGAAGGCGCGCCCACTTCCGTCACCGCGTTCCTCTCAACTGGATCCAAAGCGGCAAGTTTTGCGCTTTATGCGCGCATCTTCTTCGTGGCGCTTGGACCGATGCAGATCGATTGGGCGCCGCTGCTGGGAATTGTCGCGGCGTTGACGATTGTGGTCGGCAACTGGGCTGCGGTCACGCAGGAAAACTCGAAACGACTGCTGGCTTACTCTTCGATATCGAACGCGGGTTACTTGCTGCTGGGACTCATCGCCAACAACGCCTATGGCAACATCGGCCTGGTGATTTACCTCCTCGTGTACACGTTGATGAATATCGGAGCGTTCGGCATCGTGATCAGTCTGCGCCGTCGCGGCATCATTGGCGACAACGTCGACGACATGACCGGCCTGGCCCAGAAAGCGCCTGGCATGGCCGCGATGATGGGCATCTTCATGTTATCGCTCGGCGGCCTGCCGGGCACGGGCGGATTCATCGGCAAATACTTCTTGTTGTGGGGACTCTTGCAACGTGGCGAGGTGGCCCATAAATCCTGGTATTACTGGCTTGCGGGCTGGGCGGTCATCAACATCGTCGTTTCGTTCTATTACTACATTCGTTTCATTCGCGTGATGTATCTGGGCGATCGAGTTGCCGATGAAGAACCGTTGACAATGTCAACCGCGTTACGCACGGCGATGATTGCGTCGCTGATTGGAATTATCTTCATCGGCATCTATCCCCAACCGTTCATCGTGCTGGCCCAGAAGCTGATCCCATCAAAACCCGCGGCGAGTTCCGCGCCCTCGAACACATCGCCTGCTTCGCAGTAGAATAACGGCATGGATGATATGTATTTAAGAACCGGAGGCGATAATGACCGGCCTCATGTTCTACCTGATGAGGATCTGATCGAAGCAGGCATCCGCGATCTACATGATAGTCGCGAGACCATCGAGGCTTTAGTTGCGATCGGGGCGCCGCGTTTGCGACGCTTGGGAATCGAGCTACCTGAGCAGCTTCCCGACAATCCTGAACATCGTCTCTATGACCTGCTATCAAGAGATGACTCCGATTTCGCCCATTCGCGTTACAATGCTTTGATTCGCAGACTGGTGAGTTACGAACGAGCAGCCGAATGCCTAAGGGGAATAACCCTGAGAGATAAATTAGAAGAGTTCGTCTCTGGCCGAGGCTAAGACTAAGTTCCTGCTCGTCCATGAAGGTAATAGGTCCGTGATATTATCCAGCTTTTAATGGAGACATCGGAATGCAGCCTCAAAAGGCGCTAACTAATCAAGCGCAACCCGGCAAACTTCTGAACTCAGTGACGGCTCGGACTAGTCGTCTTTACGAGATTCATCACGTCGATGCTTTTGAGTGGTTGGCCTCTGCGCGCATGAATTCTATCGAGGCTGTCGTTACCGATCCTCCGTACGGGCTCGTCGAATACTCGGACAAAGAACTGACCAAACTTAAGAATGGGAGAGGCGGTGTATGGCGACTGCCGCCGGCATTTGATGGCAGTAAGCGAATGCCCCTTCCAAGATTCACCACACTAAAGGAAACCGATCAAAAGTCCTTGCGAGATTTTTCGTTTCGCCTGGCGTCATTGCTGAAATGCGTACTTGTTCCTGGCGGGCACGTCTTCATTGCCACCAATCCACTGATTTCACATTTGGTTTATGAAAGTTTCATGAAGAACGGCTTTGAAAAGCGAGGCGAGATAATCCGCACGGTTTACACGCTGCGCGGTGGCGATCGGCCAAAAAATGCTCATGACGAGTTTGCTGATGTGACAGTGATGCCCAAGTCATGTTGGGAACCGTGGGGCCTGTTTCGCAAGCCATGCGAAGGAAGAGTCCAGGATAACTTGAGAAAGTGGAAGACAGGAGGCTTGCGGCGTATTTCAGATTCCGAGCCCTTCAAGGATCTAATCCAATCATCGCCGGCTCGTCGTCGTGAACGAGAGATCGCTCCTCATCCATCTCTGAAGCCTCAGAAGTTTCTGCGGCAGATCGTGCGCGCCGCGCTTCCACTCGGCGACGGCACGATTCTCGATCCTTTCATGGGTTCTGGTTCCACGATCGCCGCCGCTACTGCCTCCGGACTCAAGAGCACTGGTCTTGAATCAAGAACCGAGTACTTCTCAATAGCGAAAACCGCCATCCCGCGACTGTCCGAATTAGACGGAGACTGAGAAGTGTCTTCATCGTGGGCAGTTGGGCTAATCGCCTTCTATTTCCTTGCTACAATCTCAATTTGGCTTGGCTTGGTTTCGCTTCGGGGCGGTGTCCGATTCGTCCGTTACCTGCAAGCCGAGTTAGGGAAAGAGTATCCAGAGTTCACGCCGTTTATCACCGTCTTCGTCCCGTGTCGCGGAGTTGACGATGGGTTGAAAGAAAACACCACCGCGATATTTGCGCAGGACTATCCGCAGTTCGAAATCATCTTTGTCAGCGATCGCGCGGACGATCCGGCGCTTAAAGTTATCGAAGGGGCCCGAAGGTCCTTTAAGAAGAGATTGGGTCCGATAATGCGAATTGTGATTGCAGGTCCAGCAACGGACAGCGGCCAGAAGGTTCACAATCTTCGTGTGGCCGTTGGCGAAGCCGATCAGAAAACTGAAATCTTTGTTTTCGTAGACACCGATGCGCGGCCACACAAGCTTTGGTTGCGCTCGCTGATTGCGCCGTTACAAGACGATCACGTCGGCACGACAACTGGTTATCGTTGGTTCGTCCCGGTACGGGGGGGATTTGCTTCGCATCTGCGCTCAGTCTGGAACGCTGCGATTGCGTCGGCACTGGGCGCGGACGAGAAGAAGAATTTCTGTTGGGGAGGCTCGACGGCCATTCGGCGCACAACTTTCGAACAGTTGAAGGTGAAAGATCGTTGGCGCGGAACCGTCTCGGACGATTTTACTTTGACGCGCGTATTGCATGAGGCGGGCCTGCCTATCAGGTTTGTCCCGCAATGCCTGACACCGTCATTCGAGGATTGCAGCCTGCGCGAACTAATCGAGTTCACCACGCGCCAGTTGAAGATCACCCGCGCCTACGCCACGCATCTCTGGAAGGCCGTGCTTATCGGCAGCGCGATTTTTGCCTTGACGCTCGTGGGTGGGACTACCGTGATGGTCTGGCGTGCGGCGATGGGCCTATCGTTCGCGACTCCATTGTTCCTGTTACTAGTGATCTTCGCGCTCGGAGCGATGAAATCGCATCTGCGTCTGCGTGCTGTCTCGATAGTTATTCCAGATCGTCGATTACGCTCGCCGGGCACGACGTTGGCCCATGTGACGCTTTGGCCGCTTGCCTCCGTGCTCTATCTTTACAATGCTTTGGCGTCGGCGGTTTTGCGGCGAATTGAATGGCGCGGCATCACCTATGAATTGAAATCATCGACTGAAACTGTCATCATTCGCCAGAAGTCCGACAAACTTTAGTTTGTCGCTCTGTTAACAGAGAGCGGTCACTAAGACTGCGACAAACTGAAGTTCGTCGGACATCTGAACCAATGCCGAATCGAGCCGTCCAACTTGTTCAACTTCTGCGCTCGACCAAACGCGAAAAGCGGCTCGGGACGGTAATCCTGTTTGTGACCTCGCGCTGCAATTCATTCTGCCAAACCTGTTTCTATCATGAAGAGTTGAACCGTCCGGGCGACATGACCTTCGCGCAGATTGAGAAGGTTTCGCATACGATGCCGCCGATTACCGATCTTTGGCTTTCCGGTGGCGAGCCGACGCTGCGTCACGATGCATCGCAAATCATCGACATGTTCGTCCGCGATAATGGTGTACGGCGATTAATCATTCCGACGAATGGTCTGGTGAAATCACGCGTCTACGCGATCGTGGATACCGCGCTGGGCCAGCATCCATCGCTTGAGCTTTACTTAAACATTGCGCTCGATGGCCATGGCGAGACGCATGATCGCGTTCGCGGAGTGCCCGGTCATTGGGAGAAGACGCTGGATTGCATCGAAGAACTCTATCCGTTGAAAGAAAAATATGGCGCTCGTCTGCGGCTAAACGCGAATACGGTAGTGTGCGCCGCGAACTACAATGAAATTCAGACGCTAGCCGAGTTCATGTGGAATGGTTTTCAGCTCGACGGCCATTATTTCAACATCGTTCGAGGCAAGACGCCCGTTGGAGATGAAATCAAGCAGGTACCGCCGGAAGCGCTGCCACGCATGTACGCTTATGTTTCGCAATTGACAAAACGCTACGGTGATCGGATGTTCGCAGACGATGATGCGCTAAAACGCTTCATCAAGAACGTCGCTTACGTAGGCACGATTACGACGCACTATCGCACTCAGCACGCGAACTTTGAGCGCTCGACAGCCTGGCCCTTTCCCTGTACTGCCGGTGAAACCATCGCAGTGATTGATTACAACGGCGACGTGCGCGCCTGCGAGTTGCGCGAGAAGTTTGCGACGCTGAAAGACTACGATTATGACTTCGGCGCGTTGTGGTCGGCGCAGTCACGACAGACCGAGTTGAATGCAATAGATGGAGGCAAGGCCTGTTGGTGTACTCATGTCTGCTTCATTCACGACTCGATGCGCCACTCGCGACGGTCGTTGCTGTCAAGAGCGCCTAAGAATTACTTGACTCGCGCGTCGTGGTAAACTCCAATCGGAAATAAGTGATGTCTCAGCAAATCAGTCCTTACATTAGCCCGCAGGAATATCTAAGGCTTGAGCGGCAAGCGGCCTATAGGAGCGAATATGTTCACGGTCAGATATTCGGGATGGGTGGCGCCAGCCGCAATCACACCTTGGTTGGGGGCAATATCTTTGGAGAACTCAGACAACAGTTGAAAGGCCGATCATGTGAGGCTTACATGAGCGACATGCGAGTGAAGGTTACAGCTACAGGATTGTACACTTATCCGGATGTTGTAGTCGTTTGCGGTGAACCAAAGTTTGAGGATGAGCATCTCGACATTTTGCTGAACCCAACGGTTCTTGTCGAGGTCCTTTCAAAGTCCACTGAGCGTTATGATCGGATTGCAAAATCTTCCTACTACCGAACCCTCGATTCACTAGCCGAACATCTGCTCGTCGCACAAGACAAAGTTCGGTTAGAGCAATACTCCAGGCAGTCTGATAGGCAATGGCTGCTCTTAGACTATCGGACCCTCGATGACATCGCCGAGCTTAAGTCAATCGGCTGCTCTCTCGCCCTTCGCGATGTCTATGACAAGGTCCGTTTTGACGAATAGCAATGGCAGGTCCGAGCGATGAAGAGACGAATCGCAAGACCGGTCTGGCGTATGCCGCCGCCCTCTCGCTCTTTGCCGCTGTAGCCTCAGGTCTGATTGTTGGTTGGCTACTTGATCGCTGGCTCGGAACCAGACCCTGGTTGCTGGTCTCGGGCATCGTCCTTGGCGCCGCCGCCGGCTTCTATGAATTCATCCGCCAGACATCGAAGCTCTCCTGACTGGACTAAATTAATCTCAGCCAAACTAACCAAGCTTTCGTCTAAAAATATTGACCGAGCGGCGGTTCGCTATGCTATATTCAATCGAACCAGGGAGTCGCCCGGTGGCCCCTCCACCAAAGATTTGGTCAGCCTCATTGTCGATAGTTGGATTGTTTGACTAAGTGAGAAAACCCTTATGAGAATCCGAGCCTTTGCTTCGCGCAAGCGCTTTTTGGGAATCGTATGCGCAGGTCTAGCCGCGTTCATAACCAGCGCTTCCAACACATCGGGAGCGACCCAGAGCAGCCCGCTGTTGTTTAGCGTTTCAGCGACTTCGACTCGCGCGATCGTGCTCGAATCAGTTTCGATGCGAGTTGAGCCCTTCTCGCTGAACTCCGAACGAAACTTCAGCCCCAACGATGACCGCACACGCATCACGCTGTTCTGCATGAATCTCGATCTTTTGGCGGGCGAAGGCGCGAACTCTCTGACGGCTGACGCCGAAGATGGCGCGCACGTTCATTATCCACTGAAGGTCGAATACGCCGGTCAGGTTCCGGGTTTCGAAGGGATATACATGATCGTTTTGCGCCTGAATGATTTGATGGCGAGCAACCTGGGTGACGTACTTGTCCGTTTGAACCTGCATGGCATGGGGAGCAATCGGGTTCGCGTCGGCATCGGTCAAATCGGTGGTGGACCAGCCGACGACAATCCGGGAGCGGGCACGCCCGCGCCGCAGACCGCTCCAACTCTAGTTACTCCATTGACCATTGCTCAGTTTCAAGCCCAATTCAGCAATCCGGCGATGGCGGCCGGTCCTGACGGCGTCAGGTTTCTCGAGCAGACGACCTGGGGACCAACTGATTCCGATCTTGCACATCTTCGCAGCGTTGGTATGCAGGCTTATTTGAATGAACAATTCAACACCCCGCCACTGTTTAGTGACGTGCAATCAAACTATCCGCTCACGACGCTTTACCCGATAAATCAGCCGATCCCATGCGATGCGACCTGTATACGTGACAATTACAGTTTGTATCCCTTGCAGAAACGGTTTGTGAGTGACGCTCTGAGTCAGCCTGATCAGTTGCGGCAGAGAGTCGCCTTCGCACTGCATCAATTCATCGTGGTTGCCGGCCGCGATCTGAACAACAACGAAACCAGTTGGTTTGCGCCTTATCTGCAGACCTTTGACCGCAATGTCTTTGGTAACTTCAGGCAGATCCTTTTTGACATCACGCTAAATCCGGGCATGGGCCTGTACCTGAACATGGCTGGCAATTCAAAAGCGGCGCCGAACGAGAATTATGCTCGGGAGGTGATGCAATTGTTCTCGGTTGGCACCGACGTATTGAACCAGGATGGAACTCCGGTGCTGGATGCCAACGGGAATCGCCTACCCACCTACGGTCAAACAGAAATCTCAAATTTAGCTCGAGTCTTTACCGGTTGGGTAATTGTTAATACCACCACGAACACCTTCAATGGCCAGGCGGCGCCTGATTACATCCGACCGATGGCCTTCAGCAACAACACCGGCGCCAATGGACCATTCGATATTGGCACGAAGACACTGCTAAACGGGCAAGCATTGCCGGCGTGCTCGAATTGCACGGGCAACGCGGCGAATATGGCCGCGTACAAGAACTCTGAACTTAACTCCGCTATTGATAACTTGTTCAATCACCAAAACACCGCGCCGTACGTTTGTACCCAACTAATTCATCAGTTGGTGACGAGCAATCCGAGCCCAGCTTACGTAGGACGTTGTGCCGCGGCGTTTGCAAACAATGGTTCAGGCGTCCGCGGAGACATGAAGGCAATCATAACGGCGATTCTTTT
>WNFT01001036.1_pt1 | contig 27413 bp, 21 predicted proteins | sample 5400191 | NCBI WGS metagenome assembly WNFT01 (sample SAMN13153359, study PRJNA577476) | soil metagenome | isolation source: 80 cm saprolite under Madrone tree | place: USA:California | collected 2016-06-14 | reverse complement strand
GGGCGACCACCGTGTGGCCGCGCGCGTGCAGGTCCTCGGCGACGCCGTCCCAGAGGCGGAGGTTTGACGCGAGCCCGTGCACCAGCACGAACGACGAGCCCGCGGGCTCGCCCGGGCGCCGCTCGACGTAGAGCCTGACGCCAGGGGCCACCTCGACGCGCTCGTCGGCGATCACGCGGTCGCCCATGCCTCCCCCCCCCGGACGCGACGCCTCGGCGCGTCCCGCCGGCCGCGATCATGCTACCCTCCACCAGCGATTCCAACAACGCGGTTAGGGTGGCGCGCATGCCGAGAGTGAACAAGGCCATCGAGCTCCTCGAGGCGGGACAGCCGATCTACTACGAGCACCGCGACGCGTTCGGCGCCGGCGGCTACGACGGCGGCAGGGACGCCGCCCAGACGTGGGCCGACTACATCACCTACGACATGGAGCACACCCCCTTCGACGTGGGCGGCCTCGCCGAGTTCGTGCGCGGCCTCGTGGACGGCGGCCCCACGCCAAGCGGCCACCGCACGCCCGCGGTCGTGGTGACGCTACCGGCCGAGGGCGTGAGCTTGGAGGCGATGCGGGCGAACGCGTGGATGGTGAAGCAGGTCCTCGCCACCGGCGTCCACGGCCTCCTCCTCTGCCACGCCGAGATGCCAGACGCGGTCCGCGCCTTCGTCGAGGCGGCGCGCTACCCGTTCCACGCGTCCGGGGTGGGGCCGACGTTGGGCGTCGGGCGCCGCGGCCACGGCGGCCAGGACCGCGCCGCCCAGGTCTGGGGACTCGCGATCGACCACTACCTCGCGACCGCCGATCCGTGGCCGCTCAACCCGCGAGGCGAGCTCTTGCTCGGCCTCAAGATCGAGAACGTCCGCGCCCTCGCGAGCGTCGAGGCGAGCACGCGGGTTCCGGGGATCGCGTTCGCGGAGTGGGGCCCGGGCGACATGGGCATGTCGATGGGCTATCCGGATCAGCACGACGAGCCGTACCCCGCGGACATGCGAGCCGCCCGCCAGCGGGTCCTCGGGGCCTGCAAGGCCGCCGGGCTGGCCTTTCTCGAGCAGGTCACGCCGGCCAACGTCCTGGCCCGGATCGCCGAAGGGGTGAGGATCGGCACCGGTCGCCAGGGGCACGAGGCCGCCGAGCTGAGCCGTCGGCACACGGGCCGAACCATGCCCTGGTGAGGGCAGGGCACTCGCCGGAGGGAGCCGTCGACCATGAAGATCACGAAGGTGGAGTCGCTGCACGCGGACGCGGGCTTCCGGAACTTCGACTTCCTGAAGATCAGCACCGACCAGGGCATCACCGGCTGGAGCGAGTACAACGAGTCCTTCGGCGGCGCGGGGCTCTCGGCGGTGATCGACCGGCTCGCCCCCGTGCTCCTCGGCAAGGACCCGCGCGCGTGGGAGGCGCTGGTCACGCTGCTGCACGCCCTGCGCCGTCTGGCCAGCGGCGGCTTGATCCAGCAGGCGATCGGCGCGATCGAGAACGCGCTCCTGGACATCACCGCCAAGGCGCTCGGCCTCCCGGTGTACCGACTGCTCGGCGGCCCCGTGCGCGAGCGGATCCGGCTCTACTGGTCGCACTGCGGCACCTACCGGCTCGGGTGGCCCGCCGAGATGCAGCTGCCGCCCCTCCGGACGCTCGAGGACGTCGTCTCCCTCGGGCGGGAGGTCGTCGCCCGCGGCTACACGGCGCTCAAGACCAACGTGTTCGTCCTGGGCGACCGCCCCTACCTCCACTCCCCGGGGTTCGCGCGCAACCTGGAGCAGCCGGGCTTCCCCGAGCTGAACCCCGACCGCCACGTGCTCCGGGCGCTCGGGCACCAGCTGGCGGCGTTCCGGGAGGGCGCGGGGCCCGACATGGACATCCTCGTGGACCTCAACTTCAACTTCAAGACCGAGGGCTTCCTCAAGGCCGCGCGCGTCCTCGAGCCCTTCGACATCTTCTGGGTCGAGATCGACACCCCGGATCCCCGTGCGCTCCGCGACATCCGGCGCGGCACGCGCATCCCCGTGGCCTCCGGCGAGGCGCTCTTCGGTCGCCGCGACTACAAGCCGTACCTCGAGCACCACGCGGTCGACGTCCTGATCATCGACGCTCCCTGGAACGGCGTCGCCGAATCGCTCAAGATCGCCGCCATGGCCGACGCCTACGAAACCAACGTGGCGCCGCACAACTTCTACGGCCACCTGGCGACGATGATGAGCGCGCACTTCTGCGCCGTCGTGCCGAACTTCCGCATCATGGAGATCGACCCCGACCGCGTGCCGTGGTACGACGATCTCGTGACCGTGAGGCCCGAGGTCACCCAGGGCTCCCTCGTCCTGCCCGCGGGCCCGGGCTGGGGCACGGAGGTCAACGAAGAGGCCGTGCGCGCCCACCCGCCCCGGCCGCGCTGATGGCCGGCTACGAGCCACCGCGCGACGGCTGGCAGGCACGGCCGCCGGGCGCGCTCGGCATGCGCCCCGACGGCCTGGCGGCCGCGATCGACTACCACCGCGCGCACGAGACGAGGTGGCGCCGCGACTTCCTGACCGACGCCGGGCGCTACATCGGCGTCGCCGACGAGCCGCCCGCTCCTGACGAGGTGCTCGGTCCCGTGCGGCCGCGCGGCGGACCGAACGGGCTGATCGTCCGTGGCGGCTACGTGGTCGCCGAGTGGGGCGACACGCGCCGCCCGGACATGACCTTCAGCGTCGCCAAGAGCTATCTCGCGACCCTGGCGGGCGTCGCGGTGATGCGCGGGCTCATCCGGGACCTCGACGACCCCGTGCGCGGCGCCGGCCTCGACGACGGCTTCGAGTCGCCGCAGAACCGTCTGATCTCTTGGCGGCATCTCCTCCATCAGACGAGCGAGTGGGAAGGGACGCTCTGGGGCAAGCCCGACAGCATCGACCACCACCGCGACGTCGGCCGGAGCGAGCTCGGCGGCGGCAAAGGGCCGGCCCGCCCACTGCGACCGCCGGGCACGTTCTGGGAGTACAACGACGTCCGGGTGAACCGCCTGAGCCTGTCGCTCCTCCAGCTCTTCCGGCGCCCGCTGGCCGAGGTGCTCCGGCGCGCGGTGATGGACCTGATCGGCGCGGCGGACCGGTGGCAGTGGGAGCCCTACCGCAACTCCTACGTCGGGCTCGACGGCGAGCGGATGCCATCGGTGCCGGGCGGCTCCCACTGGGGTGGCGGCCTCTGGATCTCGAGCCGGGACCAGGCGCGGTTCGGGCTCCTGATCCACCGCGGTGGGCGCTGGCTGGGCCGCGAGGTGCTGGCGGAGTCGTGGACCGAGGAGATGCGCCGGCCGGGCCCGCTCAACCCCCAATACGGCCTGCTCTGGTGGCTCAACACCGGGCGCGCCCTGTTCCCGAGCGCGCCCCCGACGAGCTGGGCGGCGCGTGGCGCCGGCAGCAACCTGATCTGGCTCGATCCCGAGCACGATCTGGTCGTCGTCGTCCGGTGGATCGACGCCGCCAAGGTCGACGGCTTCCTCGGGCTCGTCCTCGACAGCGTCGCCGGGTGAGTCGCCTGCCGGGCGCGAGCGGAGGCGCGGAGGCGGCGGCCGGCGTACAATCGAGGGAGCCCGAGCGCGGGCACCCAATCGCAGCCTGAAAGGTAAGGGTTCGTCATGAACGATCCGACCACCCAGTCTTCGGACCTGCACTCAAGCACCGGCGCGATGCTGGATTTCCCGTTCAAGGTCGAGCTGAGCCTGGCGCCGCTCGCCGACTTCTGGACGAAGGAGATGCCGCGGGCCCACCCCGTCAAGGGGGTGCTCGCGCGGATGGTCGAGGAGGAGCTGCGCAAGGCCCCCGAGCTCTACGAGCCCATCGAGGACCTCTCCGTGCTGGCCCGGCACCGAGAGCTGATCGACATGCTGATGGCCGGGGCCCGCTTCAACGTCGACCCGGCGACCGTGGCGGCGGTGCGCCTCCGCTACGCCTACACGGTCGTCCTGCGCCGCGTGTACGGCGTCGAGGTCGAGGTGGACCTCCCGATCGTCCTCACGGTGTCCTGCCCCGAGACCGGCCTCGACCGCCACTTCAAGGCGCTCTTCGACTCGCGCTTCGTGGACGCGGCGCCGGTGGGCGCCGTCCCGCCCCTCGTCGACCGCGAGGGCCTCCTCGCCCGGCTCGCGGATCCCCGGTCCCTCACGGCGCTCCTCCCGCCGGACCGCTTCGTGATCCGCGGCTTCACCGTGCTGCGGGCGGTCGAGGTGACCGACCAGGAGGTGCTCTCGTCGCTCAAGCGAGACCTGATCGACAAGGAGTCGATCATCTCGACCGCGCGGTTCCAGGGGCTGCAGGCGAAGCTCCGCACGCTGTTCCGGCGCCCGAAGCTCCGGCTCGGCCTCGCCGCCGTCGACGGCGACCAGGTCCTGATGCTCAACTCGGGCGCGCGCGTGGAGAACGCTTGCATCTTCGCCGACTCGAAGCACCACACGGTGGCGGAGTTCGCCGGCTCGATCTTCGACCGCGCGGCCCAGGCCGGGAACCCGCTCCTCGTCGAGGACCTCGCCGCGGATCCCGCGCGGACCCCGGTGGAGGACGAGATCCTCCGCTCGGGCGTCCGGAACATCGTCGTGGCCCCGCTCCACTACCAGGACGAGCTGATCGGCATGCTCGACCTCGGCTCCCCCGACCCCGGCGACCTGAGCGCCCTCGACCTGCCGAAGCTCGAGGAGGTCCTGCCGCTCTTCTCGATGGCGGTCAACCGAAGCTTGGAGGAGCTCGAGGCCCGCATCCAGGCCTTCATCAAAGAAAAGTGCACGGCGATTCATCCCTCGGTCGAGTGGCGATTCCGCCGGGCGGTGCTCGAGGGCATCGAGCGCCAGCGGATGGGGGCGGCGACGGCCCTCGAGATGGAGCCGATCGTCTTCGAGGACGTCTATCCGCTCTACGGGCTCTCGGACTTCCGGGGCTCCTCGACGCAGCGCGCGCTCGCGGTCCAGGCCGACCTCCTGGCCCAGCTCGGCTTGGCCCGCGACGTCCTGCGGACGGCCCACCAGGCGCGGCCCCTGCCCGCCCTCGACGAGCTCGCCTACCGCACCGAGAAGTACCTCGCCGAGGTCGAGGCGAGCGTCCGCTCCGGCGACGAGATGGCGGTGATCGCATTCCTGCGCAAGGACGTCGAGCCCTTGTTCGACCACCTGCAGGCCTTCGGCGCGGACGTGCTGGCCGCCGTCGAGGCCTATCGGACGGCCCTCGAGCCGCGTCTGGGCACGGTCTACCACCGGCGCAAGGCCTTCGAGGAGAGCATCACGCTCCTCAACGAGGCGATCTCCTCCTACCTCGACCTCGAAGAGCAGGCGGCCCAGGCGATGTTCCCCCACTACTTCGAGAAGCAGAAGACCGACGGGGTCGACTACAGCATCTACGTGGGGTCCTCGCTGATCGAGGATGGCCGCTTCGACCCGCTCTACCTGAAGAACCTCCGGCTCTGGCAGCTCATGGTCGCCTGCGGGATCGCGATCCGCGCCGATCGCCTCAAGGGCCGCCTGGCGGTGCCGCTGGAGACGACGAACCTGATCCTCGTGCAGCACCTGCCGCTGGCGATCCGGTTCCGGCCCGACGAGAAGCGCTTCGACGTGGACGGGGCCTACAATATCCGTTACGAGATCATCAAGAAGCGGATCGACAAGGCGGTGGTACGCGGGACGAACGAGCGGCTGACCCAGCCCGGCAAGATCGCGATCGTCTACACGCAGCTGAAGGAGGCGGCGGAGTACCGAGGCTACATCGAGTACCTCCGGCACCGGCGCTATCTCGGACCGGAGGTCGAGGACCTGGAGCTCGAGGAGCTCCAGGGCGTGCAGGGCCTCCGCGCGCTCCGGGTGGCGGTCGAGATCGACGGCCCGCGGCTCGACGCGGTCGTGCCGCTCGGAGACGTCGAGCGCGCGGTCAGGCTCCTGCCGGGAGGCCCGAGCCTCGGTTGATGGGCGCCCCCGCCCTGCTCGAGGCCGTCGAGATCGAGACCGGCCCCGCCCCGGAGGCCGCCGTGATCTGGCTGCACGGTCTCGGCGCCGACGGCCACGACTTCGCGTCGATCGTCCCCGAGCTCGAGCTGCCGGCGGGGCTCGCCGTCCGCTTCGTCTTGCCCCACGCGCCGCCGCGGCCGGTCACGGTCAACGGCGGCGCCGTGATGCGAGCCTGGTACGACGTCCTCGACCGGGACGGCGTTCGGGGCGAGGACGAGGCGGGGGTGCGGGCCTCGCAAGCCCAGGTGGAGGCGCTGATCGAGCACGAGACCGGGCGCGGCATCCCGGCCCGGCGGATCGTCCTCGCCGGCTTCTCGCAGGGCGGCGCCATCGCCCTCCAGACGGGGCTCCGCCATCCCGTGCGCCTGGCCGGGGTCATCGGGCTCTCGTGCTACCTGCCGCTGGCCCGGACCCTCGCGGCGGAGGCCGCGCCCGCCAACCGCGCCGGGCCGATCTTCCTCGCCCACGGCGTCGACGATCCCCTGATCCCGCTCGCCCGCGCCCGCCAGGCCCGCGATCGGCTGCTCGCGGCGGGCTACCGCCTGACGTGGCGCGAGTACCCCATGCCGCACACGGTGTGCGCCGAGGAGCTCTCGGACATCGCGGTGTGGCTGTCCGACGCCCTCGGCGCCCGGGACGACCGGCGATGAAGGCGGGCACGGTCGGCGAGCTCAAGGCCCAGGGCTACCGGCCGAGGTCGGTCAAGCAGGAGATGCGCGATAACCTGATCGCGCGCCTCCGCCGGGCCGAGCCGCTCTTCGCGGGCATCGTCGGCTACGACCAGAGCGTGGTCCCCCAGATCGAGAACGCGGTCCTGAGCGGGCAGGACATCGTCTTCCTCGGCGAGCGCGGGCAGGCCAAGACGCGGATGGCGCGCCTCCTGGTGGGCCTGCTCGACGACGCGGTCCCCGCCCTCGCCGGCTGCGAGATCAACGACGACCCGTTCGCGCCGATCTGCGGGGCGTGCCGGGCGCGCCTCGACGGCGAGGGCGACCGTGCCCCCGTCGCGTGGATCCCCCGCGACCGCCGCTACGGCGAGAAGCTCGCCACCCCCGACATCACGATCGCGGACCTGATCGGCGAGGTCGACCCGATCAAGGTCGCCGAGGGGCGGTACCTCGGCGACGAACTCACCATCCACTACGGCCTCCTGCCGCGGACCAACCGCGGCATCTTCGCGATCAACGAGCTGCCCGACCTGGCCGAGCGGATCCAGGTGGGCCTCCTCAACATCATGGAGGAGCGTGACGTCCAGATCCGCGGCTACAAGGTCCGCCTGCCGCTCGACGTCTACGTGGTCGCCAGCGCCAACCCGGAGGACTACACCAACCGCGGCCGCATCATCACGCCCCTCAAGGACCGCTTCGGTTCGCAGATCCGCACCCACTACCCGAGGCGCCTCGACGACGAGATCACGATCATGGAGGCCGAGCGCACCGGCTTCCCCGCCGACGGGTTCCAGACCTGCACCCCCGACTACATGAAGCTGCTCGTCGCCGAGCTGACCCACCTCGCGCGGCGGTCGCCCGAGATCAGCCAGCGCTCGGGCGTCTCCGTGCGCGTCACCATCTGCAACTGGGAGAACCTCCTGTCGAGCGCGCTCCGCCGGGCCATCCGGCTCGGCGAGCCGGAGGTGGCGCCGCGGGTCTCCGACCTCCCCGCCATCGCGGCGTCGACCACCGGGAAGATCGAGCTCGAGACGCTGGGCGACCAAAGCGAGGACAAGGTGCTCGGCAAGCTCGTGCAGCGCGCGGTGCTGAACGTGTTCAACAAGAGCTTCGCCGCCGGGGAGCTCGACGAGGTCGTCGCGGCGTTCCAGGGCGGGCTCGTCATCACCGTCTCCGACACGATGCCGTCGAGCGAGTACGTCCGCCAGATCGGCCAGCTCCCCCCGCTCCAGGCGGCCGTCGCCCGGCTCGGCGCGACCGAGCCGGCCTCGACGGCGGCTGCGCTCGAGTTCGTGTTGGAGGGGCTCCACCTCTCCCGCAAGCTCAACAAGGACGTCCAGCCCGGCCGCCATCGGTACCGGAGCTGAGCAGGTGCTGATCCGCTACTCGCGCTGGGACGGCACGCAACGGCTCACCGAGCCGGACGCCGACGACCTGCTGGCGGCGATGGCCGACGACCTCCTGGCGGACGGCGACCTCGCGAGCGCGCTGCGGCGCCTGCTGCAGCAGGGCGCCCGGGATCCGCGCGGGCAGGGCCTGCCCGGACTCCAGGACCTGCTCCGGCAGCTCCGGCAACGCCGCCAGCGAGAGCTCGACCGCTACGACCTCGGCTCCGCCCTGGAGGACATCGAGCGGAAGCTCGCCGAGGTCGTCCAGACCGAGCGCCAGGGCATCGAGCGTCGGCTCGCCGGCGGGGAGGCGGCGGCGAGGCTCGAGGCCCTCGACCGGCTCCCCCCGGACCCGGCCGGGCGGCTCCGCGAGCTCCAGCGCTACGACTTCGTCGAGCCGGAGGCGCGCCGCCTCTTCGAGGAGTTACTCCGGTCGCTCCGTCAGCAGATGCTCCAGCCGCTCCTGGCCGGCATGCGGCAGGCGCTCGAGGGAATGACCCCCGCAGATCGGCAGCAGATGCGGGAGATGCTGCAGGAGCTGAACCGGATGCTCCGGGAGCGCGCGGCGGGGGGGGAGCCCGACTTCGAGGCCTTCCGGGCCCGGTGGGGCGAGCAGTTCCCCGGCGTCGAGAGCCTCGACCAGCTCATCGCCCACCTCGCTCGCCAGATCGCGCAGATGGAGTCGCTCCTCGCGAGCATGTCGCCGGCGCAGCGCGGCCAGCTCGAGGCGATGATGCAGTCCCTCCTCCTCCAGGACGAGCGGCTCGACGCCGCGCTCCGCCAGCTGGCCGCCGAGCTCGCGGCGGTGGCGCCCCTCGACGAGCTGCGCCGCCGCTACGAGTTCCGCGGCGACGACCGGCTCTCGCTGGACGAGGCGATGAAGCTCATGGAGACTCTCGGGCAGATGGACGAGCTCGAGCGTCAGCTCCGCCGCGCCCAGACGCCCGAGGACCTCGCCCGGATCGACCCGAAGGCGGTCGAGCAGGCGCTCGGCGCCGAGGCCGCGCAGGACCTCGAGCGGCTCCGCGAGCTCACGCGGAAGCTCGAGGAGGCGGGCTACCTCGAGCGCGGCGGCGACCGGCTCGAGCTGACCGCCCGCGCCATCCGGAGGATCGCCGACAAGGCGCTCGCGGACGTCTTCGCCCACCTCAAGCGCGACCGCGTCGGCCGGCACGCCGCCACCGACCGCGGCGGCGGCGGCGACCGGGCCGACGAGAGCAAGCGCTACGAGTTCGGCGACCCGTTCCTGCTGGACCTGAAGGAGACGCTGATGAACGCGGTCGAACGGGGCGGGCCGGGCACGCCCGTGCGGCTCGCCCCGGGCGACTTCGAGGTCTTCCGCACCGAGCTCTCGACGCGAGCGGCCACCGTCGTCATGCTCGACATGAGCCGCTCGATGATCAACAACGGCCTCTTCCTGCCCGCCAAGAAGGTCGCGCTCGCCCTCCACGCGCTCATCCGTGGCCAGTTCCCGCGCGACAGCCTCGCCATCGTCGGCTTCTCGCTCTACGCGCGCGAGTTCGAGCCGGAGCAGCTCCCGCGCCTGACCTGGAGCGACTGGAACGTCGGGACCAACATGCACGCGGGCTTCCTGCTCGCGCGCCAGCTCCTCGGGCGCCAGAAGTGCGCGAACAAGCAGATCATCCTGGTCACGGACGGCGAGCCGACCGCCCATCTGGAGGGCGGCCAGGCGGAGTTCTTCTACCCGCCCACCCGGCGGACGATCCAGGAAACGCTCAAGGAAGTGCAGCGCTGCACGCGCGAGGGGATCACGATCAACGCGTTCATGCTGGAGCGGAGCCCGAGCCTGACGGCGTTTGTCGGGGAGGTGGCCCGCATCAACCGTGGCCGCGCTTTTTTCGCGACCCCAGAGCGCCTCGGCGAGTACGTGCTGGTCGACTACGTCCGCGCCCGGCGCCGCCGGGTCTCGTAGCCGGCGGCCTAGCCCGCTCTGCTGCCCGCGGGCGGGCGGTCAGGGGGCCAGGCGGAGACCGGAACGGAGCTCGAACAGCTCCTGGGCCAGCAGCGAGCCTTTCGCGATCCGCGCCATCGCGCCGCAGCACCGACAGTGCACGAACGCCGGCTCCTGGCCGACGAACGTGCTCCGGCACTTCGGGCAGCGGTCGGACGCCGCCACGAGGAAGTGCTTCGAGGCCCTCGCCAGGGCCCGCTCCGGAGACAGCCGCAGAATCCGGATCATCCTCAGGCTATTGTACTCGAGCCCGCCGGGGCGCGCGGGGACGGGGGTGCTCCCCGGCCGGCTGTCGGCGCCGACAGCCGGCCCGGAAGCCCGGGGCTCCGCCGGAGCTACTTGCCGACCGCGAAGACCCAGAGGACACCACCCTGCGGGATCGGCACGTCCTTCGCGTAGTTCTTGGCCTGATAGCCGGCCGCGATGAGCGCGCCCTGCATCCGCTCGGCGTCGACTCCCCAGCCGGACTGCACCGCGACGTACTGGACCCCGTCGACCATGTACGACATCGGCACCGCGGTGACGCCGGAGTTCGTCCGGAACTCCCAGAGCATCTGCCCATTCTTCGCGTCGAACGCCCGGAAGTAGCGGTCGTTGGTGCCGCCCTGGAAGACCAGCCCGCCGCCCGTGGTCAGCACCGGACCGAAGCTATGGCTCACGAAGTCCTGCGCCCAGACCCGCTCCATCTTGTTCGGGTCCCAGGCCTGGAGCCTGCCGATCGTCTTTGAACCCGGATAGACACTGAGCCCGATGTCCTTGACCTCCACCCCGAGATAGAGCTGGCCGGGCTTGGTCGGCTCCTCCTGCTTGGACTTCAGGCTGCCGCAGTGGTTGTCGTTCGACGGGATGTAGACGAGCTTCGTCCTCGGGTTGTAGGCGGCCGGCGGCCAGTCCTTTCCCCCCCAAAGCGACGGGCAGAAGTCGACGAGCCTGCCCCGGACCGGCTTGTGCTCGGCGTCGTACGACGGCCGGCCGGTCGCCGAGTCGACGCTCGTGAACGCGTTCTGCCGGACGTAGGCCTTGGCGTCGACGAACGAGATCTTGTCCGGGCCGCGCTCGAGCACCCACAGGTAGCCGTTGCGCCCCGGATGGACCAGTCCCTTGATCGGCCGCCCGTTGCGCTGCACATCGATCAGCATCGGCGGCGTGACCTCGTCCCAGTCCCACGAGTCGTTCCAGTGGTACTGGTGGTAGGCCTTCAGCGCGCCAGAGTCGGGATCGAGCGCGATCACGGAGCTGGTGTAGAGGTTGTCGCCGTTGTGGAAGTCGCCCGCCCACGGCCCCGCGTTGCCGACGCCCCAGAACGCGAGGTTGAGCTGCGGGTCGTACGTGCCCTGGATCCAGACCGACCCGCCGCCGTTCTTCCAGTCGTCGCCCTGCCAGGTGTCCGAGCCTGGCTCCCCCGGCGCCGGGACCGTGTAGGTGCGCCAGAGCGTGTCGCCGGTCCGCGCGTCGAAGGCCTGGACGAAGCCCCGGATGGCCAGCTCGCCGCCGGACGTCCCCACCATGACCTTGCCCCGGACGATCAGCGGCGCCAGCGTGCAGTAGTACCCCTTGTGGTAGTCCTCGACGACCTTGTCCCAAACGACCCGGCCCGTCTTGGCGTCGAGGGCGACCAGGTGGGCATCGACCGTGGCGAGGTAGACCTTGTCCTCGTAGAGCCCCACGCCCCGGTTCGTCGGGTGGAGCTGCAGCAGGTCGTCGGGCAAGTCCTTCTTGTAGTACCAGAGGACGTCCCCGTTCTTCGCGTCCAGCGCGAGGACCTGGTTCTGCGGCGTCGAGACGAACATGACGCCGTTGTTGACCATCGGCGGCGACTCGTGGCCCTCGGCGACGCCGGTGCCCAGCGTCCAGACCGGCGTCAGCTTCCGCGCGTTCTGCGTGGTGATCTGGTCGAGGGGGCTGTAGCCCCAGCCGGCGTAGTTGCCCCGGTACATGAGCCAGTTCTGGGGCTCGGGGTTCAGGAGCCGCGCGTCGGTCACCGGGCTATAGCTCCGGATCTGCGCCGCCGCGACGGCCGGCGCCAACCAGAGCACCCCCACCAGCAGGGCCGCGGCGGCCCCGCGGAGACTTGCGGCAAACGTCCGGTGGTCTCTCATGCTCATCCTCCCTCTCTCAGTGCGTTTGTCCGCCCACGGGACCCGAGAAGCCGCCGGCGACCGTCAGGACCCCGTCCACCAGCCTCAGGGGAAGCGTGGCGAGCCGCCGGGGCGCCGGGCCCGCGACGACCCGACCGTTGTCGCGCGGGTCGTATTTGGAATCGTGACACGGACACCAGACGGTCTTCGTCGCGTCATCCCAGGCCATCGCCTCGCACCCCTGGTGCGTACAGATGGCGGAGTACGCCACGACCCCCTCGGCGGCCCGGGCCTGGGTCTCATCGCCGAGGGTACCGGGATCGAGGTGGACCACCAGGACCTTGTTGAGGCGGGAGCCGTCCCTGACGAGTCTCGTCGCCGGCGCCATCGGAAAGGCCATCACCCGCGGACCGCCGAGCGGGAGATCGGCGGACGTGATCACTTGCCCCGCCCGCTCGCCGTCCGCGAAGACGAGCCGATCGCCGTCCTGGGGGCGCGCGTCCTTCGGATCGGCGGCCGCGACGACGGCGGGACGGACGAACTTCAGCCCGAGCGCGATGCCGAGACAGACCTTCAACGCCGCCCGACGCTCGAGCGTCCGCGCGAAGCAGGCACACCGCCCGGAAACGTTGTCCATCGCCCCGTCTTCGACCCGCTGGCAGGTAGCCTTCGACGCTAGGACAGACGCCGCGGGTTGTCAATGGACGGAAAACGACACTCGGGTCGGTCGGGGCGGCGTCCCCAGAGACCGCGCGGGGCCGAGAGTCTCCGAGGGGGCGCCCCCGTGTCAGGCCTGCGGAACGCCGTCGGGGCGCGGCTCGTGGCGCCCTCTCTTCCACCGGGCGCGGGACGACCTGAGCCGCGCGAGTCGGCGGGAGTCTGCCGGCGCCGGGATCGGGTCGCCGGTCGTGTCCAGGCGCGCCGCCTCGTTCGGCGGCAGGCCGCTAGGCGTCGGCGAGGCGCGACCGCTAGGTGACGCTCCCCTCGAGCCCGAGCTCCGCCAGCTTGGCGCCGGTCGGCTGACCAGTCTCCGGGTCCCAGCCCGCCATCTGGTAGTAGGTACGGCGGGCGGCGAGAAACTCCCCGGGATCGATCCGCTGGCCCTGGAGCGGGCCGTTGCCGATCCCCTCGTACAGCCGCCCCGGCAGGACGTCATCGGCCGGTGTGAAGCCCTCGCGGCAGTTGAAGACCCGCGCGAGCGTGTTGTTCCGCTCGCCGACCTTCATCAGCTCGTAGAGGCTCATGTTCCAGCCCGTCACGGCGTTGATGTAGGCGACGAGCGGTTCCATCTCGAGGCCGTTGAGGGGCGTGCCGACGAAGTCGCACATGCCGACCGAGTTGTAGCTCGACCAAACCTTCTGCGTCTCGAAGAAGGCGCGGACCTTCTTCGCGTCGAGCACGAGCGGGTCGAGCGGCTCGATGAGGCCGAGCGGCCCCATCGGGTGCCCCTGCGGATGGAAGCCGGCGTAGAGCGGATCGTGGGGCGCCTCCATGTGGTCGGCCCCGGTCGGCGAGATCGCGTAGGCCAGCGACAGCCCCTTCTTGCCGCGCGGGTCGTGCATCGGCAGCTCCTGTCCCTTGACGTGCAGCGCGAAGTGCTCGGCCCCGCGCCCGAGCCGGGCCGCCGCGCGGCGGACGCCCTCGCCGAGCAGCTCGCCCAGGCCCTCGCGGCGGCCGATCAGGTGGACCATCCGCTCGAGGGCGTCGGCGTTCCCCCACACGAGCTCGATCCCGCCGGTGTCCTGCGTGGTGAGGATGCCGTGCTCGAAGCACTCCATCGCGAACGCGATCACGGCGCCGGTCGAGATCGAGTCGAGGACGTACTGCGCGTAGAGCTGGTTCACGCGCGCGAGCGCCTTGAGGTCGCCGACGCCGCAGAGGGACCCCGACGCCGCCAGGGTCTCGTACTCGGGTCCGCCGTACTTCGGCGTCACTCCGTCCTCGGGGACCTCGACCTCGCGCTTACACGCGACCGCGCAGGCGTAGCAGGTGCCGCGGTTGACGAGGATCGTCTCCGCCATCTTCTGGCCGCTGATCGCGCGGGCGTGCTCGAAGGAGCCGTCGCGGAAGTTGCGCGTCGGCAGGATGCCGGTCGCCTCGAGCGCCAGGAGGCCGCTCGCCGAGCCGAGCTGGTGGAAGCGGTCCTTGGCTCGGTCGTAGTGCTCGCGGAACCAGACGAGCGCGCGCTTGGCGGCTTCTTTGTCCACCGCGACCGGAGGCTTCGAGCCGCGCACGACGACCGCCTTGAGGCCCTTCGCCCCCATCACGGCGCCGAGCCCGCCGCGGCCGTGGAAGTGCTTGAGCTGGTTGACGATCGCTGCGAAGCGCACGCCGCGCTCGCCGGCGATCCCGGTCTGGAGGACGCGGATCCGCTTGTCGCCGAGCTCCTGCTCGAGCCCGTCCTGGACCTCGCCCGAGAGCTTGCCCCAGTAGGGCCGCGCGTCCCGGATCTCGACCTGGCCGTCCTTGAGCCAGAGGTAGGCGGGCGACTCCGCCCGTCCGCGGATGACGACGCCCTCCCAGCCCGCCGCGCGCAGCTCGGGCCCCCACCAGCCGCCGGCCTCGGACTCGCCGTACCCGCCGGTCAGCGGCGACTTTGCCGCGGCCGTGTAGCGGTTGGTGCCGGAGAGCGAGAGGCCGTTGATGACGCTCGTCGTGAAGACGAGCACGTTGTCGGGGCCGAGCGGATCGACACCAGGCGGCATGTCGCGCAACAGGACGTGGGCCGCGAGCGCGCCGCCGCCGAGGTACTTGCGCATCACGGTTTCGGGAACCTCCTCGATCCGCGTCTGCCGGGTCGAGAGGTCCACGTGCAGGAGCTTCGCGCTCGTGCCGGCCATCGTCTCCTCCTGGGTCAGCGGATCGCCGCGGGGCCCCGACGGCGGGGACGCCCCATACTAATGCGGCGGCCGTCCCCCGGTCAGGATTTTTTCGCGCCGAGGGCGCGCCATACGCGCTCGGGGCGGAGCGGCATGTCGAGGTGCCGCACGCCCAACGGCCGCAGCGCGTCGACGACCGCGTTCACGATCGCGGGCGTCGAGCCGATCGTCGCCGCTTCGCCGATGCCCTTGGCCCCCATCGGGTTGAAGGGCGTCGGCGTGACGGTCTGGTCGGTGACGAACGACGGCAGGTCGTCCGCGTGCGGGACCGCGTAGTCCATGAGCGTGCCGGTCACGAGCTGGCCGTCCTCGCCGAAGACCAGCTCCTCGAAGAGCGCCTGCGCGATCCCCTGGGCGAGGCCGCCGTGCACCTGCCCCGCCACCAGCAAGGGGCTGATCCGGACTCCGCAGTCGTCGACGGAGACGAAGTCGCGGAGCCTGACGCGGCCCGTGTCGCGGTCGATCTCGACCACGGCGACGTGGGCGCCGAAGGGGTAGACGAGCTGGGGCGGCCTGAAGAAGTCGCTCGCCTCGAGCCCCGCCTCCACGCCCGGCGGGAGGTCGTCCGTATAGGCCCGCGCCGCGATCTTCTCGAATGTCAGCGCCTTCGCGGGTGCTCCCTTGACCTGGTAGCGGCCGTCGGCGAACACGACGTCGTCGGGCGCCGCCTCGAGGATGTGCGCCGCGATCCGGCGCGCCTTGGCCTGCACCTTGACGGCCGCCTGGAGGATCGCCGAGCCGCCCACAGCCAGGCTCCGGCTCCCCCCGGTGCCGTTGCCCATCGGCGTCGTCGCCGTATCGCCGTGGCGGACGACGATCTTGTCGAACGCGACGCCGAGGTGATCGGCGATGATCTGGGCGAAGGTGGTTTCGTGCCCCTGGCCGTGGGCCGAGGTGCCGGTGAACGCCGTCACGGTGCCGCCCGGCTCCGCCCGCACGATCGCGCTCTCGTACGGCCCGAAGCCGCACATCTCCACGTAGCACGCCATGCCGATGCCGAGGAGCGAGCGATCGCCGCGGGCGCGACGCTCGGTCTGCTCGGTGCGGAGCGCCGCGTAGCGCGAGACCTCGAGCGCCTTCGTCAGCGCCCTGTCGTACTCGCCGCTGTCGTATTTCTGTCCGGTCGGCGTCTTGTAGGGGAAGGCGCTCGGCGGGATGAAGTTCCGCCGCCGGATCTCCTCGGGCGCCGTGCCAAGCTCGAGGGCGACGACGTCGATCAGGCGCTCGAGGTAGTACGCGGCCTCCGGCCGCCCCGCGCCGCGGTAGGCGGCGACCGACGTCGTGTTGGTAAAGACGCAGGTCGACTGGAGGTCGACGCTCGGGATCCGGTAGACGCCGACCCCCATCATCAGGGTCAGATCCGGGATGAAGGTGAAGACCGGGTAGGCGCCGACGTTGGCCGTGACCCGCATGCGGAGCGCCGTGATGGTGCCGTCATCCTCGACGGCGGCCTCGAGGTCCGTGACCTGCGCGCGCCCGTGCGTGGTCGCCAGCATGTGCTCCACGCGCGTCTCGATCCAGCGGAGCGGGATGCGGTAGAGGTGCGCCAGCGCGGCCACGGTCGCGTCCTCGGCGTAGATGCCGAACTTCACCCCGAAGCCGCCGCCGACCTCGGGGGCGATGACGCGGATCATGTTCTGGGGGAGGGCCAGGACCGTCGCCAGATCGTTGCGCAGGTTGTGGGGCGCCTGGTGGGTCGCCCACACGACGAGGCCGCCCGTGGCGGGGTCGGGAGCGGCCACGACCGCACGCGTCTCGAGGGGGACGCCGCAGAGCCGTTGGCTGATCATCCGCTGCTTCACCACGCGCTTGGCCCGCGTGAAGGCGGCGTCGGGGTCGCCCGCCTTGATCTGGTTCTGGTGTTCGACGTTGCGGGGCGCATCGTCGAAGAGCTGGGGAGCGCCGTCGGCCATCGCCGCGAAGGCGTCGGTCACCGCCGGCAGCGGTTCCCAGTCGACGCGCACGTCCGCGGCCGCGTCCACGGCGAGCACCTCCGAGGTCGCGACGACGGCCGCCACGGCCTCGCCGACGTGCCGAACGCGGCCCACCGAGAGCGGGTAGTGCATGCGCCCGGCCTGGTCCGGCCCGCCGCCTCCGCCCTCGCCGCCGCCGGCGAGGGGGATGCGAGCGCAGTGCGCCCGGATGTCGGCGCCGGTGACCACCCGGAAGACCCCCGGACGCCGGAGCGCCGCGGAGGCGTCGATGCCCCGGATCCGCGCGTGGGCGTGCGGGCTCCGCACGAACGCCACGTGGTGCATGCCCGGCAGGCTGACGTCGGTCACGTAGGTCGAGCTGCCCGTGACGAGCCGCGGGTCTTCCTTGCGCTTGACCTCCGCCCCCATGAGCCTCGGAGTCGCCATACGATCCTCTCAGTCGGTGGCGGAATGCCGCCCCCCACGCCTCGGAGTCCGCTTCAGGGTCCCGAGTCTATCCGATTCCGGCGCCATCCCGCGAGCCCGCATACCGAGGGTCGCATCGTGCCGGCGGGCGGCGCGTCGTACGAGGCGCGGGATCGAGGAGGGAGCCCCAGACGGGCCGGTCCGCCGGCTTCGGCCTCGGGACGGTCGACCAGGGTCGTCCCCCGCCGCGTTTGCAGCGCGCGCGGCGTGCGCCGCCGGCGGCGCGGCGGCGACCGACCCGACGACGGGGGGTCCGCCCCGTCGGTTCGCCCCCGCGCTGACGCGACTGATCATGCACGTCGGCGACGTTTAGACGCTCGGCCGCGACCGCGGCTCCGCGGAGTGATAGGATCGAGGTCATGATCCAGGCGGCCGCCCCCAAGGCCCCGAACTTCATCCGCCAGCTGGTGGCCGAGGACACCCGGACCGGCCGCTTCGGCCACCGGGTCGTGACGCGCTTTCCCCCGGAGCCCAACGGCTACCTCCACATCGGCCACGCCAAGGCCATCTGCCTGGACTTCGGCATCGCCGAGGAATTCGGCGGCCCCTGTCACCTCCGGTTCGACGACACGAACCCGACGAAGGAGAGTCAGGAGTACGTCGACTCGATCAAGGGCGACGTTCGCTGGCTCGGCTTCGACTGGGGCGAGCACCTCTATTACGCCTCCGACTACTTCGAGCAGCTCTACGCGTGGGCGGTCCAGCTCATCAACGCCGGCAAGGCGTACGTGGACGATCTCACGCCCGAGCAGCTGCGCGAGTACCGCGGGACCCTGACGGAGCCCGGCCGCGAGAGCCCGTTCCGAAACCGTTCGATCGAGGAGAACCTGGACCTCTTCGCGCGTATGCGCGCGGGCGAGTTCGACGAGGGGACGAGGACCCTGCGCGCCAGGATCGACATGGCCTCGGGCAACCTGAACCTGCGCGACCCCGTCATGTACCGGATCCGCAAGGCCGCGCACCACCGGACGGGCGACACGTGGTGCATCTACCCGACGTACGACTGGGCCCACGGCCAGTCGGACTCGATCGAGGGGGTCACGCACTCGCTCTGCACGCTCGAGTACGAGGACCACCGCCCGCTCTACGACTGGTATCTCGATCAGCTCGGCATCCATCACCCGCAGCAGATCGAGTTCGCGCGCCTGAGCCTGAGCCATACGGTCATGAGCAAGCGGAAGCTGCTCGAGCTCGTCGAGGGCGGCCTCGTCTCCGGCTGGGACGACCCCCGCATGCCGACCTTGGCGGGCCTGCGGCGCCGCGGCTACACGCCCGAGGCGATCCGCGATTTCGCCGAGCGGATCGGCGTCGCCAAGGCCGACAACCTCGTCGACATCGCGCACCTCGAGTACTGCCTCCGCGAGGACCTGAACAAGCGAGCCCCGCGCGTGATGGCCGTGCTCCGTCCGCTCAAGCTCGTCATCGAGAACTACCGCGAGGGCGAGGTAGAGGAGGTCGAGGCCGTCAACAATCCCGAGGACCCCGCGATGGGGACCCGGCGCGTCCCGTTCTCGCGCGTGCTCTGGATCGAGCAGGATGACTTCCGCGAGACCCCGCCGCCGAAGTACTTCCGCCTCTCCCCGGACGCCGAGGTGCGCCTGCGCTACGCCTACATCGTCAAGTGCACCGGCGTCGTCAGGGACCCCCGCACCGGTGAGGTCACCGAGGTGCGCTGCTCCTACGACCCCACGAGCCGCGGCGGCGACGCCCAGGGCCGCAAGGTCAAGGGCACGATCCACTGGGTGTCTGCGCCCCACGCCCTCGAGGCCGAGGTGCGCCTCTACGACCACCTCTTCTCGGTCCCCAAGCCCGACGAGGCCGAGGACTGGACGTCGGGGCTGAATCCGCACTCGCTCACCGTGGTGACGGGCTGCCGCCTGGAGCCGTCCCTGAAGGCCGCCATCCTCGGCAGCCGCTACCAGTTCGAGCGCCAGGGCTACTTCAGCGTCGACTCCGTGGACTCCTCCCCGTCGCGCCTGGTCTTCAACAGGGCGGTCGGCCTCCGGGACACCTGGGCGAAGATCGAGAAGGGGGGGCGCTAGGCGGCGCCCCTCCCCGCCCACACGCGCATCATCACCTCGAACGTCGCGACCCCAAGGTCGTCGCGTCCCGCCGGACGTCGTGCGGGAATGCCGACGCGCGCCCTCCCCGTCGACAGGGCGTGAGGAGGAGGCGAGCATGCCGAAGCTCGTGATCGGCGAAGCCGACATCTACTACGAGGAGGCGGGGCAGGGGCCGGACCTCCTGCTCGTGCCGGGGCTCTCCGGGCTCGGCGCCTTCTGGACGCACCAGGTGGAGGAGTTCAAGCGGGACTTCCGGGTCATCACCCATGACCACCGGGGCGCGGGTCAGAGCACTCATTCACGGATCCGCTACTCGGTCGAGCAGATGGCGGACGACGTCCTCCGGCTGATGGACCGGTTGGGGATCGCCGCCGCCCATCTCGTCGGCCACTCGACCGGCGGGGCGATCGGCCAGGTCATCGCCCAGGACCATCCCGGGCGGCTGCAGAGCCTCGTCCTCTCCGCCACGTGGGCAGGCCGCGACCCGTTCTTCCGCCGTCTCTTCGAGAGCCGCAAGGAGATCCTCCTGAAGCTCGGGGTCGAGGCGTACCTGCGCGCGTCGGTGCTGTTCCTGGCGCCGCCGTCGTGGGTGAGCGCCAACGACGCCGCCATCGCGGAGGCGCACCACGGTGTGGCGGCGGGGGCGGCGCCCGTGGAGGTCATGGCGAGCCGGATCGACGCCATCATGGCCTTTGACCGGCGGGCCCGCTTGGGCGAGATCCGCACGCCGACCCTGGTGATCGTCGCCCAGGACGATATGGTGACGCCGCGCTTCTATTCGGACGAGCTCGCCGAGCGCATCCCTGGCGCGAAGCTGGTGGTGCTCGACGGCGGCGGGCACTTCGCGCCGCAGATCACGTCCGGCCCCTACAACGCCGCCGTCGGCGCGTTCCTACGGGGCCAGCTCGGGCGGTAGAGGCCCCCGCGTGATCGAAGCGGTGGTCTTCGACCTGGGCGGCGTGGTGATGGAGTCGCCGCTGCGCGCGATCGCCCGCTACGAACGCGACCACGGGCTGGCGGCGGGGGCGATCTCGCGCGTCGTCGCCGCCGCCGGCGACGGGGGCGCGTGGGCGCGGCTCGAACGGGGCGAGCTGACGGCGGAGTCGTTCCGCGCCCCCTTCGAGGCCGAGGGTCGCACGTCGGGGATCGAGGTGGACGCCGCCCGCATGATGGCCTACATCAACGAGGCGACGCTGCCCCGGCCGCGGATGCTCGCGGCCATCCGACGGATCCGGGCGCGCGGCCTCCGGGTGGGCGCGTGCACCAACAACTGGGTGGGTGCGGACGGCTGTCCGACCGACGGGCTCCAGGAGCATTTCGACGTCTTCGTCGAGTCGGCGGCGGTCGGCCTGCGCAAGCCCGACCCGCGCATCTACGAGCTCACCTGCCGGCTGCTCGGCGTGGCGCCCCCGCGCGCCGCCTTCCTCGACGACATCGGCCAGAACCTCAAGGCGGCGCGGGCACTCGGGATGGCGACGATCAAGGTCGAGGACCCGGACCACGCGCTCCGCGAGCTCGCGGCGCTGCTCGGGATGGACTTGGTCGCCGAACAGGCGTAACACTGAGGAGCGAGAGGAGCCATCGATGGCGATCTGGTCACGGTCGAAGCTGGAGATGCCGACGCGGGACACGGCGCTGCCCGGCCGCGCGCAGCGCATGCAGGTACCCGCGGCGCACCACGTGTTGGGCACGCCGCTCGCGCCGCCCTTCCCGGACGGGCTCGAGCGAGCGCTGTTCGGCCTCGGCTGCTTCTGGGGCGCCGAGCGCACGTTCTGGACGACGCCCGGTGTCTTCTCGAGCGCCGTCGGCTACGCGGGCGGCGTCACGCCGAACCCGACGTACGAGGAGGTCTGCGGCGGCCGTACCGGTCACGCCGAGGCGGTGCTGGTCGTGTTCGACCCGACGGCCGCCCCCTACGAGACGCTCCTCCGGGTCTTCTGGGAGAGTCACGACCCGACCCAGGGGATGCGCCAGGGCAACGACGTCGGCACCCAGTACCGCTCGCTGATCGGCGTCGACTCGCCCGGGCAGCGGCGCCTGGCCGAGGCGTCGCGGGACGCCTACCAGCGCGCGCTCGCGGCGGCGCGGCTCGGCCGCATCACGACGGAGATCGTCGACGCCCCCGAGTTCTACTACGCGGAGGCCTATCACCAGCAGTATCTCGCGAAGAACCCCGCTGGCTACTGCGGGCTGGGCGGCACCGGCGTCGCCTGCCCCACCGGCCTTGGCGAGGTCGCCGCAGGCCGGTAGCGGGCGACGAGTCTCCCCACCCCGGGGCGCCTCACGCGGCCCGGGCCACCGCGCGGAGGTCCTCGACGAGCATCTGGTAGAGGCGCTCCTGCGCCGCCGCGTCCTCGCCCCTGAGGACCGCGGACGGGTGGAGGGTCGCGATCGTCAAGGGCGCCCAGCGCGTGGCGATGAAGCGCCCGTGCTCCCGCATCAACCGAAACTCGGGGCCGAGCACGGCGCGGGCGGCGGTCGCGCCGAGGCAGACGACGATTCCCGGCTGGATCACGGCCAGCTCGGCCTCGAGCCACGGCCGGCACGCCCCGAGCTCCGACGCGCGCGGCGTCTGGTGGATGCGGCGCTTGCCGCGCGCCACGAACTTGAAGTGCTTCACGGCGTTGGTCACGTAGAGCCGCTCGCGCGCGAGCCCGACCTCGCCGAGGGCGCGGTCGAGCACCTCGCCCGCGGGGCCGACGAACGGCGCGCCCCTGAGATCCTCCTGATCGCCTGGCTGCTCGCCCACGAGCACGATGCGGGCGTCGGCCGGGCCCTGGCCGAAGACCATCTGGGTCGCGTGGCGATAGAGGTCGCAGCCGGTGCACCGCGCCGCGGCGGTCCGGAGCCCGGCGAGGTCCGCGGCGGCGGGCATGAAGGGCGTGGCGCCCGTCGGTGGCGGCTCGTCGAGCGCCGGCTTCGCGCGGCGCGCTTCGGCCTGCAGCGCCACGAGCTCCCGCACGTCCGGGTCCGCGGTGTGCTCCAGCAGATCCTGGTCCTCGTGCAGGAGCCGCCAGAGCACCGTGTAGAGAAGCTGCCAGCGCCGGGGATCGGGATGGGAGGCCGTCTCGCGCGCCAGGTCGACGAATCGCCGGGGGACGCGGACGGCACCCGGCGGGGGCTCGGGTTCCGGGGCCGCCGACGGGCCGGCCGGCGCCCAGACGACCTCAGCCGGCTCGACACCGGCGTCGAGGAGCGCGCGCGCCGCCGCCCGCCACGCCTCGAAGGTCGGCCGGATCTCGACCCGTCTCGCCACCCAGCCGAAGGATACCTCCGCGCGGGTTGCCGGGGCGAGCCGCGTCGGTTGCTCGGGACGGACCTCCGCGCTACCCTCGGGCGGCGCCTCCGAGGGGCGCCGAAGGAGGGACCATGACGCCACCCGTCGATCCGAACGACGTCGTGATGACCGGGGAGAATTCCTTCATCCGTCTGAGCCCGGACGGCGGCAAGACCCAGGCGGACCGCCTGAGCCATTGGCGCGTGCTCTGGTGCCCCGCGGGCGCGGGCCAGGTGCTCTTCATGCAGAGCACCCTGATCGACGGCCAGGTCCGACTCTACGGCGACAATCCGGCCGTCGCCCGCTGGCTCCAGCGGACGATCGAGACCTTCCTCTACGCCCCGTTCGCCGACGAGAAGGTCCCCGTCATCGCCGCCAAGTTCGCCCGCGCGGGTGACCCCCGTTCGGCCGCCGTGGAGACGGTGCTCTCGACCACGGACCAGGTCCGCCTCACCTGGTACGACTGCATCGACCCGTTCGTGCTCACGCTCCCGCCCGGCTTCAACAACCGTCCCCTCGGCGTGTTCAGCACGTTCTTCCCCGCCCGCTCGGCGCAGGTGGAGATGAACGGCCGCTTCGCGACGGGCCAGCCGTGGCCCGAGACGCGCGGCGACCGGCAGGCCTCGAGCGCGTGCCTGGCCTGGTCGGAGACGTGGGTGAGGCCCCGGAAGTAGCGGCCGGCGGGCGCGCAGCCGCGCGACGGCGTCGGCCGGGCACGCCCCTGGCCCGGCCCGGGCGCTCGCTCATCATCGGCGAGACCCAGACCCCGCGCCGCCGCGACGAGGCGGCCTCGCGGAGGATCCCGGAGGCCCCCCGCCATCCCGGGGCTGGGGCCCGGGCTACCCGACGTGCTTGCGCAGGAACTCGAGCGTGCGCTGGCGCGCGAGCCGGGCGCTCGGCTCGTGGTAGCTCGCGCGCGCGTCGCAGTTGAAGCCGTGGCCGGCCGGGTAGAGGTGCATCGGGACCTTCGGGTGCGCCGCGGCGATCCGGTCCCAGTGCTCCTTCGGGATCGACGAGTCGGTCTCGCCAAAGTGGAGGAGCACCGGACAGCGGGGCTCCTCCTGGGCGAAGTCGGCGACGGCGCCGCCGTAGTAGCCGACCGCCGCCGCGAGGCCGTCGACGCGCGTCGCCGCGAGCCACGCGAGCGAGCCGCCCATGCAGTAGCCGACGGCGCCGACCTTGAGCTTCTCCGCCTGGAGGGCCCGCACCGCGGCCCGAAGGTCGGCGACCATCTGCTCCCAGCCGACCTTGCCCCGGAGGGCCCGCCCGCGCTCGATGTCGCTCGGCCCGTACCCCATCGCGACGTCGCGCTCGACACGGTCGAAGAGCGACGGGGCGAGGGCGAGGTATCCGTCGGCCGCGTAGCCGTCGCACACCGTCTTGATGTGGGAGTTGACGCCGAAGATCTCCTGGATGATCACGAGGCCCCCTCGCGGCGCGCCCGTCGGCGCGGCGCGGTAGGCGGCGAGGCGGTGGCCGTCTTCGGCCGTTAGCGTGGTGGTGGTGCCCATGGCCTGCTCCTTTACTTCGTCGACCCGTTCCTCGCTGCGGCCGTCCGGCGCGCCCGGATCGCTTCGGCAAGCTCCCGGATCACCGGAACCGTCATCTCCCAGCCCATGCAGGCGTCGGTGATGCTCTGGCCGTAGACGAGCGCCGAGGGCGTCACCAGGTCCTGGCGCCCGTCGACAAGAAAGCTCTCCATCATGACCCCGAAGATGCCGCCCTCGCCCTGGGCGAGCTGGACCCCGACGTCCCGCGCCACCGCCGGCTGCCGGCGGTAGTCCTTCTCGCTGTTGCCGTGGCTCGTGTCGACCATGAGCCGCGCGTTGAGCCCGGCGTCGCGGAGGGCCGCCACCGTCTTCTGGACGTGGAGCGCGTCGTAGTTAGGACCGCTCTGGCCGCCGCGGAGGATCACGTGGCAGTCGGGGTTGCCGCGGGTGGCGACGATCGCGCAGAGCCCCTGCTCGGTCACGCCGAGGAACCGGTGAGGGTGGGCGCTCGAACGAACGGCGTCGATCGCGATCTGCACCCCCCCGTCGGTGCCGTTCTTGAAGCCGACGGGCATCGAGAGGCCCGACGTGAGCTCCCGGTGCACCTGGCTCTCCGTCGTGCGCGCTCCGATCGCGCCCCACGAGACGAGATCGGAGGTGTATTGGGGGGAGATCGGATCGAGGAACTCGCAGCCGGTCGGCAGCCCGAGCTCGGCCAGCTCCAGGAGGAGCCGGCGAGCCAGCCGGAGGCCGCCGTTGATCTTGAAGCTCCCGTCGAGGTCGGGGTCGTTGATGAGCCCCTTCCAGCCGACGGTGGTTCGCGGCTTCTCGAAGTAGACGCGCATGACGACGCAGAGGTCCCGGGCCACCTCGTCGGCCAGGGCTCGGAGCCGCCGCCCGTAGTCGAGCGCCGCCACGGGGTCGTGGATCGAGCACGGGCCGACCACCACGACGAGCCGGTCCTCGTGGCCGTTGAGGATGCTCGCCACCTCCTCGCGGCCGCGGCTCACGGTCATGGAGGCCTGCTCGCTCAGCGGGAGCTCCTCGAGCAGGATCGCCGGCGGCAGGAGCGGCCGGAGGCTGTCCACGCGGAGGTCGCGGGTCGGCTTGAACACGGCCTCTAAGAGTACCTCAGATACCCCAGAATGTCGGCTCCGGGGTGAGGCGGACCCCGAGGCGCTCCTCGACGGCAGCCTGCACCTGCCGTGCGAAGGCCAGGACGTCCTGCGCGCGCGCCCCGTCGTGGGCGACGACGGCCAGGGCATGGCGGCTGGACAGGCCGACCGGCCCCTCGCGCCGGCCCCGCTCGAAGCCGGCGTGCTCGATGAGCCAGGCGGCGGAGAGCTTGACGCGGCCGTCGGGCTCGGGCCAGCGCGGCATCGCGGGGGCGAGGACCCGGGCCTCGACCTCCGCACACTCGGCCGCGGTGACGACCGGGTTGACGAAGAACGATCCGCAGCTCCGCCGGTTCTCGTCGGCGGGGTCGTCGAGCACCATCGACTTCGCGCGACGGATCGCGAGCACGCTCTCGCGGACCTGCGCGAGCGACGGCGCGGCGACCCCGCGCGCCGCGAGGTGGCGCTCGACGTCGGCGTAGCGGACGGCGGGCACGCCTCCGGGCCGGAGCCGGTAGGTCACGGCGAGCACGACGTAGCGGCCGGCGTCCCGGCTCTTGAACGCGCTGTCGCGATAGGCGAAGCCGCACTCGGGGTTCGACCGCGTCACGAGGCGGCCGGCGGCCGTGTCGAGCAGGCGCACGGCGGCCACCGTCTCGCTCACGTCTTGACCGTACGCGCCGACGTTCTGGATCGGGGTCGCACCGACGAGGCCGGGGATCCCGCTGAGGCACTCGAGGCCCGCCCAGCCCCGCTCGACCGTCAGGCCGACGAGGTCGTCCCAGGGCTCGCCGGCGGCGGCCGTGAGGTCCACGGCTCCGCCGCTCTCGCGCGTGGAGATCCCGCGGAGCGCGATCCTGACCACGAGGCCATCGACGCCCTGGTCGGCGACGACCAGGTTCGAGCCGCCCCCGAGCACGAGGAAGCGGAGCCGCCGCTGGCGGGCCCAGTCGAGTGCCTCGAGCACCGTCGGCTCGTCGCGCGCCTCGATGAAGTATCGCGCGGGGCCCCCGACGCCAAGCGTCGTGAGCGGCGCCAAGGGCGCGTTCCTGGCGACGATCACCGTCGCGCCGGCAACCCCGTGACCTCGGGCACCGGGTCGGCCCTGAGGTTGCCCGTGGCGACGGCGGCGCCCTCTCCAGCGGTGGCGGCCGCGTTCACGCACCCGGCCCGTTTCAACCGGCCCCGCCTCCTCGTCTCCGCGAGGCTGGCGACGGGCGGGTCGCCGGGAGCCTCGCGCGGCGGTCCCGCCGTCCGCGTCTCAGGGTCCCCGCCGCCGCCCGCGCCCCGTCCCCCGACACACCGGCCCCTCCTCCCCGCGGGCGATCAGAAGACGACGACGCCGCGAGCCACCTCGCCGCGGCGGAGCGCCTCGAAGCCCTCGTTGATCTGGTCGAGCGGATAGGTGCGGCTGACGAGCTGGTCGAGCTTCAGGCGACCGCCGAGATAGAGCTCCACCAGGCGCGGGAAGTCGAGGCTCGGCCGGACCGAGCCGTACACCGTCCCCTTGAGCGTCTTCTCGTGGAGCGCCATCGCATACGGCGTGATCGGCGCGCGGACGTTCATGGCCGCCATCCCGACGATCACCGCCGTCCCGCCCGGGCGGATCGCGTCGATGATTTGGAGCGTCGTCGCCTCGCCGCCGATCGCGTCGAACGCGTAGTCCACGCCGCGCCCCTCCGTCAGCTCCCGCGCCCGCTCGACCACGTTCTCGTGCTTGCCGTTCAGCGTGTGGGTCGCGCCGAACTCCTTCGCGAACTGGAGCTTGTTGTCGAGGAGGTCGCAGGCGAGGATCATCCGGGCGCCGGCGAGCCGCGCGCCCTGGATCACGTTGAGCCCGACGCCGCCGCAGCCGACCACGAGCACCGACGCGCCCATCTCCACGTTGGCCGCGCGGGTCACCGCGCCCACGCCCGTCGGCACCGCGCAGCCCAGGAGCGCCGCCTGGGGCCAGGGCATCTCCGTGCGGATCGGGATCGCCATCTCGGCCGGGCACACGACCCGCTCGGCGAAAGTGCCGAGGCGCGCGAGCTGGTAGATCTCCTGCCCGTGCCGCCGCAGGCGCTGGGTGCCGTCGAGCATCCCCCAGCGGGCGGACTTGTGGCCGTCGCACAGGACCGGGCGGCC